>Ga0194048_10000412_pt1 | contig 20708 bp, 18 predicted proteins | sample JunL225m_MetaG_FD_161685 | JGI IMG/M metagenome (GOLD analysis project Ga0194048, IMG submission 161685) | Anoxic zone freshwater microbial communities from boreal shield lake in IISD Experimental Lakes Area, Ontario, Canada - Jun2016-L222-5m | ecosystem: Environmental > Aquatic > Freshwater >...
AACTTTTTACCGAGCACGAAGCCGCTCTTCCGGTGGCTTCCCTCGCAGCTCGCTTTGCAGCTAAAGAAGCTCTCGCAAAAGCACTAAATGCTAGGTATGTATTTCCTTGGCATGAGTGCGAAGTTACTAATGAAGAGAGCGGACGGCCAGTCTTTCTTTTTAGCGGCAAGATTGCTGAAAGAGTGGAAGGAAAAAAAGTACATCTAACTTTGTCACATGATGCAGGAATTGCATCGGCCATGGTGATTGTGGAAAATCAATAATGACTCACTCGACAGCTAGGGCCTATGTTGAAATTGATTTAGCTGCTATCGCATCTAATGTGGCAACTATTAAAGCCACAACAAGTGCTGAGATTCTAGCTGTGGTTAAGGCAGATGCATACGGACATGGACTTATTCCGGTTTCGCAAAAGGCGCTAGATGCTGGTGCCACATGGCTTGGAGTAGCACTTCTTGAAGAAGCGCTCACCATTCGTAAAGCAGGAATCACTGCGCCAACAATCGCTTGGCTCACTCCTCCAGGAGAAGATTTTCTCGCTGCTGTAAAAAACGATATTGACCTTTCCATCTCATCATTTGAAGTACTACAAGAAATTTTGAATGCCGGCAAGGTTGCAGGTGTAAAGCCACGTGTTCATATCGAAGTAGATACGGGCATGCGCCGCGGAGGGTTCTTAGGCGATTGGAAAGAATTTTTAACGCAGCTTGTATCTCATAAAGATGAGTTACACATTGTTGGGCTTTGGACACACTTTGCTCGGGCTGATGAACCTGATTCGCCGGCGACAGAAAATCAAATTCAAGAATTTGAGCGATATCTTTCAGAATTAAAATCATCGGGTATTACTCCTGAAATTGTTCATCTTTCTAATTCGGCTGCGACTCTTACATTTCCGCAAGCTCATCGATCAATGGTTCGTTTAGGAATTGCTATGTATGGATTAAGCCCAGATATCGCGACACTTGGCGATGCGAAAAATTTTGCACTAAAACCGGCCATGACGCTAAAAGCTAAATTGAGTTTAGTAAAGCTTGCACCAAAAGGTTCCGCTGTTGGCTACGGGGGCACTTCTATTCTGGAAACCGATGCATACCTTGGAATAGTGGTTCTGGGATACTCAGATGGAATTCCAAGAAATACTAGTGCTAAGGCTGGAGTTTGGATTCATGGAAAACGAGCACCTCTTGTGGGCCGCGTTTCAATGGATCAATGTGTTGTTAATCTCGGCACTGAAACTCAAGCCAAAGCGGGGGAGTATGTCACTGTATTTGGGGCAGAGAGTTACACGATTGATGAATGGGCAGAAGCAGCACACACAATTAATTATGAAATTGTGACCCGAATTGCTTCCCGAGTACAAAGAATCTATCTAAACTAACCAAAGAAATCAGAGTTGATGGGGGATTATTGTGAGGTCGTCTTTGCTGTCGATCTCAGACCTCACTGTAAAATTCGGCGGCTTAACTGCCCTTTCACATCTAGATATTGCATTACATCCTGGTGAAGTTGTTGGGCTGATCGGCCCAAACGGTGCCGGCAAGACAACTCTTTTTAACGCAATCACTGGTCTTGCACCTATCGATCAAGGACAACTTTTTCTAGCTGACAAGGAGCACGCTTGGCCGAAAAGTCACCAGCTAGTTGATTTGGGAATTGCGCGCACGCTCCAAGGAGTGGGTCTTTTCCCGGACCTCACAGTTCTAGAAAATGTGATGGTTGGTGGACAAAAGTTTGCCAAAGGTTCAGTTATTCGTGCGGCGATAGGACTAGATCGTGCAAATGAGAAATTTTTGCAAGAGAAAGCTGCGATCGCACTTGAAAAAGTTTACGCATCTTCTTTTGCACATAAACGAGCAGACTCACTTCCTTATCCAGTAACAAAAAGAGTAGCAATTGCTCGTGCGCTGATGAGCGATCCAAAAATTTTACTTCTCGATGAACCTGCAGGGGGATTGGGAACTCAAGATATTGACTGGATGAATGGTTTGATTCACAACGTAAAAACCGATACGTCAATTCTGCTTGTAGAGCATCATATGGATGTTGTCATGAATGTATGCGATCGCATTTATGTACTGAATTTCGGAGAGCTCATCGCAGAAGGTACTCCAGCAGAGGTTCGCGAAAATCCTGCTGTTATTGCCGCCTACCTTGGCGCGGAGGCTGTGAAATGAACGGACTTGTTGTATCTGACTTTTCTGTTAGCCACGGAGCTATTTCAGCCATTAACAAAGTGTCATTCCAAGTTGAAAAAGGTCAGCTTGCAGCCATCATCGGCTCAAACGGTGCTGGAAAGACCACTCTGTTACGTGCCTTGTCCGGGCTCATTCCCGCATCCGATGGGACCGCAACTTGGTCTGGCCAATCTTTGCTTGAAAGAAAACCAGAGGATCTAGTTCGAGACGGCATAGTCCATGTTTCAGAAGGTAAATCCGTTATTCCCGAACTTAATGTTAAAGAAAATCTGGCACTTGGCGGAATTTGGAGAAAAGATAAGAAAGATGTTGCAGCCGCAACCGATGAGGTATTTGAGCTTTTCCCACGGTTGCGTGAACGTATCAATCAATCAGCCGATACTTTATCCGGCGGTGAACGCCAGATGTTGGCAATTGGAAGAGCGCTTATTGCACGACCAAAATTGCTTCTGCTAGATGAGCCTTCGTTAGGACTGGCCCCTCTAGTTATCGAACAAATTTTTACCGCAATTAATCAGTTGCGTCTTCGTCTGGGACTTACTGTTGTTCTTGTTGAACAAAACGCTATGAGCGCTCTTAAAATTGCCGATATTGGAATTATCCTAAACGTGGGGCATCTAGTTGCTTCTGGCACATCGCAATCGTTATTGAACGACTCCAATCTTCGATCTGCTTATTTGGGGTACTAATGTTGATTCTAGATACTCTTTTTATAGGCTTAAGCAGTGGCGCAATCTATTCACTGATGGCGTTAGCTCTTGTTCTTGTGTGGCGTTCGACTCGCGTAGTGAACTTTGCCCAGGCAGGCCAAGCAATTCTTTCTACCTATTTGGGCTACGAAGTAATGAGTAAGACACACAATTATTGGGTATCAATTCCCTTTGCAATTATTGGTGGAGCGTTAATTGCTGCATTTATTGATGCTGCATTGATGAGACCGCTAGAAAAAAGATCTCGCCAAGGCGCTGTTTCACAAATTGCGCCAGTTATTGCAACGTTAGGCATACTTGGATTGATTAGAAGCTTAACTGGAATGATCTGGGGAAATGCGTATGTGCAATACACCTCGCCTCTTTCAGGCAAGGGTTACATGATTGGTCACCACACCATTCCTTTTTCGCCCCAGAATTTAATTATTGTTATCGGCGCTCTTATTGTGATGGTGATTTTTGCATTAATTTTTAAGTTCACAAATTTAGGTCTGGCTTTGCGAGCATCATCATTCCAGCCAGAAATTTCACGCCTTGCAGGAATACGAGTAGATCGCATCAGAACAATTGGTTGGGCCTTTGCTGGAGCAGCTGGAGCTGTTGCCGGGGCTTTAGTAACACCGACTACATACCTCTCGCCGAACAGTTTAGATTTACTTCTAGTTTCAGGATTTGTTGCAGCTGTTATTGGTGGTTTGGATAGCTTAATTGGCGCCGTACTAGGTGGATTACTTCTGGGAGTTGGGTTTGCATTTATCTTGCAATACGTCGGCACCTCAGTTACGTTTTCGGCTGCGTTCATAATTTTGATGGTTGTTTTATTTATACGACCTCGCGGAATTTTAGGATCAAGAGTTGGACGCGGCGATGCGTAAATCAAAAGCGCTTAGCGCCTTCGTATTTCTCGCGATAGGGTTATGTCTCCTTGGCTTGAGTAACTACATTGATGAATTACGGGCTTATCAAGGTGCCCAAATTGGTATTTATGTAATAGCGATTTCATCAATCATTTTACTTACGGGCTATTCTGGACAAATTTCACTGGGACATGGCGCACTGATGGCTATTGGTGGTTACGCAGCTGTTCTTTCTTATACGTATTGGCACCTACCGATGTTGCTTGCATTCACTGTAGGCGCCTTAGCAGCTGCATTGGCTGGTTTTATTTTAGGTATGGCGGCGGCGCGTTTATCTGGCCCGTACCTTGCAGGTACAACTTTGGCGCTAGCGGTAGGGCTACCATCTCTTGCAAATCAATTTCATATTCTTGGTGGAGAGCAAGGCTTATCTTTTGATATTGGTGAAGCTCCAAAATGGATTTCAAATAAAACTGGGGGCGACTTCACTCAATACAAGTGGTTCTTCTGGATAAGTGTTCTTTGTACTTTAAGTACGCTTTGGTTTATAAAGAATTTGTTACAAAGTCGTTATGGGCGTACATGGCGGGCTGTTCGCGGAAATCCAAGCGCAGCGGCCTTAAGCGGTGTAAATATCGGAAAATCCAAAGTTTTGGCGTTCACGGTGAGTTCGGCCCTTGCTGGCTTAGGGGGAGCACTCCTAGCGATGCTCTTAGGGTTGGTTGCTCCAATGGCCTTCACTTTGACACTTTCATTCACAATAGTGACTGGTGCGGTGCTTGCGGGAGTGAGTAACCTCGCGGGTAGCATTATCGGAGCGGTGGTTTTGGTTGTAATTCCTGAGGTCACGGGTGCGTTAGCTTCGCATCTTGGAAACTCAGAAAAAATAACTGCAAATCTACCTGGCTTCATTACGAGTGTGTTGTTGATCTTGACGGTGATGTTCTTACCGAATGGACCTCAACTGCATAAACGTAAGAAAGCAAAAACTAAATAGTAAATAGATAGTACGAATCAGATAACCTCACAATTAATATCTGACCCTCATTCGGAAGGAAAAACATGCTCGTTCATCGAAGCACGAAGCGTGGAGCGTTCGCAGTAGCTATTGCTGCTGTTGCCGCCCTCGCAGTAAGTGCACTACCGGCGCAAGCCTTTTCTCCACGCTCTGAAACTGGAGTTACCTCTTCAACAATCAAACTTGGAATTACTGTCCCACTCACTGGCGCAGCAGCCCCTGGCTATAACAAGGTGCCGTTTGGCATGAAAGCATATTTTGATTATGTAAACGATAACGGTGGAGTAAATGGCCGCAAGATTCAGCTCGTAATCAAAGATGATCAGTACAGCCCAATCCTCGCAAAGTCCGTCACTAACGACTTGATTTTGAAGGATAAGGTTTTTGCTCTTGTTGGCACGCTAGGAACCGCTAACAATGAAGCAACCACTAAGTTTGTCAACGATAAAGGCGTTCCTCGCCTATTTGTTAACACAGGGTTTAGCGGATTCGCTAACACCAAAAAGTATCCAACCACATATCCGCTTTTCCCTTCTTACTTTATGGAAGCCAAAGCAATAGGCGGATACCTTGCAGATAAATTTGCAGGCAAGAAAGTTGCACTTATCTATCAGGACGATGACTTTGGAATTGATGCGCTTGCTGGGTTCACACAAGCAGGAACGACATTCGTAGCAAAGATTCCTTATGCTTCAGGATCGCAAGCTGATCCAACGGTTGTTGGTAAGTGGATTACGGGCATCGTAGCCTCTGGCGCAGATACAGCAGTCGTATTTGGTGTATCAACTGCAACAGCTGCAGCTCTCGGTGGCGCATATAAAGCAGGTCTTGCTGGAAAAATTCAGTGGATCCTCGGCTCTGTAGGCGCAGACCCAACAACAATTAAAACTCTCGTTCCAGCTGCTCTGCCACTACTCAATGGTGCAATTGCTGCTTCATTCTTACCTGCAGCGGGAGATACCAATGATGAGTATGTAAAACAGTTCCAGGAGATCAACGCTAAGTACAACAAGGGCGTAACTTTTGATACCAACGTCTTAGTTGGAATGAATGCAGGAATGCTTACCGTACAAGCTCTACGTGCAGCAGGTTCAAACCTAACTCGCGCAAAGCTTATGGCAGCGCTCAGCACATCAGGTTCAAAGTTTGCTAGCGCAGGCTTTGCTCCACTGGGTTGGTCTAAGACAAGCCACGTTGGATACAACGGATACTGGTTTGGTCGATTAGCTGCCGATGGATCCCAAACTCCTGTCGACGGAGCCGGAAAGTATGTCTTGTACACAACAGATTCATCAACGGGAGCAGTCGTGAAATCTGCGATTACTCGTCCGGCGATGCCAGCGAAGGGATTGCCAACTAACTAATGAATACTCAAATTAAGTGGACTAAGAGAATTGCAGTAGTTGGAGCAATCGCTCTTTCTTCGTTCGTAATTAATCTTGCACCAACAGCAGCGCAAGCAGCTCCTGCCTGCGCAGTCGGACCTGTTACTTCTTGCCAAGGCCTAACAAGCGACGGTGCTCCATATGTAATGCAAGTTCCAGGAAATTTTAATGGAACGGCATTCCTTTATTCGCACGGATATCGCTACAACGTTGCACTTCCAGCACTTGGATATCCAGCTGTTTTGAATACTCCTCAACCAGGACCTGTTGTTGGCTCAGATACTTCAGTTATCAAATATTTGCTTAGCCATGGTTACGCAGTATTTGGCTCTGGCTTTGCTCGCCAAGGTTGGAATGCTGACTCTGGAGTTGCAACAGATGTTGAATTGATTTCAACCTTCAAAACTCAATTCCCAAAAACAACACATGTTGTCGCGTGGGGTGAGTCACTCGGTGGCTTCATGACGCAAGTACTGGCTGAAAAGCATCCAGAACTTATTTCAGCAGCTGCACCTCTTTGTATGGCAACGAGCCAAGTAGAAGCCGAGCTAACAATGGCTGGAGATTTCCTCTGGGGTCTTAAGACATTCTTTGATCCTTCAATTCAAGGCGGAAATTACAAGAATGGAACTGAATCGCTGCAGGATCTTGGTCGTGTTGTAGCGCTTCTCACTGAATTAAAGTCATCAATTGCTACCGGCGTTTGGCCATCAAAAACTCCTGCGGCAGTGAAGACAATGCTTGGTGCAATTCCTCCTCGCTCCGCTCTTCTTCTTGTCGGATTAATGGCAGGGCTTCCAACTCAAAGTGCTCACTTTGATGGAAGCACTGGCCCAGGTTCACCGAACTCATCTGCCTACACCAACTTTGCACTTGCTGGCTCACCAGCACTTGCAATTCTTGAAAATGGAGCAAGCGCTGCAGTTCTAGCAGTACTTGCGACAGCGGATGTAGAACTACAAGCTGGCGGAACAATCTTTGATAACACAAAGACTGATTATGCAGCTCGTGTTGAAAGTGAAAAGGCTGTATTCAGCTCAGGACTGTCAGGCGCTACTGCAACAGCAGGAATGCTTGCATATCTTGCAGCGGCACCTCGCGTTTCAGCAGATCCAGTATCGGTTGCGAAAATGCGTGCTCTTGCTTCATACAAGGGTGTCATCAACGTTCCAACAATCACAATGGTTGGCGTAGCAGATCCAATTACCCCAGCAGGCGCATCTCAATGGCTTGCGAATCAGTATGCCGATCAATATGCAGCAGCGAAGGCAGCGGCGATGAAGGCAAAAGTAAAGCGTCCAGTTAATGCTTTGACTTCGATTTGGGGTGTAACACCAAATCACTACTCGAAGTTTGATGCCACTGGTGCCCCAGATACTTCTGGGGCTGCAGCAAACGGGACAAATCACTGTAACTTCACCGTTAAGCAATTTATCGGTGTAGCGGATATGTTGGCTTCGGCAGCAACAACCGGTGTTCTCCCAAATCCTCAAACTATCAAGACAACCGTTCGCAGAATGGGTGGATCGATTGTGGATGCTAAATTCGAACCAGCACTTCCTAAGTTCTATCAGCAAGACTGATTAAAAACTAGGAAATAGTGAAAGGGCTCCAGGCAACTGGGGCCCTTTTTCATGTTACGGGTAACCTTGCCTAGTGCCGACACAAGTGGACTCTCTTGAAGCCATGTATAGCGTTGGCTTCGAACTTGGCGAAAAACTCCAACGTGGCGATATTCTGCTTTTGAATGGGACTCTAGGGGCTGGCAAAACTAGTTTGGTTCAAGGAATTGCTAAGGCTTTTGGAATCACCGGAGTGACCTCACCAACATTCGTTATTTCACGAATTTATTCTGGAGCAATCCCCCTGATTCATGTCGATGCTTATCGATTAGTGGGCGAACCTTGGGCGCTTTTTGATGATTTAGATTTAGAGAGTCAGAGCCAAGATTCCATAACCATAATTGAGTGGGGCGATGGTTTTGTAGAAAGAATTGCTGACGAATATTTGGAAATAAAGCTGGAGTTTGGCGAGGCTGATGATCAAAGAATTTTGACGTTTATTCCACACGGGCAGCGTTGGTCTGGATTCACTTCATGAGCACAGTCCTGGCCATCGATACTTCAACAACGAGAACCACTGTTGCACTTGTTCAAGATGGAAATGTTCTGCTTGCGCTTCATCATGATGATCCCATTGCGCATGGTGAGATATTGCCGCGTCTAGTTTCACAACTCCTCGAAGTTGAAAATTCAATTGATGAAGTTGTTATTGGAATGGGCCCAGGTCCGTTCACTGGGCTACGGGTAGGAATTGTTTTTGGGCAGTCCTTTGCATTTGCTAGAAATATTCCTTGGCGAGGTATTTGCTCGCTTGACTCAATGGCAGCACAGGTGAATGAGCCAGATTTTATTATTGCAGTAGATGCCCGCCGGAAAGAATTCTTCTGGGCTCAATATATTGATGGAGTACGTGTAACTGAACCTAATGTGGCGCTGCGCCAGGTTCTCGAGCGCCTTACCTCTCCAATTTATAAAGAAGGCGACCTTTATCCATCAGCACAATTTATGCCAGCAGTTAGTGGAGATGTCCGCGAGCCAATCTATGTACGTAGGCCAGATGCCTATCCAATTCCGGACGGTGTTACGTTTCGCCCGATGAATGCACTGGATCTGATTACAGCCGTTGCTCTTGAAAAATCTATTTATAACGGCGAAGGTCCTTGGAGTATTGAACAATTTAGAGAAGAGTTAGCCGGCGCAGGTCGGTATTATCTAGTAGCCGAAAAAGCTGGGGTAGTTGTTGGCTATTGCGGAGCGATGCTTACGGGTGATGTCACAGATATTCTTACAATCACGGTTGATGAAAAATATCGACGCTACGGAATAGGTAGAGAATTCTTAAAGCGGCTAATAGATTGGTCGCGTAACAAAAAAGTTGAGGCCATCATGCTGGAAGTGCGGATTGGAAATGACGCCGCACAACCTTTGTACACTTCTAATGGTTTCTATCCGCTAAATACTCGTAAAGATTATTACGGACCAGGGCTATCGGCTTTAGTAATGCGTAAGGATTTATGATGAGCCAGCCACTTGTTTTGGGAATAGAAACTTCATGTGATGAAACTGCAGTAGGTATCGTTCGTGGCCGCAATCTTCTTGCTAATGTAATTTCATCGAGTGTTGAGGAACATGCCCGCTTCGGTGGCGTCGTTCCAGAAATCGCAAGTCGGGCACATTTAGAGGCAATGCATTCGGTACTGAATCGGGCACTAGCAGAAGCAAAAGTTTCACTCGCTGACATCGATGCATTTGGTGTGACCGCTGGTCCAGGGCTCATTGGGGCGCTTTTAGTTGGCGTAAGTTCAGCTTCGGGATTGACACTGGCTTTAAATAAACCGCTATACGGCGTTAATCACTTATCTGCTCACCTTGCGGTAGACGCACTAAATTCAGAACACCATCTAAATCCAGCAATTGGTTTACTAGTAAGTGGTGGGCATAGTTCAATATTGAAAGTGTCACATTATGCTTCTGATGTAAAAGTTATCGGTTCAACACTTGATGATGCCGCTGGTGAAGCGTTCGATAAAATTGCACGTATTTTGAAATTAGACTTTCCAGGTGGGCCAGCAATTGATCGAGTTGCAAAGGAAGGCGATGCGCAGGCTATTGATTTTCCACGAGGCCTAACCAGTGGCTCAGATCATCTCTACGATTTTTCATTCTCTGGACTCAAAACTGCAGTTTCTCGTTATCTACAGAAAGTCCCCGCAGCTAAAGTTGCCGATGTTGCCGCATCATTCCAAGAGGCCGTCGTAGACGTTTTAATTTCGAAAGCGTTAGCGGCAGCCAAATCAGAGGGAATGGAAAGCTTGGTCATCGCAGGGGGAGTCGCCGCCAATTCAAGACTTCGGGTGGTGGCTGCTGAAAGATGCGCCAAGGCCGGAATTGAGCTTCGAATCCCGCCCATGGAGCTGTGTACAGATAACGGGGCGATGGTGGCTGCCTTGACCTCGCTTGCGGTCTCAAGCGGCGTTCATGCCTCATCTTTGGGCTTGGCGGCCGAATCTGCCACTGGTTTAGACCAAGTTATCTGGGCCTAATTTCCCATAGTAGAGTTTGCTTTAGCACTCTCAGGGTCACACTGCTAACCAGCGGTCAGTCGCCGAGAGGTAGAAAACCAGCTACTAGAAAGAGAAACTATTATGGCAATTTCCATTAAGCCACTTGAAGATCGTGTCGTTGTAAAGACAAACGAGGCTGAACAGAAGACCGCTTCTGGTCTAGTTATTCCAGATACCGCACAAGAGAAGCCGCAAGAGGGAACAGTTGTTGCTGTAGGCCCAGGTCGTTTTGATGATGGCGTACGCGTCCCAATGGATATCAAAGTTGGCGATGTAGTTCTGTACAGCAAGTACGGCGGCACCGAAGTTAAAGCTGCTGGCGAAGAATATTTAGTGCTCTCTGCTCGCGACATTCTCGCGATTATCGAGAAATAAGCCATGGGAAAAAGTCTTCAATTCGACGAGGTTGCTCGTCGTGGCATGGAGCGTGGAGTAAATATCCTCGCTGACACAGTGAAGGTAACGCTTGGACCTAAGGGTCGTAACGTTGTTATCTCAAAATCCTACGGTGCTCCGCTCATCACCAATGATGGCGTGACTATCGCAAAGGAAATCGAACTTTCTGATCCAGCCGAAAACATGGGTGCGCAACTTGTGAAGCAGGTTGCTGAAAAGACAAATGATGTTGCTGGTGATGGAACGACAACAGCGACCGTACTTGCTCAAGCAATGGTTCGCGAAGGACTTCGCAATCTTGCTGCAGGTGCTCAGCCAATGGAACTTAAGTATGGAATCGAGCAGGCAGTTTCTGCGCTTACCGAAGAGCTAAAGAAGAATTCAACGGCAGTTTCTGGCAAAGCTCAGATTGCTGATGTTGCAACGATTTCTGCTCAAGATAAAGCAATTGGTGACCTCATCGCTGAAGCGATGGATAAGGTCGGCAAGGATGGCGTAATTACAGTTGAGGAGTCTTCAACAACTGGTCTTGAACTCGAATTTACAGAAGGAATGCAGTTCGATAAGGGCTACATCTCGCCATACTTTGTGACGGATTCAGATCGTATGGAAACTATCTTAGAAGATGCTTTTATTTTGATTTCAGGCACGAAGATCTCTAACCTCAATGATGTACTTCCAGTACTTGAGAAAGTTGCGGCTCAAAATAAGCCACTTTTGATTATTGCTGAAGATGTTGAGGGTGAAGCACTTTCAACTCTTGTTGTTAACCGTATGCGTGGCACTTTTGCTTCGGCAGCTGTTAAAGCTCCAGGTTTTGGTGATCGTCGCAAAGCAATGTTGCAGGACATCGCAATTCTTACTGGCGGACAAGTAATCACTCCAGAAGTTGGTTTGAAACTTGATCAAGTTGATATTTCACTTCTCGGCCGCGCTCGCCGCGTTGTTATCTCAAAGGACAACACCACCATCGTGGATGGTTCCGGAGATAAGGCGGCGGTTGCAGCACGAGTATCTGAAATTCGCAACGAAATTGAGTCAACAGATTCTGATTGGGATCGCGAGAAACTCCAAGAGCGCGTTGCAAAGCTCGCCGGCGGCGTTTGTGTTATTAAAGTTGGAGCACACACGGAAGTTGAGTTAAAAGAGAAGAAGCACCGCCTTGAAGATGCAATCTCTGCTACTCGCGCAGCCGTAGAAGAAGGAATCGTTGTCGGCGGTGGAGCTGCTCTTGTTCACGCAGCAACTGCTCTTGAAAATGATCTTGGATTCGAAGGTGATCGCGCAGTCGGCGTTCGTCTCGTGCGCAAAGCATGTGATGAGCCTCTTCGTTGGATTGCTGAAAACGCTGGACAAGAAGGCTACGTAGTAGTCTCAAAGGTTCGCGCGATGAAGCCAAATGAAGGTTTCAATGCGGCGGATGACACTTATGGTGACTTGGTAAAGCAAGGCGTCATCGATCCAGTAAAGGTCACGCGCTCAGCTCTTGCAAATGCTGCTTCGATTGCAGCGATGTTTATTACGACTGAAGCTCTTGTATTTGAGACTCCAGAAGCCAAGAAAGAAGAGGCAGCATCTGGCCATAGTCATGGAGCAGGTGGGCACTCTCACTAATACGCAAGCCAATTCACAAGCCGATTCACAAGCCAATACAGAATAGATAGGGCTCCGTCGCTATTAAAGCGCGGGGCCCTTTTTCGTTAATCATGGGCTCCACCACTATTATTGCCAAATGCTAGGTTCCCAAGAAAGCGCCAATGAAAAAGTTGTCCTGCTTGGGCTTACCTACGATGATGTACTTCTTTTACCTGATGAATCTGACGTTATCCCATCAGAAGTAGAAACTAAAACGCGCCTTACGCGAAATATAAATATTGCGGTGCCAGTTCTCTCTTCAGCAATGGACACTGTGACTGAAGCTCGAATGGCAATCGCCATGGCGAAAGCTGGCGGTATTGGAATTATTCATCGCAATCTTTCTATCGATGATCAAGTAAAAAATGTGATTGAAGCAAAAAAGTCAGGAATAGTTGGAGCAGCGGTTGGAGTTGGCGATGATGGATTTGCACGCGCATCCGCCCTCATCGAAGCAGGCGTCGATGTTGTAGTCGTTGATACCGCGCACGGGCATCATCGAGCTGTACTTGATGCTGTTGCACGTATCCGAAAAGCATTCCCATCGATTGAGATTATTGGTGGCAATGTTGCTACTCGCGCTGGAGCTCAAGCACTCATCAATGCTGGTGTAGATGCAGTGAAAGTTGGCGTTGGACCAGGTTCAATTTGTACGACTCGCGTTGTGGCTGGCGTTGGCGTTCCACAAGTTACGGCAATTATGGAAGCGCATAAAGCATGCGTTAAAGCGGGAATTCCACTTATCGCCGACGGCGGTCTCCAATATTCTGGAGATATAGTGAAAGCGATTGTTGCGGGAGCTGACTCAGTCATGCTGGGCTCGCTGTTAGCTGGAACTGAAGAGTCGCCCGGAGAAGTTATCGAAATTAACGGATTGAAGTACAAGGGCTATCGCGGAATGGGTTCACTTGGCGCTATGCAGTCACGCGGTGAGCAAAAATCATATTCAAAAGACCGCTATATGCAGGATGATGTTTTAGCAGAAGACAAACTTGTTCCGGAAGGAATCGAAGGCAAAGTTGCTGCGCGCGGCCCGGTGGCCACAGTCGTGCATCAACTCGTTGGGGGGCTGCGTTCTGGAATGGGATATGCCGGCGCCCCGACAATTGCTGATCTACAAAAAAATGGCCGTTTGATTCAAATTACTGCAGCAGGACTTCAAGAGAGTCATCCACACGATGTTCTAGATGTTCAAGCCGCCCCGAATTATGACCGGAAGTAAGGTGACTATGGAAATCGAAATTGGACCCGGCAAGAGAGCTCGCCAGGCATACTCCTTTGACGATATTGCAATCGTTCCTAGCCGCCGTACCCGAGATCCAAAAGAAGTTTCTATTCAATGGCAAATAGATGCTTATAAGTTTGAGCTACCAATGCTCGCTGCGCCAATGGATTCAGTTGTTTCACCTGAGACTGCAATCGCAATTGGTCGCCTCGGTGGCGTTGGTGTTCTTAATCTTGAAGGTCTGTGGACGCGCCATGAAAATCCGCGGATTGCCCTGGGTGAAATTTCTTCACTCCCTCAAGAACAAGCTATTCGCCGGATGCAAGCGCTCTATGCAGCGCCTATTCAGCCAGAACTCATCAAGTCTCGAATCGCAGAAATTCGCGCTGCGGGTGTAACTGTTGCGGGTGCACTTTCACCTGCACGCACAGCCGAATTCCATAAAGTTGTCGTAGATGCCGGTGTAGATATTTTCGTAATCCGTGGAACAACAGTGAGCGCCGAACACGTTGCAACAGAGAACGCACCGCTTAACTTGAAGAAATTTATTTACGATCTTGATGTTCCTGTCATTGTTGGTGGATGTGCTACTGGACAGAGCGCCCAACACCTCATGCGTGCTGGCGCAGCCGGAGTCCTTGTTGGTTTTGGTGGAGGTTCTGCGCACACGACTCGAAATGTTCTTGGAATTGAAGTTCCCATGGCATCAGCAGTTGCAGAAGTCGCATCTGCCCGCCGTGATTACATGGATGAATCTGGTGGACGTTATGTGCACGTCATCGCCGATGGATCAGTTGGTAAAAGTGGCGATATCGCAAAGGCAATCGCTTGCGGAGCTGATGCAGTAATGATGGGCTCCCCACTTGCTAAAGCTGTTGAAGCTCCTGGCATGGGTTGGCATTGGGGAACCGAAGCTGCTCATGAAGAGCTTCCTCGCGGTGATCGCGTTCATGTTGGAAGTGTTGGATCGCTTCAAGAAATTCTTGTAGGTCCATCTCACACAGCTGATGGGTCTATGAATCTTTTTGGTGCACTTCGCCGAGCAATGGCAACATCTGGTTATTCAGATCTAAAAGAATTCCAACGAGTAGAGGTTGTTATTAGCCGTGCCTGATCTTCTTACAAATAACGAGTTAGTCCTAGTTATTGATTTTGGCGCCCAATATGCACAACTAATCGCAAGACGTGTCCGCCAGGCGAATGTTTATTCTGAAATTATTCCTTCATCAATGTCTGTTGCTGAAATTGTCGCAAAGAAACCAAAAGCAATTATTCTTTCAGGCGGCCCCGCTAGTGTGTATGCACCGGGCGCCCCAACTCTTGATCCGACTATATTTGAGCACGGGATTCCAATTTTTGGAATTTGTTATGGTTTCCAAGTTATGGCTTCAGCTCTTGGTGGCATCGTTACCGAAACAGGGAAATCTGAATTTGGTCGGACCGCCATCTCTCATCAGGCAGAATCTAAACTCTTAACGGGGTTACCTACGCAGTTCAATGTCTGGATGAGTCATGGCGATAGCGTGACACAGGTTCCGATAGGTTTTATTAGTACTGCCAAAACTGTCGATACGCCCGTCGTTGCGTACGAAAATAGTGATGCAAAGTTAGCCGGGGTTCAATTTCATCCTGAAGTGCTTCACACTGATCATGGACAGGAAATTCTACGACGCTGGCTCATTGACATAGTTGGATGTAAGCCAACATGGACAAGTGAAAATATAGTTGCGCAAGAAGTTGCAAAGATTAGAGCTAAAGTTGGCAAGAGTCGCGTTATCTGCGGACTCTCTGGCGGGGTTGATTCGGCCGTAGCAGCTGCAATTGTGCAAAAAGCAATTGGCTCTCAGTTAACCTGCGTTTTTGTTGATCACGGGCTTCTTCGCGAAGGTGAAGCAGAACAAGTTGAAAAGGATTTTGTTGCAGCAACCGGAGTAGATCTCAAAATTGTTGATGCGCGCGAAAAATTTATCTCCGCACTTTCCGGAGTGATTGATCCAGAAGCCAAACGTAAAATAATCGGAACCGAATTTATTCGTTCATTTGAAGAAGCTGCGCGAGAGCTCACTGCTTCGAAGCCAGAAGCAATTGATTTTCTTGTCCAGGGAACTTTATATCCAGATGTTGTTGAATCTGGAGGCGGTACTGGTACTGCAAATATTAAGTCCCATCACAATGTCGGTGGGCTGCCCGATGATCTTCAATTCACGCTAATTGAGCCCCTCAGAACCTTATTTAAGGATGAAGTTCGTGAGGTAGGACTCCAATTGCAACTGCCAGAGGCAATAGTTTGGCGTCAACCTTTCCCGGGCCCGGGTTTAGCCATACGCATTGTCGGTGAAGTTACTGAGAATAGACTTACAATCCTTCGAAAAGCCGATTCCATCGCCAGATATGAATTAAAATCAGCTCACTTGGATCGAGAGATTTGGCAGTGCCCGGTAGTCCTACTCGCAGATGTGCGAAGCGTTGGAGTGCAAGGTGATGGAAGAACATATGGACACCCCATAGTTCTTCGCCCAGTTTCAAGTGAAGATGCAATGACAGCAGATTGGAGTCGACTCCCATACGATGTATTGGAGAAGATTTCAACGCGCATTACAAATGAGGTACGCGAAGTGAATCGAGTTGTACTTGATATCACGAGTAAACCTCCCGGTACTATCGAGTGGGAATAAGGATTGGACATAAAGAAATGTTGAACATGAAGAAAAAAGTTATAGCGGCGATTGCGCTCTCACTTCTAGTACCTACATTTTTTACTTCTATTTCAACTGCTCAAGATAGTAAGGTGACAAAAAACGTTGCCGCTAAGAGTGCTGCTAAAAAGGCCGTGAGCTGTGTTGCCACAACTGCGAATCCCCACAAAGAACCTACTGTGCAACCTCCGGTTGTTAAGACTCCGGTCAAAAATCGTATTTTTACTTTTGATACAAATTGTGGGCAAATCGTAATTGAAGCAGATGGAGCTCACGCACCCCTGACCGTTCTTGTGATGACCGCACTTGCAAAAGGTGGTTACTTTAATAAGACCCTTTGTCATCGCTTAACTACAAGCGGCCTTTTTGTTCTTCAATGCGGAGATCCAACCGCTACTGGTTCAGGTGGTCCAATGTTTACTTACGACAATGAGAATCTTCCAGACTCTGGAACGAATAACTATCCAGCAGGAACAGTTGCAATGGCTAACTCGGGGTTAAGCCAAACGGGCCACGGAACAAATGGAAGTCAATTTTTTCTTGTGTATGCAGATACGACACTTGGCGCAAACTACACACGCTGGGGTAAGGTCACAAAAGGTATGGAAATACTTAAAGCCGTCGCGGCCCAAGGAACAGTTAGTGGCGGCCCAGATGGAACACCAAAACAAACCTTCGGGATTGAAAAAGTTTCAGTTAAGTAATCAACCTTAATTATGCTTAATTAAGCTGTAGCCACCACGCGATAGGACTCTACGTAGGTACCGGCAGGCGCCCCTTGAGCTTCTGCATTTCGAAGGCCCCACTCACGTACTCGATCTCCTAGTTCAGGTGTGTGCTGTGTTTGGCTTGTGTGCGCAAAAATCGCTTCCAACTTTCGGTCAATTGTTTGCGTGATATCGACGGTGTGGTTTACCTGGTTAGGGGACATCACCCAGACTTCACTGACGGTCCATGGTTCTAAGCCTTCAGATTTAAGAAGATCTTCAAATGCAAATGGATTTCCAGCATCAGGATATACCGCTTGCATTGCAGCTTCCGCAGCTGCCATATGGTCTGGATGACTTGAAAATATGCGATCCCAATTTCGTTCAGGATTTTGAATAACCATACGTTGTGGTCGTACGGTTCGAATTGCCCGAACAACATCCTTGCGAAGCTCGATGGTTGCCTGTAGATGACCATCTACGTAATTGAGAAAATGAATGTCTGTAACGCCCAATATTTTTCCAGCGTTGCGCTGTTCTTGTTGACGAATTTTTGGCATCTCGGTACGAGGAACATCTGGATCAACGCCCCCTTGGTCGCCATTAGTACAGATGTAGTAGGAGATAGCGATTCCCTTATCAGTCCATTGGGCGATTGTTCCTCCCGCACCAAAATCAAGGTCATCTGGGTGAGCAGTCACGAAAAGTATGCGCTCAATCTCGCTGTCAGCTATGGGAGAGGTAGTGGTCATAAAGCGAAGGTTACACTCCACCAGTGTCGTTACTCGAAGGTCTAAATCCGCAGCAGATGGAAGCTGTTATCCATGAAGGTGCTCCGCTTCTGGTGGTCGCAGGCGCGGGTTCGGGAAAGACACGGGTATTAACGCGCAGAATCGCATATTTACTCGGTCAACGAGGCGTCGCCCCATATGAAGTGTTAGCGATTACTTTTACAAATAAAGCTGCCGCAGAAATGAAAGAACGAGTAGCAGATTTAGTTGGGGATCGAGCCAAATCGATGTGGGTCTCGACATTCCATTCAGCGTGTGTGCGCATTCTTAGAAATGAAGCGACAAAGTTGGAGTTCACAACATCATTTGCAATTTATGATTCTTCAGATAGTTCAAGTTTAATTAAGAGAATTATGAAGGAGTTAGGCCTTGATGGCACAGAAATAAAACCCGGAGCCATACACGCAAGAATTTCACAAGCAAAAAATGAACTACAAACTCCAAGCCAATTTCAGCGAGCTGAATTTGATTTTGTTGACAAAATAGCTTCAGAAATTTATCCAGTTTATCAACGCCGGCTCACCGCATCTAATGCGATGGATTTTGATGACCTCATTATGAAAACAGTTGAGCTCCTTCAAAGATTTCCAGAAGTTCGCGATCGTTATCGCTCCCGCTTCAAACATATCCTCGTAGATGAATATCAGGACACTAATCACGCGCAATATATGTTAATCCGTGAATTAGTTGGAACGATGAATGAAGGCTTACCGCCGGCAGAACTCTGCGTTGTAGGCGATGCAGATCAATCTATTTATGCATTCCGTGGAGCAAATATACGCAACATTCTTCAGTTTGAAGCTGACTATCCAAGTGCACAGACAATTATGCTGGAGCAGAATTACCGCTCGACCCAAAATATCTTGACAGCGGCTAATTCAGTTATTTCAAATAATAAAAGTCGAAAAGATAAAAACCTCTGGTCAGATTCAGGCGCAGGCCATCACATCACTGGGTTTGTAGCAGATACAGATCACGATGAAGCTGACTTTATTTCTGGCGAAATTCGCAGGCTCAAAGATGAGGGTATTTCTAGCCCAGGCGACACAGCGATTTTTTATCGAACAAATGCTCAATCACGTTCCATTGAAGCGACTCTGGCTCGCTCCGGTATTCCCTACAAAGTTGTGGGAGGGTTACGCTTTTTTGAGCGCGCGGAAGTTAAGGACTTATTGGGATATCTTAAAGTTTTGGTTAACCCAACCGATGAAGTTTCGCTGCGACGAATAGTAAATACTCCCAAGCGCGGTATAGGTGATCGAGCGATTGAAATTGTTGACGATTTCGCAAAACAACATGGAATTTCCTTGTGGGAGGCTATGAACCAGGTTGAAAATGAATTACCGGCACGCTCGCTACAGGCAATCCGTGATTTTCTACAACTTATGTATGCGCTTCGAACGCTTGTAGAAGCCAAAACAAAACCATCTGAAATAACTAAAGCTGTTTTGGAGCAGAGTGGACTTGAAACAGAACTCAAGAAAAGTACTGATCCACAGGATGAAAGTAGACTTGAAAACCTTTCAGAATTGGTCAGCGTGGTAAAGGAATATGAAGAATCTGAACTCGAAGATACAGATGAAGTTTCACTTGCCGGGTTTTTAGAAGGTGTTTCACTCGTTGCAGATTCAGATCAAATTCCAGACGGTGAAGATCATGGCGGTGTAGTTACGCTGATGACGCTACACACCGCCAAAGGATTAGAATTTCCGACTGTTTTTTTAACGGGTATGGAGGAGCAAATCTTCCCTCATTTTCGGGCACTTGAAAAAGAGCAGGATGATGTGACTGAACTCGAAGAGGAACGCCGCTTGGCCTACGTTGGATTAACCAGAGCACGTGAACGTCTTTATCTTTCACGAGCTCTGTCGAGAATGGCTTTTGGAAATTGGAAGAGTAATGAGCCTTCGCGCTTTCTTGCTGAAATTCCAAGTGAGGTTATCTCGTGGAATGAAGATGTTGTGAGATCTCCTAAAATAAAAAAGAGTTTTGGGCCACCTCCGAAAGCAACAGGCAAGCGGATTGCTTCAAATACGATGATTGTTCTCCAACCCGGGGATCGTGTGGCTCATGACACATTTGGACTAGGCACCGTGGTGATTGTGAACGGTGAGGGGGACCGAGCTGAGGCAACTATTAATTTCGGTTCGCTGGGGGAGAAGCGCTTATTGCTCCGATATGCGCCTGTTGAGAAGCTGTAGGACATCTGTAGAAAAGAGAATCGGCGCTAACTAGTAAGATTTGGTCTTATCAATCACTTTCAAATCATTACATGATCGGGGTAATTAGTGGATCTCTTTGAGTATCAAGCTCGTGATCTATTCGAATCTCACAACATCCCAGTATTAGCTGGCGCAGTTGCAACAACTGCCGATGAAGCTGAAAAAGCAGCATCAGTTATGGGTGGACGAGTTGTCGTAAAGGCGCAGGTAAAAATTGGTGGCCGCGGTAAAGCTGGTGGAGTAAAACTAGCTGAGAATTCTGCAGAAGCGCGCGAGAAGGCAGCAGCAATTCTTGGAATGGATATCAAGGGACATACTGTTCATAAAGTAATGATTGCTCAGGCAGCGCCAATCGCTGAGGAGTATTACGCATCAATTCTGTTGGACCGCGCAAACCGAGATTTTTTGGTGATGGCTTCGGTCGCAGGTGGAATGGAAATTGAAGAAGTCGCAAAGACACAACCAGAAAAATTAGCTCGGGTAAGTATTAATCCAAACGTTGGAGTGACGCTTCAGAAGGCAAAAGAAATAGCTGTACTCGGACATTTTCCAGCAGAAGTTCAAGATCAAGTTGCTGATGTCTTAGTTAAACTCTGGGCAGCTTTTGTTGCAGAGGATGCAACTCTTATGGAAATTAACCCACTTGTTAAAACAGAAGACGGTCGCATTGTTGCTTTGGATGGCAAAGTTACTTTGGATGACAGTGCAGATTTTCGACATACATCCCATGCTGAATTAGTAG
>Ga0194048_10000415_pt1 | contig 20658 bp, 22 predicted proteins | sample JunL225m_MetaG_FD_161685 | JGI IMG/M metagenome (GOLD analysis project Ga0194048, IMG submission 161685) | Anoxic zone freshwater microbial communities from boreal shield lake in IISD Experimental Lakes Area, Ontario, Canada - Jun2016-L222-5m | ecosystem: Environmental > Aquatic > Freshwater >...
CCTTGGGCCACCGCGTAGTTAGCTAAGTCAGCCGGTTTGAGAATTTTTCGGCTAAAAAGCCCACGAGCCAGATGGTAGATGCTTGCGCCTCGCATGATCGTGTTATCAATGTCGAAAAATGCAGCGACAGACGTGGGGTTGTGCGAGTCTGTCATACCTTTAAGGCTACTTGCGGAGTGCAATGTGTAACACTGTTTGCAAAGGCTAGGTGACACATTCATGGATGCTCGAGTTGTTCTCATAGGGAAACCAGGATGCCATTTGTGTGACAACGCTCGGTTAATAATCGCTAGTGTGTGCGATGAACTTCAGGTTACGTGGGAAGAAAAATCAATCCTGGATGACCCTGCTTTAGCCGACCAATATTTTGCATTTATTCCAGTGGTGTTGATTGACGGTGCACAGCATGACCAATTCCGACTTGATCCACAACGCTTTCGGTCGGCATTGCTTAAGTAAGTTTGAGTCACACCAGACACACCAATAACAGCGCCACAGCCTGCCAAAAAGTGCGAAATAGAGCCGACATTCATAGCACGAGTGGTCCACTTTTAGCCAATTTTGACGATGCGCCTAAACGGCATAATCTGACACTCAAGAAGTTCGCGAAGGGACGCACTCGATGCCACAGCAGCAGTCACCAAAGGCGCAGATGTCTGCGCGAGGTGGCATTCCAGATGCGACTGTAACCCGACTTCCTACATATCACAGAGCCCTTGTTGGCTTAGCCGCTCGCGGAACTCTTCTGGTTTCCAGCGAAGAACTAGCCGAAGTAACTGGAGTGAATAGCGCTAAGTTGCGCAAAGATTTATCATTCCTCGGTTCGTACGGAACACGCGGCGTTGGGTACGACGTTGAATTCTTGTTGTATCAAATTTCGCGTTCACTTGGGCTTACTCAAGAGTGGCCTGTAGTTATTTGTGGCATCGGCAATCTGGGTCACGCGCTCGCAGGTTACCCAGGGTTTGCATCACGCGGTTTCAATGTTGTCGGTCTGTTCGATTCAGATCAGGCGCGCATTGGCGAGAATGTGGTTGTTGCCGGTAAAGAGCTGATTGTTCAAGATATTGAATTACTGCACGAACAAATGCATTCAACTGGTGCCTCCATTGGAGTTATAGCAACGCCCGAATCTGCTGCACAGCATGTATGTGACCTTTTGGTTAAGCATGGAGTGACCAGCATCTTAAACTTTGCACCCGTTCTGCTTGAGGTACCCGAAGGAGTTGATGTTCGCCGAGTCGATTTGGCCACCGAACTTCACATCCTCGCGTTCCATGAACAGCGCAAGGCGCAGCAACGCTTGATTGACACAAGTGCAAGTTAAGAAGGTAGGTGCGCACATGATCACTCGACCAGCAGCAGCTGTCGGAGTGTCCTTTGTAGTTGCGGGTCCCGGAGATCCTGAACTACTTACTGTGCGTGCTCATCGATTATTAGCCGGCGCCGATATAGTTTTGGCCGATCCCGAAGTGGTCGATCTGGCTCACCAAATCAATGTCAATGAGGTTTTAGTTGCAGTGGATAGCAACGGCATTGAGTTGTCGCTTGCTGCTCGTACAAAAGTTATTTCGGATGCCCGCAAAGCTAACAAAATTGTGTCCCGCCTGTTATCAGGTGACCCCGTGCTTGATGGTCGTTTGGCATTGGAAACCGCAGCTGCGGCTAAGTCAGGAATAATTTTCGAGGTTGCCGCAGGTGTGTCGACGCTGTCAGCTGCCGCATCACACGTTGGCGTGTCTCTTACTGGCGGTCGGACACGTGAAGTTCGAGTAATCGATGCTGATGTTCCTGCTATCGAGTGGTCAACACATTCTGACACTCTCGTAACACTGGTCATTCATAACGCCGCTGATCGCATTGCCGAAATCACAAAAGCGCTGATTAAAGCAGGCCGCGATCCACAAACTCCTGTTGCGATTGTGCGCGATGGTGGCACAGTCGAACAGCGTTCCGTTCATTCCACGCTCGAAGGTATGCCGAATGCTGCAAAGCTGGCTAAGCATGCGGGTCATGGAATCGTAATTGTTGGCGAAACGGTTGCTGATCGCACTGCATGGTACGAAACGCGTCCGCTTCACGGTTGGCGAGTTTTGGTACCTAAGACAAAAGATTCCACTGACGAATTACAAGACATGTTGATTTCATTTGGTGCGGTGCCATTCGAAGTACCGACTATGTCAGTTGAGCCGCCACGAACTCCACAGCAAATGGAGCGGGCAATTCACGGTTTAGTTTCGGGACGTTTCGAATGGGTTGCCTTCACAAGCGTTAACGCGGTGCGTGCGATTCGGGAACGTTTTGCTGACAATGGATTGGATGCTCGGTCACTTTCCGGAATCCGAATTGCTGCAATAGGTGAGGACACCGTTGACGCTCTGCTTGCGATGGGTGTTCGACCAGACCTAGTTCCTGAAGGCGAACAAACGACCGCAGCATTGCTTGAAGAGTGGCCAGCCTATGACGACCTGCTTGATCCAATTAATCGAGTCTTTTTGCCGCGCGCTGATATTGCCACTGACACTTTGGTTGCAGGTCTGACTGAACTCGGTTGGGAAGTTGAAGACGTCACTGCCTACCGCACTGTGCGCGCTACGCCGCCACCAATTGAAACTCGCGAAGCTATTAAGTCAGGCGGCTTTGATGCAGTTGTTTTCACATCAAGTAGCACAGTTCGTAACTTAGTTGGCATTGCAGGTAAGCCGCATCCATCGAGCATCATTGCTTGCATCGGACCTGCGACAGCGAAAACGGCCCAGGAGCACGGCCTTCGTGTTGATGTACTTCCTGAGTCTGCGTTAATCGATGCACTTGCCACTGCGCTGGCCGCACATGGTGCTGCACTTCGTGAAGAGGCAGCAGCAACTGGCTCAGTGGGCTGGCGGCCTTCGCGCAAGCGCGCTGCTGCGCGTCGTCGCGCAACCTAATGTCATGACACGCACAACGGTTCACTTGTTGCGTCATGGCGAGGTTTATAACCCCGCAAAGATTCTTTATGGTCGTTTGCCCGGTTACACACTTTCTGATTTGGGACACGAGATGGCGGCACGTGCAGCGGGGGCACTTGCACATCGCGACGTCGTAGCTGTAATTGCATCGCCGCTTGAGCGGGCCCAGCAAACTGCTGTGCCGATTGCTGCGGCTCATGGTCTGGAAATCGCAACCAACGTCGACATCATTGAGGCCGACAATGTTTTTGAAGGACAACGCGTTGCAGTAGGTGATGGTGTTCTGCGGGAGCCTCGAGCGTGGCGTCACCTCTACAACCCGTTTAAACCATCGTGGGGCGAACCGTATGCCGATCTAGCTGCTCGCATGCGCAAGGCCGTTTTTGAAGCGCGCGATCTTGCTCGTGGACACGAAGCGGTGCTGGTCAGTCATCAACTGCCGATTTGGATTTCGCGCCTAGATTTTGAAAATCGACGATTTTTTCATGACCCACGAAAGCGTCAATGCAGTTTGGCTTCGCTCACGTCACTGACTTTCGATGACAACGATTTAGTTGCAATCAATTACACCGAGCCTTCAGCGGATTTAGTTGCTCGGGCAAGCAAGGTCTCAGGTGCGTAAGTTACTTGCTGCAGCGGCAATCGGGGCAGTGGTCATAACAACTACGACGTCGTGCTCCGCGAAGCACTCGGGAACAAACAGTGCCGAAACCAGCTTTGTTGCCGGTGACGGTTCTACGGTTCTGCTGGCCTCAAGTAAACGCGGCGAGCCAATCGAATTGTCTGGCCAAACTTTAGAAGGCACTGCGCTTGATATTTCATCGTGGCGCGGAAATGTTGTCGTTGTAAATTTGTGGGCTTCCTGGTGTGGCCCGTGTCGTAGTGAAGCACTAACACTTGAAAAGTCCTACAAAGAATTTGCCGAGAAAGAAGTTAAATTTCTTGGATTGAATACCCGCGACGGACTTGCCGCAGCGCAAGCATTTAGTCGTCGCTTTCCAACTGGCTATCCTTCCGTTCAAGACCAAGACGGAGCGCTGACTCTTGCATTCGGAAACCTTGGTCCCGCTGCAACTCCATCTACGTTGATCCTTGATCGACAAGGGCGAGTTGCGGCACGCATTTTGGGACCAGTGACTCAGGCACAATTGCGCGACGTGGTGCGTGCAATAGTGGACGAGAAATAGCATGTCTACGAACATCACACACACGTTGACCGATGGATCGCTCTTGGCAGCGTTTCCGATTGCGATGGCCGCGGGTGTTGTCTCCTTCTTGTCACCATGTGTGCTGCCATTGGTGCCCGGCTACTTGTCGTACATGACAGGAGTCGCGGGAGCACAGGCACACGCACGGCAGTCGACTCGAAGTCGGGCATTAATTGGCACGTTGGCATTTGTTGCCGGCTTCTCGGCAGTATTCGTTTCCTTCGGTGCGCTATTTGGCGGGATCGGACAGCAACTGCTGACTCATCAACGCATCATTCAAATGTTTATGGGTGTGGTTGTCGTGATTCTAGGATTAGGTTTTCTTGGGCTGATACCTGCGCTGCAGCGGGAGTATCGAATACATCGGATGCCCACGGCAACGATTTTTGGTGCCTTCGTCTTAGGAGTGCTATTCGCGATTGGGTGGACTCCATGTATTGGTCCTGCGCTCGCCGCAGTTCAGACCATGGCCCTGTCACAGGCCAATGCAACTCGTGGAGCAATTTTGAGCCTGGGATATTGTTTAGGTCTGGGTGTGCCGTTTATTGTGATGGGTCAATTACTTGAAAAGAGTGTCCGCGCGGTTAAGGCGTTAAGGCGCCATTCGCAGTTCATTACTTATGTTGGCGGTGCATTTCTGATCGCGATTGGGATGTTAATGGTCACCGGGTATTGGAACCACGTGATGGTGATACTTCGAGTGTGGGGTGCGAACTGGACGGTTCCGTTGTGAGTATTCAATTAGGTTTCCAAGAGTGGCTTCGTTGGTTGTGGCGACAATTGACAAGTATGCGAGTGGCGCTGATCTTGCTTTTCTTACTTGCTATTGCAAGTGTGCCCGGCTCGCTTTTCCCACAGCGTGGAACGTCGCCGCTCAAAGTGAATCAGTATCTTCGTGATCATCCCTCATCTGGGAAGTTACTTGATCGATTCCATTTGTTCGATGTTTTTGCGTCACCTTGGTTTGGTGCGATCTATCTACTGCTCTTCATTTCGCTTGCCGGGTGCGTTATCCCACGCGCGTTTGAACATGGACGGGAGCTCAGAGGTCTGCCTCCGGTTGCTCCTCGTAACTTAAATCGCCTGCCGGGTTATTCATCGTGGACATCAGATGCACAGGCTGACTCTCTGGATGCCATTGCTAAGACGTGGTCTGGTTGGAGACTGCGTCAAGATTCGCACTGGATTTCTGCAGAGCGTGGCTATGCACGTGAATCCGGCAATCTGATTTTCCACTTATCGCTTCTTGTTTTGTTAGTTGCTGTTGGAGCAGGAAGCGCAAAGGGCTTTAAGGGAACGGTCATTGTTCGTGAAGGCTCTGGATTTGCAAACAATGTGACACAGTACGACACCTATACAGCGGGACGACTTTACAACTCAAGCGCTATGCCACCTTTTTCTTTTAAGCTCGAGAACTTCTCCGCGACCTACCAAGCCGACGGTATGCAAATTGGTGCCCCACGTAAGTTCCAAGCTGATGTTCTTGTGAAAAGTAATCCGAAAGCAGCCCCACGCAAATTCCGAATTGAAGTCAATGAGCCACTTCGAATCGAAGGCGTTACTGCTTATTTAGTGGGTCATGGTTACGCCCCCGAGTTCGTCATTAAAGATGCACTTGGAAAAGTGGTGTGGCAAGATGCCGCAATATTTCTTCCGCAAGATGCGAACTTCACTTCAATTGGAGTCGTCAAGATTCCTGACAGTGTGCCGCAACTGGGTCTGCAAGGATTCTTTCTTCCCACAGCAACGAAAGATTTCAGTCGCGGACCTCGATCTATTTTTCCGGCTGCAACTGACCCACAGGTGTTTTTGAGTGCATGGTCAGGTGATCTTGGTCTTGATGCAGGTATTCCACAAAGTGTCTACCGCTTAGAAACCACAGCGATGACTCGCATTGGAATTGAAGAGTTGAAACCTGGAAAAATTTGGACACTGCCCAATGGGCAAGGCAGTGTGGAATTTACCGGCTTCAAAGAATGGGCCTCTTTTTCCATTACAAAAGACCCTGGTAAAGGTTGGGCGCTTGGTAGTGCAATTCTTGCGATTGCAGGTTTGTCGATGTCGCTGCTCATCCCTCGTCGTCGCGCTTGGCTGCGGATTACAGAACAGCCCGACGGCAGTAGTCTCTTTGAAGTGGCTGGTCTTTCCAAGACCGAAGCTCCAGGTTTGCTTGCAGAACTAACTGGTCTTGTCGGCAAAGCTAAACAACATGCCGCGGAGGTTATCAGTGCAGATTAATGAAACGCTTGCTCACGCGAGCAACATCATGATTTACGGAGCAATGACAACATTGACCGCAGCCATGGGCGCATTCTCGATAGCACTTGCCAAGGGTCGACGCATTGAGTCGTTAGAAGAATCTGGTCAACGCAACGCTGGTTCGTCTCATCAAGTGCGCATGGGTGCCACAATCACTCTTGATCGCCCCGCAGTGACAACTTCGGTTTCAGATGATTCAGGATTAGGTGAAGGTCGTCGCGCTGGCAACATTGGAATGTCGCTTACTTGGTTAAGCATGATTTTCATTGGAACCGGAATGCTATTTCGTGGGCTATCTGCGCATAGATTGCCATGGGGCAACATGTACGAATTTTCGATTGCTGCGGGCTTTTCAGTTTTATTGGCATACTGCGTGCTGTCGTATAACCGCGATCTTCGTTGGCTGGGAATCTTCGTTACGATTCCGGTCTTGCTAGATCTTGGGTTAGCAATCACGGTTCTCTACACCGAAAGTGCGCAGTTGGTTCCTGCGTTGAATTCGTACTGGCTGGCAATTCACGTCACTGCAGCAATTGTGTGTGTTGGTTCCTTCGCCGTGGCTGCTGCACTGAGTGCGCTTTATTTGGTTGCTGAGCGCGCAGAAATTCGCGTTGCGAATGGCAAAGCAGCTGGTTGCCTTGGTCCACTGGCGCAACGTCTACCATCTTCTGAGCGACTCGACCTGATGGCATATCGAATTCACGCATTCATGTTTCCGCTTTGGACATTCGCAGTGATTGCTGGTGCGATTTGGGCTGAGGCGGCATGGGGTCGTTACTGGGGTTGGGATCCTAAAGAAACGTGGGCATTCATCACGTGGGTGATTTATGCGGCATATTTACACGCTCGCGCAACGGTCGGATGGCGTGGTCGTAAGGCAGCCTTTGTTGCGTTACTTGGTTTTGGCGCAATCATGTTCAACTACTTCATAGTGAACATGTATGTCAGTGGATTGCATTCGTACTCCGGCTTAAATTAACCAGCACTGCGGGAGTTAGCGAATTCGATCGAGTACTCGACGAATAACCGGATCGTTATCTGGCGCACGGTTGTCGTCGTCATCGTCCCAGCCACGGCCACCACCGCGAACCGCGCCGTAAAGAATCCATAAAATTGGCCCAATAGTTGGAACCAAGACGATGACAAGCAGCCACATTGGTTTGCTGAGGTTGCGTGGCATTGGGGTTTGGATCCAGTCGGTCAGTGCGTACACGAAAAGCCCGAAGGACACAAAAACTAAAAAGAAGCGAGGCATATCTCTATATTGCCTGCCAAACCCGAGAAGTAGTCAATCGGTCCGATGCTGCGCTGGGGGATTCTCAGTGGGTGTTCGCCTCTGGCGTAGTCATTTGGCTCAAACCCTTACCAGATTGGGGAACACTTGAGTCAACGATGTCGTTGAACCTTAAGCAAGGCGCATAAGTTATGTTCCGCGTCTAGCATTAAGACAAGAGACTTGAGGAGTAGTTCATGTTCGAGAGGTTTACGGACCGAGCCCGTCGCGTAGTTGTTTTGGCACAAGAAGAAGCTCGCATGCTAAATCACAATTACATCGGTACTGAGCACATTTTGCTTGGACTGATTCATGAAGGCGAAGGCGTTGCCGCAAAGGCAATCGAAAGCATGGACATTTCTCTTGAAGCCGTGCGCGCTCAAGTTGAGGAAATTATTGGTCAGGGCCAACAAGCTCCTAGTGGTCACATCCCGTTCACTCCGCGCGCGAAAAAAGTTCTCGAACTATCGCTTCGTGAAGCATTGCAACTTGGCCACAACTACATCGGTACTGAGCACATCTTGCTTGGCTTGATTCGTGAAGGCGAAGGCGTAGCCGCGCAAGTTCTTGTGAAACTAGGTGCTGACCTTAACCGAGTTCGCCAGCAAGTTATTCAGTTGCTTTCGGGTTACCAAGGTAAAGAACCACAGTCTTCTGGTTCTGGTCCCGCAGAAGGAACTCCTTCAACATCACTGGTTCTTGATCAGTTTGGTCGCAATCTGACACAAGCTGCTCGCGAGAATCAACTCGATCCCGTTATCGGCCGCACTTCCGAAATGGAACGTGTGATGCAGGTGCTTTCGCGTCGTACTAAAAACAACCCAGTCCTTATTGGCGAACCTGGTGTAGGTAAGAGCGCCATCATCGAAGGACTTGCTCAAAACATTGTTAAGGGCAACGTTCCTGAAACGTTGCGTGACAAGCAGATCTACTCATTAGATTTGGGCGCGCTTGTTGCTGGATCACGTTACCGTGGCGATTTCGAAGAACGCTTGAAGAAAGTACTGAAGGAAATTAAGCAACGCGGTGATGTCATTATCTTTATTGACGAGATTCACACACTTGTTGGTGCCGGGGCTGCTGAGGGTGCAATTGATGCCGCCAGCATGCTGAAGCCGATGTTGGCTCGTGGCGAACTTCAGACAATTGGTGCAACCACATTGGATGAGTACCGCAAGTACATCGAAAAGGATGCTGCACTTGAGCGTCGTTTCCAGCCAATTCAAGTCAGTGAACCAACACTTGCTCACACAATTGAAATTCTTAAAGGTCTACGTGACCGCTACGAAAATCATCACCGAGTAACAATCACCGATGCAGCTATCGTTGCCGCTGCCACAATGGCTGATCGTTACATCAATGACCGATTCCTGCCAGATAAAGCCATTGACTTAATCGATGAGGCTGGTGCGCGTCTACGCATTCGTCGCATGACCGCGCCACCTGATTTGCGCGAGTTCGATGAAAAAATTGCCCAGGTCCGCATGACGAAAGAATCAGCGATTGATTCCCAAGATTTTGAGCGCGCTGCTTCGCTACGTGATGATGAAAAGAACCTCATGGCTGATCGCGCAGTTCGCGAAAAAGAATGGAAAGATGGCGACCTTGATGTCGTGGCTCAAGTCGATGAGGAAATCATTGCTGAAGTTCTTGCAGCGACAACTGGAATCCCGGTCTTTAAGTTAACCGAGGAAGAGTCGCAGCGACTCTTGACCATGGAGGGTGAACTTCACCGTCGCGTTATTGGTCAAGAGCAAGCGATTAAGGCACTGTCGCAGGCAATCCGTCGTACCCGTGCGGGCCTGAAGGATCCGAAACGTCCTGGTGGCTCATTCATTTTCGCTGGCCCGTCAGGAGTTGGTAAGACTGAGTTGTCCAAGACTTTGGCCGAGTTCCTTTTTGGTGACGAAAACTCGCTGATCTCTCTTGACATGTCTGAATACAGCGAAAAGCACACCATCTCGCGATTGTTCGGTTCACCTCCCGGATTCGTTGGTTACGAAGAAGGTGGCCAGCTAACGGAAAAGGTTCGCCGGAAGCCGTTCAGTGTGGTTCTCTTCGATGAAATCGAAAAAGCACACCCAGATATTTTCAACTCGCTTCTGCAGGTGCTTGAAGATGGACGTCTTACAGACGCGCAAGGTCGTGTCGTTGATTTCAAGAACACTGTTGTCATCATGACGACCAATCTTGGTACGCGCGACATTGCCAAGGGAATGAACCTCGGATTTGCTGATGTCAACGACACCCAGACTTCATACGAGCGGATGAAGGCCAAAGTGAATGACGAACTCAAGCAGCACTTCCGTCCAGAGTTCCTTAATCGCATTGACGACATTGTTGTGTTCCATCAGCTCAGCCAAAACGAAATCGTTGAGATTGTTGACTTGATGATTGACAAGCTAGATGTACGTCTTAAGGACAAGGACATGGCCCTTGAGTTAACACCAGCAGCGAAAGCATTGTTGGCAACTCGCGGCTATGACCCAGTCTTAGGGGCTCGACCACTTCGTCGCACAATTCAGCGCGAAATCGAGGATCCGTTAAGCGAGAAGATGCTGTACGGCGATTTGAAGCCGGGCGAGATTGTCATTGTTGATGTGGAAGGCGAAGGTACCGAAGCAGCCTTCACATTCCGCAGTGAATTCAAAGGCGAGATTCCTGAATTAGAAATCCAAGCGGCTACCGCCGCAGACTAACGCGCCTATAAGTATTGCCCCCCATCCTTCTGGCTCGGGGGCAATACTTATGTGTCACAAATTTCGTGACCCTATGGGCAGTTTTTACACCTTGCGACCAAATCGCTTTGCCCGCACCTTGCGGGACGCTCTAGTGGGAGATTCTTCAAAGATAGTGATGAGGTCTTCCTCTGTTTCTCGTTGCAGCCACAGTGGTGGGACTTTAGCAATGAGACGACGTATTACGGGCATAAGAAGTGTTCCAACAAGTGGGAGTACAACTAACAACCCAAGAATCCATGCCACAACACTTTGGACAGACATGCCCACCGCAGTGATGTCGACCTTCACTGGCGTCATACCTTGGTATCCCGTTGGGTCACTTGTGCCACCACCAGTGCCGGGATCGGTTGTGCCGTCTGTTGCACTTGGATCAGGTGTACCACTCGGGTCGGGCACCGTTCCGGTTGTACCGCCTCCTGCCGTCGCGCCACCACTATTTCCTGCGTCGTTTGCACCACTGCCTAAATTTCCCGACAGGGTTGGATTTGCACAATGCGCCGCATCAAGGGCTGGTGGAGCATCGGCTGTGTGGCCGGTGCCCTCAGAGTTTTATGAAGACACTCGCCTGCGAGTGTCCCATCGCATGCGCCACTGTGCCCTTAGGCTTGAGATGTGATTGAAACGTTAGTGAGTGTGCTTGCGGGCTTTGTTGGATTCTTAACCATCGGTGTCAAGATTTATGCGCTTTGGGATGTTTATCGTCAACCTGATGCCGGTTTTGTTTTTCTAAATAAAGGCACTCGATCATCGTGGCTTGTCTTTGCCGGCCTTGCTGTGGTCTGCCATCTCATTTTCGGACCGTGGGGACTCTTGGGTTTAGCCGGTCTCGTTGCCTGCGGAGTGTATGTGGTCGACATTCGTCAAAAACTTAATGAACTGACCAATCGGAAATAACAGTGCCTGGCGTTTTTAGTGACACCAGGCGTGGCACCACATATCAGTTGCGCCAGATAGATCGTTGGATTTTGTATGCCGTATGCCCGACAATCCGAGCAGCCGCGGACCCGCTTGTTGTCGACCTTGGCTTTGGTGCATCACCATCAGCATCGAGCGAGCTATTTAATCGACTGCGCAAATATGTTCGGCCCGATTGTGAAGTGGCTGGAATCGACAGAGATCTCAAATCTGTTGCCCAAGCTCAGTCAGCTGCTCAATCAGGATTGACGTTTGTACATGGCAGTTTCGAGATTCCCACTGCAGACTCACGCAAGCCGATTGCTATTCGCGCTGCCAATGTGCTGAAGCACTATGACGAGTCAGACGTGCAACGGGCCTGGGCAATGATGTCGGCACGCCTGGCTCCTGATGGGTATTTAATCGATGCGACTGGTGACGAAAGAGGTAGTCGCAGTGCATGGGTGAGTGTGCGTGCGGGAATGGATATCCCAGAGACACTTACGCTTTCGTTTCATGTTGGATCGCTCAAGATGCCATCGGAGATTGCGCTTCAATTACCCAAGGTACTCATTCATCGCAATGTTCCCAGTGAAAAGATTCATGACTTTCTCAAAGAGTTTGACCACGCGTGGCTAAGCCATGCAACTTCAAAATCGTTAGATGCCCGTGAACGTTTTGTTACAACGATCCAGGCTTTAGTTTCACAAGGATTCCCAATTCAAGACACCATGGCTCGCTGGCGACTCGGTGAAGTCACCATTCCGTGGAATGTCGTGAGTTCTACTTCTTCCCTTGGTTAGCAACGGCAGCTGCTGCTTCGCGCGCCGCTTCGGGGTCAAGATAGTGTCCACCCGCAACAATTGGCTTAAGTTCTGAGTTGAGTGAGTACACCAATGGAATACCTGTTGGAATATTTAGTCCTGCAATGTCTGTGTCACTGATGCCATCAAGTTGTTTGACCAGAGCGCGTAGCGAGTTGCCGTGTGCAGCAACCAGGACAGTCTTACCTGACCTCAGATCTGGGACGATTGCTTCATCCCAGTAAGGCAACATGCGCTGCACAACGTCAGCCAAGCATTCTGTTGCAGGTAGGTCAGCCCCGAGATCGGCGTAACGAGGATCATGCGTCTGGGCGTAGGTGTCGTTTGGTGCAATCGCAGGTGGTGGCGTGTCGTAGGACCGACGCCACAGCATGAACTGTTCTTCGCCGTATTCGGCTAAAGTTTGGGCTTTGTCTTTTCCTTGAAGCGCCCCATAATGGCGTTCATTGAGCCGCCACGTTCGACTCACAGGAATCCAATGTCGATCTGCAACATCTAGTGCGATGTTTGCAGTCTTAATTGCGCGACGTAACAGCGACGTATGCAACACATCTGGGACCATGTCGTGTTCCTTGAGAAGCTCTCCGGCGCGGTGTGCTTCTTTCAGACCCTTGGCATTCAGGTCAACATCTACCCAGCCAGTGAAAAGATTCTTTTCGTTCCACTCGCTTTCGCCGTGTCGCAACAAAATCAAGGTATGTGTTGTCATACCGCAAGTTTAGAGCAGGTTAGTCGTCACTTTGGAAAAGATGCATAAAGGCGCTCAGGTTTGCAGTACTTTGACCAGTACTTGTGCGCCAAGCCCATTCGCGTTCTATTGCCCTGCGAAAGCCAAGTTCTAGCAACGTGTTAAATGACCCATCAGCTGCAGTCACAATTGCGCCGAACAATTCATCAAGCAGTTGGTTAGTGACAGTGTCACTCGGGATTGTCCCAGTCAAGTAAATGTCACCGAGGTGATCTATTGCGTATCTCATAACAAACATCTTGATATTTTGCTCAAGCAGCCAGCGATAAACATTCTGGTGGTTCTCATCTGGATTGCGAGCGATAAAGGACTCAATTCGCAAGTACTTAACCCCGCACGAGAGTGCAACTGAAATACTCAGGCGTGCACTTCCAGGCAAAGTAGCAACGACAAATGATTCGTTCGCAACCTCGTGAGGTATGTCATGAGCAGTCAGAAAAGTGGTCACCTGCTCGGTGCACGTCATTGTCGAGCTCGCGCTCTGGAGGACAGAACAGCTTCTTCGTAGACATCTATCAGGGCATCGGTTGTGGCATTCCAACTAAATCTCGCTGCATGAGCAACCGCTCCTTGCGAGTACGTTTTGAGAAGGTCTGGGTTCGTGACAGTTTGATAAATCACTTGGCTCCAATGTCGAGCATCGTGCCCATCGACAAGTACACCACTGCTGCCATCGCTGACGGCAGTGGGCAAACCACCAACGCGAGCTGCGATCACTGGTGTGCCGCACGCTTGTGCCTCGAGCGCGACGAGCCCAAATGATTCGCTATGCGAGGGCACAATACTGAGCGTGGCTGCTCGAAACCAGGTCACTAGTTGTTCGCGATTAGCGGGTGGCTCAAATCGTACGTTGTCAGCGATACCGAGTTCGCGCGCCAATGTGATGAGTGAATCGGGTTGCTCTAATCCAGACCCGGATGGACCGCCACAAATCACGACAAGAAGATTGCTGCGAAGTTCAGGATGAGCATCAAGAAGCACAGCAGCTGCCTTGAGCAAAACATCAGGCCCCTTCAGCGGCTGTACTCGCCCAACGAAAAGTAACACGACTTTCTCAGGTGCAATTTTTAGAGATTCGCGAGCCGCATTTTTGTCACCTGGTGTGAATGCCTTGAGATCGACACCAGGATGCACAACCCGCACTCGTTCAGGTAGCGCACCGTAGAGCTCAATGAGTTCGTGTGCTTCGGCATCCGTATTTGCAACAAGCCGATCAGCTGCTTGCACAACCTGTTCTTCACCAATTTCACGAATCATGGGTTCGGCAGCATCACCATCTGCAAGTTGTAGGTTCTTGACGCGAGCCATGGTGTGCATTGTGTGGACGAGTGGAACGTGCCAACGTTCTTGCGCAATCCATCCGACTTGTCCCGATAACCAGTAGTGACTATGAAGTAAGTCGTAAAAACCTTCAGGCTTGGCAGCTTCGGCGCGAAGCACACCGGCAGTCACCGCACACAGCTGTGCAGGAAGATCTTCTTTGCGCAAACCTTCAAATGGCCCGGCTGAAATATGGCGCACGAGTACACCATCGGCAAGTGAGATGTTATCCAAATCGTCTGGGCTTGTTGCGCGGGTAAAGATCTCAACTTCGATCCCACGGGCAGCAATCAATTTCGCTGTCTCAGCAATGTACACATTCATGCCGCCGGAATCGCCCGTGCCAGGTTGGTGCAGCGGCGAGGTGTGCACTGAAAGGATTGCGATTCGTTCAAGAGTGGTCATCACTTACTAACTTAGCGAATCTACGCGTAAGCGAAAGTTGAAGCAGGAAAGCTCCTATTTTGCGTAGGGTTCCCCAGTAACAATGTGGGTAATGCGACGTGCCACGGTGACTGCATGGTCTCCAAAACGCTCGTAGAAGCGCGAAAGCAAGGTCACGTCAATTGCCGCTTCGACTCCGTGACTCCAAGTTGGCGAGAGCACAGTGGTAAAGAGTTCGCGGTGCAACACGTCGAGTGCGTCGTCATACTTTTTAATATCGGCAGCAAGGCCCGTATCGCGATATTCAATTACTCGCCCCGTAGAAGCGATAATCAAGCTCGCTGCCTCACCCATTTGAGCAAAAGTGTCTTGAAGTTCAGCTGGAATCGATGGGTTGGGATGGCGAAGTCGAACCTGCTTAGCAACGTGTGAGGCCAGATCACCCATGCGCTCGAGCGATGTTGCAATTCGTATCGCGCCCATGACAAAACGAAGATCTGTGGCAAGTGGGGCTTGCAGCGCGGTGATTTGGATACAGCGCTCTTCAATATCCGCGTTCAGAGAGTTCAAGGTCACATCGCGATCAATTACCCTCTGGGCGACAGTTACGTTGTCGCTCAAAAGTGCGTCTGTGGCATCTGTAATCGCGGTTTGCACCAGCTGGGTCATCGTGACAAGGTCACGCGATAAGTTCTCGAGTTGATGGGTGTAATCCTCGCGCATGGTGAACAGACTACGGCACTTCTGCGTTAACAGACCATTTACCAAACAAATAACACCGAACGACTGAGCAAACACTGGATTGGTATTCGGTGAACAATGCGTGAAGTGGCGGTTTCCGCTCTGCGGAAGGATTTGAATGACTCTATTGTCTGTGTGTGATTACTTATCCAGAACCTCATATCCGCAAGCCCAATGGACCACACTTCAGTGCTGTGAGTATGTGCGTTACGACGTCTGCGGAGTTGATTCAACGATGACTCGGGTACTTGTTGTTGAAGATGAAGAAACGTTTCGGGATGCACTTTCATATTTGTTGTCCCGCGAGGGTTATGAAGTGATACTTGCGGCTGACGGTGCCGAAGGGCTCTCGCAGTTTGAAGCCTCTAACCCAGATATTGTCTTGCTCGATTTGATGATGCCCGAATTGCCTGGAACAGAAGTATGCAGGATTATTCGGCAAACTAGTTCGATTCCGATCATTATGTTGACTGCTAAAGATTCCGAAATTGACAAAGTGGTCGGCTTGGAACTCGGCGCCGACGACTACATCACCAAACCGTTTTCCACTCGTGAATTAGTTGCTCGGATCCGGGCAGTTTTGCGTCGTGGCGCTGTAACTTTCGACGATGACGAAGAAGGCGCAATTATTGAAAGCGGCATGATTCAGGTTGATCTTCAACGCCACACGGTGCGTGTTAATGGAACTGAAATAGCGATGCCACTTAAAGAATTTGAACTTCTTTGTATTCTCATGCGTAATGAAGGACGGGTTTTAACTCGCGCCCAGTTACTCGATCGCATTTGGGGGTCAGATTACGTGGGTGATGGCAAAACGTTAGATGTTCACATAAAGAGATTGCGATCAAAAATCGAGGTTGATTCTGCAGACCCCGTTCATGTCACCACAGTGCGCGGTGTGGGTTACCGCTATACGGCTTAAGCAGACGGTGTTGCGCTCGGCGCAGGAGTTGCGCCGTCGGTTGGAAGTGGCGTAGCTGAAGGCGTTGGCAGTTGCGGAATTGTCACTCCGCTGAACGGCCCCTCATTTGTGCTGATAAGTACTGACACAGTTATTGGGTCGTTATTTTGAAATACGAACTGAATCGAAATAAATTTTCCAGGTGTCAAAGATCCCGTCACACTTGATAGCACAATCGTGTTTGAGCTATTGAAGCCGATTTGAGTTGCTGAGCGTGTTGGCAACGTAATCGCACCGCTTGATAGTGCAGCCAGATCTGAGGTTGCAGCGATTCCTGTCAATGCGTTGGCGATGGTCTCACTATTGTTCAAAATTGTGGCCACAACAGTGCCAACATTGGGGTTGGTCGGGTCAACAACGATGGAAGCGGCTCGCACTTCAAGAGCTCCAGCTTTAGCTGATTGGCCGTTACCTGAGTTGCCTTGGTTGTTCGTTGGGGCGTTGAAACCAGTGGCACATCCGCTGAGTACTAGAGCGGAAGTAACCGCTACAGCTGCGATGAGTGTTGAGCGACGCATGTGAATCTTTACCCCTTGAATGTGTTCCTTGTGTGGAAATCACTCTACTTGGCAAAGACTTTGCCTTGATAAACAAGGTCGCGTGAGATTGGGCGCATTTGTTCCTGCTACGGAATTCCCGAAAAACCCAATAAATTAGCGGTTTTCTTGGTCACGTGGTGTCAGTAGGCGTGGTAGAATTGGGTTTCGAAGTTAACGCGAGGAACTAAATACATGCCGTACAAAGTCGGAGAGACTGTGGTGTACCCACACCATGGCGCAGCAGACATCATTTCCAAGGAAAAACGCATGATAGCTGGCGTTGAAAAGGAATATCTTGTCCTGAAGGTGCATCAATCCGATCTGACGGTTCGAGTTCCATCCGACAACCTTGATCTTGTAGGCGTCCGCGACGTCACGAGCCAAGAGGGACTCGAAAAAGTTTTTGGCGTACTACGCATGCCATATGTAGAAGATCCTGCAAACTGGTCGCGCCGATTTAAGGCCAACACTGAAAAGCTTTCATCTGGCGATGTCATCAAGGTTGCAGAAGTAGTTCGCGATCTGTGGCGACGTGCCCAAAAGAAGCCGTTATCAACTGGCGAAAAGAGCATGCTTCACCGTGCTCGAGTGCAACTCATCAGTGAGATTGCTTTGGCTGAACGCACTAATGAAGTGCGCGCCGAAGAAATCCTTGACGAGGTTTTGGCTTCCTAATGTCACATGCCGCTACTGGCCGGGTGGCGGCAATCATTCCGGCTGCCGGTTCAGGCGTTCGGTTTGGATCCGATACTCCCAAAGCTTTTATTGAACTTGACGGTATCTCTCTGTTAACTCGTTCGGCCCTCGCAATGAGTGTTGTGGCCGATGTGATTGTTGTAGCCGCTCCAGATAGCTATCTCAATCTTGCCAGCGACCTTTTGTCCAGCATTGATGCAGAGATCCACGTAGTTGCTGGAGGATCGAGCCGACAAGATTCAGTTGCCCAAGCCCTAGCTGTGTTATCGGATGATGTCACGGTTGTCTTGATTCATGATGCTGCGCGACCGCTTGTTCCTTCACGAGTGACCCATGATGTCGTGGCCGCTATACGCAACGGGGCGCATGCAGTTATTCCCGTACTTCCTATTACCGACACAATTAAGCGAGTTGATGAGCGAGGCAGCGTCATCGAAACGATTGATCGTGCGACGTTACGTAGGGTACAAACACCGCAAGGATTTTCACGTGAATCGCTCAATACTGCCTATGCCGACCCGACTCATATCGCAACTGACGACGCAGGGCTATTAGAGACGATGGGCGTTACAGTCACAACTGTGTTGGGTGATGAACGTTCAATCAAAATAACGACGCCAGAAGATTTTGAAATTGCTTTAGGTTTTCTAGGAGAAATGCGATGACTGACTTACGTGTAGGAAATGGCGTTGATGTACATCCGCTAGAAGCCGGACGTCCAATGTTCTTAGCCGGACTTGAATGGCCTAACGAGACCAGCGGTTGTGCAGGTCACTCCGATGGCGATGTTGCAGCTCATGCGTTATGTGATGCGTTGCTGTCGGCAGCTGGCCTAGGCGATTTAGGCGCAGTTTTTGGTGTCGACCGTCCCGAGATTGCAAACGCATCTGGGGCGACATTGCTGCGCGAAGTTCATAGTTTGCTGACATCACATGGTTGGTCTGTTGTGAACGGTTCAGTTCAAGTGATTGCGAATTCGCCCAAGATTGGTTCCCGACGCGAAGAAGCGCAAATCGCACTTTCAGCGGCATTAGGTGATGCACCGATTTCTGTGGCTGGCACAACTTCGGACGGACTGGGCATTACGGGTCGCGGCGAAGGTGTTGCAGCAATCGCAACAGTTCTTATTAGTCGGTAGAAGTTTTCAGCCTTAAGGCAATAACTTCTATTGGTAACATAAACAAATGTTGGGGCTGGTTCTAAAGCGGTTTCTGCGAAGAACGAGTCAACTTGGCTCTGTTTCGATTGTTACTTGTATCTTTGTCGCGATTATTGCTTTTGTGTTTCACGCGAGCACTGCTATTCAAAATACCGCTGTTGCACGCGAGTTAGCACACACCGAAAATTCACAAGGCAACCTCACCGTTACTTTTGATGGTGATCTGACTACGGTGCCGCTCACTTCATTAAACAAGGAAGTTCGAAGTTCGCTTGCCAGTCTTGGGGTGAACAATCCCATGTATTTTGTGACGTATCGTCCGATGTCAAACATGACTGGCGAAACATTTCACATTGTTGGAGTGGACCCACAGTTCTTAACGCAGCAACCGGGGCTGGCTCCTGATCACTGTGGGATACCTACCTGCTCAGTTTCATTACTTTTGGGTAGCGACATATCTTTACCAAGTAATTTTCTGAAACGTGGTCCAATTAAGGCCAGCACTACTTCAATAGCGGATCTCACTGTTCAAGAGGGCGCCACTGTTTATGTCACTACCGATATTCAGGGTTTGCTCTCCTTACCAAGTTTGCGGGACATGTCGCGCACATTTGTGTGGACTGCGCCGGTCGACGCAGAGCACATCCGTCGTGATGGGCCGCAGAAGAGTCTGACTCAGATGAGGGACATCTCTAATCAGTTCTCCCTCTATTCGGCTCATCTCATACTTCACATTCCAGAGGAACCCGTAGTTGCAGCGATTGCGCAATCGCAAGCCGCCACGATGCGCCTGTTTCGCATGCTGGCGCTTGGTTCACTTCTGTTCGCATCTGCCTTGCTCTTGCTAGCGGCAAATGCTCGATCATCTCATGAACAAACTGCTGCAGTGTGGCTGCACATTCGGGGAGGCTCCGCTAAGTCTCTTGCTTGGCTCAGCGCAGGTGTGAGTGTTGTTCCTGCGCTTGTTATTGCTTTTCCGTATCTATTAGTTTCGCCAACTGCGGCCAGTCTGATGATCGGGTTCGTAGTGTTCGTGACACTCATTGTTGGCATCGTATTGAGCGACAATCTAAGGATTGCGGTCGTTGCTCTAGCGCTGACGGCAAGCGGTCTAGCATTGCTGACGCGAGATGTTGCACTCATTTCAGCTCTGGCGTCCATCGCGTTAGTGGTATTGCTTAACAAGGTGGGCACCCAGTTGTGGAAACAGCCGCTGCACCTGGCGACATCTCGCCGTCCGGAAATGATCCGAAACTCAATACTTATTGCAATGTGTACTGCCGTCGTTACCAGCTGGCTTGCTACAACTCATGCACTTGATCAACAAGAGGCGCACCACATTTCGTATGTGTCGCCCTTGCAATCTTCAGTCACAGGATTTACACATGGTGTATTCCAAAACAATTCATTAAGGGACTATCAAAAGTATGGAACGGTTTATCCAATCGAAACGATTCCAGCAACATCAAGTGGCAAAGGATATTCCGTGGAGAATGTCCAGGTTGTCGGAATCCCCTCCGGCATCGATCTTACGAACCTATCTGGAATTGGGGGACCAATCGCTTCTCAACTTGCCCAGCTGAGTGTAGGTGACAGTGCGCAGTCAATCGTGGGCGAAAATCGGCCCCTCAGGATTCAGTCAGTTCCGGCTCGAATGCAACTTGGTGTTTGGATACTCGATGCAAATAATGAATCTGAACTTGTCACTTCGAACACAGTGATTTCTTCAACGACCCGAATTTTGGGTGTCGAAGTTTCTCAAACATCTAAGGATCTTGAACGCAGTCAGCACGCCGTTGGCGAAGGTAAGCATGCCTTAGTCTTACCCGCTGGCGTTGTCGCATTCGAGTTCCCGGATGGCCAAGTGGTGAACACACATGTGCGGCTGACATCTGGAGCGATATATTTCCCAGCTGGAAGTATCCCGGACCCACTCACAGCAATTGTGAGCAAAGGGTCAGCA
>Ga0194048_10000417_pt1 | contig 20619 bp, 29 predicted proteins | sample JunL225m_MetaG_FD_161685 | JGI IMG/M metagenome (GOLD analysis project Ga0194048, IMG submission 161685) | Anoxic zone freshwater microbial communities from boreal shield lake in IISD Experimental Lakes Area, Ontario, Canada - Jun2016-L222-5m | ecosystem: Environmental > Aquatic > Freshwater >...
AATCAAATTATCCTCACGGAACTGCAACAAATTGAGTTGTTACGGATTGAAAGAGACGACCTTAAAATCAAGGTATCGATCATGTTAGATCAATTCAATGCAATTGAAAAAAGTTGCGACGATTTGGAAGTGCATGAACCAATACATCTTGAGGATTCTCTTGTTGGCCGGGTTGTAAGGCTGATTGATTACCAGCGTTTACAATTGGCATCGGCAAAATCGAGAACCGTCTTGAAGACAAAATTAGAAGCATTAACCAAACAAAAACAATGATCGTAATGCCATCAAATGCTTCAGGCTGGTTTTGGCATTGCCTTGCACGAGAAACTGGTCGAATTGGTCATTTATTTTCGCCGGGAGGTGAAAGAGGTCCGTGGCCGTGGCTTCCTTATGCACTTGATAATGGTGCGTTTGCAGCATGGGACTCCAAAACTAATTTTTGGAATGAAATGAGCTGGAATGTGAATGCATGGCGACGGTTAATTTTTTGGGCTGAAGCTCAACCAACCCCACCTTTGTGGGCGATTATTCCTGACGTTCCCGGGAACAGTAAAGCAACATTAGATCGGTGGAAAATTTTTAAAAACGATGTTCCATTTCCAAAGGCACTAGCAGTGCAAGATGGAATGACAGTGGCAGATGCTCAAGCGTTAAAGCCCGATGTGGTGTGTGTTGGAGGCACAACAGAATGGAAATGGGCGACTGTTGAAATGTGGGCACGGGAATTTCCAAGAGTGCATTTACTGCGTTGCAATTCGCCTGAAAAATTAAGTTATCTTGAACAACTTGGCGTTGAATCTTGCGATGGCACTGGTTGGAATCGTGGAGATCGAAAACAGACCGCTGGTTTAGAAAACTGGGCACGTCAAAAGCCAACGCCTAATACGTCGCCATTAACTCCATTTGTTTGTCGAAAAACCAAACAGAAAGAACAACTTACATTTGCGTGAGTCCCCATCAACATCATCAAAACTGGAAAAATAAAATGATTTGCACAGGATTTCCCGGGGACTCAGACCCCCGAAACGAAGAAGAATCAGAATGCCCAAACTGCGGCGGTGTTGTGATTCCAACTGGAACAGAAACAGCTAAATGCGTTGATTGCGGAGAGATGTTTGAGCCAGACGGTGAACCTGAAGACACAAACTGGTGATGAAAATGGGAAAAATAATTTCACACGCAAGCAAGGTAAAATCAGCAACTTATGATGGTGCTGCAATTTAATCTTAAATAAATCGTGACCGTCGTCCGATACTGTGTTTAGATCCTTCTTGTCAGTCCAATCTCATCCATACATCGATACATGATCATCCTATCCGACATCTACGGCAACCTCATCACTGTCAGCTACTTTGGCATCTCGACTGGTGACAAAAGCGGGTTCTACACACTCAAGGCTTACGGGACCCGGACCCGCCACAGCAGGGACGACGAAGGCAACGTAAGCACCGAGATCGACGACGCTTCGGTCTACATCAAGAACCTGAGCACCGACAAAGCACAGGCGCTCGAGTCCGCCCGGGAGTACCTGTCCAAAAACTACCCCGGCGCTAAGTTCAGCGGCGTCGTCAGCTTCGACCTCGACGAGATCGCACGCATCTCCCGGGAGCAGGCCGAGGCCCGCCGGGCGGCTGAAGCAGCCCGTGTCGCCTCCACCGACTTCTCGGTGTTCCAAGGCGGCAAATACGCTGGCCGCTCGGTGACCGACGTTCTGGCCGAAGACAAAGGCTACTGCGAGTGGTTTTCTGGCAACTGCTTCAAGGCCGACACTGACAACGGTCGCACTGCCGCCATCATCAACGCTATTCTTGCTCCCGAACGGGAAGCCGCCGCCGCAGCGGCTGGGAGCCTCGCCAAGGCGCTTCTAAGCGAAGTTGGTGACTCTACCCTCGACGCATGGACAAAAGGCTTTGCAGGCGGCTTCCTGTGCTCCATCACAACGGCGTTGCTTCAAGGTCACGCCCCTAAAGGCCGGGCGCTCGGCATTCTAATCGAGTGCATTGCCAAGCAAGCTGGCCGGGCCAACAGCAAAGCATTCAAAGCTCGCTACGCAGAGCTGGAAGCCAAGTTCATTTAATCACTCACCCCGGGCGGGGTTCGATCCCCCGCCCATTACCCGCAAATCGATACATTCATATGTTCAGCCTGCTCACTTACCGAGTCGAAGCGGACTACCGTCCCGGACTCTTTGCCATCATCAAAGCCGAATCCCATTGGGACGCTCTGGTTGCCGCCAGTGCGCTCTGGGACATACCAACTAAACACATCACAGCCTCACTTGCCTAATGCACCTCCACGACTACATCAAAGCCACGCCAGATCACGACGCCCGGTTTGTCGAGACTTGGTATTCTCGCCACGACCGCAACTACGTCACGCAGATTAAGGATTCCAACCGGGACCAGATCGACGAAGCAATCTACAGCGGAAACAAACAGGCTGCTCTCAACGCCCATTCGAGGGCAGTTTTTGACTGCCTCGCCGACGTTCCGCATGGGTGCGTGGCGACCGTTGCGTTGACGCTCAAATAGCGTGAGTGTCCCCGTCTGCCTACGGTTTCTGTCCACGGGCACAAACCGTAGGTAGCAGGGGGCAATCAAGCCCCACTCAAATAAGCAGATACATATGTCAGACGAAACCAAGCCAACCATCAAATCAATTGGCGAACTCACACTTGAGGTCGCAACCAAAATTCCAAAGCACGACGAGATCGAAGTGCGATACTTGCCATCCACGGCCAAGCGTGGAGACCGGGTCAAATTGAGCTACAAGGCCCGGGGACGCAGCCTCACGCTGCCCTACGACGAAAACATTGGGAACTTCGAGCGGCAGGCCATTGCCACACTGCTTGAGCACGGCGTCAACGTCGCCAGTTTTCATACGCCTGACGAAGGACCCACGACGCTTTCAATCTCGCAAACCAGCCGGGCTGTGTTGGCAACAGTGTTCAAAATCAAAAGTCTGTAATGAGAAATACAAACCAACCTACTCCAATCATGGACGAAGACCATGCTCTCGAAATGGCCGAGGCCGAGATTCGTAGGTTAAACGCCACAGTAAAGGCACTCACGGCGCTCTGTGATGCTGCCCGGCTAACCGTTGTGCAGCACAGCGGGAACAAGTGCCTCGAATGGTTAGAAACCCTCGATCTTTGCAAGGCAGGGAAATTATGAATCGACACATATTTGAAATTCCGGCAGAAGCTAACCAGTGTCTCGCTGTTCTTTTTTACAAAGAAAATGATTGCGAAATGGCGATCCGGCCTTTGTGCGTCAAAGGTGAGTTGAGCAACACTCAAAAGGCAGGGATCTTGTTTGCGGCTTTTGTGCAGACTGCAATGGATATCAAAGACGCAGCAACGGCTGGGTGCAATTTATCAGCGCAGTGGTGCGACGAAACCGGGATCAATCCGTGTGATTCATCTCTTGCCGAAATCGCTGGCAGCATGCTGTTTTTTGACAAGCTGAACGGAGGGGGCCATGACTGACCATCCTGAGTTCGACTTTGACAAGCCCAAGAAACGGAAGAAGACCCTTTGGGAGCGGTATCACATTTATCACAAGGCTAATCCTCACGTCATGCCCATCTTGGTAAACATGGCTTACGAGGTCTCGCGGTCAGGACAGAGAAACATCGGCATCAACATGCTGTTCGAGGTGTTGCGCTGGAAGATCAACGTCGAGACCGTCAAAACCGAAGGATTCAAGATAAGCGATCCGCTCGCAGCCGTATATGTCCGCTTCATCCTCCGGGATCACCCGGATTTGAGAGGCGTATTTGTGCTCAAGAAATCACAGGTGGACCCGTACTTTCCAGACTTGGAATACCTAAAGGGCGAACCTGTTCCAGAAACAGAAGACGACGACGAATAACCAACCCATGAAAAAACCATCCAAACCATCAAGCCCATCAAAATCACACACATTATCAACCTGTTCCGGGCCAAACATGAGACGAGCCGTAGTTGAAGAGTTCTGCGAGATTGTCGCCCCGGAAGAGCCAATCATGCTCGCAGACGGCCACGATAAAGCCTTCATCGGTGTCGCGTTCATAAACCACACTGCCATTGCTGTGTATGACCAAGAACGCACCATTGACGGCATCATGCAGGATTCCGGGATGTCAGCAGAAGACGCCCAAGAGTTCTTCGACTTTAACGTCGCAGGAGCCTGCGTCGGCGAGCGCACCCCTGCGTTCATGTTTCCATTCTCGCCCCAACTCGATTGGTACGACCTTGATATCCTGATCATGTACATCAACGACGACCCTAAACGGTTCGTCCAACACATAACCGAGTTTGGCTATACCCAAAAAGAAGCCAAAGACATCAAAAAAAACATCGTAGAAACCCTCGCATTCCAAGCCGCCAGAATCATCTAAACAACAGAATGCCCCGGACACCGTCACACGACGGGCCGGGGCCTTCCTGTCCACGTCACCAACGCCGCCCAGCGTTTGGTTAGGCCGTCACTCTAAAACACCACAATCATTCATCAAACCAAAACACCATGATCGAACAAGAATTCAAAGCCTTCCGGGAAGCAGCCCTGCCACTCATGCAGTGGCTCGCAGACAACCGTCACCCCCACGTCACAGTCATCGTTGACTCCGAACGGGCCGAGCTGCTCGAGGGCCAAGCAAACGCCCGGCGAGTCAGCAAAGAACACGAACTGGAAAAGCTTGAGAAAGCCCTTGCAGAGACCGCGCACACAGCCATTGCACAGGCTCGTCAGACCTTTGCACAGGCTCGTCAGATAAAGGAACGCGACGAAGCCCGCGCTGAGGTGGAGCGTCTCAAAGAAGCATTAAAGAACGCTTTGGCCGAAATCGGAACGCTGCAAAACTTGGCCCCAGTTATCCCGCCCACCATAACCCGCCCAGAACCTTCACGGCTGGAAATTGCGGCGATGGCAATGCAAGGATTTATCGCTAATGGCACTTGGGGACTCACAATTGCAGACAGATCCGTAGATTACGCAGACGCACTCATCGCAGCAGCAAAGGGGTAGTAAACCCAAACAACAAACCCATCCATTAATGTTATGAGTAAACGATTCCACAACCGTACCGTCGCCTGCTCCTGCGGGGCCGAACTAACCGACCTGCACCGGGACATCTGCCCAGTCTACGAAGAGCTGACAAACGGCGATCTCACCCACGAGTCGCCCCCGGCACTCATAGCTAAAAAACAGCAGGCTGAAGCCGCCAAGGCCATCAAGGCTGCTCATCGGGTCGAAAACATCAATCGATCAGCCGCCAGTTACAAGCGAACCCAAGGCCGCAAAGTCGCACCGATCAACTCCGTCGCCCATGCCCTAAACGCCGCTCTATCCGCCGTACATCGATAGCCTGTCGGAAATAAGGGTACTCAAAACCGTCAAGCCAAATCAAGTGGTTTGACGGTTTTTTCGTATATTTTAACAATCCAAGCTACAACGCCGGAAACCATCCGTTTGACCTCAATGATGCAAAGTGTCATAATCCAACCCAAAAGTACTACAAATGCCAACAAACTCCAACACTGTGGGTCGCGCCCCCCTTTCCGCCGGCGCTGCTCCAAACCGCTGATCATGCCTCGCCTGACCAACAGACTGCACGAGCGATTCTGCTGGCTCGTTGCCGAAGGGCTGGACCGTAAGGCCGCTTACACCCAGTTGGCTCCGCATGCCAACAACCCCGGGCAGATCGGCTACCAGCTCTACAAGAAGGCCGACATTAAGGCCCGGATTGCCGAGATCCAGACCGAGGTCAACTGTCGGTCCCTGATGGCAATCGACAATAAACGGGACCTGCTGCGCCAGATGATTGAAGGCACTGTGCCGACCAAGGTAGTCAAACGGGCCGACGGCAAGCTCGAGGCCACGTTCGACCGTCTGGGCGCTCTGATGGCCGACGCCAAGCTCGCCGGCGAACTGGCAGACAACGTGCAGCCTGACGCCGGGTCCGACGTGAAGCTGACGTTCGAGGTTTACCACCGCAACCACCCCAACCCGCCCCGGGAATGGATGGAGGCCATCGTCGTTGCCCCGGAGGCCGCAGAGCTATTGTACAAGTCCGCGCCAATGGACCAGCCCGGTTTGGATGATATCCTGAAGCAGTCTGCAACGTCACCTTTGTAAACAACGTAAATTCAATCACTTCCGTATAACACAATACAATGGCAGTCATATGGAGTGGAAAACCCCACTGCTTTTAGCTCGTAAACATCAACCAATCAGCAACCTACACCTATTATGGCAACCTACTTCACCGAGGGTAACACCTACACCAACTCACTGACCAACTACGGACTGCGCCCATACGACGTGCAGAACAACACCGAGGCCGCAGTCATGCCCGACCTGACGTTTCTCTGCGTGGCTGTCTCCAAGACCTTCGCCGTCTTTAAACGGACGCAGCCCACGGGCAGCGGGGCCACAGCCAACCCCGGTTGGTTGCTCGGGCAGACCCAGCGCCTGCGGGTCCGCCGGGACGCTACAGGCTTGTTTGTGCAGCCTCTGGGTCGGAGCAATGGCCGTATCATCCTGCGCCCATGATCATGTCCACCAGCTTTATGTGGAGCGACTTCGTCATGCTGTTGATGCTCGCCGGGTTCGCCATTGCGGTCATCACCTGCTTTGACCAGCACCTGTTCTGATGTCAGACGATCTGCTGACGACCCTGCCGCCCCCGGTCGCCCGGGCCATCCGCATCGCAACGGAGGCCCGGGAGCTGGCCGACTCGAGCGAGGAGCGTGGGCTGATCCGCTGCGCCGGGTACATCGCCACGGCGGCACTCCAGCACCGTGGCAAGCTGGCGCTGACCGAAGCGATGGCGGAGAAGATCGTCCGGGGCTACGTCCAGCACCTGCTCGACGCCGACCTGTTTGAGCCTGCGGCCATCCTGCTGTGGGGACCCGGGGCGTTCGACTGGAGGCCCGAGTCCTGCCGCCGGGTATGGGAGGGCCTGATGGGGACCGACAAGCTGTTGGTTCAGGGCGCAGGCTCGATGGGCAAAAGTTACGGGGCAGCGGCATGGTTTTACCTCGACTGGTATCGTGACCCGGACTGGACCTGCGTCAAGGTCGTCTCCCTAACGGCCCAGCACGCTACTCGGAACATCTTTGCCTCGATCAAGACGTTCCACAGGACGGCGCTGATCCGCCCGGGTGGCATGGACGACGACCTCGCCACGAGCATCCAGAGCACGACCGACAGCAAGCAGGGCATCCACCTTGTGGCCATACCCAAGGGGGAGAGCGGCCACGGGAGCCTGCGCGGCTTCCATCCGTCGCCCCGGTTTGGCCCGGCTCATCCTCGGTGGGGCAAGGTGTCCCGGACGCACATCGTGTTGGACGAGGCGGAGGAGGTCCCGGACGGCGTCTGGGCTGGCGTGATGAACTGTTTGACGGCTGCTGACTCCTCGACGCCCGGGCGCATCAAGGTGTTTGCGGCCAGCAATCCTCGAGACAGGACCAGCCAATTCGGGCAGCGGTGCGAGCCAAAGTTTGGGTGGGGCAGCATAGACATGGAGCTGGACCGGGACTGGCGGAGCCGGGACGACTGGCAGGTCATCCGCCTCGACGCAGCCGACTGCGAGAACGTGAAGGAGCGGAAGGTCATCTTCCACGGGCTCCAGACGTACGAGGGCTTCATGGCTTACGTCAGCAAGGGACGCACGGCAGAGGCATCCACGATGGCCCGGGGCTGGTTCCCGGAGGAGGGGATAGCCATGTCGATCATCACGCCGGCTATGATGGACAACGCACAGGGCATCATTCGCTTCACTGGCCCGGTCGTACCGTTGGCCAGCTTTGACTTGGCGCTGGAAGGCGTTGACCAAGTGCTGTGCTCCTACGGACGGTTTGGATTGAGCGACGGCTGGACGGACAGGAGCGGGAAGTTCCACGAGTTCAAGCGGCCCCGGACGATGTTGCAGCTCGACAGCCAGATGCCTTTTCCGAAGGCGGCTACGCTCGAGCAGGCGCAGGCCATCACGAAGTTCTGCAAGCAGATGAAGATCGGCCCGAGATGGTTGTGCGTAGATCGTACCGGGAACGGGGCTGGGATTCACGATGTGTTGTGCTCGACGTTTGGGGCAGACGTTATGGGGCTAAACTATAGCTGGGCGGCTACGGAGACCCCGGTGATGGGGGACGACAGTCAGAAGGCAAATGAATTGTACAACGGACTGGTGACCGAGTTGCTGTTTGCGCTTGGCAAATACCTCGAGTTCGAGTGGCTCAAGATCAGCCCCGGGTTCCGCAATGAGGACCTGACGAAGCAGGCTATCTCCCGGCGCTACATGCAGAAGGGCAAGGGACTGGTGCGGGTGGAGAGTAAGAAGGACTATATCAAACGGACACGGCTAGGGAGCCCTGATGCGCTGGATTCGTTATCGATGCTGGTACATTTGATGCGGCAGAGGGGCGGGAATGTGGCGACTATGAGTGAAAAGAAGCCAGAAGTAGTTGAGAAAGAACTTGTTTCTCTGGTAGATTCTTCAGTGAGCTTTGTGGACTTCTCGGAATAAAAACGCTAAGGCATACAGAAACAAGTGCTTGTATGAATATTACACGCAAATGGAAACGATTCATGGCAGTGGGATGCACGCACGGCCATCTCGTTGACCAATCGCTGTTAAAGCAAGTTCTTGCGTTTAAGGAGAGGTGGAAGCCCCATACCTGTATAGCACTGGGAGACCACATTGATTTAGCCTGCTTGAGGGCTGGGGCAGTGGGAACGGCTGACGATGCTGCTGACCCGGAGGGAGATTTGAACGACGGGCTGAACTTTATATCGAGGTTTGAGCCGTCTGTTTATTTGTTGGGTAACCATGAGAACAGGCTGTTCACATTGATGGAATCGCCACGTGCAATTGTGTCGGCATTGGCCGCTCGAATCTACGCCCAGATCACTGACCGGGCTAAGGAGATTCGGTGCGAGGTTGTCCCGTATTCGTTTCAGAACGGCTGGCGGCAATACGGAGATTGCTTATTTGGACACGGTTATATGATAAATGAGCAGGCCGTTAGGGATCATGCAGAAGCGGTATGCCACGGAAGTGCCCAAAAGGTGGTTATTGCTCACTTGCATCGAGTTACGCAGGCCGAGGGCAGGAACCGGGCGCATCCAACGGGGTACTGCGTTGGATGGCTGGGGAAAACAGAGGAAATGGGATATGCAGCCCTGAGACGGGCAACGACAAGCTGGAGCAGAGGATTTGCGTTTGGGGAATATGCTGATAACGAGACAATTGTATGGCTAGCAAAGGAAACAAAAAACAAAACATTCCGCCTGCCGATGTGAGTTGGCTAGAGGAGCTGGCTGCGGAAATTAATATCCCGCTTGCGCCACCGGGATGGTTTACAATCACTGAGATTTGCGAAAAAACGCAACGAGACCATCAGGTTGTCCGTAGAATTTTAAAAGAGAGAAACGCGGAAGTGAAAAAATTTAAACACATTGGTTTAGACGGCAAGGTTTATGTTGTAAAGCATTACAAATTATAGGTTTAATTGGCTGTAATGTTGGCATGCAAGGTGGAATCAAAAAAATCCGACCCCACTGGGGTTAATAGTATAATCTCCCCCGGTTGCGAATGACCCCCTCTTGTATATAAACTTGGAAGACGAACGAATTGATCTATGCAAAACAGAGGCAAGAAAAGCTGGACCCTTTACGCAACCAAAAGACCTGATAAGCCGGGAATCTATTGGATTGGCTTTTTGTACTATGCTGAAAAACGAGAGCAGCAACAAATTAAAGACCAACAGACGTATACGTTGGAAAATATTCGAGCGGACATTGCGAAAGAACATTTGGTCTCCGATGACTGCCTCGTGTGGTTTGGCCCAGTAAACGTCCCTGACTCACTTCCGAGAACCATGACGCGACTTAAACGAGAGCAGCGCAAAGTGTTTGTCCGGGACAATGAGAAGTACTGCACAAAGTGCGGGCATACAACCGGGGTTAACGCTCGGTCAATTGTTTACATTGATGAGTCGGAAGACTGCAAACAGTGCAACGGCATCTTCACGGTATACATTCGGTTGAAATCCAAAAAGAAATAGAATACCGTCATAAATCTCTTGTGAAGGATTACAAACCAGTTAAAGCCCAGAAAGACCCCAAGCCACGCAAGCTGCACGAGTGCGGCCATGTTGAGTCGTATAAGGGCGCTGGGGGCATGGAATACAATAAATGCGGCACACTCACATCAAAGCAGGTCACGCTGGCGAACGGCATGAAGGTCTTTCTTTGTCCCACCCATGAAAAGCGCCACGAATAAAGACCGACTCGAGGTCGTCATGCGGCCCATAGCAGAGCTGATCCCCTACAACAGGAACGCTCGGCAGCATTCATTGGCCCAGATTATCTGTTTGAAGGAAAGCATTCAGCAGTTTGGGTTCACCAACCCAATACTTATCCACTCTTCTGGGCGCATTATTGCTGGCCACGGTCGCATGGAAGCCGCCAAGCAGCTTGGCGTCAAGGAAGTGCCATGCATTGTGCTGCACAGCATGACAGACGCCCAAGTGAAGGCATACACGATTGCAGACAATCAGCTCCCAACAATGGCAACATGGGACTTTGATGTTCTCGCCGCCGAGATTGATGAGCTGAGAGAAGAAGGCTTTGACATGTCGAAGCTTGGGTTCACGCAGGAGGAGCTTGACGAAATGATTGGCTCTCCTGACGAGCTACCCGAAATCCCTGACGAAAAGCCCAAAAAGCCTGACAGTGACACGACAATCTGCCCGAAGTGTCACCATGAGTTTGTCCTATGATATGATCCCGGCGTTCACAAAAGCTAATCGATACCTGTTTGACCCCAGCGCCTACGCTTGGAATCTTCCTAGCGGCTGGACGTGTCCATCTGCTGAAGCGTGTTTGTCAAAAGCGGACAGGGTTACTGGCACAATCACGCACGGTCCAAAGCAAAAGTTTCGCTGCTATAGCGCAATGACAGAGCGATACCCAAGCGTAAGAAAAAGGTTGTGGTGCAACTTCGATGCAGTAAAGGGAAAGACCCCAGAAGAAGTTGCAGACGTGTTGGAGTGCCTGCCCAAAAAAGCTCGGCTAGTTCGCACCCACGCAGCGGGAGACTTCTTTTCGCAAGCGTACTTTGACGGCTGGCTACTCTTTGCCTCCAGACATCCAAATGTCCATTTTTGGGCATTCACAAAATCAGTTTCTTTCTGGGTTAACCGACTTAAAGAGATTCCTTCTAATTTTGAACTTCAGGCTTCGGTAGGAGGAAAACAAGATGCGCTCATAAAACAGCACAATTTAAAGTACGCACAGGTTGTTTGGAGCGAAGAAGAAGCGCATGGGCTTGGCTTGGAAATTGACACCAATGATTACCTTGCAGCCTACGGGAAAGACCCGTTTGCATTGCTTGAAAACTTCACAAAGCAAAAAGCACGGTAATGGCAAAACCAATCATGGGCATGGTCCCTCCCGGGGGATGGCATTACTACCAGTCAGACGTAAAGCTGACTGGGTACAGCCATGCCGACCTGTTAAAGGCCGTGGAGACGTACCGAGCCGAGAATCACTTACCCGGGGGTGACATCGAGGGGGACGTGGCAAGCTACATCTGCTCGAACTGGCCAAACTTCTGCCACGGCGTGGATATGGTTGCAATTACCAGCGTGAACGCTACAACCGCAACTGGCGAGCTGATGAACGACATTGGGACGTGGGCAAAAGGAATTCTGCACTCAAACGAACCGCATCCACTGGTATCAGATGACCTCGCCGAGACTCGGGCGCAGATTTGCCGGGCCTGCCCAAACAACGTCAATTGGAGGGGCGGCTGCAATTCTTGCATTGCTTCCACCGACAGGCTGTGCGCCTCGGTGCGACAAGCCCGGGACACTAAATCTTCCGCCGTCCTCGGAGGCTGCACACTGATGCGCCACGACAATCGGGCTGCAATCTTCATGGACCGCTCGGTCCTGCAACGAGCAACAAACCTACCCAACGCCTGCTGGGTCACACTATAGCATATGGCCAACATAAAGCCTCTCGACCCTCGAATCACTGACAAGTTTGCCGACAAATCCCCTCGGGTGAGCGATCACCACGAGAAGCCACGCATCCTTGGGCTGGACGTGCAGGACCCGGACGTTGGAAACACCGACACTGTTGATCCAGACACGCTCAAGGTCCGCCGTACATTTAAAGATGCCCAACAGGCCCACTCAGCTTACCGCAGGCTCAAACAGCAGAACGTCGAGCGCAATCGAAAGAATCAATTAATCCAGAAAAAATTAAATAATGAACCTCCATATCAGCCAAAAAAGCTCGAATCAATGGGTCAGAATTGGCGCAGTAATCGGCCTACTGGTTTTATTTCGACTATGGTCAGTCGTATCCAGCCACCGTTCCGAGAAGTCATAGAACAAGCTGCGACACTTACATTTGCAAAGTACCCAGTGGACGGAATTGACACCGAACACAAGACAAAAGTGTTTCGGAATGCGATCACCAAATGCATCCGGGGGTGGAACGGATTTGATGATTTGGTTGCACAGACCGTCCATGAAAATACGACCTTTGGATATTGCGGGTGGTGCTGGGACGACACCCGGGACTGGAAACCCGAGTTTCTCAGACAGGATTATACGTTTTTTAGCATTGAAACTCCGATGCTTTCAGACGCAACTCCTATTTGGGCAAGGAAGCGCCGATATCAAATTGCCGAGCTTTTACCGATCCTCGAGAATGAACAGATGTCCATTTTGGCCGGGTGGCACATCAAAAACCTAGTTAAGGCCATCAACAACGCCATCCCTGCCGGGCGCACGCTCGATGCTGATGACGACGCTCGCAGGTACGAAGACTGGCAGCGGGAAGGTTCCTACGGAGCCAGCTATGAGAACGATGCGAAATATGTGGAACTGGGTGAAATCTTGGTCAAAGAACCGCACGGGAAAATATCCCGCTTCCTTTTCGATGATAAGAGCGGAGACGAAATTTGTACGCAGGTTGATCGCTATAACCGCATGTCCGAAACACTTGCGCTCTTCGCAGTCGAGATCGGATCAGGAAACCTGATGAGTTCCCGGGGCGCTGGCAGAGACCTGTACAACACCCACGTCGCCGTAGATAAGGCTCGAAATTTGGTGGTGGATAACAGCTACATCAAGGGCTTGTTGCTGCTCAAAAAAGGACCAACAGCAAAGCCAAACATGGCTCCGCTGACGGTTCATCATCCCGTAGCATTTGTGTCCGAAGGGTACGATGTTGTGCCACAGGGCCTCCCGGCTGACGTTGATGACTTTTTGCAGCTCGACCGATTTGTTTCACAGCTTGCAGAAATTCAAGTTGGAACATTTTTACCCGGGTCACCAATTGAGACGCAGGGGAAGAAAACGGCATCAGAAGTCAATCGAGTGGCGGCTATTGAGAACCAGCTTCGGCAAGGCATTCTCATGCGATTTTCTCGTCAATTCTCGCACGGTGTCGAGCGCATGCAGCGTGGCATCTGTCATCCCGAGCACCTTAAAGCCGCAGCCGACCTTAAAGGCAAGCTCGACCTTGCTCGGCAGGTAGAAAAGCACGCAATATGGGCACGTCGCGAGGTGGTTGATGCATTTGATCGTTCAATGCTCGAGCTTCCTCCGTTTTTAGTTCCATTTGAGATTCCAGAACACTTGGATGAGGATGCCATCAATTGCTGCCTTGAGATGATGGAAAAAAACATCTCCCCAGCAGACATTCTTCTGATGGCTTACAGCCCAGCAAGTGAGTTAATTCCCGACAATTCGGCGCAAGACAACCAAATTTTGGATGTCATGGTTCAACGGTACATGGGCAATCCAAACATTAATCAAGATGCCCTGATGAAATTGGACTGGGTCAAGAAGCTTGGCCAAACAACTGCCAACGAAGTTATTCTTCCAAAGGATCAAGTGGAAGCAATGGCAATTGAAGCTACTAGACAGCAAATTATTGAGCTTCAGTCTATTATTGCTGGTCAAAACATTCCAGTTTCGCCTCGAGACAACGATCAAGTGCATCTCGACACAATGGTTCAAAAGTTGATGCCTGCTGTTCAGAATGTTCCTGCGGGAGGATTAACTCCTGAATTTGTTGGGATGCTTACAAATGCTATGGAGCATTTTGGCATGCATATTCAAGCGGCGGAAGCCAAGGGAATGCCTTCGGACGCTGTTGGAAAATACAAACAGATGTACAGGCAGGCGCACGACCATCTTACAAAGGGTCACAATACTCCGCCCCCTCCAGACCTTACCCCCGCAGCCGCGCATCAAGGCGGATTTCGGCAACAAACGGCGGCTGCACAAAAACATATGGGTGAAGTTTACACGCAAAATACACCAAACCAGAATGCGATGATTTCTAACGTAGCAACACCACCAAGACCACCAACAGCAGCTTAATATGGATCAATGGAATTCCGCAGACTCAGCACGGTTTAGGCAATACCACCAACAGACCGGGGGACGACTTCTCAAGTATCTACGGGACCAAGTTCCGCCGCTGCTTGGAACCACAATTGAGTCTGTTGCTTTAGAGGCAAAGCACAAAGAAGGGTGCGAGCGCATCATTCGTGCAATTGAAAACATCTTGGCGGACATCCCGCAAGCAGACGATTCAGCGTCTGGCAGTCACACCACAATGTAATTATATGATCGACACCGACGACACAGTACCAGAGATCACGGCAGCAAATCCCGATGGTGGAGCAGCCCGGCTAGATGCCGACCCAATTAGCCAGTCACTTAGTGATTCAATTGACTCAGCCTTAGATGCAGCAGAGGACAATTCTTCGGACAATTCTTCGGACAATTCATCTGCATATCAAAGAAATATACCAACGGAAAAGCCTGAGCCTAAACAAGAAATACAAAATCCGTTTAGTGCAAATTTTCAGACAGATTTTGGGAAACAACAACCAGAAATCGACCCTGAAATCGCGGCAATTCCAATGCCGCCAAACATGTCCGAGAAGCAGCAGTCAAACTGGCGAAAGCTTGCGGAAAGCGCCAGCTTGGCCAAGCGACAGGCGGCAGAGGCTGAAATTCTCCGTCAGAAACTTGCAGAAAGCCAACAGCAAGCTCCACCTGACTACGATGAGTTGCGTAAATTTCGGGCTACATTTGACCTCAAGAACGATCCAAAGTTTAAGGAAAAATACGACATCCCGCTAAAGCAGAGTGCGGAAAGCATCTACGGATTGCTGCGTAAACACAAAGCTGGGGAAGATGTGATTAAGTCGATTGAAGATGCTGGAGGTCCCGGGAAAGTATCAAAGGCTTGGTGGAAAAAGAATGCCATAGACCGTCTCGCTGCAACTGATGACGGGTATGTGGACGCTCGGAGGCTTGAGAATGCGCTGCTTCAGATTGACGACATTGAGTCATCTCGCGAGCAAGACTTGGAAATGGCATCCCAGAATCAAGAAGCGTGGATGCAACAACGTCAGGCCGAGCAGCAAGAAATGCAGCAGCAAGAGTCTCAGCAGGTTTACGGCTACGTTGAAAATCTGACAAAGGATGTCCCGTGGGCACGTTACCAAGAAATCCCGCTCGGGGCGACCGCAGAACAGGTGCAACGCATTCAAGCTCACAACGAAGGAGTGAAAGATTTAGAAACCAAGTTCAACTCGGCGTTGTATCCAAAAAGTTCCAGCGAACGGGCTGCAATTGCTGCCGCAGCGACGTTGAGTCACGTCGTAACAAACCAATTGCGCTACGAGCAAGCGCAGGGCGCAAAACTACAACAGCAGATTGCACAGCTAACTAAAGAGCTAAATTTAATCAAGGCGTCTGGGAAAATGCCGCGCAGTTCTGTGTCAGGTCAAACCTCTTCAAAGAGCGGGAATGTAAACGACCGCATCAAGATGTCGGCCTCGGACGCAATTGACATGGGTCTGGATGAGGCTGGTGCTTAATTATGGAGCCAAAAATATCTCCAATGGAGCGTCGTACACTTTCGGCGCTAGACTCAGCCAACCCATTTTCAACTCCAGTGCGCCCGCCGCAAACGCTGGACGGTCGCCCGGTATCAAAAATGCCAGACCCGGACCCAGACCCTCTTGAACAACGAGACAGAGAAGGTGACGACATGATTGATATTGCAATTGAAAGCAAAGAGCGCCGGCGCCGACGCCCAAAAGCTGCTCTTGAAAAGATTAAGGAGCCAGAGCCTTCTGACGTTACGGTTCCTGTACAGGCAGCAGAAACCGTAGAGGAATCGGAGCCGTTTAGGAACCCGATCACGGAATCCCATGACCAAAACGGAATGCCGTCCTACCGCTGCGAGTTTGCTGGGCGGGACATCTTTGTTGGCCTGCCTTGGTACACAACCAGCAACCCGGTCACAACGATGGCGCTCGTGGCGATGGCGCTGGATTTTGGAAAGGATCGCATTCGATTTGATTGCGTGACAAACACCGAAATTCACGTTGCCCGGAACATGATTGCCAAAAAGTTTCTCGAGACTGACGCCAAGTGGCTGTTCATGCTCGACCATGACATCATTCCAAGCATTGGCCGGGCGGCTTGGTACAAGAGCTGGGTTGAGTCAACCCGGACAATGCTGGACCAGCCGCTTCTTCGGCACGTTCTTCACCGTCTGATGGGCGCTGGTAAGCGGCTTGTCGGGGCTGCGTATTTTGGTAGGCAGGAAGGCGCACGGCTGATGTGTAGCGACCAATCTCTTGTCGCAGACGCCCGGGCGTTCTCTGACAAGGTTGCGCCAGTCGATTGGATCGGGACTGGCTGTATTATGATTCACCGCAAAGTGTTTGAGGACATCGACGCCACTCAGCCAGAAGTAAAAGGCGACTACTTTTTGCCAACAACGGGGGCGAGCGAGGATATTGCGTTTTGCAGGCGAGCAAAGAAGGCTGGGCATCAATGCCACATCGACCTCGGGGTCCCGGTGAAGCATCTCGGATACAAAACATACTGATGAACATATACGCATTCTATCAATCAATTCCGACCGCAGATCAGCCCGAAGAATTCGCCTGCGCGAACTGGTGGAAAACCTCATGGACTGCCAACGGTTGGAACCCCGTAATGCTTAATAGGTCGCACGCACAAGGAAGCCCGCTGTATAACAAGTTGCAGCAAAAGCTGGCTCAAGAGCTGAATAAGCACAACAGCCTCGTTGCCCGGGCGGCATGGTTTCAATCGAGGTTTACCCGCTGGTGCGCCTTGCATGCTGCTGGCGGGGGCTGGATGTCGGATTACGATGTCTTGAACCTTGACCTAACGCCCCGAATTGCAAAGGACGCCGAAAAGAAGACGCTGCTTCTAAACGAAGGCCCGGCATATTTGTTTTACGCCAGCGCCGAGCATTGCCTTGGAGCAATTCGGAAATTTATCTCCGAGGATCTAAGTGAAGATGGGAATGTCCGCCCAGAGGTGGATATTCTTAATTGTGAACCAGAGCTTGGCGTTCTGCTTGAAAGGGTTGTGCATGTTCACAGCCGGGGAGACAAGTGTCGGTCTGCAAAAATGCAGGAAATATTTAGCCAGCTAGAAGAAAGCTAAAATATTTTTCACTTTGTCATAAAAATAGTTTGCTTCAAAATATTGGGCAGGCTATAAGCAAAGCACGGTGTGGCTTCTCCGCATGAAGCTGGTTGCAGGACCTAAACCTGCAAACGGTCGTAACATCCGCCCAGACGACGGGGGCTACAACAAGACTTTTGCGTTGCCGCGCAGGCAATTGCACGCTTGGACGTAGCCTAGTTTTCTAACTGGTTATTGTTCAGGCAGAACAAACTCAACCACTAGAAAACACACCTATGAAGTTCCTTAAAGGAATCCTGATCGTCGCGGTTTCTGCATTGGGCATTAGCACCAGCGAAGCTGCTTGGAATACACTTGTAACAGTTGCTGGCACTTCTGCTATTGCTCCCGCCTCAAATTTTAAAGGGCAGGCAGTCACTGGCTTTAAGGTCGGTCAAAGCGAAGTCAACTACACTGAATGGCTGGCCGTTCGCACATATGCAGGCAACATTGGAGGGTTTGACCTCTCCTTGTCTGGCACTGGCTACTCGGCAACCGCTCCCGTTGAGACTCTCAACTGGTACGACGCACTAAAATGGTGCAATGCCGCAACCATTCAACAAGGCACGCTAACCCCGGTTTACAATGTTGGAACATTGTCTGTCGGATCGCTGACCAGCACTGGCACGGTCGCCACGGCTATTGTTCCCGGAGGCCACAAGCTCTCTTCTGGAGCTTGGGTGCGGGTGACTGGAGCAACTCCTACTGGCTACAACCTTACCCGCTCGGTGTTTGTTGTGAATGCTACCACGTTCACGTATCAAACGGTGGTGTCTGGCACAGCAACCGCCACTGGAACACTTGTTGCAACGGTGTTGTACACAACTGGCGACGTTGTTCCAAACGTAGATGCAGCCGCAACTGGCTACCGTCTGCCGAGCGAAAAAGAATGGGAATGGGCAGCTCTGGGTGGCGTTTCTAGCGGATCGTACACCTACTCTGGGAGTAACACATCAACCTCCGTTGCATGGTCAAGCACCAACATTCCTGCGCGAGGTGCGCAGCCTGTCATGGGCAAAACCGCCAATGAACTGAGCATCTACGACATGAGCGGAAACGTAAACGAATGGTGCTTTGATGACTCAACTCCTCTTTACGGTCGCCGGGTTCGTGGCGGCTGTTGGTTACAAGACGCAAATTCGCAACGCACCTTGATACGTGGCTATTCAAACCCAGCTCGTCAAGAGGCAGGCTTTGGGGTTCGTGTCTTCGCAAACTAACACAACTCAAAACCAAACCAACCAAACCAACCCTAGATAGAAACCTTAAATACCACTGTTATGGCAGACACAAACAATTGTATCCCTCTCGCAACAATCCAAAATTTTGCGAGCAAAGACGTTAACCGCATCATCGGCCAGATCGCAAAGGTCTTGGCTCGCAAATCACCGTATATCAACAGCATAGACGGGGGAACTCTCCCTAATGTCTCTGACGTTGTGCGTTCCGTAGTCGAAGAAATGGCCGTCCCGGCTGCTTCTCTGGCAAGCCCCACGTTTGTCGAGGACACCACGCTTTGCGGCGTCGGCGCTACTCCCGACCAAGTGGGCTCTACGGAGTACCAGTTCAGCCTCCAGACGCTCCGTGGCGCTGGTCCTCGCGTCTGCGTTAAGCAGGCCCGGACGGCGTTCAAGGGTTCGTACTTGCAGGCGCAGGTGAGCTTGGAGAAGACCATTCTTCAAATCATCAACGCCGACATTCGTTACCAGTATCTCATTCAGTCCGGGGTCAAATATGTCGTGAATACCACTGCGGCGTTCACGAGCAATTTGACGGGCGACATGCAGAACATCAATACGAAGTTCGCGCAGACGCTTCCTGACGGTCCTCTGAACTTCAAGACGCTCTACCGGGCTGGTACGTTCCTGCGCGAAGAAATGCTCGCCGAGCCTTTCGCCGCCAAGGAAGGCGAATTCTTCCAAGTCATGCTCTCCGCCGATGCGATTGAAAACATTCGCAACGACGCCGACGTGAAGGAAGACCTGTTGTACCTAACCGCTGGCAGCTTCAAGCTCGGTGAAGATTCCATCAGCGGCTACCAGTTCCAAGGCTATCGTGGCTTTGCGTTTGGGATTGACCAGCAGCCTTTACGGTCTACTGGCTTCGATTCTAACGGAAATCTGGTGCTCGTTAATCCGATCATCAGCACCGCCGTGACCAACGGATTTGCACAACGCCGCAACCCTGATTGGGTCTCTGCTCCTTACGAAGTAGGTTTCGTAATTGCAGGTGACGCATTCAAGCGTTTGGTTCCCGAAAACTACGTCGGAGAAGGCACGTTTAAGTTTGCCCCGCAGCTCGCAATGGGCGAACTGGAATGGACTTACTTCCGCGACAATGACTGTAACTTGTACGGCGACTTTGGTCAGCACATCTACCAAATCAGCCGCGCAATTCAGCCAATTCGTCCGCAGAACGTCATGCCGATTCTGTACAAGCGTTGCCCGTTTGACGGTCAGCCGTTGCCTTGCTCTACGGCAGCAACTGGGCTTTAATCTTGAGGTGAGTTAATGAAGAGGGGGCTGGCTAAGGTCAGCCCCCTCTGATTAGCTTACGTAAGGTTATGTCTAATTTGTCTACCGCAGTATTTCAGCAATATGCACTCACCTTGCTTCAGCAAATAGCTGGAGCATCTGGAGTTGTAGGAATTCATAGCAACCTTTCTACAGCGGTTTACAGGCAATACGTCCTGACGTTGCTAGAATACATTGCTACTCACGGTGGCGGCGGAGGCGCAACTGGGTTCCAAGGCGCAACCGGGTATCAAGGCTCAACAGGAATTGGATTTCAAGGAGCAACGGGCTATCAAGGTTCGACTGGCGTTGGCATTCAAGGAGCAACGGGCTCTGGAACACAAGGCGCAACAGGTGTTGGCTTGCAAGGCAGTACGGGCTTGCAAGGTGCAACTGGTTTTGGCTCGACAGGGCCACAAGGTGCTACGGGCACGACTGGATCGGCTGGTTCTACTGGGTTAACTGGGGCAACGGGCACAGGCGTTGCAGGCAACGCGGGAGCTACTGGTGCTACGGGCGTTGGCTCTACTGGCTTGCAAGGCAGCACAGGGTTGCAAGGAGCAACTGGGG
>Ga0194048_10000418_pt1 | contig 20612 bp, 20 predicted proteins | sample JunL225m_MetaG_FD_161685 | JGI IMG/M metagenome (GOLD analysis project Ga0194048, IMG submission 161685) | Anoxic zone freshwater microbial communities from boreal shield lake in IISD Experimental Lakes Area, Ontario, Canada - Jun2016-L222-5m | ecosystem: Environmental > Aquatic > Freshwater >...
GAGCCGTGGTCGTGGTCGGAGCCGTGGTCGTGGTCGGGGTCGGCATGACGCCAAACCCTCGCGCCGCACTTCAATGCGACATATCACCCGAGTTATTTAAACGCTTCACCGCACTACGCAAAAAACTCGGCATGTCTAACCGCAGCTTGTTAGAACGCATACTGCTGGAGGCCCTGCCGCGTTGGGAGCATGTGACATTCCCAGGAGACGAACGATGACGGTCACAGAACAACGCTTTCACTTTTGCCTCCAATGCGCCTACGCCGTCTGGCCCCAGGACGCGCTTGGGTACTGCGCCCACCCCGATTCGAGCCAGTCAATAACGTCTGAGTGCCGCGCTGCCAATGGCGCGTGCGGCCCGTCAGCAAAACTCTATAAGGAGATGCCCGATGAAAAAATTGTATGAACGCACTCTGGAACACCTCATCAATCGGCTGCGCGGCCCATGGCCCGACGCCAAGCCGCTCCCGCCGCACGTTGCCAATCTACAGCTAGACGCTCGACTACTTCTGCTGCATCTGGTTAAAACCACGCACGGAACTGGGCGATGAACGATAAAGACGCATTTAACAAATGGTGCAACAAACACACAGACTTCTCTCGCGGCGCGCTGTCTTCTTTGTTTGGCGTGGATGTTAGAACCATGCGCCGTTACGCGTCTGGTGAAACGTCCATACCTATCGCCATACTGCGTATGATGGACATATTTGACCAACACACAAACGTCGAGAATGAGTATCTCAGTAAGTTTTGTAAGTAGCGTGACGACCGTTAAACGCTACGCTCCAGCGTTCGAGTGCCTCGGCTTTGTGGAAGCAACCACAAAGTCGGGGGAGCGGCGCTACATCATACGCCGACAAGACGGCAGCACTCAGTGGCTGCGTCCCATGCAGATGCACGGGTTGGCCTTCCTGACCAGCCTATACCCAGACATAGGATACTGGCGCTCACGGCACCCCAAGCGATGCCGTTCGGGCGTTGACATCCAAGACGCCATGACTTGGATTGTGCGCGAGTGTCACCGCATTGGCCTGTATCAAAACGGGCAGTCAGAAGGCAGCCGATAGATCGTCTTTGGTCTTCCGCCGCCCTTGGGTTGGATAATCTCTTCAACCAAATCCTCAGAACCCAACAGCGCCTTGAGTGTCGTGTCTCTGTCACGGCCCAAGAACAACGTCTGCTTGTACAGCGCCGACTTATTCATCACGCCGCCAGCTTTACGGATCACTTCCAGAACACGCTTGGTGTAAGACTCGGCCATGTTGTCGGACACAAACCGCTCGATGCCCTGAACCATCAGGTGAATTGAATTCTCAACAATCTTCAAAGCGAAATCAAAATCCACCATGTCGATCACAGGCTCTTCTGGGTTGCGGCCTATGGCGTGGATGAGCGCGATCTTGATGCTCAGTTCATCACGCCGCGCCCACAGCGCGGTGTACGGTGTGCCCTTCACGGCGTTCAGCTTGTCGGTCGTCTTCTTCTCCAGCGCCTTGATAAACACCGTTGCCTCCTCACTATACGGCACGGTCATAATCTCAGCGGGTGGGTGTTCGCCGTTCAACTGTATAGCTGACGATCCACCAACGGGCGTTGCGATACGCCTCATCATGTCCAGCAACTGCTCCGGTGGTGCCTTCTCGGGTGGATGCTGACTGTCTGGGTAATGCTCCTCGCTCTCGCAGATGATGAACCGAGCCAGTGAACCGTCTACTGCGCTGCTGGATTCCAACGCCTTCCAGAAGTGCCCCGGCACGGTCGTGCCGTGGATGCTTAAACACGGCTGGATGATCGACTTGCGCGGCCTGTCGCGCTGATCGGCATACTCAATGCCCCGGTACACATCGTTGCTGCTTGTGAACAACTCCGTCATATGCTCGATGATTTCGGTCAGATGCCGTGGGCTGCGCTTCTTATCCGCCGCCGCAGTCAGAAACATCCCGAACTCATCCAACTGAAACAGGATGCTGGGGCTGCGTAACAAGGCCGTCAGCAGACCAGAACCGGACGCGATCTTGCCACCGCCCAGCCTGTCGTCGCAGTCGATCAGATCGCTGAAGATGCGGCTGATGACCTGACGGCTGTGGTTCTTGCCAGCGCCCGAGTCAGCCAGACTGACCACGTACAGATTGGTACGCAGATTGGTGGGTGATCGGTACTTGCGCCCGGCCAGCGTCCCAATGGCGCATAACGCCGCAGCCACAGCCAACACCGGCTGGGGTCTGATGGCGGTTTCATTGATGTATTGAGCCAACATCCCCACAACACCCTGGGCGGACGGAAAACCCCCCTTCTTTTTTGCTGGCTTGTCCGTCTTAACAGGGGATGGCGCATCCATTGGCGGGAATGGGTTCGGCTCTACCTTCTGCTCGCGGTGCCAGGGGATGATAATATCGGGCGATTTAGGGCTAATATCGGGCACCATTCCAGGCTGGAATACAGCCTCCTGGGCGAGCCCCAGCAAGTCCCGTAGGTATGTCGTGGCCGCCTCAAGATCAGCGCCTGTAGCCGCCATAACGAGGTCTATGGCCGTCATGCCTTTGTCTGTGCCAAAGTCATGAATGCCGCTGGGGTGGATGCCTACTTTCTTGGTCAGCTTGCTGACCCCGCGCCAGATCGGGTCTACCCTGTAGCCGCCGTCTGGCCCGCGCCCTGCATCTGGGAACAGCTTTGGAACCCAACTATCTAGATTTAACAACGCGCTATCATTGATAGCACGCCAATAGCTATCATTGTCGTCAGGGCTACGGGCGTGGATAGCTTTGACGCTTACCTGCTCTTTCTCTACCTTGGATTGAAAAGGCTCTAGGGCTTTTGCAATCCTATCGTGTATGTCATGAGGCAGTTCTGGTAGCTCAGAGGCCGTCAAATGCTCCAGGGTATCGGGCGTCGTCCACCTGTATGCCATGCCGTCGGGGTGGATGCTGGGCGGCAGAACCGTCTGCTTGCCCTGGGCCAGCACCTCAATGACGCTCACGCCGTCCAGCAGGTACTTCTTGCTGACCACCGCAAAGCCACGGTACAGCGCCGTATAGCCCTTCGCGCCCACCTTCTTGACCGGGGATGGCGGCAGACACGCCTCCAGAGCGGCGCGCACCTCTGGGCTGCCGTAGTCAAAGTCTATGGCGGTGAGGTTGCTGGCCCGTCCCAGTGCCAAACAGATCGACGGGCTAGGCCACTTGGCCCAAAGGTCCAACTCAAACTTGGTGGGAGAGCGTTCGCAATACCGCTGCCACTTACTCATACCGACCCACTGGTCGCCCTTGTACTCACCGGGGCGCTTCTCACCGGGGATGATGGGGATGACTGAGTACCCACGCTCTACGAGCCGGGTTGCCGTCGTGATGAAGTCGGTCATTCTTGCCCTATAACCGTTACGATTAATTGAGGAATCTCGGCGTATTGCTTGGTGGCTGTCAGCTTAACGATCTGCGAGTCATCGACGACGACAATGCCGTTCATGCCGTCGAGGGCTTTAACGATGTTATCTAGGTCAGGCTTCGTAACCGGCTTGATTTGTCCCGCGATGGCCGACAACCGCTTCTTTAACGACCATGAGGCGGGCACCATCATAAACGCCTCGACAACAACTTCAACAGGCCCGCCAAGGGGCGGTGTGTTTCTCATTGCCTCGGCAGCGTAAGCCGACACCTGATTCTCGTACCGGCGCGTTTTCTCTGGCGTGTACGAACGCACATGACCACCAAATGTAGATATCCTGGCGCGTCCCTTCGCTACAGGTTGTCCTGGGACGGTGAAGGTAACAACTCTCACGAATAGAAGTCCTGCGCCTTCACTTTTCCCCTTGTTGCCTTCTCTATAGCCAACATATGTTCTGGACGCGGTATACGCTTGTCATCATCCGTAGATGTCCACCTGTGTATCGCGCTGTCTGAAACATCAATCATAACGGCGAACTCACGATTGGTGAGCTTCTGCAAATCAAGCCATTTTCTCAGCTTCATATAAACCTCCGTTGTAGAGAAAATAGTGTTTGACAGAACCAAGACGACTTGGCAATCTCCTTTTTGCCAAAGCGTAATCACAACCAACCGAGGAAACCATGAACTTCAAACCGCAACCACTCGCCAACCGTACCGCCGCCGATGCCGCGTCAGATTGGATGGACGCGAAGAACCAAGAAGTCGCTGCCAACAAGCGCCGTCTTGAGATTGAGGAAGAGATTCTCTCCCTCGTCACATCTAAGACTGAAGGCAGTGAGTCTTATCAGGTCGGACCATACAAGGTCACGCTCACTGGTCGCCTCAACCGTAAGGTTGACTGGGACATGGTGGAAAATCTGGGCGTTCCTTCTGCCCTCAACCCCGTTAAACACAAACTCGAACTGGACTTGAAAGGACTGCGTTATCTGGAAAGCAACGAACCAGAAATCTACAAAACATTTTGCAAGGCTATGACTATTGAACCCGCGAAAACATCTGTAACCGTTATCAGGAACGAGAATTGATATGGCAATCAACCTACAATCATTACGCAAGACGAGCGTAAACCACCCGCCACGCATTGTGCTGTATGGTACGCACGGTGTCGGCAAATCGTCTTGGGCAGCACAGGCCGACAGGCCGGTGTTTATCCAAACTGAGGAAGGTTTGGACGCCTTATCCGTTACCGCTTTTCCAAAGGCGCAGTCTTATGAACAGGTCATGGAAGCTATCCAATCCCTGTACGCTGAAGACCACGACTTCGGAACGGTAGTGCTGGATTCTGCCGACTGGCTTGAACAACTTATCTTCAAGCAAGTTGCCCAGAACCATAAGGTCAGCAACATCGAAGACATTGGATACGGTAAGGGCTACGCCTTCGCCGTTGAACTGTGGCGAGATGTGCTGGAAGGATTTGACCTGTTGCGGAATGAGAAGAATATGCAAGTCATTCTTCTTGCTCACACGCAGGTTAAACGCTACGACGACCCGCTGACTGATAGCTATGATCGTTACATGCTTGATTTGCACAAGGGTGCAGCCGCCATCATTTCCGAATGGTGCGACTGTCTTGCCTTTGCCAATTATACAGTCACAACTGTGAAGAACGACATTGGCTTCAATCAGAAGAAGACTAGGGCTATCGGGTCCGGCACTCGCGTGCTTCACACCCAAGAGCGCCCTGGCTGGGTTGCTAAGTCACGTTGGTCGCTACCAGATACCCTGCCGCTAGACTACGCAGCCTTCTCAGACGCACTCTTAAACGCAATGCAACCTCAACCAAACGTAAAGGAATAAACAGATGGCTGAATTAGATTTCGTATTTGATCCGAACACCGTCGAAGACCGCCCAGACTTCAGTCTGTTTCCGGTTGGTGAGTACATCGCTGAAGTGACAGCCAGCGACTACAAACCAACCAAATCCGGTAATGGTAAGTTCATTGAACTTGAGTTTACTATTCTCGATGGCGAGTACGCTGGCCGTAAGTATTGGGACCGGCTCAATGTCCAACATGAGAATAAGGTGGCAATGGATATTGCCAACTCCTCCTTGAAGGACTTGATGAAGGCTATTGGTAAACCTAACGAGCCTTGTCGGAACACCAATATGCTTCACGGCATCCCGGTAAAGCTGAAGATCGGCATGTCCAAGCGTAAGGACACTGGCGAGGACCAGAACACGGTGCGCTATAAGCCCATTGGTTCTCCGTCTGCTTCGGTTGTTAAGCCGTCAGGTGTTAGCCCTAACGGTCCCAAGAAGAAGCCCTGGGAAAAGTAGCGGGGTTGGCCGGGGGCATTACGCCCCCGGCTATTTTTTAAATTGAAGCCAATGCTGCGTCACTGGAGGAGGATCAGACATGACCCGCGAACCGACTGAGATGGAGACGAGGGTGGCGAATGTGCTTTGGAACCGCATGAACGGCTCTGAGGTTATGGATAAATATGACCGCATGGAATTTGTTTGGCACGCGCGCGCTGCGATCCGCGCTATGCGTGATCCTGCGCCGGGGATGCCTCACATGAACAACGCTGCGTGTGTGCATCTTTGGTATGACATGATCGACGCAGCCTCGCCGCAGGAGGAGTAGGTGACCGCTGGCATCAAGCACGACGAAGGAAAGCCTTTAGTGCTAAAGGGCTTCCTTCGGCAGTTCCCACTAGCCATTGAGGCTGTGGCGCGGGTGTCAGAGTTTGGCGCTGAGAAGTACACCTGGGGTGGTTGGGAGACTGTGCCGGAGGGCGTAGAACGCTACGGCGAAGCCCTGGCGCGACACTTGCTACAAGAGGGCTATGACGCGGAAAGCAATATGGTACACGCTGCCCATGCCGCCTGGAACGCAATGGCGCGTCTGGAATTGATGATGAGGAAGAAATAGATGGTGCCCGTTGACTTGCCCGACCAAACGCTAGTCACCATGAATGAGATGCTGGTAAGTAATTACCGCAATGAACGGCGCGGTTATCTCGGCGCGTCTGGCATTGGCACGGCCTGTGAACGTCGCATATGGAACCAGTTCCATTGGATTGGCGACGACGCCATGACGGCGAAGTCTATAAAGGCAATCGAAGACGGTCACTACAGTGAAAGTGTGATGGCTGCGCGCCTACGGCTTGTCCCAGGGGTAAAGTTGTGGACAGAGGGTGGCGACGGGAAGCAGTTCAATTTCAAAGATGGACATATCCGTGGAAACTTAGACGGCAAGATCAAAGGGATTCACAAGAACCCCACTGATATGCACGTTTGGGAACACAAATGCACCAACAATAAGAAATTCGATGCGTTGGTGAAGTTAACTGTAGACAACGAAAGCACCGCGCTATTCAACTGGGATGAGCAATACTTCGCTCAAGCCCAAGTCTACATGCACTACTTGGGTGTTCAGTGGCACTACCTTACAACCTGCTCGGCTGGTAGCCGTGACGAGACAAGCTGCATAACAGCTTACGATCCAGCCGCAGCCAAGCACTACATAGATAGAGCGCGGGGGATCATAAGGGCAGACAAACCGCCGCCGCGTATTTCGAGTAAGCCATCTTGGTATCAATGTAAAATGTGCCCATTCACCGATAATTGCCACGGTGATAAAATGCCATTGACCAACTGCCGTACATGCGCCCACTCCACTCCGTTAGAGGATGGCTCATGGAAGTGTGAGTTGCTGAACACACCTATTGACGACGAAGTGCAAAGGTCAGGATGCGGCAAGCACCTATTCAATCCTGGCTTAGTCCCAGGAGCGCAGACTGACGCTGGCGAAGATTGGGTAGAATACGAAATGAAAAACGGAACAACCATCAGGAACCAAAATGCTACAGTTACGACCCTATCAAAAACAAGCGGTTGATTCGATATTCGAGTGGTTTGAGGGCGACGGCCACAATTCAAACCCTTTAATCGTGTTACCCACAGGCACGGGCAAGAGCCTTGTGCTGTCCGAAATATGCCGACGCTCGATTGCTGAGTACGGCGATATGAAGATCGTGGTCGTCACTCACGTTATGGAACTGATTAAACAGAACCATGAAGAGATGATGCGCCAATGGCCCGAGGCTGACGCTGGCATCTACTCGGCTGGCATCGGTAAGCGCCAGCACACCCCAGCCGTTGTGTTCTGCGGTATCCAATCCGTACACTCCAAGGCCCACCTGTTTCAGAAGGTGGACTTCGTAATCGTGGACGAAGCGCACCTGATCCCGCGCAAGACTGAGACTATGTACCAGCGGTTCCTTGGTAGCCTCCGTGTAGCCAATCCTCACATAAAGATCATCGGGCTGACGGCTACGCCGTACCGCATGGACACGGGGACACTACATACCGGAGACGGCGCGCTGTTCGACGGCATCTGCTACGAATACAGCGTCCTTGACGCCATTCGGCAGGGCTTTCTGTCTAACCTAGTGACCAAGAATACCCGCGTTGGGCTTAACACCAGTGGCGTCCACACCAGAGGTGGGGAGTTCATACAGTCTGAGTTGCAAAGCGCAGTGGATATAGACGAAACCAACCGCCTAGCCGTAGACGAGATCATAGAATGGGGCAGCGACCGCCGCTCCTGGCTAATCTTTGGCTCCGGCGTGGAACATTGCCGCCACCTGCAAGACCACTTATTGCGTAGGGGTATTATCTGCGAGACAATCTTTGGGGACACGCCCAAAGGTGAGCGCGCACAGATCATTGACGAGTTTAAGCGCGGCGAGGTCCAAGCCTTATGCTCTATGGGGGTGCTGACCACAGGCTTTAACGCGCCAAACGTAGACTTGATAGCAATGCTGCGTCCTACACAATCACCCGGCTTGTATGTGCAGATTGTAGGGCGGGGGATGCGGGTAGCGGAGGGCAAGAAGGACTGCCTGATCCTAGACTTCGCCCGCAACATCCAACGGCACGGGCCTGTAGACGTAGCCCAGACCAGTCGCGGTCCCCATGTGAACCGCGTAGGGGAAGGTGAAGGCGCTCTGGTTAAGACCTGTCCTGAATGTAAAAGCGTCATGCACCTGTCGGCGCGTCAGTGCCTGGATTGCGGCTATGAGTTTCAGCAAGAGATTAAGATTGCTCCCACAGCCAGCACCCTGCCGGTCCTGTCAACCGCCATACCTTCGTACTGGGTTGATGTTGATGAGGTTAAGTACACAACCCACTCCAAGGTGGGCAAACCTGCCAGCATGAAGGTGACGTATTACTGCGGCCCTCTTAAATACAGCGAGTGGATTTGCCTTAACCACGAAGGCTATGCCAAACAGAAGGCCATTGCTTGGTGGCGCAAGCGCACATCTAACCTGCCGCCGGGGAATGTTGCCGAAGCTGTTGAACGGCATAGCGAGCTAACGGAGCCAGTGGCTATCCAAATCAAACGCAACGGTAAATTTGATGAAATTACAAACTACAGGTTTGATGTGCTACGTGTGTCGCAGGGAGAGTCGAGGCTTTCGGTTTGACCCGAAGGCTATCGGCCTGTTCGACTCTGTGCTGCACTTTTGTTCAATGAGATGTATGGGGGACCGTATGATTGATCCAACGGCAAACGAACTAAAGGCAATGGAAATGTCCAGCGAACGGGCTGGGGAATACCTTGGCTGGCTGAAGAAGACCGACATGGCTGAGTTCAGCAAGAAAGAGTGGTCCGATCTTATCGAGGTGATCGTGACCGGCTACTTTGAGGGGATGCAGAATCTGGCCGAGAAGGCGCTGGAGATTGAGCCTGTGCCGTTTTAGCCACACCCCAACCGCTCACTCCACACCACCGCGTAGTCCATCATCCACCTAGTCGGGCTTGTCAGGTCCGGCGCTGGTATCACCAGACACACCCGGCTTGGGTCCATACTTGGCTTCAAGTCGCTTCCAGACGCGCAGCCGGTCAGCGTCGGTAATAGGAACAGCAACCTTAGCAATGACGTCCAGCGTTTCTTGTGCGTTTTCAAGGGCTTGTTCCGACCGGCCAGCGTTGATTAGCTGGCGGTCCCTGAAGTACCCGAAGATCGCCCCGAGTGCCCCGAAGACCGCCTTAATCAGACCGATCACTTAACGATGGCGGTCTTGGTGACCAGCCGAAGGGCGATATTAACCAGCGCCAGGATGGTGGTGACAACGGTCGCCTGGACTTCAGGCGTCAGGCCGAGGTCGATCTTGAACACACCGGCCAGGGTGGCCAGGGCGGCGACTACGTTGACCCAGAGCGTTTTTGAAGCAAACCATTTGGTCGTTTCCATTTAGTCCTCCTTGAATAGATCAGTTACACGGCCCGCACGTTGCGGCGTCTGTTTGGCCCAGGCGCTGTCCAGGGCCTCTCTACGGGCCGCATTGTAATCCCTAGCCTGTAGGGCAGCCAACATCTTCTGGAACTTCAGCACCCCTCCCAGGCCCATCTGGAAGGTCATATTGGCTATGGCGCGCTGGACCCCCTGGGGCTTGGTTTCCAGCCAGGGGAGGGCCTTGGCAAGCTGCCCCTTAACCCGCTCGATGTCGTTATCGAGCATCATCATGGCCTCATCCTCGGTAATGCCTACGTCGTCTAGGTTCCGGCCCACGCCAAGGGTGAGCTTACCAGCCGGGCACAGGTACGGCTTTAGCCGTAGGCCCTCCTCGGCAATCAAGTCTTTTCTTAGACCTTCCACGGCACACCGTGGGACAATAGCCAACCCACCATTGCCAACAGAAGCCCGATCATGCCGTACATGATGGTGTTAAGGCGGTCATGGATGGCCTTGAAGGCTTCCTTGATGTCGGCATACCGTTCCGCGCATACCTCCTCATGGGAGTTAAGGCGTGTTTCGGTAACTAAGGGGTCGCTCATTTAACTAACCTTCTTCTTCGTTATACAAATCATACAACGCTGGGCGCTTGAGCTTCCTGGCGTTTCTAACAGCTAACTCTGGGTGCATCATTACCAAGGCGCGGTTTTTGATAGAAGAAATAGACGGCGGCTGCACCTTCTCATCAAGTGGAACACTCGGGCTTCCAAAATCAACAGCGGCCCTTTGATACTTGTCTACAAACTCTTTCATAAGTTTGTCGGCCTTCTGGCTATCGCCCTTTTCCCTAGCGGATATGCTATTCGCAAGTTTAGCTGACAGGTTTGTACTCAGCATATCTTCCGCTTCTTTGGTCCTGTACTTTAGACGCCGTGCAAAATAATCGCGCTCCTGAATAGAAGCGAATTTAGTTGGCTGGAAACCGGCCGCCTTAGAGGCGCGCTGTCCGATATTTGGTTCCGCAACCTTCATGTCTCCGCTTTGTGTGCGGTAGCCTTCAGCAGGGAGTTGTACTAGACCGCGTGCTATGTCAGACGGCCCTTTGGGGATGCCCATAGACGCCAAAGCCAGCGCCCCACCTATAGGCTGGTCTGAGTCGAACCTTTTCTTGGCTTCGATAACCTTGCCAACAGTCGCGGACAATATTGGGATGTTCATAATAGGGTTGGCGTCAGGCAGTATCTGGCCCTGGCCAATACGTTTAGACACATCAATCCCAAGGAACCGAGCAGGGCCACGCGCTGCGGCTTCGGCCCACTCGGGACTCGCGCCGATCCCCTCAAGCATCTCGCGCATTTCGTACTCGATCATCGGGTCAATGCCGGTCAGGTTCTTCATTATAAATTCGTAGGAATCAACAAGGTCGTCGGCAAACGGCAGACCGAGAAGGCCACCAAAGGCGGTGAGTGCCATTAGCATCATGGTCCCGGCGATCTTCCCCTCTGGCCCCGCGCTGGTCATGTTGTTCTTAAGGATACGCAGATAGTTCATGGGGTATTGCTTAAACTGAAAAGCCACACCACCAATGCCGCGCAAGGCCTCTGGCCGGTCGATCTTGCCACCAATGAATTGAGTTTCGTTCACAAAGAAGTCAGCGATATTGGCTGGCGTTAAACCAAACTGACTCTCTATGAGGCTAACCCGCGCATCGTTGGCGTACATATTCTTAAACTTGGCTATAGCACCTGGAGCTTGCGCCTCTCTGTATGCAGCCAGCCATGCTGTGGCGCGGTTGACCTGTTCAGCCCCGTTAAACGCAGACGTTCCAACGTCGAATATGTTCCAGATAACCCTTTGTATTTTGGCAGACTTATCGTTTCCGATTTTCTTAGATATTGATTGCCAGTTATCGGGCGACGTTCCGTGAAGGTCTTGCGTCACAGTAGGGTTAATGCGCCCTCTGTTGAACGCATCCATAAACGCAACCTGCTCTTCAGGGCTGTTGAATTTAATTTTATTCGGGTCAAGGTTAATGCCTTTGCGTCTATCAAATGACAAGGCTCTTAACATATTCATAGACAGTTTGATCGTTCTGCCCGCCGCAGGTATCCCAGCCCAGCCAGCTATTTGTGTGGCTGTAATGGTCGGAGTTTGCGAAAGGTTCACAAGCGCCGAAGACGCGGACCCCCATAGGCTAGACCAGAACCCGTATTGCTTTAGCTGCCCAATCAGTTTCTCGTCGCTATCAAGATAATTGTTTACGCGCTCGGCATACTTTCTGATGTTCTCTGGAACATTCCTGCCGTCTTGTGTGCGCTCATAAGCATCTTCAGTTTGTTGACCGTACTCAACGCCAGACACAACACTGGCAGATGCGCGGTTGTAATCAATGATTGATTGCAAGAAGTCGGTGGAATACCCAGGAACATTCCTAGATTCTTTTGTAAACCCGGCACGTTGCGCCTTCTTAACTTGGTCAAGCAAGCTATCGCGCAATGCGTTCTTTACGTCAGTCTTGCCCAGCCCTGTGCCTTGAAGGGCTTCCAGAATGTTGTTCATCGCGCTGTTGCGGTCTTTCTTATCCGCAATGTTTGTCGCCGCGAGCAGCTTCTCGATTAGCGAGACATCGAGCTTCTCAATATTGTCTTTATTAATTGGGTCATTCTTTACTTCGTAGAGAGGTTCCCCATTAGCATCAAGCTCAGGGAACTTCTTTTGAAGTTCTGCAAATTTACTTTTGATGACTTCGTTCTTCTTAACACTAGAGCCCGTGAGCCCACCCCACACGTTTTTAGTGTTGACCATCTCAAAGTACATAACTTCGCCGGTTAGTTTGTTTCTGACAGTGAATCCCTCATCACCCGCACGGCTAAACGGCACGTAATTCTCACGCGCTTTTGCGTCGGCGTAGATGGCGTTCACAAACTCTAGGTTCTTAGCGCGCTGGCTGTTGCCGTCTGCTTGGGCTTGAGCGATGGCGGCTTGGATTGCCCCGGCGTCCCACTCACCCTCATACCCCCACCGCTTACCAATGGCTTGGCCGTACTGGTTCCAGCGGGCCTTGAAGTAGTCCTTAATCCCCATGAAGATTTCAGTCTGCTCTTTATCCAGCATGAAGACTTCGCCGGGGCGACCAAGCACGCCGTTGTAGTTCTCCGGCAGGACAACGGTGATGCGCCCGTTCCTGGGAGTAATGTTGGTATTCGTAAGGCGCGCAAACTCCATAACGGCCTCGATCTGTTTGCGAGGCTTGTATTCCAACTGAGTCATGCGCTCGATTGGCTTTTCGCCTTCCTTAATAAGCGCGGTTTCTCTTTCACTCCTGGCTTGCAGAAGGCTCTGAAAATTAGCGATTACAGGAAAGCGGCGGGCGACACCCTGCATCATGGCGAACCACAGTACGGGGCGGGAGATTGTCTCAGACGCCAGCTTGGGCGATCCACCCGTTACCCTGTTGACGCTGTTAACCGTATTGCTGACCTGCGCGGCGGTCTGCTCCGTGCCATCAGGGTTGAGTAATGGTTTAGCTTCTTGCCCTTTGGAGAGAGAGAACGAGCCGGAGATGTCAGACAGTTCAGAGAACAAATCAAACTGAGTTGGCTTGGACTTCTGTTCGGCCTTTGCTTCTTTGTAGTCAGGGAATATTTCACTGACATCAGCATTTAAGAAGCCTTCTGAAATTCTAAGAACTTCAGAGAGCGCGGTGTCTGACTTTGCACTTAACCCCAAGAACCTTCTGATTGATTCAATAAATTTAGAAAACAGATTGCCACCCTTATAGGGTATGCTTTCAAGAAAGCTCTGTGCTTTTGGATCGGTAAGCGCATAGGTTATAACTTCGTCGTTTGTAATCTCTTGACGGCTGTTTATAAAATTATTTTTGTTTCCATAAATTGCTTTTTCAAAATCAGTAAGCGGCTCTCCTGAGTCAACTTTTTTATTAAAATACTTAATAATTCCATTTTTAACATCAAATAAATCTTTACGAAGTCTTCCAAGATTAGTATCTGGACCGTAGTCTTTATAAACCGCTTGTCTAAACGCAGACAAAGTTGCTGCATGAATTAATTCATGCAAAGTGGTCTTTTCGTCTGTGCCGAAATTATCTGGAGAAAGACCAACAGATTTTAAGTAAACATTAAATTTCTTATGTGGTTTTGACGGATCAGAATACACAAATCCTCTTACGCTTGTGTTTCTAATGCTTAACCATTCGGCTCTAGAAGCTGTAAAAGTTTCATTAGGTTTTATAATTTTAACACTGAACTCAACGCCAGCTTTAGAAAGCTGTTCTAGTTTTGCCAGAACACGCGAAGCTATAAGTCTGTAAGACGGATTATCAGATTTCTCCGCAATTACTTTTGCGATTTCACTGACAGTTTTACCTTCAATCTGTTTTTCAAACTCTAAGGCTTTGCTGCGCTCTTCATCTTTCACAGTCTTTTCTTCTGACGACATAGATATGTCAGCAAATATCCTATCGGCTTCAGCGCGCTGCTCCTCAATAGTCTTCTCTTCGAGCTCTGGAGTCTGGATAGTCTCTACAAAACGCTCTTGTTTGGGAAGCGCCGCCTCTTGTGGTTCCGCCTGAATAGCAGCACGCTCGTCTGCCTCATCTCTTTCCAAAATCTGTTTCTCAGAAAGCGCATTGTCAGCGGCGCGCTGTTCTTCGGCTTCCTTTCTTAGACGTTGTGATTCAGACAGGACTCTCTGGGCTTCTCTCTGTTCCCATAATTCCTTACGTCTCTCTTTAAGCTGATAGATATTCAGCTTTTTGGTTTCTTCAATAGGAACACCAAAGGACGTATGTAAGTCTTCACGATGCTGAATAGTCTCAACATCTTCGCCCTTAAAACCGGCATTGCCGAAGATCGACTTTAACTCAGCGCGTCTATCGCGTTCTACCTGTCGCGGGTTAACGCCGCCATCTTCAGCGGCGTTAGGAAAGGTCTTCTTCGCATTAGACAGGGCGGTCTTAAACGCATCCATGTCTTCTTTAGTGTTCGCCTCCTCTGGCCCAATCTCTTTTATCGGCCCGAGGTAGCCAGCCTTTTCGGCGCGATTAACCGCCTCTCTGACTGAGATGCCATTGCCTCTAAGAAGTCCTTTGAAAGCGCCCGCGCCACCAACGTCTTCAACAAATCCAAGTCTAGGGTTAATCCCACCCTGATCTATCAAATAACCGTACAGGGACTTCACCCTAACGGCTTTAGGAAGATCGCCAACGGGGGTTAGCGGTTCGTACTTTAATGGAGCAACCGTAACCTGGGGAGCGCCCTCTCCAGTCTTAGCTTTTGTATCCATCAAGTCTGTTGGCGGCGGGGTGTACTCCATCGGAGGCGGGGCGGCAGCCTTACGAGCGGCTGCGCCTTCTTCTTCTGTGACTTCAACAGGCTTATAGCCGCGTGTCTGCTCAAGTCGGTTGGCCTCTTCTCGTTTTGAAGCGGCCAGTACCTTCAGATTATCAACATACAACTGGTTTTCGGGCGTTATGTTTCTGCGCGCTGTTATCTTTAACGCTTCGTCTTCGTGTTCCTTTGCGGACTCTCTTAAAGCACGAACATTATCCAGCCCGGTAACATCAAGCATTGCCCCAGGCTCAACGGGCTTTAACTTTTTTCTCTCTAATCTAATTTCGGCAGTCCGCTCATCGGCCATCGACTGTACATCAAACGGGGGCGGCTCCGCATTATCTTCAGGCGGAGCCTTCGTCAGTGGCGCGACATCCGTGTCAACTAAGTTGGGTAACAGGTCTTCAACACGGCTGGTATTGGGGCCTCCCCCAGCCGGAAGAGCCGGGTCGGTCTCATCATGCAGCGTGAATGTAGCAATAGGCACGCCATCAACATCCTTAACACTGTCAATGGTGGCGACCCTTACAACACCCGCATCGTCCTTAATGCCAATCGCGCTGCCCACCGGCCTGAAGCCAATCGTCGTGGGGTCAGCGATGTCCTTGCCGACGATGCTGCCCAAGGGCTCTGGGGGTTGTTCTTCTGTGGGTTGTTTCTGTTGGCCACCAAACGTAGCTTCAGTGCCAGCACCCAAGACGCCGCCAGCAAAGCCACCCTTTAATGCAGAATCTATAACATCGTCCCAGTTGATTGCCTTATTTGACCCTCCGGCCTGGGCAGACGCTTGTTCAACGATTGTTTGAAGACCTTCAGTGCCGCCTTCAAGCAGGAATTGTTTAGCACCCTCTACGCCAAGTCTTTTAATAAGACTACCGCTTACATCTTTTGCGGCTTCGCCAAACATCTTCCCCAAGATTGGTACATCAGCGACAACATCAAGAGCGCCAGCTATAGCGCCGCCGACTACCGCCGCTGCGGCACCTGTGCCGCCGCGCTTTCCGGTTTCATCTACTATGTCGCCATATATTGATCCCATTTCCATACCGGCAGACGGGACATACGCACCAGCCGCAGAGCCGACAGCCACGCGCTTTGCAACCATTTCCGCTGCGGCTTTCTCAGCGGCATCTTTACCTAGTCCTTCACCTATTTTTTTAGCAACCATATCGGCTACTAAACTTTCGGCACCCTTGCGTGCCACGGTAGCGCCAACACCACCGCTTACAAGCGACGGTATAAACATTGGTAAGTTTTCAAATATGGCATCAACCGCATATTTACCGGCGTCACCAAACCCGTGAATGTCTTTGTATGTCGGCACATCAGAAGCAAGCTCCTGAGCCCTAGCTTCTGTTTGCTTGTACTTTTCAAGCATGGATGTACCAAAGTCTTTGGCACCAACAACGTCAGCACCCAACGCGGCAAGACCGTAGCCTGTGGATTTTAACCCTTCTACCCCGCGCTCTAAGGACTTACTGATGCGCCCCTGGCCCGTGTCTTCTTCGGGCGCGGGCGGTGCGGCAGGAGCGGATTGTAAGTGAGCCAGTATTTCTTGGCTGGAATACCCAGCTTTCTTTGCGCCCTCAACATCAAATTTACGAGTTTCGGCAAGATGACTAATGATTTCGTCATCATTATACCCAGCCGCTTTCGCGCCTTCTATGTCGAACGGAGGCATTTTTTATTGACCAAAACTATTTAAAGGCGGGCGCGCATTAGAGCCGCCCCCAGCCAGTGGGGGCGCAGCGCCGCGCTCTTGAGTTGAAAGGTTTGTATTAAGTATAGAATACGCCCTATTGTATGCGTCGTTGTATGCTTGGTCCTTGAGCTTTTTTAATGCTTCAGGTTTTAAACTCATATTTTTTAAATCTGCATCAACCGCCTTTACAGCTTCATCAGCTTGCTTCAGAGCGATGGCTTTATTTAAGTCATCATTTTTTTCGACTCCAGATGCTACACGCGCAGCTTCTTGGGGAGCTAACCCCCCTTTATCTACAAGCAAGTTGTATTTGTATTCAGCTTCTGTGGCTCTATCAGGTTTGGAATTTTTAACAGCTTCGCTTTTGTAGTAATTAATTACTGCTTGAGCTTTTTGATATTCTAAACTTCCAGGTATTTGCGCGCTTTCATATTCTCTCTTCTTCAAATCAGCATTAGCTTGTTCAACCTTTAAGCCGCCCTGAGAAATATCCAACTGGCGATTACGCGCATCGTTGTTCAAGTCCTCACTACGCTGAGATTGCAACAACGTAGCTTGCTTCATATTTCTTTCAGCGCGTGCGGCTTTAGCTTCTTGCAGTTGTTTAACGCCCAACATTCCACCTTGGCCGATTGAGCCAAGGAACTTGGCCCCTGGCTGCGAAGCAGCCGCCATCGTGCCCAAGCTGGCTTGAAGAAGCGCCATGTATTTGTCCTGCGACGACAACGGCTGGTCATCACTTAGCAGCTTATCCATGCGCTCTTTGTAAGCATCGGACTCTGATTGCTTACGTGCGTTCATAGCTTCCGCCGCCGCGTCTGGCTTGCCCGGTTCAACGGCTGCGGGCGGCGGAGCGGTTAAGGCTTGGGATGCGCGCTCTGCGGCCTTAGCGCGAGGGGCAGCAATGGCGGCGTCGGGCGCGGCGATTTCGGCTGCGTTTTCATTTATAGGAAACTCTTGAAAAGTCGGCTTGAAGTCTTTTAAGGATTCAAGCTGGTATCTTTCTTCTCCAGGTGCAGAATCACCCATCCGTTTTTTTCTAAGTTCTTCTGCAACAAAATCAGGGTCTTGGGTTAATTCAGAACCTGTAGAGTAATCAATAGCTTTGCGTGCATATGGTTCAGCTTTTTCATAAAGATAACCTACGCTTTTATTGATAGCGGAACCCAACCCCCCGAAATAATTTTCGGGGGATATGTCTGGAATTTTTGAAAACATATCTTTTATAAGTTGAGGATTATTTCTTCCCTCACCCTCAGTGTAAAATTTCTCAGTAGCTTCTTCCTGCGTCATCTCAGGGGGGACAAGCCCTCTCAATCTTTCAGACAAAATATCTGTTCTGGGATAACCCCTACCACCGAGAAAAGAATAATCTCCCCTATTCGCACTTCTGGCGTTTCTAATAGTTCTCTCTAAATAACTCTCGCCCCCCTCCGCATACCCCTTCACCGCCCCGCCGCGCGCCATAGCCGCTACACGGCTGGCATCAGCCGCGCCCGACATCAGGGCTTCCGTGGACGGGTTCTGCGGCGCTTCCGGCGCGGCCTGACGCTGCGGGATTTCGGGCTGCTCTTCCGGCCCTTGGCCCAGCATTTCCTGGCGCACAGCGGCCATAAAGCCTGGGTCCATTTGGCTCACGCCCGTGCTGTCGCCGGTCATCTGCGGCGGTTGCGCGGGAGCGTTAGCCCCGCCCCTCATAGTGTTCAACGCCGACATCGCGGCCATGCGCTGCTGCGGTGTTGCACGCGGATCGGTCATCATCGCCATCAGCATGTCGGGAGACTGCTGCTGTTGCATTGGATTGATCGCCATTATGAAGCCCTCGCAAACATTCCAAGTCCACGCTTCGGCAGCTTGCCGTAGCTAGACTTCTTCAGCGAACCCTTCTTGATAGCGCCGCCTTTGGCTTTCACAAGGTTGGCTCCGGCGATAATCGTTCCAGCCGTACCAGCTACCTTACCGGCAGTGCTTCCACCAGGGACAGATGTGCTGGATGTGCTAGTTGTCCCGCCTGGGGGCGCATTGCCTACGATACTCATGCCTGTTTTTATATTTTCAAACGGTGCGGCGTTTTCTACCACAGCCTGTCCTCTGTTGGCGTCAATGACACGCTGGTCCCGAGCTTCCGTACCTTCACCAACCGCCATCAATGCGCCAGAGTCCTTTAAGGTCATACTTTGGGCGTCTTTACCCAGACCAATATTAGCTGCACCAGCCCCAAGCTGATTGGCGGCATTGGCTGTCATCAAGCTTCCAAGTCCAGCGGCAACACCGGCCTCACCTTGACCAGCCGCCAGTATACGCGACAAGTCGGCTTGGCTGGCCTGGATATTGGCCTGACCGATTGAGGACAGTCCCTGTCCAGCCGCAAGCTGACGGGCCGCGTCCGACCCGGCTAGACCGGCATATGTAGACCCAAGGCCAGCATACGAAGTGCCAAGGTTCCCAAGTCCAGCGCCCGCGCTTTGTAGAAGCTGCTGCTGCTGGGTGCCAAGGCTACCTGCCGTAGCGCCCAACTGGCCGTAGCGCGACAGGTCAGCCGTTGAAGCGGCAAGCCCTTGGCCATAACCGCTCTGAAGCGCCTGGGCTTGCTGACCCAGGATTGACTCCTGGGTATCCCGCGCTGCGCGACCGATTAGATCGCGCTGGCGGGTTGAACCGTAGCCACCGGCCTTGATGAAGTCGCTGCTGATCTGCGGAAGGATATTCTCAGACAGGTTCCGCGCCCCAAGCTGGGCAATGCGGTTGGTAACCTGCTCATTGTAAGGGTTCATGTACTGCCCGACATTCTGAGCAGAAGACTGGCCAGCGGCTTGCAGATACGGAGAAGCTGAAGACAAACCCAAGGCGTCCGTGGACTGACCGTAGAGATTACCAGCTTGGCCATACTGCCCTTGCGCTTGTTGGGCATACGGGCTGAACATACCAGCGGTGTCGGTGTTGGCCGCTTGCTCAAACATGCCTGTAGCGGCGTTAAACTGCCCCTGACCGGCTAGACCGGACTTACCTGCGGCGGCTTGGTTGTAGTATTGAGATGCCTGATTATAAGTCGGCGCACCCGCGCCATAAATGTCCATACCGGAAGCATTGTTAATATTAGCGCCACCGCGCACCAACCCAAATTGACCAGCCCCTTGGCCAGCACGCACTTGAGCGTTGGCCGCTTCAATATCAGCGTTTGTGCCAGCTACAAGGGGTTCGCCGGTTCTTTCATAACCACCTAATTCGTAAGTTGGATTACCACTTGCGTCTAATACAGGTTTGCCGTCCTTGTCGTATATTGGTGCATTTTTATTTTGTAGTGTTGCATTCCACTTAGACCCGTAAGGGTTATAAGGCGCACGGTTCATTAACTTCATAAGATCAGGGAACGCCTGATTTCTAACGGCTTGCGTAGCCTCATCGGGTATGATCGTTTGTGATGTATAAGTAGTGTTATTGTCGGCCATTTCTATCTCCTACGCCCGTGCGCTATTTAACAAAGAGCCAAGGCCCTTTTGTTTAGGCGAGGCTTTGCGGGGATTCTTGCGACCCGCACTGCTGCGGATTTTGTGTTTGATTTCTTCAAGCCGCTTCTGGCCGGTGTCGTTGTCGCCGTTGCCGAGGTCTGAGACGGTAGCGGCGTCGATCACATGTTCGCCATTTGAAAGCAGCGCCGGGATGTCGTCGCTCTTGCCGTCGCCGGGGCCAGCAATTCTGCCGCCGGTACGGGCGTTCAGATAGCCAAACTGCGCGGCAGACATAAGCTGCGGCATGGCGGCAGACTGAGGCAGACCCATGCCAACCGGAGCAACGTCGCCACCATCGGCGTACGTTTGTTGATTAAGGCCATCCATACTTTGGTTATAAACATCCATAGGTGTAGATGCAGGGTTATTGGTTATAGTAGGGTTCATTGCTCTATATGCAGGTCTTAAAAAAGAAGAC
>Ga0194048_10000419_pt1 | contig 20600 bp, 10 predicted proteins | sample JunL225m_MetaG_FD_161685 | JGI IMG/M metagenome (GOLD analysis project Ga0194048, IMG submission 161685) | Anoxic zone freshwater microbial communities from boreal shield lake in IISD Experimental Lakes Area, Ontario, Canada - Jun2016-L222-5m | ecosystem: Environmental > Aquatic > Freshwater >...
CTCTAGGAGCGGGAGGGAGACGAGTGTGCCCATGGCTTGGAGGGCGTGGCGCCGATTGATCAACCAGGACTGGGATAGGTAGTTGGACATGTTTGTTTTGGTTAAAGGTTTGGGGTTTAGCGTTTCCGGATAAGGTCGGATGTGGCTACGGCTTTCACGATATCCTTGATACGATAATCGTTCTTCTTCGCTTCGGCGGCGATAGCTTTGATGTCTTCGCGGTCGTCAAAGGTGAGCACGCGGCGGAGGGCGTAGGTGCAGAGGTGTTCGATGAAGGCCCGGGCGACGGCGTCGCGGTCGGCTATCAGCAACTGTTTGAAGGCGTTGGAGTCCGTGAAGGCTCGGCCGTCAGGCATGGCACCGGCCGGATTGATCGCCGGGTCGGCTCCGAGGCCGGCGGGGACCTTCTCGACGGTACGCCACTGGCCGATGGCGTCATAGTTATCCCAGGCAAAGCCCAAGGGGTCGATCTTGGCGTGGCAGGCGGCGCAATTCGGATTCTTGGAGTGAACCGCCAGTTTGTCGCGCAGGGAGGCCTTGGGGTTTTGGGCCGTGCTGGGTTCAATCGCCGGGACATTCGCCGGAGGGGAGGGAGGCGTCTTGCCCAGAATGGCGTCACTCAGCCAAACACCACGGTGAATTGGGCGGTGACGGGTGCCGTCAGAGGTGAGGCCGAGGACGGCGCCCATGGTGAGCAGGCCACCCCGATGGTCTTCAGGTTTGAGCGAGACGCGTTGGAAGCCTTCCGTCTTGGGTTCAGGTAGGCCGTAGAAATCGCAGAGGCGAGAGTTCGCCATGGTCCAGTCGGAATGGATGAAGCCTTCCACGGGTTGGTTTTTCCCGAACATCTCGCGGAAATATTCGACGACTTCCCCGCGCATGCTCGTCTCGAGCCATGGATCGTAATTAGGGAAGAGCTTCTTGTCCGGCGGGAACATGCCCACGCGGTTTAATTGGAGCCACTGGCGGGAGAAGTCATCGACGAAGCGGCTGGTGCGTGGGTCGGCAATCATGCGGTCAATTTCCTTCTTCAACGCCTCTCCCTTGAGGGTGTTCCCTTTGGCGGCGGTGAAGAGGCTGTCATCCGGCATCGAGCTCCAGAGGAAATACGAGACGCGCGAGGCGAGCTCGTAATCGGTGAGCTGTTCACGGGCTTTCGGCTCGCCCTCGACGAGGTAGATGAAATTGCGCGAAGTGAGCACGCCTTGCAGGGCGGCCCGGTAGGCCTCGGCCACCTTCTCGCCGGCGGTGCGTTCTGAGCGGTAAGTTTTTAGATACTCTTCCAATTCATGGTTCTGAACGGGACGACGCCAGGCCCGTTCGGCAAAGCGCTGCAGGTACTGCGCTACCACTTCAGGTGTGGCGTTGTCCGGAGGCATTAAGCCCTCGCGACGTGATTTTTCTGCTTTGGTTTCCAGGGGGCCTTCCCATTCGATCCAATCGACGAGTACCGTAGAGAAAATGCTGTGGCCTTTGTCATCGAACATCTGCGGGGCGTTGGCGTTCAGGGTCCGCGTTTCGCTGCTATGCGTGAAGATATAGGCGGGGCCGCTGGTCAGGGCATTGCGGAAGGCGGCACCGGCTCGGCGGTCCACGCCTTCTGTGGCCACGACGGCGAAGTTGAGGCTCGAAGGCATATCGAGGAAGACCTCGAACTCGTAGACTTTCGGGCTGTCTTCCGGTGCGTTGATATCGAATTCAATGAGGCCGGACACGGTTTCTTCGCCGGTCTCTTTGCCGATGCTCAAATGGGCAGGCTGGCCGCCCAGTGGACGAATGCCGCTGGCTTGGATGCGCATGCGGTAGAGCCCGCTGTGTTCCGGGCCAGTTTTGCCGAACCACTGAGGGGAGAGGGCCGTCGGGACGCGTCCAGGGTAGAGGAGGTAGCGCAGTGGGCGCTTGATGCCGAATCTATCCAGTGACTCCTGGATGGACTTCATGGAATTTTTGTCGCCGTAACCCATTTCCTCGGCCGTCTTGCGAACCTTGCGGGCTTCGCTCGATTTCGTGGGGAAGCTGCGATCAAGGACGGTGTCCGCGGCACGATAATAGCGATCCACGTGCGAGGGCGAAAGCGATAGCATGGAGCCGATGCGATCATAGCCGTGCCAGAGCGAATCTTCATTCAGTCCACCTGGAATGGCGGGATTATAGCGCGCCCCCAGCAGGTCATAGACCGTATTCTGATATTCCTTACGGCTGAGGCGATAATGGGCGACGGAAGGGCGCGCCGCCATGCGCGAAGCACGACCATCTTTAATCACTGCGTCGAGATTGGAGACGAAGGCGGCAATCTCCGCCTGAGTCGGTTTGGGTTCCTTGTCCTTCTTCGGGGGCATCTCGCCGCTGTTCACGTTTTCCATGGCCTCGGCCCAGTGGTGGGTGTCGGCGCCCAGTTTGAAGTCGCGCGAGAGCTTGTCGAAGCGGAGGTCGCCTTTCTGTTTATCTTGTCCGTGGCAACGGACGCAGTGCTTCTCAATGAAGGCTTCGTAGGGTTCCGCCGCATGGACGGCGGTCGTGAAGCCAAGGCTCAGGGTAATGAGCACGCAGGCCGGGGAAAGGTGACGGCGAAGGGACATTTTGGATGACAAAAAGGGGGGAGGGGCGAAGGGGGTGGTCGCCGAGGTATTTATGTGACCCTCGCGGCGGCGGGCAAGTTCCCAAAATATCCCGCAATATTGCGGGCGGCGCTTAGGCCAGAATGGGCTTGATGACGTGGCCGTGGACGTCGGTGAGGCGGCGTTCGACCCCGTTGTTGTAGAAGCTGAGTCGTTCATGATCCAGACCTAGCAGGTGCAGCATGGTGGCATGCAGGTCGTAGATGGTCGTGACATCCTTGACGGCAATGTGCCCGAAATCATCAGTTTCTCCATGGCTGTAGCCGCGCTTCACGCCGGCCCCGGCTAACCAGATGGTGAACCCCTTTGGGTTGTGGTCCCGGCCGTTGGCACCCTTTTGGAAGGTGGGCATACGACCGAATTCAGTCACGAAAGCCACCAAGGTGTCTTTGAGCAGGCCGCGGGATTTAAGGTCCTTGAGTAGCGCCGCGGCCGGTTGGTCGAGGATGGGGGCGTGGACCGCGTATTGGCTGACGATGCTTTTGTGGCCGTCCCAGTTGCCGACGCCTTCGCCCATGGCGTACGAGCCGTTGAAGAGCTGGACGAAGCGCACGCCCTTCTCGAGCAGGCGACGGGCGAGGATGCAGTTCTTAGCGAACCCGGCCTTGTTGACGTTGCTGTCGTCGGCGCCGTACAGGGCGCGAGTCGCGGCGGACTCGCCAGAGAGGTCGGAAAGTTCGGCGGCGTTGAGCTGCATACGGGCCGCGAGCTCGTAAGATGAAATGCGGGCCGACAGGTCGGAGTCGCCAGGGTTCTTCTCGAGGTGCTGGTCATTGAGCCGGCGGAGGTAGTCGCGCGTCGCGCGATCCGCTTCGGGCGTAATCTCGGCCGGGCGAGCGAGGTTCGGAATCGCACGTTGGGCGCTAAACGCCGTGCCCTGGAAGGAGGCCGGTAGGAAAGCACTGTTCCAGTGGCGGGGGCCGTTCTGGGGGACGCCGCGCGGATCAGGGATGGCGACAAACGCGGGCAGATTCTGGTTCTCGCTGCCCAAGGCGTAGGTCACCCAAGAGCCCATGCTCGGGAAGCCATCAAGTGTGAAGCCCGTCCCCATCTGGCTCTCGGCGGGGCCGTGGGTATTCGACTTCCCGGTCATCGAGTGGATGAAGCACATCTCATCGGCCATCTCGGCGAGGTTTGGTAGGAGGTCGCTGACCATCTTGCCCGATTGCCCGCGCGGTTTGAATTCGGCGATGGGTTTAACGAGGTTACCGTTGGCACCTTGGAAGGTGACTAAGCCCTCGCTTCCTGGCATCGGGGTGTCGTGCCGCTTGATGAGCTCGGGCTTGTAATCAAAGGTGTCGACGTGGCTGAGCGCGCCGGAGCAGAAGATGACGAGGACGCGTTTGGCCTTGGCTTCCTTGTGCGGCGGACGCGGGGCGTAAGGATTGGCTGGGTCAATCGGCGGGCGCAGGGGCGAGTCGGCGAGCAGTCGGTCTTGCGTGAGTAAATGGGCGAAGGCGATGCTGCTCAGGCCAGAGAGCGTTCGGCTGAGGAAGCCGCGGCGGTTGAGGAGATGGTTCATTCGATACGGACGAATTCGTTGGCGTTGTACATCGCCCGACAGAAGGCGGGCAGTCCTTGGGCGGTGATCAAGCGGCTCGCATCCGCGAGTTCATCGCCACTGGCGACGCGCTGGAAGAGCAGCTCGAAGGCGCGGGCGGCCTGCTTGGTTGGGTCTTCGCCGACTTCCCGCTTCAAGCGGTCGGACAGGGCCGCGGCCTGCTTCAGGGAGAAACTTCCGTTAAGCAGGTTGAGTGATTGAAGGGGCGTAATTGAGGCGTTGCGCTTGGGCTGAGGTTGGCCGGCGTCAGGGCAGTCGAACGCACCAAAGAAATCATCGAGCATCGCGCGCGGCTTGGATTGGTAGACCATGCGGCGGTAGTCACCAGGCAGGAACTCCTGCTTGGTGACGTAGACCTTCACATAGTTGGTCATGGGCTCGAAGAGGTCGAAGCCAGGGCCGCCCATTGTGAAGTCGAGCTTGCCTGCGGTCGCGAGCATGGAGTCGCGCAGCATCTCGGCTTCGATGCGACGTGGTGGGTAACGCCAGAGGAGCCGGGCGGAAGCGTCGAGGGCGGCTGCCTGCTCGATGCGTTTCGAATCCTGGCGGAAGGCGCGGGAGCTGAGGATGAGGCGATGCACATGCTTCAGCGACCAGCCGTGGTCCATAAGTTCGGAGGCGAGGAAATCGAGGAGCTCCGGGTGCGTCGGACGTGAGCCATTGAGTCCGAGGTCGCTCGGCGTATCGACGATACCCGCACCAAAGTGATGGTGCCATAGTCGGTTCACGATGACGCGTGCGGTCAGCGGATTATTCTTCGAGGCAATCCAGTCGGCCAAGGCGCGACGGCGGGCGGCTTCGGGAGCGTCGGCCGGCAGGGTCAGCTTGGTGCCAATGAGTGAGAGCGCGCCAGGAGGCACGGGTTCGCGTGGTTGCGTTGGGTCGCCGCGATGCTTGCGTAGGGTGGGTCCGGGTTGTTCGAGCCTGCCAACGTAAGCGCGAGTGTTGGCGGTGAGCTTCGTGAGTGCGGCCTGCAGTTCGGTGCGACGATGGGAAAGGGCGGCCACTTCAGCCGCCTTGGCGGCGGGGACTTCGCCGAGGCTGGGCAGGGAGGTGATGCGTTCCTTGAAGGAGCTTGGTAGGCGGTCGTTGCTGGAAGCGACGCGCGTCCACTTCACGCCATCAAGCGAGGTCTCGATGCGGTAGCCGGTGGCGAGCCGGTCCTTGAGGGTGGGGTTAGCAGGGTCACGGTTGCGGCTCCAGACGATGCGATTGACCTTGGTAGGTTCAGTAAATTCCAGTTGAGCCCACCCAGCCCCTTTCTCGGCGGGGATCCAGCTGCTCGCGTTACCGTATTTGCCATCGTTGAGGAAGCGGGTCTGGTGAACGCTGTTGCCTTTGGCGTAAAGGCTCGAGACGGCTACCTTGGCGCCCAAGGCGATGTTCTTACCGGCAAGATCAAAGACCTCGAGCTCGTCGATGCACGCCTCGGTGGTGGAGGCGTTGATGGTGAAGCGAACGAACTTCGCGTCAACTGGTGGGAAGTCTTCTTCGTTGGCGAGCTGCGTCACCGGTACGCGGAGGTGTGGTAAGGGGAGTGCGTTACTTGGCACGGCTTCCTCGAAGGCCGCGATGTCCGCGGCGGTGGGGCCGCCCTTATCGCCAGCGCGTAGAATGAGAATGCTTTTCGGGGTGATGCGGTGCATTCCCGCCGACTTCAATCCGCTCCAGCGGCGCTCATTCGGCACAGCCGGGGAGCCGTCGGCGAAATACTGCTGATTAATCCGAGCAATCTCGACTTGGTCATCGGTGGTGTTCAGGTCGCCATCAAGATCCAGCACGTAACGGGCGTCGGCGGCATGGGTTGTCCAGGTGCCCCAGGAAATCCAGATGCGCACCTCTCCGCTCAGCGCAGGCTTCCAGGTCAGGAGGTTTTCACCCGGTTTGTCGGCACTCCACCAGCGATAGCTCTCGCTTAGATTTGGCAGGCGCTGGGAATCCCCGGGGTCTTGGGCGAGCCCTTTGCCCGTACCCTTGTCGTAGGGGATGAGGTGGCTCTTCTTGATCGGTGCAATCGGTTGCGCGTAACGCGCGTCATCTTCGTCGGTCAGCTGGATGCGACCGAGGTAGGCCTTCGGTTTGAAGGCACGTAGAGTCTGCTCAATCGGTGCGATTTCTTTGCGCAGTGCCTCGGCTTTGGCCTCGCGTTCCTTCGTTTCGACGGTGCGTAGTTCTCGTTCGCCATGCTGGACACCCTGTAAGATGGCCATGAAGCCGTAGTAGTCGGTCGTGGGGAGTGGGTCGAACTTGTGGTCATGGCAGCGCGCGCAGGCGAGGGTCGTGCCCAGGAAGGCGGAAGCCGTGGTACCGATGATGTCGTGCAACTCGTCGGCCCGTTGGTTCGCGGTGAGGACGGGGTCGGGCGATTTCACCTTGTCAAAGGGTCCAGCGACGAGGAAGCCAGTCGCGGCGTCGGCACCGAACTGGTCACCGGCAAGCTGCTCGCGGATGAATTGATCGTAGGGTAGATCGGCGTTCAGTGCCTGGATAACGTAGTCGCGGTAGGGCCAGGCGTTGGGGCGGGCCAGGTTGGTCTCGAAGCCATCAGATTCTGCGAAGCGCGCCACGTCGAGCCAGTGGCGGCCCCATTTCTCGCCGAAGCGCGGAGAGGCCAGCAGGCGGTCGAGCATGGCGGCATAAGCGCGATCCGATGGGTCGGCGACGAAGGCGGCCACTTCTTCAGGTGTGGGCGGCAGGCCGGTAATATCGTAGTAAGTCCGGCGGATGAGGATCCGCGGATCAGCCGGCTGAGACATCGTCAGTCCCTTGGACTTCAATCCTGATGCGATGAAGTCGTCGATCGAGCGGCCGTTCGCTGGTCGGCGGATGGGCTGGTAGGCCCAGTGGTCGAGACGCGGGTTGCGGCGTGCCGCTAGATCGGCGTCGTTCTCGGGCCAAATCGCGCCCTCGGCAATCCACTGGCGGATCTTTTCCGTCTGGGTTGCCGTGAGTGGCTCGCCCTTGGGTGGCATCTTCTTGTCGCTATCTTGCGTCGTGATGCGTTCGAAGATCAGAGACTTGGCTGCATTGCCAGCGGCGAAGGCCGGACCCGATTCGCCGCCTTTAAGGGCGAACGACTTGGCGTCGAGACGAAGCTCCGCCTTATTCTTTTTTGGTCCATGGCATTCCACGCAACGGTCCTGGAGGAGCGGGCGAATCTCGCGGTCAAAATCCACAGCCGCACCCAGGCTGGCTGCGGTGAGCAGCCAAGCGGCGAGGGTGGCGGGGAGGTCGCGCATGGAGGCGAGGCTTGGGGGTCGTTTGATATTAACACCTAAAAAGCGAAAACGCTACCGTCACCGTCTCCGGGGTTGGCACTATTATCTCACAAGGGCGAAGGGTGACGGACTTAATTTTGACCCCGCCGGAATCCCGGTGGTTCCTTCGCTTGCGGGCTTATTTTTCGAGGACCCAGATGTTACGGTAGTAGACTGGGTTGCCGTGTTCTTGGAGCTGAAAGGGTCCGGGGGTGTTCGTGATGGTCTTGATGCCGCTGCTCGTGGTGGTGTGCGTAAGCTCGACGTTATCTTGGATGAGCACGCCGTTGTGGCGCACGGTGATCCGGGCGGCGGCGGTGCGCTTACCTTCGGTATCGAAGCGGGCGGCGGTGAAGTCGACGTCGTAGGTCTGCCACTGCAGGGGAGGGTAGCACATGTTCGTCTTTGGTGCGGAGATGGTGTAGATGCCTCCACATTCGTTGTTCTCTCCTTTGAGGCCGAAGCTATCGAGTACCTGCACCTCGTAGCGGTCCTGGTGGTAAACGCCGCTATTTGCCCGACCCTGACCACGGGCGTAGGGTTTGAAGGGCAGGAAGAACTCGAGGTGCACCGTGTAGTCCTTGAACATGTCCTTAGACGTGGTGCCGCAACGGAGGAAGCCGCGGTCATCAATCTTGCCGCCTTTCCAAGCTTCGGCGTTTTTTCCGTCGAACAAAACCTTCGCACCTTGAGGGGCGGGAGCGTTTTCCGTCGAGCTGTGGCGGACGAGGCGGTGAAGGGGTGCGATTTCGCTGCCAGCAAGCGCGAGCGAAAGGGCTCCGTCTTTCAAGGATGCGGTCGAGCCGCCGGTCTTGGCTGCGAAACTAACGGCCGCGCCTTCGCGCTTGCCGTCGAGTTCTTGGCGCGGTGAACCGTCCCAACCCGCACCAGGCAGGCCGCCCTTGAAGACCACTAACCGATATTGATCGCCACCGAGCGCGATGATGTCGGCACCGGTGCCTTTGACTTCGAATTCACCTTGCAGGAGGAAGTCGGGTCCGGCGGCCTCCGCCGTCAGGTAGGCGGTTTGATCTGGCGCTTTGGCTTTGGGCGACGGTGGCTCGGCTGCGGTGAGCAGGCTGAATGACACCAAGGCAAGGAGGCGTGCGGGGTGCAGGGGCATGCATAAGGCATAGCCTCTCCTTCCGACCATTCCATCTCAATTTAGTGCCTCACACCGCCCGCCGGTAACTCGGCGTTAGGCGAGGAGCGGCTTAATGACGTGGCCATGGACGTCGGTCAGACGTCGTTTGGCGCCGTTGTTGTAGAAAGTCAGCTTCTCATGGTCGACGCCGAGTAGGTGCAGGGCGGTCGCGTGCAGGTCGTAGCAATAGGCCGGGTTCTCGGCGACCTTGGCCCCGAGCTCGTCGGTGCTGCCGTAGGCGCTGCCGCCTTTGATGCCGCCACCGGCCATCCAGGCGGTGAAGGCGCCAGAGTTATGATCTCGTCCTTTACCTTGGGCGGCGGGTTGGCGTCCGAACTCGCTGGTGCAGGTGACCAGCGTGCTGTCGAGTAGCCCGCGGGACTTCAAGTCTGTCAGTAGCGCGGCCGCTCCGTTATCGAGGATCGGCCCCCAGTAGCCGTGGTCGCGTACGAGGTCTTCATGGCTATCCCAGTTGGGCCGGATCTTCTTGGCGCCGGTGTTCTCGGCTCCGCAGTAAATTTGCACGAAGCGGACACCACGTTCGACCAGGCGCCGTGCCAGCAGGCATTGGCGACCGAAGGTGCCGATGTCCGCGTGGTCGAGCCGGTAGAGTTTTTTGGTCGCCTCGGTTTCGCCGGTGAGGTCTGTCGCTTCAGGTGCGCTAAGTTGCAGGCGGGCGGCGAGTTCGTAGGCACCAATGCGGGCCTCGAGCTCGGAATTGGCGCCGCGGGTCTCCGCGTGGGCGCGGTTGAGGGCTCCGAGGAAATCGCGCGAGGACTTCTCGGCGTCACCGCGGAGGTGGGAGAACTCCTTCGCCGGGAAGAGGTCTTGGAGCGGCGGCTGTGAGGGGTCGCTGTTCAGCGTCGTTCCTTGGTGGATCGCGGGGAGGAAGCCGGCGCCCCAGTTGATAACGCCGCCGGGCGGGAGGCCGCGTGGGTCGGGGAGGACGACGAATGCGGGTAGATCGGCGGACTCGCTGCCGAGGCCGTAGGTGACCCATGCGCCCATGCTCGGGAACCCCGGCAGGATGAACCCACTGTTGGCCATGAACATTGCCGGACCGTGGAGGGCCGACTTGCTCTGCATGGAATGGATGAAGGCCATCTCATCGACCTTGCCGGCGAGTTGCGGGAAGAGGTCGCTCATCCAGCGTCCGCTTTGGCCGTGCTGACGGAACGGCCAGTAGCTGCCTTGGCAGTTGCCGGGCTTGGAGGCGAAGAACTGTACCTTGCCGTCGGTGTCGAACGGCTTGCCCTGACGTTTCGTCAGCTCGGGTTTGTAGTCCCAAGTGTCCACGTGGCTGAGTCCGCCCGGGCAAAAGATCTGGATGACGGCCTTCGCCTTAGCTGCATGGTGCAGGCCGTTGCGGCTGGCTGGACCGGTCGCAGCTTGCGCCTCATTGAGCATCGCGGCGAGCGCGACGCCGCCGAGTCCACCACCGAGTTCCCAGAGGAAATCGCGACGGCCGACCATGCGCTGGCGACGATTACAGGAGTAGGGTGAGTCCATGGCGGTGGTCAGTCGAGGTAGGCGAACTCGTTCGCGTTGAGCAGGGCGCGGCAGAGCGCGAAGAGGCCGTCTTTCGCGACCAATGTCTCGGCAGCCCGAAGTTCGGTCGGTAGCGGCTCCCGCTGGAAGGTGAGCGCAAAGGCACGGCGAATCGCGGCTGGCCGGTTGCCGCCTTCTTTCTCAACGCGGGCGGCCAGATGCGTGGCCTGACGAAGCATGAATTCGTTGTTTGAGAGGGCCAGGGCTTGGGTTGCCGTGGTGGTGCGCATGCGAGCGGGCGCGAGATTGGCTGGATCGGGACAATCCAATGCGGTCAGGAAGGTGTGCGGGGTGGTCCGGACAATGAAACGATAGATGCTGCGGCGCCATAGCTCGGGTTTATCGGGTGAGACGTAATTATAGATTGGGGCGTAGGCCTCAATGTAGTCGAAGTCCTTAAAGCCCGGTCCGCCTTGAGTGAGGTCCAATTTTCCGCTGGTGGCGAGGACGGCATCGCGGAGAGATTCGGCGTCGAGGCGTCGCGGGTTCTGGCGCCAGAGCAAGCGGTTGGCGGAGTCGAGGTTTGTGGCTTTGGTATCGGTCGTCCGCGAGGACTGGCGATAGGTCGAGCTGGTGACGATGAGTCGGTGGAGTGGTTTGAGGTGCCAGCCGTTGCGCTGGAATTCACCGGCGAGCCAGTCGAGCAGTTCGGGGTGGCTGGGGCGATCGCCGCCCAGGCCGAAATCGCTCGGCGTGGCCACGATGCCCTGGCCGAAGTGGTGGTGCCAAAGGCGATTGACGATAACCCGGCGTGTGAGAGGGTTCTCTGGGTGGGTGATCCATTCGGCGAGAGCGAGGCGGCGGGCGCCTTCGGGTAGTTCATTTCCGCCGAAGGCCACCGGGGCGTGCTTGGCCCAGGCGAACGCGGTGGGCGCGGCCTCGGCTCCCGTGTCCTCGGGGTTACCGCGGCGGTTGATTTTAATGACGGCCACGGTGGCCTGCGGGACGGCGGCGTAGACTTTGGCAGGCTCGGTGAGCTTGGCGAGGGAGGCTTCGGCGAGCTTGGCCTCCGCGCGCAAGGCGGTGAGCCGCTTCAAGTCGGCGGGGGCCAGCTTGGTCTCCGCTCCGCTCATTTGCAGTTTCGGGTCACCGATAAAAAGTAGGTCGCTGCCGATGCCGTCGCCGCCATCCGTGGCGACGAGGGTGAGTGTCTTAGCGGAGTCAGGGATTTCAATGTCGAGGGCGGCCGTCTCACTCTTCCGCAACTTGAGCTTCTGGAATTTAAGTTCCGCATTGACGTAGACGGTGAAGTCCGCGCGCGAATTTGCGGCGGCTGCCCCGGCGCCGAAGCCCACGAGGCCAGTAAGGCGCATGCTGCGCTGGTGGCTGAGTTCGCGCAGTTTTGGTAGGTCAAAGGTGATGCCGCTGTTAGCGTGCATGCCGAGTATCGTGTGGCCCTTGGCCTTGTAGTCGGTGCCGTTCAGTTTGGTGCTTTCTTGCGCATTAAGTGGACGGTTAGCGATGGCGTCCCAGGTGTGGCCGTTCGTCGCTGGGATGCCCTTGACCTGAGTATTGGCGGCGACCATGACGGTGCCTTTGCCGTCGGGGATGAAGATGGCGAGGATGCCGGGGACTTGATCGACCTTCTGCAGGGCATTGACCGGCAGGCCGCTGTGGTAGCCCTGTTTTTCCTTGGTGATCTTGCCGCTGCGATAGTCGATGCCACTCTCGGTGGGCAGAAGCGAAGCGAGCTCGAAGCCTTGCCCGCTGAGTTGGGCAATCTGGCTATTTAAATCGGACAGGGTTTTGGTCAGGTGGTTCTTGTCGGCGGCGTAGCGATTCTGCTCAGTTGCGTCGATGGTTCGGTCTTCACGCTTCACGCCGGCAAAGACGGCCCAAAGTCCGTAATACTCCTTCTGGGAAATCGGATCGAGTTTATGGTCGTGGCAACGCGCACAGTTCATCGTGATGGCCATCGTCGAGGTCATCACCTGTGTCACCATATCGTCGAGGTCACCCGCCCGCGCGGCGCGTTTTAAGACGTCGCTGCGGGTTTCGACATGGCCGACGAAGTCCCACGGACCGGCCGCGAGAAAGCCCGTCGCAATGACGGACGGCGGGGCCGTTGGTGCGAGGATATCGCCCGCAATCTGCTCCTTGATGAAGAGGTTGTACGGCTTATCGGCATTCAGCGAATCGATGACGTAATCGCGGTAGCGCCAAGCATTCGGGCGGAGTTGATCACGTTCGAAGCCGTGGGTGTCCGCGTAGTGGGCGATATCGAGCCAGTGCCGCGCCCAGCGCTCACCGTACCGAGGCGAGGCGAGCATCTCATCGACGAGTTTCTCGTAGGCCTTCGGGTCGGCATCTTGGACGAAGCGTTCAACGCGTTCGGGTTCGGGGGGCAGGCCGTGCAGGTCGAAGCTGAGGCGACGGATGAGCGTCCGCCGATCGGCCTCGGGCGAAAGGGTGAGGCCGGCGGACTTTAGCTTGGCGGCAACGAAATCATCAATCGATTTGGCCTGACCGAACTCCGTCCGCAACGGTTGGACGGACCAGTGGTCGAGGCGCGGATCCCGCGAGGCGGCTCGTTCGACTTCATTCTCTGGCCAGATAGCACCGGCTTCAATCCAGCTTCGGACGGCGGCCACCTGTGCGGCCGTTAGGGGTGCACCCTTGGGCGGCATCTTTTGGTCCTCTTCCGTGGTGGTGAGTCGCTGGAGGAGGGGCGATTTTTCGGGCTGCCCGGCGATGATGGCTGGCCCTGACTCGCCGCCTTTGAAGGCACGGGATTTTGCATCGAGCCGGAGGTTGGCTTTAACCTTCTTGGGCCCGTGGCATTCCACGCAGCGCTCTTGGAGGAGCGGACGGATTTCTTTATCGAAGTCGACGGCCGCGCCTAGGACGGCCGCGTTGAGCAGCAGGAGGGCGAGGGCGTTGAGGCGTTGCATGGAGAGGGTGGGTGTGGAGCCAGCGTGGTTGTATTGTACTCTCTTTCTGACGGCTGGCTACGCCCCTTGTTCCAACGAATGGCACTATTATCTCACTCTGGCCAGCGTCGGCTTGAAGGTCTTGGCCGGGTCGCCCTTTGTTCGCGCCTCCCCGCTGCTTAGCGCGAGCGGAAAAGGTCGCTGGTCAGACACTCGACGACGAGGCTGCGCATTCCGAGGCCCTGCTGCTTCACCTTCTCGTGGATGCGGTCGATGGCGAACTCGTCGGCCGGCTCCATGAGTCGACCCGTGCTATAGGCGAGCAGCGAGCGGATGAGGTGGCGGGTGAACTGTTCCTCGCGGGTAGCGTGTAGGATGTCGCGGAAGCCTGCGAAGTCCTGATAGGTTTTGCCGGAGGCAAATTCGCCGGTGGTGTCGATCTTTGGCGCCGCGCCCTTCTTCGGCTTCGCGTAGGTGACGCGCCAGCGGCCGACCGGATCGAAGGCCTCGAGGCTGAAACCGAGCGGGTCGATCTTGCGATGGCACTCGGCGCAGGCGCGGTCGATGCTATGCTTGGCGAGGCGCTCGCGGATCGTGGTCGTGCCGCTGACGTCGGGTTCGATGGCGGGCACGGTATCCGGCGGGGGTGGCGGCTTGACGCCGAGGATGTTCTCGCTGACCCAGGCGCCGCGGGTGACGGGCGAAGTTTCGACACCGTTGGCGCTGACCGTCAGCACGGCCGCCATGCCGAGCAGGCCGCCGCGGTGTGGGTTATCCTTGAGGCTGACCTTCTGGAATCCGTCGGCCAGTCGCAGGGTCTTCTGCTCGGGTAGCTCGTAAAGTTTAGCCAGCTTCTTGTCGATGAAGCTGTAGTCCGCCTGCAGGAACAGGCTTACTGGTCGGTTCTCCTTTAGCATGTCGCGGAAGAACAGGCGCGCCTCGGTCTTCATCGAGGTCGGTAGATCTTCGGCGTAAAAGGCGCGATTCGTTTCGCGCGGGGGCGGCATGCCGCCGAGGTCGCGCAGGTTGAGCCAGCTGTCGAGGAAGCCGTGGACGAAGCCGTTGACGCGTTCATCGGCCAGCAGGCGGTCGATCTCCTTCTTTAGTTCCGCATCGCGGGTGAGTTTACCTGACACCGCCGAGGCGGATAGGGCCTCGTCGGGCGGTGCAGCCCAGAGGGCATAGGCGAGGCGGGTGGCGAGGTCGTGGGGCCTGAGGCGCCGTTCGCTTTCCGGGGTGACCTCACTCAGGTACAGGAAAGAAGGGGAGCACAGGATGAGTTTGAGGGCATCGAGCGCCGCCTGTCGTGGGCTGGCTTTTTCGGCGAGCCGTTGCTCAACCATTTTGCGAATCGGCGTGCGGTCGGTGTCCTGCAGCGGGCGTCGATAGGCTTTCGCCGCAAACGTGAAAAGCTGCTCGAGCGCGCGGTCGGGCTGGAAGCCATCGCTGCCGAAGACGGCGACCTCTTCGGCGCCGCCCGCCGGCTCGGCGACGGGCCCCTGGACGACGATCTCGCTGATGCGAATGTGCGGCAGTTTGCCTTCCTTGAGGATATTATCCCGGCCGACGCCCGAGGACCCGATCGGTCCTTTGAACTCATCTTTGTAGCGTCGATTGATCGTGAGCACCGAGGCGCGCGATTCGTAGGGGCCGTTCGGGAAGATAAAGCGCGGCGTCTGGCCGGCCTCAAGCCACACGCGGAACTTTAGCCGGGTCGGCGTGTTGTCGGGCACCACGCTGCTGGCGAGGAGCGGCTCGATGGCTTGCGGATAATGGATGTGGCCCTTCGTGACGTCGCCCGGCACGACGCCGAGGATGAATGGCTCCGACAGATCGATGCCGAAGATGGTGGGGTCGTAATGGGTGTCACGGTGCATCGCCGTCGCCTCGACCTCGAGGTCGTAGAGGCCAGAGATCGGCACGCCTTGCTTAAAGTCCTCGATATGGCCGTAGCCACCCTGACGCGTGTCGGTGTTCGGCTGCTCGTAGAGGTTCAGGTAGCGGAAGTTGAAGGTGCTTTTGTGCGAACCGTAAAGCTCCTCGTACTGGACGAAGTTCTTGTTGAAACGCCAGGTCTTCGGCGCGGTGGCCGGCTTGCCGAGGCGGGTTTCGACGAGTCGGTTGGCGGACAGGAAATACTGATCGACCAGGAAGCCAGAGGTCACCAGCGACTGTCCGATCGTATCCAGGTGGCGAGCAGTCTTTTCCTTGGGGAAGTCGGCGGTCAGCCCGAGGGTGTCGATGCGGCGACCGAACAAGGTCGCGAGCGTATTCTCATACTCGCGGTTAGAGAGTCTGCGCAGGACGGTGCGTGAACCGGAGCTCTGTAGCGTGGTCTCGGCCGCCGCGGTGCCATCACGCAGGGCGCGGATCGCCATGAGGCGCTCATCGTCGGTAGGCTGGGTGGCCTTCTTCGGCGGCATGTCGCGCAGCGTCAACTGGTCGATGATCTCGCGCGCCTCAATCACCTTGGGCAGCGTTTTCAACGGCAGCGCGAATTTGTCGAAAACACGGTCGCCCTTATGGGCGTCGGCGTCGTGGCACTCCGAGCAGTAGCGGCCCAGGAACTTCTCGACGGATTTCGTCGGCGCCTCGGCGGCCCGCATGGAGCCGACCGCAAGGACTGCGGAGACGACCAGCAGGTTTCGGAATGCCGGCATCGACGTCAAGACAGAGGGCCGGTGTCCGGATCAGGCGAATCGTCCCGTGCTGCTACCGAAGGCATGCGTCTCGACACCCATCTTTTGGGCGATGTCGACGAACAGGTTGCAGAGCGGCACCTTGTGCTTCACCTCGCGCGCGACTTCGCGGAAGCTGCCGTGCTTGTAGCCACCGCCGGCGAGGAAGATTGGCAGGTCCGTGTTGCGGTGGGAGTTCGCGTCGCCCATGCCGCTGCCGAACAGCACGGTGGTGGAGTCGAGCAGGGAGCCTTCGCCGTCGTTCATCTGGGCGAGGCGGCCGACGAACTTGCCGTACTGCGCGACCTGATAGCGCTCGAGGGCGATCAGGGAGGCGATGGATTCGGGGTCGTTGCCGTGGTGGGAGAGTCCGTGGTAGTCCTTCTTGATGCCGAGGTTCTGAGGCAGGAAGTCGCCGCCGATCTCGAGGGTGGCGATGCGGGTGCTGTCGGTCTGCAGGGCGAGCGCGATGAGCTCATACATCAGCGGGAGGTCGTCGACCGCGTTGCGGTTGGCGGGCTTGCTGAAAGGCGCCGTCGGTTTCGGGAGATGGGTCCAGCGCTGACGCAGTTCGAGGCGCTTCTCGACGTCGCGCACCGAGGTGAAGTACTCCTCGAGCTTGGCCTTGTCCTCCTGGTTGACCTGGCCCGAGAGGCGCTTCGCCTCCTCGCGCACTGAATCGAGAATCGAGGCCTGCACGTGGTTTTCCTGCTCGCGCCGCGTGCGACGCTCGGCGGAGTCGCTGGCGAAGAGCTTGTCGAAGAGTTCGGCCGGGTTGGTGATCGGCGGCACGCGCACGCCGGCCTTCGTCCAGGCGAGCTGGCAACCGCCATGGATGCCGCCTTCGGAACCGACGGTGAGGGAAGGGAAGCGGGTCTGGTGGCCGATCTCTTCGGCTAGGAACTGATCGAGCGAGACGTTGCCGCTCGGACGGTTCTGCGCCTCGGAATTCAGCACACCGGAAAGAAAGGAGTGCACCGCGAAGTGTCCGCCTTTGACGCCGTGGTCGAGGCCGCGGAAGACGGTCATCAACTCGCGCTGCTCCCAGAGGGGCTCCAGCAAGGTGGTCTTTTCGTAATCGCGTCCGGTGGTCTTCGGGAAGAGCTGCTTGGTCTGGTAGCCGAGTAGGTTGCCGATGGCTACGAAGCGTCGGGCGCCGATGCCGGCCCCTTTGGCGACCTGCACGGTAGGATTGCCGCTGAGGGCCTTCGCACTGAGTGAGCACAGGCCGGGGAGAGCCAGGGTGGCTCCCATGGAGCGGAGGATGAAACGTCGACGATTCATGTCAGGGGGTGGCAAAGCTTGGGGTCTCGTTATCTTGCGGCATCCGGACTTCCTGATGCGAGCCTTTCCTTGGCTGACAGGGTGTTACGGATGAGGGGTGGGGCATGGTGCCGGATTTGGGGTGTGGGATGGTTAGGCTCCTTCCCCTTACAGACAGACCGATACCCGCTAAGTTCCCCTCCTTGCAGCGAAGGCTTCGGCCCGGCTACTTGGCTTTCGGGGGGTAGATTGGGACCGGAGGGTCGCAGGCGATGACTTCATCTCCGCGCCAGCTGAGGTGGAACTGTCGATGGCTCACGGGCATTTCCTCGGTGGTCTGCTTCTCGGGCAAGTCATGCTGAAGCTGGATGACCTGGCCGGTTCCCTTTGCGACAACCAGATAATGGCCGTCCCAGGTCAGCGGAAGGTCCTTGCCGTCGGCGGCCAGGCGCACGGAAGACCTAGTCGCCCAGCCGGGTACGCGGATACGTAAGGCGCGGGCTTCCTTGAGTTTGATTTCAAGCGTGGCCTCTTTCGCGCGTTGGCTGCGAATGGAGATGGCAGGTGTCTCGATATCGAAATGCAGGTTCACCGTGAGGGTGCCATCCGGTGTGGCGGTAACGATGTTCTCGTGGATGTCGGCGAGCGAGTGGACTACGGCGGCGAAGACGTCGAGGATGGAGGCCTTGCCGAATGGATGGCTGTAGACGCCCCAAGCGCCGTCGTTGCGGGGGCGGGCGGGGTCGCTGATCTGCGAGGGGAGGATGCGGACGCGGACTAATCGTTCGACGTCGTCGAGCAGGTCGGTCTGGCCGTCACGCAGAGCCAGCCAGAGCGCGAGCTGGGCGATGTCCCCGCAGCTAGCATGCTCGCCGATGGGCTCGCCTTCCTTGTTGGCGAAGCGAGTCTTACCTTGGTCGTGGGGGGTCCAACCCGAGTAGCTGATGGCATGACCCCAGAGTCCTTTGCGATAGGTGTTGGCGACGGCGTCGATGAAGCGGCGATCACCCGTGGCCAGTCCATAAAGCAATAGTCCGCGCAGCGTGCCGCAATAGGAGTGCGTATGGCTGATGCAATCGGTGGCCAGAAGTTCGGGACGGATCTGCCCGCTGGCGTCGATGGAGTTGCGCAGGTGAATCTCCGCGAGGCGTCCGGCCAGTTTCAGGGCCTCGGCGTCGCCGGTGGCGGCATGGAAGACGACGAGCGCTTCGAGGGCGCGTCCGGTGCTGCCCACGGCGTTGAACCACTGCCCTTGAGGGTAGTGGAGCATCATCAGTTTATCCGTGGTCAGTGGTTGGCCGATCAGCTGGGCGAGTCGTACATAATCCATCTGTCCGTCGGGCTCGAGCAGCACGGACATCGTGCGCACGAGTTTGCGACCCTGTGCTTCGGCCCAGGCGCTTTTCCGATAGCGGACCAGGGCCGCATAGGTGAGCAGCGTCTCGCGGAGGTTGTGGGGATTGCATTTGCCGCTGGCTAGCAAGGCGGCCGGGTTGTCCGTCAGGCGGCGGAGGTTTGCCATCATGGCGGCTTCGGTCTGCTCGGGGATGCGCACACCGCTCGCGGCTTCGTAGCGGAGCATGGCGTCCCACCATCGTCCGGTGTCATGGGCGACTTCATAACCGCCGGTAGGGAGGAAGTCCTTTTCCGGATTCAGCCATGCGAGGCAGCACTTGGCTCCTTGGTCCATCGACTTTTCCAGCGGGGACTTGGCCGGTTCGGCCGCGCCGGTGCTGACGGCGACGAGTAGGGCGGCGAGGAGGGGGAGGAGGGGTTTCATTTTCTCAACGGATCCAGATACCTTTACCCGTGCCGCCCTTGGGGGTGGTCTTGGGGTAATCTGGATTAGGTTTCATTTCGACCACTTTCACGACCTGTTCGATGGGTAGGTCCGTTTGCGCATCGCGGGTGCGGACGCCAGAGACGGTCAGGTTGCGCATGGTGCAGTCAAGGTCAGGAGAGAGGATTTCGACCCATGTGGCTGAGTCGCCGGGCTTGTGTTTAAAGGTCGCCGACCACGGGCCGATTTCGATGAAGTGGTAGTCAGCGGGTGGCGCGAAGCGCAGGCTGACATCACGGACGGTCAAGCCGTCGGTGTTGGCGTGTACCTTGATACTGCCAAGGTGATGCAAGGTGATTTTTTCGAACGTGATGTTCCGGAGCGTGCCCACGCCGACGCTGAAGTCGTTGGCGCGGCCGACTTCCAGATTGGGTTGGTCGTAGAGCTTGAAGTCACGGATGTCCGTGATGTCGCGCATGGTGATATCGGTGATCGGACAATCGAGCAGGGTGCCGTCGCGGAAGCGCTTGACCCCGGGGAGTAGGCGGATGGCGTCCGTGCTGCGCTTCGCCGTCGGGCTGCCGAAGATGTGCTCGATGAGGATATTGCGGATTGGCCCGAAGCTCGCGCTGTATTGCTGCCAGTCCCAGGCTGTGAGGGAGACCGGATCATCATGGGAATCGCCGCGGACGTTGCGGATGACGCCATCGCTAGCGGGCCCGTCCACATGCACGCCGTCGCGTCCGTGGCGGTCTAAGGTGAGTCCGTCGACGGTGAAGCCGCGGACGTTGCCGAGATGGATGGCGAAGGGACGGCTTTGCCGCACCGTGATGTTACGCACGGTCACCTTCTTCACGTTGTGGAGTAGGATGACGCCGTGGGTGCCGGGTACGGGCTGCTTGGCCGAGGACGCGCCGCGCAGGTTGCCGTTCGCATTATTGGCCAGGTTCAATGTCGTCCAGATGCCGCCCTCGATCGTGATGTCGGTGTCGGGCTGGGTGTCCGCGGGGACCGGCTGCTCCGCGAAGCCGATGATATGATGATTGCGGACCATACACGTGTTGGTGCCGGGCTTGAGGCGGATTTCGGCCGTGGGGTCGGCGGTGAGCGTCTGACCGGACTTCATCACCAGAGGGGCGTCGAGGTAATAGGGCTTCGCTCGGGCTGGGATATGCAGGCGGCCGTTGGCGTCCAGGTCCGCCTGGAAGGCCTCCGTCCAGATTTCGCCGGTGACGCTGACGGGCGCGGCCTTACCGGTGGAGTCGACCGTCTGTTCCGACCAAGTCTCCGTGCGGACGTCCGCCCCTGACGCATGGTCTGGCATCGTAAGGATGAGCGTTGCGAGAAGGAGTCTGAATAGGGGCATGGCTTGGCGGTGAGCGGGGTGGGCTTGCTGGCGAAGACCTTGGCCGGCTAAGGGCTCGTTGCAAGGGCGCTCACAGGCGCGCCTTCTCTTTATGGCCTTAAACATTATCTGATTCCGCCTCGATAGGGACCAAACAAAACGGCCCGCCAAAAAGGCGGGCCGTGGAGGGAAGGGCGCGGGGGTTACCGCTTCTTCTTGGCGGTCAGTTTTGGTGGCTCCGGGATCTCGTACTGTTTCTTGAGTGCAGTAAGACGTGCCTTGAGTCGCTCAACTTCCCCTGCGTATGCGGGGTTGTTGTAGGCATTGTGCATTTCTTGGGGATCGTTCTTAAGGTCGTAGAATTCCCAGGCGTCGTAGTCGTAGAACGAGATGAGCTTGTAGCGTTCATCCCGCACGCCCATATGGCGCGGCATATTATATTCGCCGCGGGCTTTCGGAGTACCGCCGTCGTAATAGGTGTAAAGAACGTCCTTGCGCCAGTCGGCTGGGGTGGCGCCGCCGAGTAACGGTTGAAG
>Ga0194048_10000420_pt1 | contig 20590 bp, 53 predicted proteins | sample JunL225m_MetaG_FD_161685 | JGI IMG/M metagenome (GOLD analysis project Ga0194048, IMG submission 161685) | Anoxic zone freshwater microbial communities from boreal shield lake in IISD Experimental Lakes Area, Ontario, Canada - Jun2016-L222-5m | ecosystem: Environmental > Aquatic > Freshwater >...
GATACAATAATCTTTCATCAAAAGCACTCATCTGATCAAGACCCAGTACTTACGGTTAACAGGTCAATCTCTCCAAAGGCTGGATCAGCAATAATGTTTGATGGTTTGACTTATCACTCATCATCTTCCCCTCAATATACAGAAGAAAGAATAGTAATCAATATTAATTTTATCTAAAATATGATACAATAGTTTTATGGCACTACCACCAAATTATCAAGGCCTTTATAATAACGGAGTATCTTATCCACTTGGAGCAACCGTTCTCACAGATGGTAACCCATACGGAATAAATGGGGCATACTATATCAGAATTACTAATGGTGGTAACCCAGGATATGCTCCAGGGTATACAGACAACTGGGAAATATACACTATGCCTAAAGGCATAGACGGCGCAGGATCAGTAACTGGTTCTGGAAGTATTGCTTAATAACCGCATTTTAATTATTTACGAGACCAGACTAAACTAAGAAACTTATGCCAAGATAGCCTGTCTGACTCCAAATCTTTCCAATGTCTATATGATTTAATATAAACAACAGAATAGGCGATAGCAGCAAAGATAAAGCCATATTGCTTGGTACTTATTGCATAGTATATCCACATTGCTTCATTAAGAGTAGCCCAGATCCAACCCCATATCTGCTTTCTTCCAATAAAATATATTGCTGCAACGCCACTTAAGGCAAGCACCCATGATGCGTAGTCATTAATCCATTGTTCCATATAACCAGTATACCTTAAGTTGAGGGTTTAGTCAAGTATAATATAGTAATGACCCTATTATACATACTCTATAGCCCTACGCATAAGGCTATTAAGATAGGCATATCCGATGTGTCTGGCAGAAGGTTTGCAAGTCATAGGCAAAAGGGCTGGATCTTAATTAAGTATTGGGCATTTTCCGAACGGGATCGAGCAAGAGCCATAGAAACCACAGTACTAAATACACTAAGACAAAAGCATGGACACTTCCTGGATAAGTCTGATATGCCACAGGGAGGCTATACAGAGACTTTTGATGCATCCAAGATAACTCGTAAGGGTTTGATCCGTATGGTTAATAAGTCTATAAAGGATTTATTGTAATTTTTGTATACCGTAAAGTTTTGTTTGTTTATGATATACTTTTAGTATGGAAAATATAAGAATTGTAAAAAACTTAGTAAGCCCATCTGATGCAACTCGTATTATTGAATATACCAATAGAAACCTTGGCTCATTCCATAAGAGCAGATTCTACAATAGATATCAATTAATCTTTGGTTTTGAAGATGGATATTTTAATGATAAAGCCAAACCTTTAATTAATGGTTTAGAAGAGATTACTGAATTATCTAAAGATATTGTAAACAAAACAAAACTTACACTTTCAGATCAGTTTAATGATAAAGAGGATATACTTTTGTCTGGTTTTTGGCTTGCTAAACAGACAGCAGGTGGAGGAGTTAAACTACATCATGACCACGATGGAGGACTAAATACTCACTTTTGTTACAGCGCAGTCCTTTATTTAAATACTTTGTCAGATAGTGGAAGACTTGATTTTCCAGAAATAGGAATGTCTGTTAGTCCAGAGGTTGGTGACTTAGTGGTGTGGCCTTCTGGAATAAAAGAACTATCTCATGAGGTAAAAACTATTAATGAAGATAGGCACAGCATTCCTATGTGGTTTACTAAAGATAAAAACTTTGAACTTGACTTTGCGGGGAACGAAAAGACTTCATCGTAATCTTTTATTAGCAGCACAAGTAAGACATACAAAAGGTTCATCATTAGCCTTAACATATAGTTGACCACACTGGCTACAGGCTACTTTATAGGGCTCACTTTTAACAAACTTACTGTAGGATGACTCAAACTTGTTCATATGCTCCACCATGTTGGTGTTGCTTGATGAAATAGGCCATACTTTTCTATATGTGCCTGTCTTAGCAGTTCTTGTTCTTGTGAGTTAGTCTCATGACTATCTTCCCCGCAATGTGGACAGATTGGAGCCCCTACTAATTTATAGACATGTATGCAGTAAGCACTAAGTTGTTGCTTTGCTTTTAGTACATCCAGGGATTCTATAATAATCATTCAAAGTCAACCTGAGACTCAAATTTATCCATAGTTATCCACAGGCTATACAGTAATAAGGAACTCTAAAGTTGTCCTTATGAGTATAGATGGTTTGAGAGCAGCCAGAACATTTGATATTTCCCATATTAGGATCTGAAGCAGGCATTGAGAGTTTAAGGCTTCTCGTGTAGTAATATTTGACGGCATACCAAGTAAGCAGTATTAGTATTAGTGTTAGCATCATACTATTCTATCACATTAGGGTTTGTCATGTCATCATCCATAGCACCACAATTAGAACAGGTTACTTGGCCATCAAGGTCTAGTTGATAGTCACATCCATATTTAGTACACATTGCATCGCTCATTAGTGGAAACTATCCCCACAAGCGCATGAGCCTTGTGCGTTAGGGTTATCTATCGTAAAGCCTTGCTTCTCTATTGTATCCACAAAATCTAAGGTTGAGCCATTTAAGTATGGATCTGACATTCTATCTAATCTAAGATCAAAGCCTTCAAATTTATATATGACATCGCCTTCTTTTTCTTCATAGTCAAAGTAGGTTTGATATCTAAGTCCTGAGCATCCTCCAGGTTGAACAGATATGCGTAGGAATTGAGGTCGTCCAGGTGTGGTTATCTGAGATTCTTTAATTAGTTCGGCAACTTTTTTGATTGCATCATCGCTTAGTATCATATACCTATCATACCACTCGGCAAAAAATTTGTCAAGTCTTTAAAGTTCGGCGAAAATAGGATTTACAAACCTCACTATGCCCTACACGGGCAATAGTGGTTAGTATCCCCCTAAACACTCATTTCTTGTATGATAGAGGCGAATCTTAGTCAATATTTTACGGGACGGACCAAAGAGATCTTCCCTACAGGTACTACAACTATAAGACCATTCACCACTAAACCAGTCATGGACATAGCCTTTGGCATTGGCATATTTCTTGGCTACAAAGGTTTGGAATGGATCAGGGATTTCCATGTTAATCATATTGTTCCAATACTACGCATATAGGTCCTATGTCTATGGCAATTAGCACATATTAGTTCACATTTATCTACCTCAGCAACAATCTGTTCCATAGTCTTATCTCTCATGCCTGTGCTGCTAAGTGGAAAAGACTTTTCAAATTGGGGGAGATGGTCAAAGTCATAGACATATGGAGGATACTCAATACCACAGTCCATACAAGACTTGTCTTCTTTAAGGTTATGCACATACTGGCGCTTGGTGCTTCTGCGAAGCCTTATCGCCTGCCGTCTGCGTTCCTTGTTGCGTTGATGCCAAAGAGCCTTAAGATGGGCAGTTCTTTCTTTTTGATCCATTAAACCATTATCTCAGATTTTGCGGGGGATGTCAAGAGAGAACCGTAATCCCCTATATAGAATCCTTAAAGAACTCTATACCCACATACCACTTAAACAGGTATAGGCCTATCTCCCATTCATGCTTAACTGGATAGCCCCAATTATGCAGATATATGCCAAGAGAGTAATTGGAGGTCATAGTGCCATAGCGTAGTTTCATGGTTGGTTCTTAAACCATACAACGACAAAAGCGATACAAATTATAATTGGCACCCAGAATACTATGGCTGCTGTGATTGCTAATGATTCCATGTATCTATCATAGCACAGATAGGGGATATCTGGTGTATCGTAATCTTTATATACCGTGGTTTTATAGAGCCTTTAATGCCATAAGGAGAATACCCATGCGAGGTCCTTGTCCCCATACCTCATGCCTAATCTCATTGGATAAGAAAAGGATATCCCCAGGATTTAGGACAATTTCTTCTTCCCCACCTAATCTCCAAAATGATTGACCAAGCATTTGAAGATAGGCTGCATCGTGGACATCTCTGTGAGGACTGACTACCCCATTGTCTAAAGATATGACTGGACCATCAACATGCCATATACCCTCACAGTTACAGATACCGCTTTGCCAGTCATCGTAGTATCGGCAGTCATCGTAATACTGTGAGCCATGGTCTTTATTTATCTTTTCAAAGAAAGGTTTGAGGTCTGGAAGGTCATCAAATAATCTACGGTTCTTTATCTTAAACCATAGGGTGTTAGATCGTTGTCCTTCTGCATTTTTATATAGGAGAGTCAGTGCCTGCTCCCAATTGGTGTTGATGAGGAAGTAATCTCTTATGAGTTTGTGTCTGTCTATAGGCATGGTTTAATTATATATAATCTTTACTTAGATCTACCAATAAATGAATCCTGTGAGTGGTTCCATTATTTAAAACCTTGTGCCATTTTTTATAATCAAACTCCCAGCACTGGCCAACCTTCATATTTATTTGACTATCCCCGCAATAAAATATAACATCTTCATTTGTTGTAATAGGTATATGAAACCTTCTTAGGTCATTAACCGCATCAGAGTGCTCTCTAATATCTTCTTGTGCAGGCAACAGAGTTATAGAGCGTTGGACTAACTTACCCCCCATTATTTTAACTAAGTCTTCTACGATAGGGTCTATCAATAGATCTAGCGAAGGGCTATACTTATGGTTGAGGCTTTTATAGTTAGGTGCGTTATGTACATCTATGTCTGGGTCTTTATCCCAAAGACTGGGATTGTTATCTAAAAAATTAATTATGGGTTTAACATCATAGTTAGTTATTAGATCAAAGTCCATAGGCTTAGTATATCATCATAGTTATCCACAGGTTTATCCACAGATTAATCTTACTGATTATTTAATTAGATAGGGTAGAAGTGGAGTGAAGTGGAGGATAGTGGAGGATAGAGCGCTTTTAAAGGCCCATCGTAATCTTTTAAAAAGAGCGGGGCCATTGCCAAACCTCAAACCTTCAAACCTTCAAACCTTACAAACTATCCCCGCAGCGGATGATACCACAGATATAATGGTTTGTCAAGTCCTATCAAACCTTAAAACCCTATAAAAAAATCCCCAGAAACCAGGGAAAATTCTCGCTTATCGTAATCTTTTATTTAAAAAGTATTTAAAAATATATAGAAACCAGGAGAAAAGGTTTGTTATTTACCATAGAGGTAGTTGGGTATGCTTTGGATCCCCGATTGAATCCTTAACAGGACTATCAGTGATCGCTAGATCGGGGGACTTAGGAAAGAAGGCCTTAAGAGTAACTATAGAATACAACATACCACATATAGCACCAAAGTCTCTATTGAATAGATCACCATCACTTGGGCTATCATGGCGATGAGAGGTTTGTCTATTTAGTTGTGCAAAGTGATCTCTTGGCATAGTTCTATTATAACATTGTTTGACAAACCTTACAACCTATGGTATAAGATCAGCAGGGGGAAAGATTTGAAGGTTCGTAATGTCTTGGTTTGGGGATATAAAGGTTTGGATCGTAATGTTCTGGATATGAGGTTTGGTGGTTTGACAATTTGATAAAGATATGCACGTGCCTTTTCGGGGCACAGTTACTATTCTGTGAAGATATCTTCCAGTCTTGCAAAACCTTCATCTTCAATTCCCAAACCTTCAATAAACAAATCCCATGTCTCATTTATGTATTGTTCAAGTGATGGTGTTCGGTTGATTATTCCTTCAGCAAATGAAAAAGCAAGTGGCAAACCTAAATCATTGTACTCAAAGAAATCTGTCCATTCGTCATCTTGTTTAAAATTAACCCATAGTTGTCCTAGGATTAAAGCCCTGCTATCAAAATCCGTTGCTTGCATAGTTAGTACCTTCCTTAGTTTCTTTGGCTGACTCTGCTATTACCTGTAATCTATTGTACACTACATAGGGCTGAGATTTTGCTAAGTATTCCCCGACTAATTCCAAATCCACTCGCAGGTCAGAAATAGTATTGCCTAACTTCATGGCTACCTTCTCCTCCTCTGTGACTCGTCTGCTTATACGCATAGTTCTCCCTTGTATCTATTGTACCAAAAAGTGGGGGAAAGAGCAAGCCCCACGCCTGCCCCTTCCACCCTATAATCTAGAGGACCCACTCCCTAGATTTGCTCCATTAAAACTGGACGATAGGCTGCTACGAAGAGGTCCCAATTGACATGGATGTCTGAGCCCAGTTCATAGATAGTCTTAGTATTGAAGTCGATGATTACAGTGGTGTCCCAAAATTCATACTCATCGTTATTAATAGCATAGATACCAAACCCTGTCTCATTCAAGACTGAGTCTTGCGTAAGATAACTAATCATCATGCGGGTGCCATAGGGGGCGTCTATCCACCTAGGCTTTGAGTGCTCCAGAGCCATGGCTAGGTCCCTCTGCCACTCAGTCTCACCCCAGTGACTGTAAAGTACAACTGAAGGCTTGGTTAATGAATCTTTAAATACATAGTTGATCCGTGCACCCATTAGTCTTGCTCCTCATCTAGGTCACCTTCGAAGTCAATTACTACTTTAGATACTCGTCCGTCATTATTTAATTGAATGTATACAGGATAGTAGCCGTCACCATAACCTGTATTAAATACTACAGCGCTGCCAATACCTAACTCCCCTGCGTTACCCGCAAGAGTTGTAGCACTAGCACCGTGATAAGAGTATTCGCCTACTTTACCTTCTAGGTTCCACTCCTCGCCTTCATTTGTTTTCCAGCCGTCAAGGTAGCAGGGGTCGCCTACCATTGCTTGGCCTGAGTCAACAGCAATACTGCCAACTAAAATAAGTTCATCTATTTCTGTTTTCATTTTTTATCCAATCCTACTAGGGTCATTTCTTCAAGTGTAGCACATTCTGGACATTTTTCCAAATCGTGCTCATCAAAGGCATCTCTGATAGTATTATCAGGGTCCTCAAATTCAGCGCTGCAGTTCTCACAATAGAACCAGTTATAACTTACTCGTATCTGCATGTCAGTGTTGGGTGGGCACGGTACCTCAGTAATGAAGTATCCTAATCTATTTACAAATCCCCAGCCGTTCCATACATAAGACCCACCGTCGTCGCCATCACCATACATCCAGATGTTGGCTTCAGGCTGCTCTTTAACAAAGGCCACCTCATCACCATATGTCTCAAACATAATGCCGCCATAGCCGTTGTCAAAGGAGGCATTGTTATCTATATGATTAACGATTGGCTTATATGTATCACACCACTCATCAAAGTCCATCTCAATAAAGTTATTCATTTACTGCGTCCAATGATACAGGGGAAGCATATTCCTTATCGTAAATGATATAGTAGGCTGCTGACAAACCATCAACAAACCCTGATGCCTCAGTTCGCTCCATAGACTGCATTGCGTCTGAGTAGTCATCATCTTCTTCTTCTTTGGCAATCTCTAGGAAATCTAAAGTTGCCTTATCAATCATCTGTTCAAGCATTTCTTGTGGGGTCATGATACTTTCTCCTCTATGTGTTTTCTTTCTATAGATAAATTATAGGTCATGCAGTACATGTTTGTCAAGGCCTCCATATATCCCTGCAAAAACCTGTCATCATTGTCTCCGTCAAGGAGTTCTTCCGTATCAAGCATTTCTACTTTTAGGTGTCCATGCATGAGGTCGATAAGGGGGATAGAGACATCCTCTAAGGCCTTCTCTAAATGTTCGGGGATGAAGGGATACTTATCGCTCATTGATATACTCCAAGTAATGCTTAGAGATATGAATAGCACCCTCTAGGTAAGGAACAATACTATCAGCACCGTCCTCGTTTTCTAAGTCCTGCTCCATAGAGAGGATAGTTATCTTTATGTATTCTTGTAGTGTTTTTAGGTCCATATATTAATTATACGGGTTGGTGTTGATTTTTACAAGTTGTGGGGGTGTGACCTTCGTCACATCTGCAAGGATAGGTTCCCAAGCATCTTCATAACTAATATAGTTCATCATTCTTCCACATGGGCATTTCATCTCTACAGATCCCAGGGGAAATCCAAAGCCATCTCTAGCGGTAAACTCAAGAAGAGCGTCACACTCATCAGGGTCACAAACAAATGTATATTTACTCCACATTAGCAATCCTCACAAGTAGTATCACCATAGGGAATAGAGACTCCACATTCAGAGCACCATGATTCATCATACATTCCCATTAGTCATCCTCATCTTCATCTAAGAAATCATTATAAGAGCCAAAGGTAGGCGTAGACCAGTCAGGAGCATCAATGCCCCAATTATCAGGGGAGTAAACAACATCTCTTGTACCATCAGGATTCATTAGTCAAAGTACCCTTCTGCCCATAGTCCTTGTAAGAAACTAGATACTTCCTCTAGGCCTTTAGCAATGCCTGAATTGCCCAATTGTTTAGAAGCAATGTTTACATTAGCAATCATCATATCTAAGTCTGATAGTTCATAGCCTAACATTAGTTCTCCTCATCCCACCAGTATTTGACTATTGTATTCAAGGTAGTGTGGATGTTACAATCACAATCCCCACCGTTCATATTCTCCATGTATTCGAGATGTGGCTCATTGTCCATATACATCTCATTGACTAATTCGTCAATCGTTCTCATTGTTTGGGTCATGTATTAATTATCGCACAATCTAGGGGAAATGTCAACTCTATCGTAAAGATTTTATGGTTTGACATTTTTGGGGAAATATTTTGGCTATCGTAATTTAATTTAACATTGACATTTTTATGTCCGATTTGTACTAATTTCCACACGTGGCGATTTTGCGAAGTGTACGGGACTTGAACCCGTGATCTCTACCGTGACAGGGTAGCGCATTAACCAACTATGCTAACACTCCATGCGAGCAGTTTTAAATCTTGCTCAGGATTATTTTGTTATGCGAGTTGCATTACATTCTGTACAACTTTTAGCAAACGATTCTTTTCTGCATTGATAGCAGGGTCAAATCCTGATGCTGATGCAAGCATTGATTCATTAGAACCACCGCGAGCAGAACGATACCAGTCAAGGCGCTCAGTTAGTGCATTGAAAGCACCCCATGCGCTTCCAGCAATCATACCATTGAACTCGCCTGTGTAAATATCATTGATTGAATCAATTTTATTCTCCCACTTTTTTAGCGAACCCTTAGCATCTGTTTCTGGTTTTGCATATGCAGCAAGAACAATGTCATTGAATTGTTTAGCATTGACTTCTTTTTCAATCATAGCCTTAGCCATAATATCAAATGCGTCCATGTAAGAATTAGCCATGCCAAGAGTTTGGCGAGCAATAGCAACCTTACCGCTTGCTGTTTGCGTGTGGCGAATCTTGAATGATTGCTTGATGCCATTCTTTTTCTTGATTGAGCCAAGAGCAAGATTGAGAGTGTTAGCGCACACAACACGAACAGGTGTGATGCTTGCTTGAATAGCGATTGAGCCGTCATGTGATGTGTTGATAAGTAAATAAGTCTTTACCTTATCTGCAACACCGCTAGGGTCAAGGACAGTCTCGCGCTCTAGTGCCAATGCACCGAACACAACACGACCACCTTTAATTGAGCCAGCAGTTTCCCAACGACCACCACCGTCTAGGATATTGTCACCGAATGAGAATAAATCTTCATTCTGCATTACATGGTAACGCTCACCAACGACACCAAGAATGTCGGTCTGTGTTGTATCTGTAGGGTTAGTACGCAATACATATTGATAGTTTTTATCTGATGATAAATGAGTAGGGACTGTTAAATCTTCAAGACGAACATTCCACTTAGAAAGATTAGCAAGTGCTAACATTTCTGATGTAGTTTTTTCTTCTGTGAATACAGTACCCAATCCATGCCAAGCAGGTTCACGGAATGATGCAAATGATGCAACCCCGTTTTGTGTTTCCAAGTCATGTGCCATGAGTTTGTTTTTCCTTTTCTGTTGATTGTTTATACTAAGTTTAGCAGACAGGGCTGACAAAGTCAAATCGGATAAGCAGACAGGGGATAAAACGGACATTTCTTAAAGGTGATCTTAATCACAGCCTGTGGATAACTCTGTGGATAACTCCCACGTGCAAATTAAAATAAAAAGTGAACAGTTTTACATCGTGCTCAGGATGTTTCGCCACTTATTTATACTGGCTGTACGGTGGCCAGTTGTATTAGTAGCCCCCTACTAAATATCTATGCGGTCAACACTGGATGACAACCAAGAAATATTATCTGAGTCATATTGCACGGTATCAAAATCAATATCGTGAATTACATTCTGTGCAGACTCTTCATCACGAGCATTAACAGTAACTGAATAAAGAACTGTAACTTCCAATTCAAATTCTGTTGTTAATTCAAAGCCCATAATTTCAGCAATTTGTTCTGCTTGAGATTCGGTAATGTCTTCATTGCTTAGTTCGCTAAGGGTCCATTCTTTCATTCCCTCAACCATACGGTTACGGTCTGCTGAATCGGAATAAGAGCGCTGGGTTACCTTTTGGATGTGCTCTTCAAGATTAGCAATGCGCTCAGTCTTCATTTGAATCTGAGACTGAAGAAATTCTTGCGTTGTTCTTGGTAGTACTGTTACTGATTCTTCTGTTTGGTCCATGGGGGCCTCTTTCTGTAGTTGGTTAATTCAATTGTACTGGGTGCCACTGACAAATTTAGGTGAGCAGTTTTGATACTTACTCAGGTAGTTACACTTCTTGCAGTTGGTGTGAACTGGCTCTATAGTATTTCTATGATCGCCCTAATCAGCCTGGCGAATTGGAGTGGGGCTTTTACACCCCACCCAACCTCATTTAGAGATAACGAGAAACTGCTTGATAAGTCGAAGTAGAAACTACTTCCTCATCTGTCATCTTTAGAATACGAATAGCGTTAGAGATTTCCTCTTTCTGCTCACGATAGTTATAGACAGATAGTGAGTCAAAGTCCTTCTCAGGTTCTACTGGCATTTCTTTTTCTGTAACTGTTAGGTCAAAGTCAATGTTAAGAGTATTGTTCCATGAGCGATAGTTAGTGCGTAAGTTTTCTGCCTTGCTGATGTGAGCAATAGCAAACTCTTGCACTTTCTTTTGCCATGCCGTGCGCAACTCTTGGTATCGTGCTTCGTTGGCTTCTTGTGATGTGTAGTCAAGTTCTAGTTTATCTAGTGACTTTTGTAGTGCTTCGATTACTCGTTGTGTAGGTATCTTTACTGAAATTGCTTTCTGTCGTGCCATTTGTTTTCTCTTTTCTTTTGTGGGTTATTTGTTAGGGGGTATTGAGTAGTTTTAATTCATACTCAGGAATTAGTAATTAGATTACTTAGCCGTCCAAGTTGTGTAACGGGCTGAACCATTTACATCTAACTTAACACGAACATTACCATTTGCTTGTGGGTTGATTTCTTGGATAACTCCTGTTACCTTTGACTTCTGTGTCGTGAAAGTATCTCCGACTTTGTAAGTTGCTGTTGCTACTGTCATTGTTTTTCTCTTTTCTGTTTAGGGGTTGTTATTTGGTTATACCTAAGTATAACATTTTGGGTATAAAAATGTCAAATCCATTTCGACATTTCTCACATTGTGAGATTATTTGCTTGTCTTGACCATAGCAAGGCGTTGTGCGCCATTTGCCAAGATTAGACTAACTCTGGTAACCTTATTAGACATTGGTGTAAAACCTGCGATACGACCTGTAACGCCTGTCTTGCTGGTTGTGAATAAATCACCAATTTGGTAAGTGTATCCGTGAAGTGTCATTGGGTCTTGCCTTTCTGTTGTGGGGGTTAATTGCTTATAGTATAATTTTAGCATAAAAATGTCATAAATACCAATCCAAAGGGGGATTTAGGGTGTGTCCTTAATCACATCTTAAATGCGTGTCATAACTTGACAAACCTGGATCTTTGCGACGTGGCCCCTTTTATTTTATTGATGGAAAAATAAAAGAAGCAACAACCAAAACAAAAGTATAACTTGAGTAATACGCATGTTATCTCATTTCTTAGTAGCAGAAAAAACTATGTCTGCTTTAGAGTATACACACAATCCGCAAGAAACGCAAGCCGAGCCAGCGGATGAGATAAGTGGAATTGCTTTTAGATTTTCAGGGCACTTAGCACCAGGCTTACCAATCATTTCTTTCATGTCTGCTTGACCGATAGCAAAATTCTTAGCAAGGTATGCAAGACGAATTCCTTGATTATTTTTTAAGTCAACGCCAATTTTTACATTCTCACTATCAGTGCTAAAGTAAAGAGACAGGTTATCAATATCTTTTAGGATGAGGGCTGCAGACTTTACTCTAGTGTAAACCCAGAATTGAATATCAGGATTAAGTTTGATTACATCGGACCAGGCAGTGGTATAAGTATCATTAAAGAAATCTCCGTCCCAATGAATGCGAAATAGCATAGGGGCGTCTTTCTTTATACAATCAGCCCTGAAGTCTGCAATCATCTCAGCAATGAGATTAAGCATAGTTAAGTAGTCTGCGTCTTTTAGCAGGGCCCAATTGTGTAGCAGATTAGTTTTTACTCCAGGGAAGATCTTTTCGAGTTTTCCTGCGTAGCATACGCTTTCACATACACTAGTGGCACCAGGGCACGAGTAAGCCTTTCCAGCAGGCAATCCAAAGGTGTTAGCAATTGCGGCTTGCTTTCCATTTTTAGTGACAAGATTAGCGACCTTTCTATCATTAGAGCGTTTTAGTTTAAGTGTATTAGTAGTCAAGGCCTAGACTCATTTCTAGAGCAATGTCTTCATTATAGGTAACGGACATTTCTTCTAGTAAGCAATGAGTACATTTTTCTTCATATGCGTCAACCGCATTTTCTTTACATTCAGGGCAGGTTGTGGCATAGTATTCATCATAGAATTCATCTGCGATATTTCCCATGGGGCTATTCTCCTTTTTCGTTGTTTTTTAATTGTAGCAGTTCGGACTGACATTTTCTACGGTTGTAAGATTTCTTAGAAGGCACGGCAGAGGCAGCGTTGCTACGGCGTAATTCCATAAGCCTGCGTAATTCCTCGGGTGTTTTTTTCATACTTAATATTAGCATACAGGGGGTATAAATGTCAAATCTTAAACTGTGATCAATCTCACATCGGCGCCACGTGCATTTTTATGCGGGGAAGCACATAAAAATACTTTAGTGATTAGTCTTCTTCAAAGAATACATACCATTCAATAGTTTCATCATCAAATAAATATATATGACCTTCTTCGTTAAAATCATTCCTGGTGTAAATATTAAATCCATCTTTATTTTGTGTAAGAGTTTCAATAGTTACATATTCATTATCAACCTTAATTAGATCGCCTTCCATAAGTTGAGACGGCAATAAATTATCAGCAAATCTAAGTTCCATACTATTTATTGTATCAGACATTTCAATCCTCATCTGCTGGTGTGATAAACCAATCCAAGTGGTGTTGTTCAATTATTGCCCATGCTGGTGCGACATTACTGCCCTTATATGATACGCCTTCAGGCATAGCAATTTTTCTATCATAGTCCTCATCATAGGCTGCATCTATTGCATCTATGCAAGGTTGTACCATGCTTAGTGGTACTGGTGGATAGTGATTACCCTGTAAGTGATATGCTAATTGTGTTTCTAAATCAAGGACGCTATCTGCTAATCCAATTGCTGTTACGCTTCCCATTATTTAAATACGACCTTTCGTCCTTCACGATAAAATAACTTTGTGTGCATTTTGCCACTAGGTTCAGAAAGATTAACTGTAGCATATTCATCAGCAAATCCCCAATCCTCAAAACTGTTAAAAGTATTAACTGCTGATAGTGCGTCTGAATAACGCCCTGTCCAATGTACGGGCTTGCTGTCATACGATACTGTTACTGCGTATAAGTATTCTTTATCCATTATTCTGCCTCTTTCGTTGTAAATAGTGCGCCTTCATTAAATAAGCCTAACTCTAAATTAAATAATTCATCGCTATTGGCTTGCGCTAAGTCTATCCAACCTGCGCCTTCGTTGTCAATTCTAAAAATCTCTACATATCCCATTACTTATTAACCGCCAAACTGCGATAAGTGTAACCGCCATTTGTTTTGCGAATTTCAACACGATACGCTTCTGCGCCTTCATACCAAACCGCTTGTGGGTGTATCTCTGCTGAGATTATTTCTCCTGTTACGGACTTTGAGCGATACATTTTTCCGATTAGTAAATCGCTTACATTATAGACATTTGCTGACATAGTGTCACTTCCTTTTTCTTTTTGTTATTAACTTTATCCTACCATAGGGGTCTGACAAATCTTGCTTATTTATTTTTTCTTACTATGTAAGTCTAGCCTATTACTCATAAATTATCAACCTACTAGCGGGTAGTCTTAAATAATGAGACGCTCAGAGGGTGTGATAAAACTCACATCTTAAGCCTGTGGATAACTTGGTCTGACCTGTGGATAACTGCACGTGCATTTTTTGTTGATGTGTTGAGCAGTTTTAGATCTTGCTCAGGATTTTATTTTATTTATACATTTGATAATTCTTTATAACACGCAATAGCAAATCTATTTGCGTCAAATCTTTCGTTATCACTTTCAAACATTAAAGAAAATTCATCTACCAAATCAGCAAATAAAATTTCTCCTTGTTCATCAAAAACAGATGTAGCAAAGTAATTGCTAAGAATTTCGGCAACCTTTACATAGTCTTTACGGGTCATCATTAGTTGGCCACCTTTAGAATTGCATAAGAGCCATTTGCATTTATTTCATCAAGGGCTGGCTGAATGCGGGGCGCAAGTAAATCTTTTAGCATACTTTCAAGCATTACAATTTGCATTGACTCTGAAAGTTTAAGTAATTGCATTCCTATTGGGTGAGTTTCGTCTACCTCTGTTACAAAAGCGAGATTGTGTTTAATTGATACTGTCATTTTTTTATTTCCTATTCTTTTAGTTGTTGAATTGTTGTAGGTCTTGTTCTGTACCGAAATCGCATTGGCAAGTTTCGACATCAAAATCATTATCGTTACCAAAAAATAGTAACCCTGTTGAATTGCATTCTTCGCAAGGAATTGTGAGGACCGAGTTTATCATTAGATAAGTGCCTTTCCTCTAAGTGTTCCACGAATACCAAGCAAGTCGCATGATACTTTTACAGATACGCCAACAGGTAACGCATTAGGATAGTTAGAGATAAAATCTGCAACCTGTCCTTTAGTGGATAGGGGAATTGTTTTTACGGAACCTGAATAGGTTTCGAGTTTTATAGTGTAAGTCATTTAGTGACTTCCTTTCGTTTTAGTGATAAGACTATCTTACCATTAGGGGCTGACATTATTGCCACTTATTTGCTAAGGCTCATTGTGATACTCGTCACACTTATTTGCTTAGGCTCATTGGCTCAATGTCCAGTATTTAATTGTATAAGAGAATTATAGCAAAGAAATGTCAAAAAAGCAAATCGACACGCCGTAAATTAGGGGAATAATAGTGTGTTTCTTATCACATTAGTTATCCACACCCTGTGGAAAACGCCACGTGGAAAAATCGCAGTGTTTTATTTCTGCGATCTTTTTTATTTATTCTTTTACAAATAAATAAAATCCATAAAATAAACAACCGAAAGAAAAAAATAAAAGTGCGTTACCACTTACAAAAAAAGTTTGATAAAAGTTACTCATTTATTTTCATCAATTTCATTTAGCAATTCCCAAAGTATTGGCTCTAACGCTAATGCGCTTTCATCTAATTTTTCTTGAAGTGTTTTCATTCGCTTAACTCCAAATCTTTTATGTCAGCGACATAGACATTATCTTTATTTATTCCGTATTTTAATTGGAATTGAAATACATCGATAGCCTCATCATAGGACTCAGCCTCTACAGTTATGTAGGTTAGAAACTCAAAGTTTTTCATTTATTTAACTCCCTTGTATAGGTAGTCCCATGCCTTACGGCACATTAGTATGCTTTCGCAATTATCGCAACACACAACCCCATTAGGGTTTAGGTCATAGTCATAGATGTCAATGGTAGTGCTAACCGCACCGCATACTGACTTGATAGGTACATAGGTACTCATTTAGTTACTCCTTCGAATAATTCTTTACACTTGTTAGGATTATCCCACCAAGCAAATCCTTCGTGATACTTAGCGGGTGCTAATACCACTTGACCGCAAGGGCATAGGTTCATCATGCCTTTAGGGTAATCGCTTACAGTAGCAAACTTAGTCCAAATACTCATTTAGTGTAACTACCTTTCTTTATTAACTCATCAAGCATTTTTGCTAAGTCGGGGTGAATACCTACGGGAGGATTTTTCCAATAGTTTTCTAATTCGATTTTTTCTACATAGTCACGCATTAGTTAGACACTTTCCAATCTGACCACATTGGTAGTCGCTCAGGGTCGGTATCGTTATACCACCGCTCTATATTCTGTTCGCATATTTCGCAGAAAGTAAATTGCTCATCACAATATTCTGATATTGCGAGATTAGGGATATGCTCTAGGCATTTTGTTAGTGTAGTCATTTTAGACCACCTTTCTTTAGAGGATTTCTTTACCTCTTGTTTTTCTTTATACTAGAATTATAGCAGGGGGGTCTGACATTTAGGGGTGTACAAAACGGACATATAGTACATATGCCACTGTGACATACATCATGTGGATAACTTGAGCGTAAAACAAAGTGTGATGTGCGCCATGTGGATAACTTTTTGCACGTGCCTATGTCCGATTTATCCCATATGTCGTGTGACGGACATCACATGCGACACGCCGTGCTAGGACTTGACTTTTTGACATTTCTATGCTATACTTCTAGTATAAGAAAAATTAAATAAGAACAAATCCTAGTGAGCCTCGATAAGAGCAAATAACCTAGGTCAACAAAAAGATAACACAAGGTTATCGAATTAACGAAAGGTATTCACAATGAATACACTAAATACATTATCACCTCGACTAGAGGAATACCGCTTAGCACAACAGGCTCGTTATGCTAAAGAGCATGAGGCTAACATGGTTAAGTATCCATGGATTAGAGAAAGCATTAACGCTTTTAACAATGCTACACCTGAGCAATTAGCACAAGTAGAGGCTATCCTACGCAAGAGAGGTCAAATTAAATGACATTAGACGAATACAAAAAATATGTAGAGGCTCAGCGCCTCTCATCTCTAGGCTTAGCACTAGAGGCACTTACTAAATCTAAATCAATGCAAGAAAGTGAGAATAAATAAATGATAAATGTAACACTAACAACAACAGGCGGTACAACACGAGGTATGGAATTTGATACCAAAGAGCATGTACACGAGTTTATTGAATTGATGGGTAGTACACTTCACCAAGGTGTGGCGGTATGTATTGATGCCCCAATCATAGGTATACACAATGGCTGGATACAGGGTAAGATGAAGTAGAAGGTTCTCCCAAGATCTAGTGCGTCTGTTATGGGCGCACTATTTTTTTGTGTGTATTTTCTGTATAGTATGTATCATACATCTAGACAAAATATTCAGATTTTAGGCTATTTGAGTTTTACAAATTTTTTCAGAAAGGTGATATAATAGATCTATGACCGAATCCACATATACAGGGTGCTGTGCAGGATGTACCTGTCCAGATCCTCATTCATCCAAGCCACCAGTAGCCGAAGAGGAATAAATTGGCAATCCTAGACAATCTAGAAAATTCCTGGGATGAAAATTTCTTATTCGAATCTAAACCTATGCCAGTAACAGACAGTATGGGAAGAGACGTATTTTGGGAAGACATTGGTAGAGAACAAGAAGAAAAATTAACTCCAGAACAAGCACAAGCAATTTTGCTATTCCAGATTGAGCAAAAAATAAGGTTTGCTATTGCAAAACAAGTTGAGAATAAATTTCACGGTAAGTATCATAACGAATCACATGAGATAGCCCAATTCATAAGAAACATAGAGTAGTCTAATGAGTGACATTGGTCATGGTGGTGGTTTTAAAAGATCAGAAAAAACACAATGCATTTGTGGCTATTCTGCTAACTATCCATTTTGCGATAACACTCACTTAAAGATAAATGAAAAATTTAAAAAAGATTGGGATTATAAAATACGAACATATCCTAAGCATCCAGAACTTCAAGAAGTAATTCCTGGAATATACATCATTAGTGATTTTATATCTCAAGATCAAGTAAAAGAAATTATGGATTTCTTACAAAAAAATAAAGACAATACTTTGAAGTTAGAAGAACAAAATCCAAATTCAAAAATGATGGATAATAGACTAATTGATATTGTTGGCAAAGGTCTTAGCATTGAAGATATTGATTTTGATCCAATCTTTGATGGTTTGTATAGCGTTCTATCAATTAAAAATATTATGAAATATGAAATTGGAGAAGAATTTCCACCACACCATGATTCTGGCGAGTATTGTCCAATACAATCCGATTGGGGTTTGGTTTTATATATCAATGACAATTTTGAAGGTGGAGAACTCTACTATCCAGAAAAGAACATAACATACGTTCCAAAATCAGGGGACTTAGTAATTCATGGCGCGAGTGAAGAATTTGCTCATGGCACAACTCCAATTATAAGCGGAACAAAGTATGTAGCAACGTCTTTTGCATTTTTATTTCCTAGAAAAGAAAGAGAATCTTAATTTTATAATTTTAGTAATTAGATCCATCGTGTAGTTCTACATCACCAAAGATACTATGGTTTAATAAAACGGGGGAGTCAGCAGAACCCCTAACAAACGATGTAGAAAAATACCTAGAACCATCCCCAATAAGCCTTTTTGGTCCATGTAGGATATTCCCACCGTGTAAGACTAACGATCTGGCTTTTGGTTTGTGAACAATGCCAAGTTCGGGGTATTCAATCTCTCCGCCTTCGTAGTCATCATTATAATATATAACAATCCCATAGCGGATATAATAATCTAAATCTTTAAGCCAATAATCCCTATGCAGGCGCATTGGTTCGTTATCAAGATATCTCTGTAAAGCAATATTACCTATATCTAAAGCACTGGAAAAAAGGTTTTTTACATTTTGATCTATCTCATCAAAAATTTCTGGCAACTTACCCCATTTTTGTTTTCCATAAAAAAAGGTTTCTTTTTGTTCTTCATGCCACCAATCAGATTCTTCTAAAGACTTAGAATACTCTAAAACCTGGTTTGCTTTTTCTATAGTTACAAAATTTTCAATTTCATAAATGTCGGGGGATAGTCTATTGACCTTCATCTTCTACTTTTTCCAACTCCCACATATTAACATCAACAAAACCCCATCTAGCCTTATCTGCCAACTCTTCAGTCTCTGCCTCAACTACAATTCTTACATTTGACTCAATGTCAAATCCTGGCTCGTATTCTTTCTGGGCATTTGCCAAATATGCTTCCTTGATCTTATCAAGAATTGGTTTGTAATAATATTTAGACAATTATTCCACCATCCTTCATACGATTATACATATTCTCAATAATAAAATGTAGGCTTGGCTGGCTTTGTGAAATTTGTGACTCCATATCTGCCTCATTCATTCCACCTTTTAAGCACAGTTCTCTATTATCATCGTTAATACTTTTTAGCATTAATTGCATTGCTTGTTCTTTTGTCATACCCATTCCTTTTCTTGGTCGTAGGTTACAGAGTACTCCCCTGTAAATATCTCTGCATAAGAGATGATATCTCTATTATACCGCATAACGGTTTCTATGCCAACTTTGTCACATATGTACTTGCTACCCCTAGTTAGTGGTTTAAACTTCATCCCGTGGTCTTCTAGGGCCCTATTAAGGGTAGTCAAATAACGTCCCTTGCCATATCTTTTAGAAGTAAATGATTGATCAACATAATCAAACCTTGCTTGTGCATCATCTCTTTTTGCAATGTCCGAATTGTCTATTATGTACTGAACTGCAGGATGATCCATCCGTGTTGACCAGTTTCGCATGTTAGGCTCATACCTCTCCATGTTCTTGAGAGTTGAATCAGCGAAAGCCATGCGTATTAGGTCAGGGTTGGAGGTTTGAACCTCTGTTGCGAAACTTATCAAAAAGGCGGTTGCGAAAGGAAACTTGTCGCTATATGTAGTGACGCCAAAGTGAACATTTGGATTAAACGACTCGACGGACATATTATCTTCTAAGAGTCGCATATGATTGCCGAGAGATACAAACTCTTGTCGATTCATATCGCAGTCGACAAACAAACATTCCGACGGATCTATATCATCGGCGAGACATAAAATATTTTTGTCGTATGAACCCACTATTTGCGAACCGTTAAAACGCTCTAATAATTTTGCGGTCATAAAACCATCCATGTCGGGGGATATAATAAGATTCTTAGAATACTCCAGAGTGTTGAGTATGTCTGTTTTCATTTGTTGAATATACCCCTTATAATAATGTTACTATGATGACAATCCAAGACTGGGCTTCCTTAATCGTAGCGATACTTACAATTGTATCATCAATCACCTTTGGAATCAAGTGGATGGTCAGACATTATCTCGTCGAACTTAAGCCCAATTCTGGATCATCGATGAAAGATCAAATTTCGAGATTAGAAACCGCTGTTGACGACCAAAGATTAGATTCGGAAAGATCTAGAGATCGCCAAGAAAAAAAACTTGATGAGATGTATAAAATGCTACTTGATCATATTGCTAACACTAAAAAATAATTTGCTATATACTATATATAAA
>Ga0194048_10000421_pt1 | contig 20539 bp, 21 predicted proteins | sample JunL225m_MetaG_FD_161685 | JGI IMG/M metagenome (GOLD analysis project Ga0194048, IMG submission 161685) | Anoxic zone freshwater microbial communities from boreal shield lake in IISD Experimental Lakes Area, Ontario, Canada - Jun2016-L222-5m | ecosystem: Environmental > Aquatic > Freshwater >...
CGACGCGGGTGGCATTGCTGCGCGCGCTGATGCTGGCATTGGTGCTGTGCCTGGCCGTGGTCCGCTGACCTCGCTCCACACCGCCCACAACACGCGCGCGAAGAACAGATAGAGCAGTCCGAGCAACGAGTACTTGAGGATGTTCAGCAAAGAATCTGTCATCGGTGAGTCCGCCTACGCCGGCAGTTAACTGGCCTCAAAGCGGATGTTCGTGCCGCCGAAGCTGACAACGTCTCCATCTTTCAGTGCGTTTTCGCCGGTGATGCGGTTGCCGTTGAGCTTGGTGCCGTTGGTGGAACCAAGGTCGACGACCACGAACGAGGATCCTTTGGCGCGGATCTCGGCGTGGTTACGGCTCACGTTTGCGTCGTTGATCGTGATGCTGCAGGCCGGCAGGCGACCCACGGTGATGACTTGGGCACCCAATGGCAAACGCTCGCCCGATGGCATCACGAGGCAACCGGTGCCAACGCCTCCGCCGGACTCGCGCATCGATGATTCGATACCGAAGCGGCCTGGCTTGGTTTCGTTGTCGACCAGCAGGCTCACGCTGACGGGACCCATGAAGTGGTAGCCCTCTTCGCGAGCGTGCTCGCGGGCGGCCTCAGTGAGCTCGGTGACAAGTGCTTGCTCGATGTCGGCGAAACCAGCGTGATCGCGCGGGCTGATATGCAGCTCAAACTTGTTGGGCACGATGCGGCGACCCTTGACATCGACAGAGCGATGGTCGTCCATTTCGCGTACGAGTCGGCGCCCTAACTCGATGGGGCGGATGCTGGCCTTTCGGGAACGCGAGAACACACCATCGACCATACGCTCTACACCCTGCTCAAACGATTGCAAGCCCATTGAAATGGGAAGGGTAGTGGGGATTTCGCTCACGCGGTGCGCGTTGCGCGCGTGGACCGTGGCTTGGCAGGCAGGGTTGGGGGCGGTGAGCGAAGTTGCTACGGTATTGACCTGCGCTCGGGCGAGTGGCGGAACGGTAGACGCGCTGGCTTCAGGTGCCAGTATTCGAAAGGATGTAGGGGTTCAAGTCCCCTCTCGCCCACTCACAGGCCCCAGCTCAGCTGGGGCCTTTTGCGTTGTTCGGCCATTACTTCTATTGGGACTTGTTCTGGCGGGCGTAGTGGCGGCCTGCGGCCCGGCGCCGCTGCCCGCCGAGCCACCGCTGGGGCGGCCTTTTCTCTCGAAGCTCATTCCGGCTGATGTACTGACGTTCACTCTCACCCGCATCCGGCAGAGAATTCTCAACAGAGCACGCGCCTCTCAGGCGACATATCGCAAAGTACATGTGCTGATGGGCGTTGACACTCCGCATCCGGGACTGTCAGGAATTCTGTGTGAGCGGCGTGAAAGGCACCAACTTCAACTACGACCGGATCTGCCGCGACTTTGGTTGGTATCTCGTTTGTGGGGCATTGCCCTGCGGAAGGATGGATGGCTTGTCCAAAGGTGCCTACCGTTTTCCGAGCGTTTTGGTGCGAAGCGCAGTGCACCGAATCAACGTTGAACCTAAGGCGCGAAGTAGGACCAGCAGTGTACGTGTGTAGAAAGCTCAGCGAGGATGCTCGGCGACATGCATCTCACTTTGTAGGAATAGGTAGTACCGCTTGTCGACTGTACGTAGGTAACAGAGTCACACCCTCCTATGCCGATTACGTTTCTGTAGTCGACAGAGCAAGTAACGCCATCATAAAGTCCAGAATGTCCACCCATCCTGACACCATACGAGAGTCGTGTCGCGGAATCGGCGTACCAGACGTTTCTAACGAAGGTCTGGGCGTGACTGCTGCCGCTTTTTCCTCGATCCAGGAAAACAATATTCGCAGCCAATGCGTCGGGAATAGTTCCAACGACGATAATCGACACTACGGCAGCAAGTATGACTGCCCCGACACCTGCGCCCCTTTTAGATGACCGTTTCATGTGTTCGCTCACCTTGCCTATTTCCCTAGATGGTACGTGACCGATGTGCCCCGGTCGTCGCGGGCAACTATGTCAAGTCCGGAATCGGGCACTCCTTTGTGGAGAATTGCAACGGTTGGATGAGCATCCAACACCTGCGCATTCACACTGGAGTTTTGCCCGTCTAACGCAAAGGGAGCCATTACCGCGCCCGTTTCGATTCCAGTAGCTGGGTCAGTGATGGATACCCACAATGGTCTGGCAGACGCCTTGGAATCGACGCAGTTGAGAACTGTCACTCGACGGGCCGAAAAGTAGATCCCAAAGCAAACTTCGTTCGGACGAACTCCGAAGACGATGTCGTTGGCGTCGTACTGGGCCAATGACACGAGTTTCAAGAAACGTTCCGTTTGGGGATCCTCAACGAGCTTTTGAAGTGTCTCGTCCGACGCAGATATATTTTTAATTCGCCCGATGATGTCCACCGGGATCCATTGAGGTGGCACCCCAGTCTCAGGGGTGGACGCCGAGCTATTCGGCAGACTACATCCAAGCGGCATTAGCACTGCAGGCAGCCAAACCAATTTCTTCACTATCAGGTGTCTTCGCATTGGTTTCTTCCCCTATTTATTAGAATGTTTTGGTCGATAAATCGCGCTCGAACCCGTAGCCAGGAGATTGCTACCATCCGGTCATTCGTCCATCGGCCAGCGAAATTCTCTCAGCAGACGCGAATGCTAATGCGATGCGCCGTAAAGCTTGGGCGTTATCTACGCTATTTCGACTCGTTTAGCGGTCATAAGTTCCGCTGACGACGATTCCAAGGGGCGCTGCGACCGCCAAATTCGACTCTTCGGAGCCGAGGGCCAAAGCCGTATCGAGAACGTGACCGTCGCAGTCCTTTGTCTCGGTGGGCTGGGCTCGCACGTCTGCCAACAACTCGCCTATCTCGGCGCCACGAAGCTCATCATCGCGGATGACATCGTGCACGGCGCCGGAGAGCTCTTCTACGGTGGATAGGTCATGGTCGCTGGCCAATCTCGTGGCTTTCTATCGTGCCACGCCAAGCCCGGCTAGACAAATATCCGCAGAGAGCGTATGACTGACGACGAACTGGCAGTTGAAGCCAAGATCTACGGTGTACCGATCGAGGAACTTCGCGGCAGAAGACCATCCGTGGTGGTCACCATGAATGGTGTAATCGCATCGCTGGCCGCGACCGAAACCATGGTCCTACCGACCGGACTGCGAGAGGCTCGGAAGCTGCAGTACTACCGCGGCCACTACGGCCAACTGACAGTTTCGTGGGACATATCCAAGCCTGACTGCTACTACTGCGACATCTGGCTGGCACACACCTAAAGCCACGAAGCAGCCGTCAAGCCACGAAGCAGCCGTCAGCGAGCCTTTCCCTTTCTTCATGGGTGGGAGGGTTACCGGATAAGAACGGTCGACGCATTGTGATCACAGCGATCCGTCATGCCAACCCGGATCTGCGATTACTCGCCCAGGCATTGCTCCAGATCGCTATCGACCGAGCCGAGCAACGCGAAGATGCTCTGAGCTAGCGGGCTCGTCGGGCTCCGGCCTCGATCAACATTCGTGTCACGGTGTATTGAGCTATTCCAAGATGCTGAGCGACACCACGCACACTCATACCGCCTTGGTACACCTCAATGGGTTCTTGCAGCTGCGCAGGTGTGATCATGCGGTACGGCCGATGAATAACTTGCCGTCGAACTCAGATGTGCTCGGACGGTTGTTTCATTGATCTCGATTGTCGGACCAACGCCGCGACAGACATGCCAGCAACGTACGACGGCACCAGCTCGAGCGAGGATCTTGCCTTCGCCGAGCCACCGCTGGGGCGGCCTTTTCTCTCGAAGCTCATTCCGGCTGATGTACTGACGTTCACTCTCACCCGCATCCGGCAGAGAATTCTCAACAGAGCACGCGCCTCTCAGGCGACATATGGGACCCGACAAGGATGCCGTGATCCTGTTCGAGCGGAGATCGTCACGAGTGTTCCAGCGTGATGAAGCCCGTCTCCCTGAGTCAAAACCATTTCTCAGTGATATGGTTTCGGCATGTCCAAGGGTTCGGCGCTCGCACTTCTGTTGGAAGTGGCAGTTGGCCAGCACGGCTTCATCACGCCCGATACTGCCGCCGCCGCCGGCGTGGACCCTGCCCGCCTGCCAGTCATGCTGACGCGGGGTCAACTCGAAAGGTGGGGCCGCGGGCTGTACCGCATCCCGCAGCTGCCAATCGGCAAGTACGACCAGCTTGCCGCCGCCGTCATGCGGGTCGGTCACGGTGCCGTCGTGTCGCACGCTTCGTCGGACTACCTCCATGGCTCGACCCACACTCCGCCGGACACGATCGAGCTCACCGTCCCAACCTCGGCGCGCATTCGACGCTCCGGTCTCGACGGAATCAGAATCTGGCGCGAGGACCTCGCGAGCGGCGACCTCACTGCTGTCGATGGCATCCCGACTACAACTGCCGGCCGCGACAATGTGACCATGCGACGACCGCGTGTGGAGGTGATCGACGGCAAGGTACTGTACGACGGACGGTCTCTTGTCGCCTGGGCTGCACGAGTTGCCGACCGAATTGTCGAGCGATGCGGCGCCAGCCGCATCGTGCTCTACGGCTCGGTCGCACGCGGCGACGACGGCCCCGACTCAGACATCGACCTGCTCGTCATCATGCCGATCGTTGGCCGTCGCCATGACGCTTCGGTCCGCGTGCTCAATGAGCTTCGCGACCTTCCGGTCCCAGTCGATATCACCGTCGTAGACCCGGCGCACCTCGACGAAGAGGCACGGGTTCCCGGCGTCGTGCGCGTCGCTATGCGCGAAGGACGGCTCCTTGTCGCCGCCTGATCGCACCGACATCGCTCGCCGAGAAGGCGATGAAGGCTCTGCTGATTCTGCGCGACATCGATCCGCCGAAGCTTCACGATCTCGATCGATTGGCGAAGCGCCTCCCCCACGACGAGGGCGCATCCTTTGCGCCGATCGAGCTTCCGGAGTTGACCCGCTGGTCGATCGAAGGCCGGTATCCGGCTGACTTGGACGAAGCGACGCGCGCCGACGGTCTGAAGGCCATTGCGGTCGCCAGACAGGTGCTCGATGTGGTTCGCCTTCAAGTTTCCTCTGAAGGTTCGAATCAAGGACCGACCTGAAAGGCTCTCGCCCACTCACACGTTGTTTCGGAAATGCGGAATCACGTGTTCGCCGATCTTGCGGATCGTTTCCGTCTGAGCCCAATGCGGCACGGTGCCCATCTGCATCAAGAACAGAATCTCGTCGGCCCCGGCCTCGATGAGTCGTTCTACGTAGGCAATGCAGTCGTCGATAGTTCCGTAGGCATGGTTCGGATTGAGCAGCGCCATATTTGGATCAGCGAAGTCGACGCTGAACCGTTCTGAGCCAATCGCGGTCTCGATCACGTTGGTGCCATCGCCGGTTTGGGTGAGCAGATCGTCGGGCCATGTGTCGGGAGTTGGCATTGGCAGCACGCCGGCGCTCGCCCAATGCGAGATCGACTCCATGAAGAACCGCTGTCCGCGCATCCCGATTCGGCGAGCCTCCAGGCCGTCGTCGAGCACGATGGCGGGGCACAGCGCGGCGAGGTGTTCGGTTGGTCGGCTGCCTACTTGATTGGCCGGGTCACGGCTTGCGAATGCCTTGCGATACACAAGGTTCTTCTCGGCCACCTGGTCGGGTCCGCCGAATCCCAATACCAAGGCGCCGATGCCGCGCCCGCCAGCATCGACCAGCGTTGAGGTCTGGGTGCAGGCCATGTAGAGCGGTGGGTGCGGATCTTGCAGCGGCTTGGGGTGGATTGGCCGCGGTGGCAGATCGATGAACTCACCGTGATGCTCGACGAGTTCTTCGGTCCAGATTCGCGGTACGAGGCGCATGGCCTCTTCGATCATCGGCGCAAGTTCGGCCTTCGAGTAGCCAAACGTGCCGGCCTCTTGTTCGGTGCCGCCCTTGCCGAACCCCACGTGCAGACGACCGTTCGACAAGATGTCGAGCATTGCGCAACGCTCGGCCAGCTTGACCGGGTGGTTCATTTTCGGTGGAAGACAGATGACGCCGTGCCCAATGCCGATGCGGGTAGTGATGCCAGCGACGTATGCAAGGAATGTCTCGGGCGCGCTCATGTGCGCGTACATCGTGAGTGCCGTGTGCTCGACGGCCCAGATGATGTCGAAGTCGAGTTCTTCGGCGAGACGAACTTGCTCGATGATCTCGCGAAACATGCGATGGTCGTCTTCGCGACCGGGGCTCGCGGTCTGAGCCTCGTAGATGATCGAGAATCGCATTGCGGCATTGTTGCATAGGCCGTTCGTCTACTCTCGCTGCACCGGGCGAACCGGGCGCGAAAGGAAATGTGATGACTGCTCAGTGGCAACCGGTGCACCTTGTTGGCGATGGCCTGATGGTTCCATGCGTCGATGGCGTCGAGCGCGGGTACCTCTCTCTTGATGGCGCAGCGTCTACCAGCGCGCTGCCGGCAGTGGCCGATCGCGTCACCGAATTCCTGCCGTGGTACTCGAGTGTTCATCGCGGTGCGGGGTACAAATCGCAGATCGCAACGCAGGCCTACGAGCATGCGCGTGAAGCAATCATGCGGTTCGCGAATCGCGGCGACAACGACGTAGCCATCCTGTGCCGCAACACCACCGAGGCCATCAACCACTTGGCGTATCGACTTCGCCTCACGCGTGAAGACGTGGTCGTGACTTCGGTAGTCGAGCATCACGCCAACTTGTTGCCGTGGGCGCGTGTTGCAACGTGTCGCTATATCGAGTGCGGGGTCGATGGCACCTTCAGCGTGGCCGATGTGTGCGCCGCGCTTGATCAGTCGCCCAAGCCGCGTCTGCTGGCAATTACCGGAGCATCAAACGTGAGTGGATGGGTGCCGCCCATCGATGCCATCATCGAAGCCGCCCACGAGCGCGGCATCCAGGTTGCGGTTGATGCAGCGCAGTTGGCGCCGCATCGGCCAATGCCAACCACCGCCGACTTCTTGTCGTTTAGCGGCCACAAGATGTACGCACCGTTTGGTGCTGGCGTGCTCATCGGTCCACGCGTTGCGTTCGAGACGGGCGACCCGTTTCTCGCCGGTGGCGGCGCTGTCGAGTTGGTTGATCTCGACGAGGTTGTGTGGACGGCTCCCCCTGAGCGCGAAGAAGCCGGATCACCAAACGTGATCGGTGCCGTGGCGCTTGGTGTGGCGGTCGACGAATTGGCTCGCATTGGGTGGCCAGCGATCATCGCTCATGAGAACGAGCTGTCGGCGCAGTTACGCGACGGCCTGCGCAAGATCGCCGGAGTCACGGTGCTCGGACCGGGTGCCGAACACGAAACGCTTGCCGCCGCTGCGTTCACGGTTGAGGGCATGCCCCATGCGCTTGTTGCTGCGCGGCTCAGCGCCGAGTTTGCAATCGGTGTTCGCCACGGTTGCTTCTGTGCGCATCCGTATCTCACGCGCATCCTTGGTCTCTCGCCGGCCGACATTGCGCAGTTCCGCAGCGATGTGCTCAGTGGCGATCGACGCGCAGTGCCAGGTGCGGTTCGGGCAAGCGCGGGGTTGTCTACGACGGCTGAAGACATCGACCGTTTCCTTGCTGCGCTCACGATCATCGCCCGCAACGAGCCGGGGCCTGTTGAGTATCGCCAGGACCTACGCAGCGGCGATTTCCAACCACTGGGCGATGCGGCCGATTGGTGGACTGATTCTGCTGCCACCCAGGCCGGCTGCAGCCGAAGCTGACCTACGCCTGCGGCTGATCGATGCCGGTGCCGTTGGGGTCGGCCACGAAATCTTTGAACGCAGCGAATGCGCGTGGTCCGTACACCGTGGCTGGTCCGCCGTTCATCAGGATCGCGACGCCAATGGTCTCGGCGACTTCGGCCTCGGTGGCGCCGCGGCGCGCAGCACCTCGGGCATGAGCCGCGATGCAACCATCGCAACGCTCGCTGATGGCGATTGCCAACGCAATGAGTTCCTTGGTCTTGGTGTCGAGCGCACCTTCGGTGAACACCGCTGCGTGAATGCCCGAGAACGCTTTGATCACCTCAGGGATTGCATGCCGAAGATCTCGCGCCAACGGCGCCAGTTCGTTTTGGACGTCGGCGCCATGTTGGTGGTGCGTCATTGCAGACTCCTGATCTAGCCAAGGTCGTTCGGTGGCCACTGCACATGATCGCTGGCCGCACGGCTCATCACAAGCGCACGTTGAGCAAGCTCGTCGGCCATCGCTGCGCTGAGGAACGTGTCGAACTCGGCGGCGGGCAACGCCCGCGAGTACAGGTGGCCCTGATGGCGAATGCATCCGAGGGCAATGAGCACGTCGGCTTGGGCGCCGGTCTCTACGCCATCGGCCGTGGCGGTGAGGCCGATCTCGCGAACCAGGCTGATGATCGAGCGCACGATCGCGCGATCGTGGGGATGTGCAGTGAGTGTGTCGATCGAGGTGCGGTCGATGCGTACTTCGTCGAGCGGCAGGCGGCGCAACAGGCTGAGCGACGACACGCCCCGAGCGAAATCGTCGAGACACACGCGCACGCCGCGGACTCGAAGCGATGCCAAGTTGGCCGCGGCCGCGGTGAGGTCGTCGATGACGGCGGCCTCGGTGACGTCGACGGTGATGAGTGTTGGGTCGACGCCGTTGATGAGTGAGTCGAGAGGATTGTCTTGCCACGAGCGCTCGGTGGCGCGCGGCGGCAGGTTCACCCGGAAGCGGAATCCGTCGGGCAGACCCAACGTGCTGAGCCGACGAATCATGGGTCGTGCTTGTTGCATCACGCTCTCGGTGATTCGCTCGAGCAGACCTGCATCGGCGGCCAACTGCAAGAAGTCGGCTGCGGGCAACACGACGCCGTCGCGGCGCAACCATCGTGCGAGGAGTTCGGCACCCACAATGGCGCCGGTGGTCGCATCGATCTCGGGCTGGAAGAACGGCACGATGTCGCCCTCGTCGAGTGCTCGGCGCAGCGCCTGCTCTGAGGTCACCCGGTTATCGAGTTCGTTGCGAACCGAGCCGTCGAAGATCTCGACCCGGTTTCGGCCAGCACCCTTGGCTCGATGCAACGCTGCGTTTGCGAAGCGCAACAAGTCGGTGCCGCTGCCGCCGTGGATCGGTCCGATGGCGAGGCCGACGCTGACCGACGATGGAACCTCGCGGCCCTCGGCGTGAATGGGCTGGGCGAGAGTTGCCGTAATGCGTCCGGCAACCGCCATGCTTGCGTCAAGGTCGCAGTTGGGGAGCACCACGATGAACTCGTCGCCGCCGATACGTCCGGCTGTTGCGCCAGAGTCGATGCTTCGTTCGAGCCGATCGGCGATGGCCATCAGGAACTGATCGCCGCCACGGTGACCGATTGAGTCGTTGATGTGCTTGAACCGATCGAGGTCGAGATAGAGCAAACCAACCGGTGCCGTGTCGCTGGCTTCGGCGAGTGCTCGCTCGAGTGCGTCGATGGCACCACGACGGTTGAACAGCCCGGTGAGTGGATCGTGCATGGCCTGATGAGCCAATTGCCCGTTGAGGCCGGCGTAGGCGTTGTTCACGCTGAGCAACAGTTGGTGCTCGCTGGCCAATGTGGAGACGAGGTTCTCGGTGCGCCACTCGAGGCGGATGGCATCGACGGCGCCGCGGTTTGCGATGCGGTGAATCGTGGTGGCGAAGATGAGATAGGCCAAGGCCATCAGCCCGATGCTCATCAGGTGATCGTTTTCTGTGACGACGAGCGCGATGGTGCCGGTGAGGAACAGCGGAACCTCAAAGGCCAAAAACAGGTCGGTGCGCGAGATGGTGAGCAACATCGCGAACGCGCTTGCCCCGAAGGCGAACATGGCGAAGAACAGCAGCAACTCTGTGTTATTCGAGTTGGGCACGAACAGTGAGCTTCCCCACGCTGCGCCAACCACCGCGGTGGACAAGCGAATGAGTGGCAACGACCGCAATCCGGTGCCGCCGCGAGATCGTTCGAAGCGGTAGCACTCGAGCGCGAGCAGCGCGAGTAGCTCAGTGCCCACGCCGATGAGGCACCAAAATGCGATGCGCCGCGTCGAGATCTGGCTCTGAAACACCAAGCTCATCAACAAAAACGAGGGCATGATGGCCAAATTGCTGGGCAACAGCACCTTTGCTGCTTGGGCCAACGACTCTTGCGACACGCGAGATGGCGGTGCCGTGTCGAGTTGTAGATCGTCTTCCGCCGAAGTCTTCAATTTCCCTACTCAATGTGAGTGATTGACCGCAATGCGTAGAACATACCGAACAATGCTCCCAGAGTCCACCAATTCTTGGCACACTGCTTCGATGACCACCGCAGCGGGCCGGTTTGCGCCTTCCCCCACCGGTGACCTGCACTTGGGCAACTTGCGCACGGCACTTGTGGCGTGGCTTTCGGCACGGTCGCAGGGTCTCGATTTCATCGTTCGGATGGAAGATCTCGACCGGGTCACGTCGTCGGTGGCCTTCGAGCAGGCCCAATACGAGGCGTTGACGGCGCTCGGAATCGACGTCGATGGCGAGGTCGTTCGCCAAAGCGACCGGTTTCATCTCTACGTAGCAGCCATCGGCGAGCTCACCGCGCAGGGTCGAACCTACGAGTGCTTTTGCACCCGCCGAGAAATCCGTGAGGCATCGAGCGCGCCGCAGGGAGTTGAGGCCCCTGAGGGCCTGTACCCGGGCACGTGCCGCACGCTCAGCGCCGAGCAGCGGGCGCAGTTCGTGCAGCAGGGTCGCCCCGCGGCGCTTCGGCTGAGGGCCCACGAGCAGGTGATCGAGATCATCGACGAGGTTCGTGGCCCGGTGCGAGCAGCGATCGACGATGTGGTGTTACGGCGTAACGATGGCGTGGCCGCGTACAACCTTGCAGTGGTTGTCGACGATGCCGCTCAGCACGTGGCCGAGGTGGTGCGCGGTGACGACTTGTTGTCGTCAACACCGCGGCAGGTGATGCTGCAACGTCTGCTTGGGCTTCCGACGCCGCGCTACCGCCATGTGCCGCTGGTGCTTGGTCCTGACGGCGTGCGTTTAGCAAAACGGCATGGCGCAGTCACGTTGCCACAGCTCGCTGAGCGCGGCATCTCTGCGCAACAGGTACTGGTGATGTTGGCAGCGAGCCTCGGACTCGCCGACGAAGATGAGCCAGTCACCACTCGTGACCTCTTGAGCCGCTTCGACATTCAGCGATTGCCGCGAGAACCATGGGTGCTGCCACCGCATCTGCAACGATCGGTGTCATGACCGATATCGACGACCTGCAGCGAGTGCTCGGCTATGTCGACGCAATCGACGACTCCACCGACATCGCGGCCGTGGGCCCCGACCTGTATGCCGGATCCTTCTGGACCCCCCAGTTCTGCTCTGCCATCATCCGTGCAGCCGAGGCCGTGGGCGCATTTGAGCCGCAGCCCGACGATCCGGTGCCCGGCCACGAGGTATCGCTGGCAGTGTTGAGCCCGCGCTTGTTTGAGCACGTGCAAGCCGACATCGGAATGCGCCTGTGGCCACAGCTCCGCAAGGCCTGGCCCTACATCGATTACTACGGCCTGCGCGATGCGTTCGTCATTCGCTACGCGCTTGGCGAGCAAGAGACCCTACGTATTCATCACGATGTGGCGCAGGTGTCCGCCTCGATCAAATTGAACGACAACTACGAAGGCGCCGACCTCGAGTTTCCGTTGCAGGGTTTCTCGAATGGCTCGATGCCGGTGGGTTCGGTGCTCGCGTGGCCGTCGCTGGTGACCCATCCGCACCAAACAAATCAGTTGGTGTCGGGGGTCAAATACGCGCTCACGATCTGGTGCGAACTGCCCGCATACGTTGCCTGACGCATTGTCACCGAGGCCCACTCGCGCTCGTGTCGAAAAGTTGTGCGAATGCATACGAAATGTGCGCGTGCAGACGGCGTCGCAGAGTTAGTCTTGGTCATCAAAACTCGTCCCCGACACGAACGATGCACGTTCGCTAGGGCGAGTCTTCAACACATGACTTGGTCCTCGAGAGCCCCCCGAATTGAAGCCTTCATCGCCCTTGGCGCCGTGGTTGGCGCGCTCACCCTGAGCGCCTGCTCGTCACCGCGTTCCGAGGCCGGCGCACCCCCAAGCGAGACAGTGCACCTCGCACCGTTCAATTCAGGCACGCTGACGCCCCCAGCAACCGATGCAACCGATGCAACCGCCGAGACGGTGCCGGTCACCGAGACGGTTCCGGTCACCGAGCCTGCCCCAACCACCACCACCTTGCCCGCAAACCAGATCTTGGTGGGCGCCTTTCCTGGCACGATTCTTCCCGTCGGCAACGCCGATGGGCCCGACACGGCCGTGATCCAGTTGCGTTTGATCCAGCTCGGCTTCTGGAATGCTCAGGCCAACGGCAAGTACGGCGTCACCACCAAGCAAGCGGTGATGGCGTTCCAGAAGTACAGCGGTATCGAAGCCACTGGTTTGGTCGATGAAGTCACGGCCGCTGCGATTGTGGCGCTAGAGATCAAGGGTCATGGCGCGGCCGACACCGGAACGCTGATTGAGGTCGACAAGGTCCGTCAACTGTTGTTCGTTGTTGTCGATGGTGTGACCCAATGGGTGATCAACGCATCTACTGGTAACGGCTTGCCGTTCGATGAGCCCGACAAGAACTCTCCCGGTGCGCGCAATGTCACCGGTGTGGCGCTGACCCCCGATGGTCTGTGGAAGGTCGATCGCGAGCGCGAAGACGGCTGGTGGAAGGGCGACCTTGGCGATATCTATCGTCCGAAGTATTTCAATAAGGGCATCGCCGTGCATGGTGCCAACAGCGTGCCCAACTATCCGGCCTCGCACGGCTGCGTGCGCGTGAGCGTTCCGGCGATGGACTTCATCTGGGCCAACAACATCATGCCTAAAGGCATGCATGTGTGGGTGCATAGCTGAGCCAACGTTGGTCGGCACACAGGTGACAGACTCTCACCTGTGTTGAACGTTCTCGGGCCGCTACGGCCATGGCAAGACCCGAACACGGTGGCCCTCGGCCGCTTGTCGATGCGGGTGCCAACAGTTGCTCAAGCCGACATTGCCAGTGCACGCGCGGGCGACCGCGCCGCATCGAAGTGGTGGCGCAGTCTCAATGGTTCGTGGAAGCTGCGCGTGTTCGACACGCCCGACTCGGTGCCGTCTACGGCAACCAACGCAGTGCTCAACACCGATGCGTGGCAGTCGGTTGCGGTGCCTGGTAACTGGACGCTGCAAGACACTGGCGACCTGCCGCACTACACCAACGTGCAGATGCCATTCGCCGGGCCACCACCCCGTTTACCCGAGCGCAATCCCACGGGTGTCTACCGGCGCACGATGCAAGTGCCGGCCAACTGGTCGCGCAATCGCCGGGTCGTGCTTCACGTCGGCGGCGCCGAGAGTGTGCACGCGGTCTACATCAACGGTTCGTTCAGCGGATACGGAACCGATAGCCGTCTCGCAAGTGAGTACGACATCACCGATCTCGTTGTGCCTGGTGAGAACACGGTGGCCATCGTGGTCATGCGTTTCAGCGCCCAGAGCTACGTAGAAGACCAAGATCAATGGTGGATGGCCGGCCTGCATCGAGAGGTGTTTATCGAGTCACGCGCGGCCACGCATCTCAGCAACCTTCGCTGCGACGCCGACCTGCGCGTGACCGACGGTGTCGGCCAACTCACGGTGACCTCGTCGATTTCGTTTGCCGATACGCCCGAGCGCGGATGGACTGTGCGCACCACGCTCGAGACGCTGGGCGGCAAGCGCGTTGGTAAGCCTGTTGTCGCCGCGGTGCCGCACGCGTTCTACCGCGCCTACATCTTCGAGGGCTATCGGGCCACGGCTGCGTTTGAGGTTGCCGATGTTGCGCCATGGTCGGCCGAGCACCCCAATCGATATCGCGTGATTGTCGAGTTGCTGGGTCCCGACCAAACGGTTCGCGAAGTACACGCGCAACTGATTGGGTTTCGCCATGTTGAGGTGGGCAATCGTCAGTTGCTTGTGAACGGTCAGCCGGTGTGGATCTTCGGAGTCAATCGCCACGACCATCACCCCACGCGCGGCAAGGCGGTCACCTACGACGACATGCGCGCCGACCTCGTGCTGATGAAACAGCACAACGTCAACTCGGTTCGCACGTCGCACTATCCCAACGATCCGCGCCTGCTTGAGTTGTGTGACGAGCTCGGGCTCTACGTAGTAGACGAAGCCAACATCGAGAGCCACGCGTACAACACCTCGTTGTGCCACGACGATCGTTACCGCGCTACATGGCTCGCTCGCGGCTCGCGCATGGTTGAGCGCGATGTGAACCATCCCTCAATCATCATGTGGTCGTTGGGCAACGAGAGCGGTTATGGCGCGAACCACGATGCGTTGGCCGGATGGATTCGGCACAACGATTCGTCGCGCTTGTTGCACTACGAAGGCGCTTCGTTTCATGCCGGCTGGGGCGACGGTGGTCGACTCGCTACCGATGTGGTGTGCCCGATGTATGCGCCAATCGACGCCATCGTGATGTACGGCCGCGACAACCTTGGCGATCGTCCGCTCATCTTGTGTGAGTACAGCCACGCAATGGGCAACTCGAACGGATCATTGGCCGATTACTGGGATGCCATCACCACTACGCCAGGTCTGCAAGGCGGCTTCTTGTGGGAATGGAAAGACCACGGGCTCACTCAGACCCTGCCCGATGGCACCAAGCGCTTTGCCTATGGCGGCCTGTTTGGCGACACGCCCAACGACAGCAACTTCGTGGCCGATGGGCTCATCTCGGCCGACATGATTCCGCATCCGGCGATGCGCGAAGTTGCGTGGGTGTATCGCCCCGTCACCGTCACGGCGGCGAAGCGCAAGAACGTGATCACCGTTTCGAACCGCCAGTCGTTTAGCGATCTTTCAGCGTTGCGAGCGATGTGGAGCTTGCACGTAGACGGCGAACTCGTGCAGCAGGGCGAACTCGTTGTTGGGGCGTGCAGCCCGCACAGTTCCATCACGGTGCCATTGCCGTGCGCGGTGCCCGACGGTAACCACGACATTGCGTTGTCAGTGCGTTGGTTGCAGCGTCGATCGAGCACGAGCGTTGGCGCTGGCCATCTCGTGAGTTGGGATCAAGTGGTGTTGCGCCAGGCCCGCCGGGCGCGAGCGCCCAAGCCCTTGGGTCGGGGCGACGCTCCGCTGACACCAGTCGAGCGGTTGCTCACTCAGCCAGTCAGCTTGAACCTATGGCGCGCTCCGGTAGATAACGACGGCTTTAAGTTGACCATCGATTTGTCGAAGCAGATTCGCGGACTTGGGCCAGCGCTCGGGTCGTGGATGCTTGCCGGCGTGCACACGCGCCCAGCCGACGAGTTGGTGCAGCACAGCGTCGAGCGCGTTGTGGGCGACGATCAATCGGTCACGTATCACCACACAGTTCAGGTGCCTGCCGAACTTGCCGACCTGCCCCGCGTCGGCGTGATGTTTCAATTGCCGGCCAGCTTCAGCGAAGTGCGTTGGTTTGGCTGCGGCCCCCACGAGAACTACCCCGACCGTAAGTCGAGCGCGATGCGCGAGGTCTGGCAGCAGCCCATCGATTCGTCGCCGTATCTCGTGCCCCAAGAGTTTGGGCTGCGCACCGACTGCAGCTGGTTCGAGTGCATCGACAAGCGCGGGCGCGTGGTGCGTGTCGAGTCGGTGGGCGATTCGCTGTTGCACTTCTCTGCAACTCGCCATACGCCGACTCAGTTGTTCGAGGCACGACACGACAGCGAACTGGTTCGAAACTCAGATCTGGTGGTGTGCGTAGACACCGCACATCGCGGCCTGGGCACAGCGAGCTGCGGTCCTGATGTGCTTGCTCAGTATCGGCTCACGCCAGGCACGTATCGCTTTAGCTACCGGCTGTCGGGTCGGCGCGGCGTACCCGCAAGCGACGATCGGAAGCGGTGAGGCATTCGCCGCTTTCGAGATCGAAACGCCAACCGTGCAAGGTGCAGACCAAGGTCTGACCTTCTACTTCGCCAAACACGCTGAGGTCGGCTTGCCGATGCGGGCATGCTCGCTCGACGATGTAGCCACCAAGCTCGATTTCTTCGGATCCATCGGGTGGGTCGAGTTTGCGACGGGCTTCGGCTTCGGCCCGACGCATGCGCTCGACCGACAAGCTCTTGAAGAAGTTGTAGAGGTATTCGTTGAAGGCGCCATCGCGCCATGCTCGAAAGCGGCACGACAAGAACAGCGCGTTGCTCCAATCGACAGCGCGATCGGCCACCACGGTCTCGACGAGTTCGCGCTGAATCTCGAAGCGAAAGCGATAGGGCTCGTCGTTGAATTCGCGGATCTCGCCAGCGGGAAAGTCGATGATGATCTCAAGGTTGCCGATGCGCATGAGACAGTTGGCGCCAACTGCTGAGCGCAGCGTTGGGGCCATCGCCAACAACGGCTCCCACCACGCCTTCAGCGTTTGCAACAAGTTGGTGGTTGGCGGATGCCACGATGCCTTGGCCTGCTCGAGCCACGGCGCCCAGTCACTTTGGTACTGGGTGAGGTAGTCGAGTTTGTCGGTGAAGATTGCCTGCACATCGGCCTCAGCGATTGGATGCTGCACGGTGCAACCCTGCGGCGTGATCTCGATTGCGGTGCCGGGAATAGCCAGCAAACCGTTGCGGCCGGCGGCAGTGAGCCTGCTGAGGAACGACATCTGATCGGGGAAGATGCTGAGCTCGTCGCCCGTAATCATGTTGAACTGAAACAGCTCAGGGTCGAGGAAGCATGGCGGCCCAGCGCTGGGAACCACTGCGTTGGCGTTGATCTCGTCGACGTATTTGAGCGACCGAGTGAACTGGCTATCGACCTTGGCATCGATGAGTTCGCGCATGCGCTCGGGGGTCTCTTCGTAGACCATTGGGTACCAGATGGCACCGCTGTATTGCAGCCAGTGCAGATCGACAGGACCGTGCTGACGCAGCGCATCGAGGTCGGTAGTGCGGCAGTCGTTCTGATTGAACAGACGCGTCTGGCCATCGCTGACCATCAGGGTTGAGTCGCCGCCAGGGCCGTCGGTGATCGAGGTCTCCACGTGAATGGCCACAGTCATGCCGCCCAGGTTCAACTCTTCTCGATCGACCGTGCGGATGATGTTGTTGAAACCAAGGGCGCGCATATGGCGCTCGAGCTCGCGAGTTGGGAAGCCGGGAATGAGCACGGTGGTGTCGCGGCTCATGTGGGTGGCGAGCCACGAATCGTCGAGGTGATCTCCGTGCAGATGCGAGATGTAGAGGTAGTCGGCGTTCTCGATACGGCTCAGCAGATCGGCAGACAGTTGGTCGTTACGCGGGAAGACAAACCAACTGGCAAAGAACGCTGGATCGAACCATGGGTCGCAGGTGATTGACCCATATTCGGTTTCGATGAGGATGCCGGCATGGCCGATGGATGTTGCCCGCATGGGCGATTCCGATCAGGCCACTGGCGGATCAGTGAATTGCTGACCAGCGCGTGACACGTGCTCGGTCCACTGGTTGGCGTCCCAGTAGCGCAACTCGAAGCGGCCAGCCGGATCGGCGTACCAACCGGCTGGAACAGCAGGAGCGACTGCGGCAGCGGCCACGACAGCTTCGGGTTCGGCGGCTGCTGCTGCAACTGGAGCGACAACTTCGGGCTCGGGCTCGGCGACAGCTGCCCAACCGGCAGGCTCTGCAACGGCTTCGGCGGGTGTCTCAACAGGTACTACTTCGGGGGCAGGGTCGCCAGCAACGGTTTCGACGACTACTTCGGCGGGTGCTGCTTCGACGACAGAAGCGGCAGGAGCGCTGGCGGCTGGCGTAGTCGAACCGACTGAACGGCTCAAGAATGCAGTGACATCGCCGCCGGTGGGAACAATCGCCACCACGGCCCAACCTTCGCTGGACTTCTCGGTGAGTTTTGCGGCGAGGCCGGCTGGGTCATAGGACGATGTGCTGACGGTGATGTACTCGTACATGGCCAAGACTTTACTGGTCGCTGGCGTCACGGCGTAACGGGCACCGAAAATGATCTGCGGTGTTAGTTGGGCGCGACGAGCTCGGCGACGTTGGCATCGGTGGGTGCGCCGTCGTGCACGATCTCGCCATCGCGCAATGCGATGAGTCGGCTGACTCGCTCGACATAGGTGAGTTCGTGGGTGGCAACCACCAAGCTGGCGCCGTCGGCAGCGGCCTGATCGAGCAGTTCGAGCAGTGCGACTTTGCCCGCAGCATCGAGGCCAACGAACGGTTCGTCCACGAGCAGCAGTTCGAATGGGCGAACGAATGCCAACGCGATGGCGGCCTTCTGGCGAAGTCCGCGGCTGAAGGTGTTGGGCAAATCGTCGGCTCGGTCGTAGAGCCCGAGATGGTCGAGCAGATCGGCGGCTACCTGATCCCATTCGTCGACACCGTGTAAGCGAGCAATGAACTCGAGGTGTTCCCACAACGACAGGTCGTCGTAGAACGATGGCGTGTCCGAGAGATAGGCCAGCGCGCTGCGTGCGGCCGGTGTGCCCGAGGCGTGACCCATGATGTGCACGGTGCCGCCGGTGGGGTCGAGCAGACCCGCTGCCATGCGGATGAAGGTTGTCTTGCCGCTTCCGTTGTGACCCACCACAGCAACGCGTTGGCCCTCGGGGATATGCAATGTGAGCGGCGCCAGCGCGGGCCGGTCGCCGTAGTCCTTGGTGAGATCGTTGGCGGCAAGCGCGCCAGTGGTGATGCGCTCAACCTTGACCGTGGCCGTCGACTCTGGGCCGGCCGCTTTCGAGGCTGGCTTCGGATGCCGGCTGGCCGGCTTTGGGTGACGACTTGTCTGGTTCGAGGCCACTGTTAGCTCCTGGTCAACTCTGAACGGGCGGCGCGCTGTTGCGCACTTACTTGCTTGCCCTCGGCCATGAAGGCGTTGAACTTGATCTTCCATGCATCGCGGCGGCGTACCCACCAACCGATGAAGGCACACAACATAAGCTGTGCAACGGCAATACGAATGGCGGCGGCGAATTCGGACGAGTCGCTGCGATGCGCCGCTCGAACGGCCAACACACCAGCACTACCAATGGTGGAGACAACTAGCGGCAAGAGCATGCGCACGATGGTGGTCATGCCGCTCATCTCGGGTGGCATCATCGTTTGCTCGACCGCCGAACTCGTCATGTCGGGCGCATCTTTCACGATGCTGACCGCTGCACCAGCGGCTCCGGCCCAAATCGTTGGCAGCACTAAGACAGCAGCGATGGCCGCAGCGCCAGACCCCTTGAGTACTGCCACGGTGGCAACAGCGAGCGCTGCAAACGGCAGCAGAGCCAACAACGGAGCTGCGGTGTGACGCAACAACAGCGCGCCGCGCTCGTGTGGCAGTGAGGACATGCGATCGGGTTGATCGATCTCTTGCGACAGGGGCTCTAGGGCCTCCATACCAAGCAAGAACAACAGGCCGCCGCTCACAAGAAATAACGCTGTGGTGCCATCGAACGCGGCAACCTGACACGCCGCTGCGCCGATTGCCATCATCGACATGCGCAACAGACGCGACACGGGGAAGCGCAGCAGGCTGTGCCAGCCGCGGCGCCACACGACGCCCGAGGTGCCGCCGCGACGCAACCGCACCCATGGCTTGGTGCGGGTGTTTTCTTGGCTGAGCTGGCGCCGCAGCAACATCACCGTTCGTAGGTCTTGCATCGTGACAGCGAAGTGAAGTTGAGCCACGAGACCGCTGCGTCGCGCCAGCGCATCGAGTGATGTGCGTCGGAGCAAGAGCAAGCCGATGGCCAGCAGAGCGAGCGTGAGTGCGGGAGCGATGAGATCGATGCCTCGTTGGCGCATACCCCACAGCGCAAGACTGCCGTTGAGGTTGGCTGGCCCGACGATGTGCTGGGCAATGGCCGCGCCTTGCCACGCGATGCCCGCAGCACCGATGAGCGAAGCCAGCCACCGGGGCACGCGCAGAGCGTGCGCGGTGAGCGCGGCGCCGATGAAGAGCACCGACAGCGTTGCCCCAAAGGCCGCGCCGGTACAGGTCCATGAGGCCACGGATCCGGGCAGTCGGCGTCCGGCAAGCTCGCCTGCGAGCGCGCCGACGATGAGACCCGAGAATGCGGCGGATCGCGCCCGCTGCGATGCGGGACGCAGCAGTGCGGATCGACGGTCTACCGGTGACAGCAACACATGGCGAACGTCGGCGTCTTCGATTGCTAAGGGCCCGCCTCGGCTGCCGCTGCGGATGCCTGCAGCGAACGCGATGACAGCAAACATGCCCAACACGGCCGGGCCATTGCGGAAGATTTCGGCAACGGTGGAGTCGGCCACCTTTGAGTCTTTGACAAAACCGGAGAGCCACAGGGCGCTTCCGCCAAACGCGAAGGCGACGAGGTACACGCGGTAGGCGGCTTCGAACCAGTCGAGTTCGGCCATTCGATTCTTACGCCGGGCGCGGCGAAGGTCGCCGAGTGGGTCATTGGCGTGAGAGGTTGGCATGCCTGAGCGACGCTAGCGGCCGGGGCCAGTTTCTACGGGGTGGGCGGCATCGCTCGACCAGCCGCTGAAGCTGGCGACGTAGAGCCGCGCGGGTGCGAGACCCGCTTGCTCGATGGCGAGGATGTTCACACACGTAGAAACTC
>Ga0194048_10000422_pt1 | contig 20532 bp, 19 predicted proteins | sample JunL225m_MetaG_FD_161685 | JGI IMG/M metagenome (GOLD analysis project Ga0194048, IMG submission 161685) | Anoxic zone freshwater microbial communities from boreal shield lake in IISD Experimental Lakes Area, Ontario, Canada - Jun2016-L222-5m | ecosystem: Environmental > Aquatic > Freshwater >...
CCACTTACCGGCGAGGTTGTTACCGGAACGCTGGCAAAGCTGCTCGAGCCGGTATCAACCGGCAGCGTCGACGAGCTGGAAGAAGAATCGACCGTTCCACCGAGCGTGTCGCCGCCGAGAGCAGGGTCGGTCGCTGGAGCAGTCGCCGAAGCAACTAAAGCTGGCTGCCCCGCTGCGGCGCTGGTGCTTGCGGCATTTGGCCCTCCGATAACCCCGAGGACTACGCCGACGGCCAGAAGGCCAAGTACTGCGCCCCCGACAATGCGCGGAGAGCCGAAGTCGAGATCGCCGAGCGGGAAACCCTCCCAGCCTGCTGGTTGGGCGGCGACCTGGGCGCCGGCCCCGAGCGCGACTGCGCCGGCGAGAGCTAGCGCTGGCTCGCTGGCCAGCGGCGCCCGCGCCGCCTCGATCGGGTCGAGCCGAGCGTCACCGCGGCGCGCACCGCAGCTTAGGCAGTAGCGTTGATCGCCTGACATTGGCGCCTGACACTGAGGGCACGGCGCACCATGCTCGGCAAGCGGTGAGCTGAAGAACTCTGAATCCATCGCCCGTGATTATGGGCCAGAAGTGCGATTGCGTTGTGAACAGCCGGTAACGACAGGGTGAGGAAGAACTACGCAAATGGCCCGCGTTCACCGCATCTTCACCGCGAGCACACCAGCAGTTCACATCCTATAAGGCCTCGGAGCGCACAATCCTGCGGCAAGTACATGAAAAGGCTGCGGCAAAAGCCGCCGTCAACTGAAACGAAACGAAAGGAATCACCTCTATGTCAAGTGTTCGCCTCCTCCGCGTGTGCGTCGCCCTGGCTGCTGTGGGTGCCATCGCCCTCCCGGCGAGCGCATCGGCAATGCCAGTGATCACGATGAGCGGTTCGACCTCGGTCGCCCCACTCGCAGCGCTGCTCGCTCGCGGTTACTTGAAGGAAAACAAGGGCGCAGTCAAGTTCAAGCTCGCTCAGGGCGGCTCCGACGTTGGCGTTGCCGACGTTGCTGCTGGCCGTGTGTCGATCGGCAACTCATCGCGCGACCCGAAGTCAAGCGACCCAGGTGGAATCTTCTTCAACAAGATCGCTAAGGACGGGATCTGCATCATCACGAACCCTTCCAACCCAATCTCAAACCTTTCGCAGGCGCAGATCAAGGCGATCTTCGGCGGCCAGGTTCGTGACTGGAGCGATGTTGCTGGTTCGAACATCAGCGGCGCGATCGACGTAACGGTCCGCACCGCTGCTTCAGGAACTCAGGACGCATTCCAGAAGATCTTCCTTGGCACGACGTCGGTAACCGGCGCCGCGGCACAGAAGTCTTCGAACGGTCTGATTCAGCAGGCAGTGAAGTCGAACAAGAACGCGGTTGGCTACGTGTCGATGGACTTCACCGCTGGCACCAACGCAGCGGCCTACAACGGCGTTGCTTGCGACCTGCGTAACGCAAAGTCCGGCGAGTACGGCGGCGTCCGTAACTTCTGGATGATTACGCGTGGACCGGCGACCGGCAACATCCAAAAGTTCATTAAGTGGGCGCAGGATTCAGCCGCAGCCCAGAAGATCACCGGAACTCACTGGGTTCCGCTGAAATAGTGCTGGACCGGCTCAGAGAGCCGTGGACGGACAGGCGCGCCGGGCTTTTGCTCGGCGCGCTTGCTTGTTCCGTACTGGCCGTGATCGTCTTCATGCTCGTGTTCATCGCGATCAAGGCGTGGCCATCATTTGCCCATAACGGGCTTTCTTGGTTTTCGGCGAAGGGCAATGCCGATCAGCAGCTCGACGCAATGGTCAACTCGGGGCCAAACCCGAGCAGCGCCGACTACCAGCTCGGCGCCTGGCCGCTGATCTACGCGACGCTGCTGACGACCTTCTTCGCCACCTTCTTCGGGCTTATCTTCTCGCTGCTCTCAGCAATCTTCATCGTTGAGTTCGCGCCCGAGCAGATCCGCCGCGTGATCGTCCCCGTCGTACGGCTACTGGCCGCAGTCCCATCGGTCATCTACGGGCTGATCGGCATCCTCGTGCTCGCACCCTTTATCGGCGACAGCGTTATCTCGGCCAATCAGAAGAGCTCGGTGCAGTTCGTTATTCCACTCTCCGGGACTGGCCTGGGCGTTGCGATCGCAGTACTGACGGTGATGATCACGCCGATCATGATCGCGATCACAGTCGACGGGCTGCACTCAATTCCGCGCGCTTGGAAAGAGGGCGCGCTTGCCCTCGGCGTCAACCGCTGGCGCGCGATGTGGACCGTCACCGTCCGCGCAGCACGGCCAGCAATCATCGCCGGCGCCGTGCTGGCTACCGCTCGCGCGCTGGGCGAAGCGATCATGATCTCGATGGTCGCTGGCTCGAAGGGCTTCGCGCCAAACCCGATTGATGGGTTCACCTTCTTCTTTGAGCCGATCCGCACGCTCGCCGCGACAGTCGTTGAGGACGCCGAGTCAATCAACGCGCCAGCAATGCAGGCAAGCCTTTACTCGATGGCACTGGTGCTCCTCATCGGCGCATTCTTCCTTTCGCTCGGCAGCTGGATCGCCAAGCAACCGCTGAAGAAGTACGGGACGAGGTCGTAATGAGCGTCCCAACACGCCCAGCGGGCGCGGCTCCGCCGCTTCCGCCGCTGCCGCTTCCGCGTTCGCCAGGCGGCCGTGACAGCAAGTCGCCGAAGAAGAAGCGCGTAAATGAGTCGATTCGCACCTGGCGACTAACCGACCAAATCGGCTACGTCTTGATGTGGGCAGCAGGCCTGCTGCTTTGCGCTATCGGAATCGGAATCCTCGTCTACATGGCCTTCAAGGGGCTCCAGTACCTGCGCCCCGACCTGCTCTTCAGTAGCCCGACCGCCGACGTTGACCAGTCGAAGAGCGGCGGCTTCCTCGATCCCCTGCTTGGCACAGTCCTGATCACACTGATCGGGATCACCATCGCTACGCCGATCGCAATCGGGGCGGCCACATGGATCGTTGAATACGGCCGCCCGACTTGGCTGGCAAGACTGATCGATTCGGGGATCGAAATCATCGCTGGTACGCCTGACATCGTGATTGCGCTCTTCGGGCTCGTCCTCTTCCAGCAGGGAATCTTTGGCTGGATGTCGTTCGTGGCTTCCGGTGGAGCGGTCTTCGGACGCTCGTTCCTGACCGCTGGGGCGATGATGTCGCTGATCGCTCTGCCGATGGTCTTCGCCGCCACCCGTGAAGGGCTGCAGGCGATTCCGACCCATGTGCGCGAGGCCTCATATGCCCTCGGCAAGACTAAGGCTGCAACGATCCGCCGCGTCCTGCTGCCTTCAGTCAAGGCCAACATCTCAACAGGCGCGGCGCTTGGGATGGGCCGCATCGCTGGCGACACTGCAATCATCGTCGTGCTACTCGGCGCATCGCTGACGCTGGACCCGCAGGGCAACGTCCCTGGCCTGAACGTGCTCAAGGGAACCGGCGGCACACTCACCAGCTACGTCTACAACAACTCACCGGCCGGAGAAGGCAACGCGCCACAGAAGGCCTACGCGGCTGCTTTCGTGCTGCTACTTATCGTGCTTGCGCTTAACTTCGCTGTTGACCTGATCGCCCGAAGTGGCGCAAAAACTGGACTGGAAACCTCAAGGCTGGGAGCACGATGATGATCGACCCGCATGAATCGACCACCCGTTCCGAACAGGCTCCTAGCGAACCTGCCAACGGCATGATGCCTCCGCCGATCCGACGGATCACGCTGGACAACCAGCCGACCGTCGCGTTGCCACCGTCACAGGACGCCGTTGCGATCGCCAACACCAGCGAGCGCAGCCTTGCAGCAGCTGGCCGGCCCGCACGCGGCGTCGCTGGGCCTGAGCGGATGACGATCTCCGATTTGAGCGTCTTTTATGGCGACAACCAAGCCGTAAAGCATGTCTCGCTGCCGATCCGCCAAGGCGAAGTTTTGGCGCTGATTGGGCCTTCTGGCTGCGGCAAGACAACGCTGCTGCGGACGCTCAACCGCCTGACCGAGCTGACCGGCACGGCCCGCCGCGAAGGGCTGATAACGCTTGACGGCACCGACATTGATTCGCTCGAAGTGACCGAGCACCGTCGCCGCGTCTCAATGGTCTTCCAGCAGCCGAACCCATTCCCGATGTCGGTCTTCGACAACGTCGCGTACGCGCTCCGCGAGCAGGGCTCTAAGCGGCCGAAGAAGAAGGTGCTTGAGCCTTACGTGGTCGACGCACTTCAGCGCGCCGGCCTTTACGACGAGGTTGCGTCGAACCTCGACCACCCGGCGCTGCGCCTCTCCGGCGGCCAGCAGCAGCGACTCTGCATCGCTCGCGCGTTGGCGGCCCGGCCGGAAGTGTTGCTGATGGATGAGCCTTGCTCGGCGCTCGACCCAAAGTCGACCAACGTGATCGAAGAGCTGATCGTCGAGCTGCGCAAGGAGCTGGCGATCGTGATTGTCACGCACAACCTGCAGCAGGCCTACCGCGTTGGCGACCACGTCGCTTTTATGTACCTCGGGGACCTAGTTGAATACGGTCCGACCGACGAGCTCTTCGACAACCCGAAGGCCGCGCGGACGCGAGATTACATCGGTGGCGCCTTCGGATGATCCTCCGTTTCGCGCTCACAGCCGCAGCATTGCTGGTCGCGATCGGTGGCATGTCGGCCTGTGAGTCGACCCAGGACACGAGCCAGAGGCTCTCCCTAAATGCGAAGAAGCTGCTCAACGTTGAGGGACTGAAAGTTACAAAGCAGAACTCGCAGATCAAGGTTGTCTCAACCGCTGCCCTGCACGATCAGTACGGCTCGGCTGTCGTCGTCAATCTGGTCAACCGCGGCAAGACTCAGCTCAATGTGCCGATTGCGGTCGCGCTGCTTGGCAAGGGCAAGAAGAAGATCTGGGACAACTCGCTGCCCGGGCTTGACACTTCGCTGATCAGCGCTGCTGCCGTTGAGCCTGGTCGCAGCTTCTGGGTCAACAACCAGATTCAGTCGCAGGAGGTTCCTCGTGGAGCCAAAGCGAAGGTCGGGATCAGCGACACGCCGCTGAAGACCGCCCTGCCGAAGATCGCGCTATCTAAGGAAGCACTCAACAGCGACGTTTCAGGTGCTTACCTCGGTGGCGTGATCACAAACAATTCGAAGATCACGCAAAAGCGCATCGTGATCTCTTGCATCAGCACCGGCGGGGGTACAATCAAGGCCGCAGGGCGAGGAATCATTGAGCGCCTGCAGCCAGCGCCGACGAAGAAACCGAACCTCTTCCGCGTCTATTTCATTGGCAACCCAAAGGGCGGAAGCCTGAAGTGCATTGCACCACCGACCACACTGACTGGAGATTAAGAAACCATGTTTAGCGACTCGATCAACGCACCCTTGGTTGGAGTTCCCGGCGATACCTGCGCGACCTGCGGCTCGGCCCTCAGCCCCGACCAGCGCTACTGCCTCTCCTGCGGCACGCGCCGCAGTGGCGCCAATCTCCACTTCCAGCAGATCCTCGCCGCCGAGGCCGCTGCGCAGGCTCCAACCGCTGGCGTCGGTCAAGCTGCTAGCGGCGCTGCTGCTAGCAGCGCCACGACGCGCTCATCGATGCCAGCGCTAGCTTCGATCGCCTGCTTGCTGCTGGCGCTCGGCGTAGGCGTGATAATCGGCAAGTCCGGCAGCGGCTCGGGCAGTGCTGCCACGACCCAGGCAGTCACCGCTGCGCCCGTTGCAACCGACGCGGCGGCCGGTGCTGCTGGAACGACGGCCACGAAGAAGAAGGCTGCCTCTTCATCGAGCACCGCCCCGGCGGCCTCGACTGCCGCCAATCCGTCACTCAAGAAGCTCGAAAACCTTTCGCCTGAGCAATATCAGAAGCAGTCGCTGAAGCTGCCGAAGGTCGTCGGAACCGGCGGCGCTCCACCTCCAAAAGACAACAAGGCGCCGGCCGGTGGCGGCTCCTTTGACACGATCGGATAACGATGAGCATTCTTGACCGAGTTCGTAGGAACGGAACACATACCGCAGCCGACCAGCAGCCCGGCGTTGGCTCTCCGGCATATACCGAGATGCACGAGCGTCGCGATCAGCTCGCTGCGGTCGTGGCCGAGATGACCTGGGATCTAGGCGGACTGACCTACGAGATGGCGGTTCGTGACCACTTCCGCATCGATGTGCTCGTTCGGCGCGCCGCGGAGCTACAGGAGGTCGATGCCCAGCTTGGCGAAGTTGAGCGCCTGCTGGCAGCCGATTACGAGGGAATTAGCGGCGGCTGCCGCGCCTGCGGCGCTCCCCATAGCCGCGGCGCCGTCTACTGCTGGCAGTGCGGAATGCAGCTGCTGCAGGAGTCCCAGAGCGCTGTTGTTACCGGTGTTACGGATCAAACGACTGAGCCCACGGGCGGGGAGCTGGCCGTGCCTGAGGCTCCTACCGAGATTCAGCCACCGCCGCCACCGCCCCGTTAGCGGGTCGCAAGCGCCGGCAACTGCTGGGTGCCAGCTTGCACCGCTACCGCGCTCTGGACATCCGCGCGTATCTTTCGCCCGTACTCGGTGTACTTGTTTAGCGGCGTAGAAGAGATTTGTCAGATCTTCAGGATCTCTTTACCACCACAGTGATACTTAGTTTCAGAGCGTGATCGACGGGCAGTGTAACTGAGGTTGCACGCGCAACGATTTTCCGCTACAATTCCTACTAAGGAAATCGGATATGGAATCAACAATCAACATCTCATCCTCCCTGCCTGACGAGGTACGCGAACCGACCACGGTTGCAGACCCCGTTGATCAGCTACTGCGGCGTGCGTCGCAGTACCGCCTGCTGCGCCCAACCGAAGAGCTCGAACTCGCTAAGCGGATCGAGCGCGGTGACCTGCGCGCCAAGGAGCTGATGATCAACTCCAACCTGCGCCTCGTCGTTTCGATTGCCCGCCGCTACCAGGGCCTCGGCCTTGGCATGTCGGATCTTGTCCAAGAGGGCATGATCGGCCTGATCCGCGCAGCCGAGAAGTTCGACTACCGCAAGGGCTTCCGCTTCTCGACCTACGCAACGCTTTGGATCCGTCAGGCAATCCAGCGCGGCCTTGACAACACGGCCCGCACCGTTCGCCTGCCCGCCAATGTTGCTCAGCAGACGCGCAAGGTTGAGCGCGTGGCTGCCGACCTAGCCGCCAAGCTGGAGCGCGACCCGACCTCGGAAGAGATCGCCGCCGAAACTGGATTTGAGCCGGACGAAGTTGAACGCCTGCGCAAGCTTGATACCAAGCCCGCGAGCCTTGACGCCCGCGTCGGCGAGGACGACTCAGCAAGCCTTGGCGAGCTGCTCGACAGCGACGCACCGACGCCTGAAGAGCAGGTTGGCGACGACGACGTCTCAGAGCAGATCGACCGCGCGCTTGAAGAGCTGCCGATCGCTGAACGCCAGATGATTGAGCTTCGCTTTGGTCGCAGTGGCGAGTCGCCGCACACGACCGCGCAGGCCGGCCGTCGCCTTGGCGTCAGCACCGCGGAAGCCCAGCGCCTCGAGAAGCGCGCACTCTCGCGCCTCGCGACGCTCGAGCGCATCAACGCGCTGCACGACGCAGCCTAAATATTCGGCGCGCGATTCGTTCGCGCTAACCGTGAACCTTGACCGCAACGCTGCGGCTGTGACCCTCCGCAAATGGATGGTCGGGCCGCGGCGCTACGCGGACACGGAAGCGATAGGTGACGGTGCGGCCGATCGTTGCCGTGAAGCGGTAGCTGGAGCGCCAACGGCCGTTCCTGTCGCAGCGCAGTCCTTCGGTCTTGACCGGCTGCCAGAGATGGCGTAGCGGGTTGTAACCCTGAAGCTCAATTTCGCGCCCCTTCTTTGGCAGGTAGCCCCCCGCGAGGCGCCCTGAGAAGCGCGCCGCCTGCCCGTTGCGCAAGGAATGGCGAGCAACATGGATCGTCACCACAGCCGGGACGTCAAGCTGGAGCGAATTGCTCATAGCCCCGGTGCTGGTGATGCTCTGCTCGGCGACCAGTTGCAGCGAGCGGCTAGAGCCCGGGGAGAAGCTGATCCGAACACGGCCGTCGCCATCTGTGGTTCGCGCGGCTCGCGAGCGCCAAGCACCGCTGCCGACGCGCTCGCGCAGCTCAACGTCGGTTCCAACCATCGGCAGGCCACGGCTGTCGAGCAGCAGTCCTTCAACTATTGCCGCTTTGCCAAGCTCGGTCGTCAGCTGATCTTTCGACGGGCCGTGAGCGGCCGGCAGGGTCGCGCGCAGCGTCGGGTGCATCCGCAGCGGCAGCGTGATCAGACCGGGCGAGCCGTCAGCGAACTGCGTGACCATCCCCTCGTTCCCGGCGCAGTCAACGACGCGGAAGCGTGCTTGGTACTCCCCCGCCGGCAGGCGGTCATCGGGGACCAACCCCGAGACTGAGCGCGACTCTGCGTGGCCCTCTATGTACTCCCAGCTGCGCTCGCCAACGCGGCGAAGCTCAAGCACTGCCGAAGCGATGCAGCCCTCGTCAACGGCCGCCGTTAGACGGCGCGGGTCATTGGCTTCAGGACGCATGAGCGAGCCGGTCGGGCGGTGACGGTCGATCCGATAGCTGAGAGTCTGCGGCGCGCTCGCATTCCCCGCCACGTCGACGGCGCGCGCGCTGACGGCATGGATGCCATCGTCGGCCAAGCTGATTGAGGCGCGGGGGCCACGGACGCGCTGCGGCGGTCCGTCGTCGACCTGGTACTCCACGTAGCCGCCGCTCTCGGTCGGCTCGGAATCAGGCGCGGCCCCCATCCCTGAGAGCGTGGCCTGATCTGTTGCGTTCGCAAGCAGCTCAATTGGCCTCGGAAACCACTCTTCGCGGCGCGGCTGTTCGCCGGCCGCTGGCGCGAGCGTGAGCGTAGGCGCGCTGCGGTCGATCCCCACGTCGGTGCGACCAACCTCGCCAGCTGCCACTCCAGCGCCACTGATCGCCCGCGCAGTAACGGTGGTCGTGCCCTCCGCGAGCTCACCGAGGCTGACCGTCGCCTTCTCGCCGCCGACGCTGGGAGATGAACCGGGTGCGCTTCCGTCGCTAGTGACCGCATAGCCAGCGATTCCCGACGGCCCCTGAGGTGCTGCCTGCGCTGGCGTGAGCTGGACAGCAACCGGTGCACGCCCGTCGCTCCAGCGCTTCGCGCCGAGCATCTGCGACTGGCCGGGAACTACCGGGTCAAAGCGCAGTGGCGCCGACCATTCGCTCGGCTGGCCGGCGCGCAGCGCATCGCTGGCAGTTACGCGCACGCGCCATTCACCAGCGGCCGGCAGTCTCACGCTGAGCGCGTCGGTAGGCGCCGAGCCGCCCGATTGGCAGTCGCTTCCGTCTACGCGGCAAAGCTCCCAACCGAGCGACCTGACGCCGGAGCCTCCGGCGCCATCGTGAGCGGCGACCGCGAGCGTGGCGTTGGCGTCAGCGCTCCAAGCTGGGCCGCTGGTGCGCTCAGGGCGAGCGACGGCCGGGGCCGTGTTATCGACGTTGATCAGCGACTGTTGATCGGCGCCGTTGCCGGCTGCGTCTATGGCGTGCGCGATAACGCTGTGAGGCCCGTCGCTGAGTTGGCGCGTGTCAACCGTTGCCTCGGCACCGCCGTTTGGGCATGGCGACATCGAATATTGATCGCATTGATGCTCTACGCCAGAGACGGTTGTGCCGTCAACGCTGATAGCCGCGCTGCGAATCCCAGCCGCGTCGCTGACGTCAAATCCGCTGGCGATCGAGCCTGCAACCCATGCGCCACTAGACGCCAACGCTCCCCGCATCGCGCCGATACCGGGGCCTTGGTCATCTTGAATTCGAAGGATCACGGCGCTGAGCGTCGTCGTCGCCTGCACCGCGTTGCGGCGGCAGCCGCTTCCAAGCGCACAGATCACCATTAAGCGCAGCCGCGTGGTCGAAAGCCCTTCGAGCGCGATCGGCAGACTTGGCGCGCCGCCCCAGGCGCAGGGCGAGGGGATCCCGCACCAGCGGTAGCCACTGTCATCGGCGATGCCGGCACGCCAGCCGTCAAGGTTGGCGGCCGCTTTCTGGTCGTAAGCGGTCGCTCTGGCACGCACGCCGCTGATCACGCTGCCCGCCGGGGCGACGGCCTCCAGCGCACCCCAAGTGAAAGCAGCAGCGGTGCCGGAGCCAAGCCCATTGCGGACCTGCATCCCCAGCAGCGGGGCGGCTTCGCACGAGCCGTTGGCGGCAACCATCGATGAGCCGACGGGGGCGAAAGAGCGGTTGATACCGCTGCTATCGCAGGCTCGCACCTCGTAGCTGCCGGCATGGGCGCCGGTCGCGAAGATCAACATCGCGAGCAGCGTCATCAGCGCGGCGACTGAAAAAACAATGGAACGAATTGGGGTCACCCCCGCCTTAGGCGTGGGCAACAGAAGTTCACCCCCCATGGGCTGCTTCAATCAGCTCATCAACCAAGAAGGAGCGTCGCAAGATGATCAGCAGCGGTAAGAAAGCCCCGGCCTTCAAGCTTCCAGACGAAGACGGCGAGCAAGTCTCGCTAAGCGATCTGAAGGGTCAGCCCGTTGTTCTCTACTTCTACCCGAAGGCCTCAACGCCCGGCTGCACGACGCAGGCCTGCGGCGTCCGCGACCACCTGAAGGACTACAAGAAGGAAGGCGTGCGTGTAATCGGCGTCTCCCCCGACCCTGTCGCCAAGGTGAAGAAGTTCCACGACGCCCAGAAGCTCAACTTCACTCTGCTGGCCGACGAAGACCACGCCGTCTGCGAGAAGTACGGAGTCTGGGCCGAGAAGTCGATGTACGGCAAGAAGTACTGGGGTGCGGTGAGAGCGACCTTCATCATTGACGGCAAGGGGACGGTTCGACACGTGATCGAGAAGGTCTCGCCGAAGACGCATGACGAAGAAGTACTTGCCGCACTAGCCGAGCTGTGAGCCCCGGCAGCCGAACAATCGGGATGATGGAGCGATGAGCCTTCCTGCCGCAGTGATCTTTGACAACGATGGACTGACGCTCGACAGCGAGGAGCTCTGGACGCAGTCCGAGCAGAAGCTCTTCGCAGCACACGGAATCGAGTTCAACGACGGACACAAGATCGCCCTGCTCGGCAACTCCGGACCGCACGCGGCGACGATCCTGGCACGCGAGCTGGGGCGCCCGGACGAGGAAGGCCCTGCGCTGGTTGAGGAGATGAACCGCCTCGTCTACATCGCGCTCGAGAGCGGCTGCGAACCGATGCCTGGAGCAGTAGAGCTGCTGACGGCGCTCGGCGCTGCAGGCGTGCCGGTGGCGCTCTGCTCCAATTCGCCGCGCGGGTTCGTTGATCGTGCGATCGCCGCCGCCGACGTGGCCCACTTCTTTGGCACGATCGTCACGGCCGAGGACGTGCCGCTCGGCAAGCCCGCGCCCGACCCCTACCTCGAAGCGGCGCGGCGACTCGGCGCCGACCCAGCGGCCTGCGTTGCGCTCGAAGATTCGCCGCCAGGGGCCGCCAGCGCTCAAGCTGCCGGAATGACGGTTTATGTGATCCCCTCATTTGACGATGCGGACTTCGCCGGGGCGGAAGATCAAAGCTTCATCTCGCTCGCTGATCCGTTGCTGCTAGCCGCGCTCGGGCTCGCAGGCGCTTAACCACCCAGCAGAGGGAACCGTTGGCGCGGGTCGTACCCTTGCCCAGTGGAGATCGCGGCGATAACCGATGGATTCCAAGGGATCTATGACGCCGCGCGCAGCTTCATAGACAGCTTCGCGCAGGTTGACCCAATCTCGCTGCTGCTGGGGATGTTGATCTTCATCCTCTACCTGTCGATGCGCGCGCTGGCGCTCTACAACACGCTCGGCGCCGCTTACCCCGACTCGCCGATCCCCTACCGCAACATCTGGGGCGCCTACATTGCCGCCTACGGCTTCAACAATGTCGTACCTGCCCGCGGTGGCGACATCATCAAGTTCTTCCTCGTCAAGGTCTCGGTGCCGGACTCGACCTACCCGGCGATCGGCGCGGCCTTTGTCGTCGAATCGATCTTTGACCTGACGATCGCAATCCCGGTTCTTGCCTTCGCCTTCACGCAAGGCGTCTTCCCGAACACGCCTGAACTGCCGAAGCTCGGCACGCTCGACCTTTCGTTTCTCTCGACCGACCCGCAGCTGACGCTCTTCATCGTCACCGGTCTTACGCTGGCGGCGCTCGTCGCATTCGCCTTTCTCTCGCGCCGTGTCGTGGCCTTCTGGTTCAACGTTCGGCAGGGATTCACGATTCTGAGCGACTGGCGCCGCTACCTGCGCGAGGTTTGGCTCGTGCAGTTCGGCGGCTGGCTGCTGCGCTGCGCGGCATTCTGGCTACTGCTTGACGCCTTTGGGATCGGCGGCTCGGTCCGCAACGTGATGCTGGTGCTGGGAATCAACGCTGTCGCTGCGCTGGTGCCATTCACTCCTGGTGGTGCGGGCGTGCAGCAGGCTCTGCTGGTGACGGTCTTTGGAACGGCCGCGGCCGTCGCCGCCTACTCCGTAGGCCAGCAGGTAGCGATCGCCGTGATCTCAATCGCCGTCGGCTTCCTCGCGCTGCTGACGATCTTCGGCTTCCGCTCATTCGGCGATGTGCGAAGGGCCGGCAAGGCGCACCGCGCCGAAGAGAAAGCCGCTCGCGGGGACTAGCGCAGGCCCTGACGCGCTTCGCGAACCAGCGCGACGGCCTCAGGGAAGACGGTTGCCATCAGGAAGCGAATCTGCTCGGCCTGTTCGGCGTTGGTGCCCTGCACGTTGAGGCGGCCGATTGCCGCGACTGTCATGTCGACGGCTAGTTTGATCGCGTTATCTGCCCACGCGAGCGTCTGCTGGCTCGACATCTGTTCGGCGAACTCAGCCATGCGGCGCTGAAGTTCGTCCGGGTCACCGAAGATGTCGCCAAGTCCGCCAGGGCCTTCCATGCTGTAATTCTAGCGATGACGCCGATCGCCGAGGGTGTGGGAGTCCAGCTTCACTACCTAAGTAGCGGCGAAGGGCAGCCAGTGCTGGCGATCCACGGCATCGGCGGCAGCGGTGAGCTGCTCGGCGGCCAGCTAGCGGGCTTGACCGGCCGCAGCCGCGTGATTGGCTACGACCGCCGTGGCTATGGGACGAGCGAATCGCCAGACCCATACCTCGCAACAACCGTGACCGAGCAGAGCGAAGATGCAGCGGCGCTGCTTGGCGCCCTCGAAGCCACCCCTGCGCTGCTGGTGGGAGTCGGCTTTGGCGCGCTGATCGCGCTTGACCTCTGCCTACGGCGCCCCGAGCTAGTCAGCGGCGCCGTGCTAGCCGATCCGCCGGTCTACTCGCTTGACGTTGAATCAACGCGCGAGCTGGCCGAGCAGCGCGGCGCGATCGAAGCGGCGCTGCTGGCTGGCGGCACGGAGCAGGCGATCGAGGCCCTGCTTGGAGCTAACGCCGCGGCCAATCTCGTGGCCAGTGCGCAGAAGAGCAGTGGCGCCTGCTTCGCTGACTATGGCGGGCTGGCGAGCCTGGAGCTAACCCACCGCCAGATGCGCGCCTGCCAGATTCCAATCAGGATCCTCTCTACGCCCACCGCATCGGCGCCGCTGGCACGGATCGCAATCGAGCTAGAGCAGCTGCTCGGTAACTGCTCACTACTGGCGAGCGATGAGCTTGCCGCCGCGGCCGAGGCGCTACTCGATTGAACCGCCCGGCGCGTAGACTTCCCCCTCGATGAGCCCGCTACTTCCTCAGAAGGCGCCGCCCGGACCGCCGCAGGATCCCCAGATCACGCTGGCCTGGGAAGCCGCCAACCGCAAACGCGCCGCCGCCTGCGCTTGGGCCGCTGGCCTTTTGACGATTGTTGGCGCGGCGCTCTCGAGCCTCGCCCTCTCGGGCCTTCCGAGCTTCGATAGCGAAGCCGTCACGGCGCCGGCCGCGATGCGCGACCTGATCGCCGGGAACCCGATCCCACCAGGGCGAATCGCGCTTCAAGCCGAGTGGCTGAGCAGCCGACTGACAATGCCGATCATCGGCACGATTCTTTACGGGATTGGTTCGCTGCTGATCTTCGGTGTGATCGTCTTCCTCTTCAAGGCCACACGCGCGCGCAACCCAGGCTTTGGTCAGATGACGCTCATCGCTGGAGCCTTTGGCGCCGTCGCCTTCGGAGTAGGACGCACAGTCGCGCAGCTGAGCTACTACTTCGGTATCGCCAGCTTTAACGGCGGCAATAACTTGCAAGCAACTGAAGCGCTCACCGGCGGGCCATTCGTCGCCGGGCAGATCATTTGGCAGCTCGGTGCCTTTGCGATCGGCTTCGCCTTCATCATGCTGGGGCTTAACGCGATGCGCGTAGGTCTGCTGACTCGCTTCATGGGGGTGCTGGCGATGATCGTCGGCGCCACCTTCATCCTGCCGCTCGATCAGCAAGGCGTCCTGCGGGCCTTCTGGCTGGCAACTGTCGGCTTCGTCTTCATTCTTCGCTGGCCGGGCGGAAGGATCCCGCCAGCTTGGCTTAGCGGCAAGCCGGAGCCGTGGCCGAGCATGGCCGCCGCACGAGCGCAGAAGGCCTCGGGCAACCCTCCGGACTCGGCGCCTGCACCAACGCTTCCAGCCGCGGCCAGCAACGGCGCCGGTGACGACGACACCGCCGGGCAGCTGCGCAAGAAGCGCAAGCGCAAGCGTTAGCCAAGCACGGCTCCGATAGGCTGGCGCTATGGCTCTAGAAACCGCATCTGCTTCGACCACCGTTCTTGTAACCGGCGCTTCGTCGGGGATCGGCACTGAAATGGCCCGCCAGCTCGCTTCGCGTGGCCACGGCGTAACGCTCGTCGCGCGCCGCGCCGACCGGCTTGAAGCGCTCGCCGCTGAACTAGCCGAGAAGCACAAGATCACCGCGACGGCGATCCCTTGCGACCTTGGCGACCCGATCGCCCGTGCAGAGCTGATCGAAGGGCTCCGCGCAGGCCCAGCGCTCGCGGGGCTTTGCAACAACGCCGGTTACGGCATCAACGGGCGGTTCGCCGCTAACGATGACGACCGTGAGCGGCAGATGGTCGAACTGAATGTCGTCGCACTCCACGACCTCACGCTTCGCGTGCTGCCCGGAATGATTGAGCGCGGCACCGGAGCGATTCTCAACGTCGCCTCAACGGCCGCGTTCCAGCCCCTCCCGGGCTTTGCCACCTACGCCGCGACGAAGGCCTTCGTACTCTCGTTCTCGGAGTCGCTCAGCACCGAGCTGTCAGGGACCGGTGTGAGCTGCTCGGCGCTCTGCCCCGGCCCAGTCAAGACTGAGTTCGCGGCCGTTGCCGGGAGCACGATGAGCGAGTCGCTACCGGACTTCGCGATGGTGACCGCCGAGGAGGTTGCGCGGCAGGCGATCGACGCGATGGAGAGCGGCAGCCGCACGGCAATCCCCGGAGTCGCGAACCAAATTCAGGCGCTGCTTGGTCGGCTCGCACCCCGCTCGCTGGTCCTGCCGCTGGCCGGCAGGGTCGGCAGGCTCTAGCTCCGAGTTAGCTGCTGCGCGCTTCGGTGCGCATCTCGCTGAGGATCCGTTCCAGCCGCGGTTCGGCCTGATCATCCACGTGGACCATCGCGGCAGCGACCGCTGGGTGGTGCTGAGCAATTGCGCGCTGCATCTCATGTGCGACGGCGCGGTAACTCGGGTGGCCTTCGCGGCCTGAGCGAAGCTCAATCAGCTGCATCGCCTCGCGCGCGTTGCAGTCGAGGATGAAACGGATTCGGTAGCCGAGGCAGAGTGCGTAAGGCGCGGCGTCGGCTTGACCGCCGTCGGCAAGGCGCTGGTACTCCGCCGCCGATGCTTCTAGGCCGCGCTTGTAATCGTCGGCAACACCGGCCTGCTGCAGCTCGTCGGGCACGCCGGCGCCAAGCTCTGGCCCAAGCGTCTGCCACTGCACGGTCAGCATTCGGTGGCGCTGCAGGTCGCGGAAGGCTCCGTAGTCGGCGACGATCTCAAAGCGGTAGCGAACGGTCTCGAAGCCGCGGCCGGGCCGATGGCGACGGTTTGCCCGCGCACCAACGAAGTCGGCCAGCATCGCCGCGCGCTCGTCGCCACTGAGCTGCTCAACTGCGGTGCGGATCGAAGCCTCGCTGGCGCGCGACTGCTCAAAGAGCAGCGAGCAGAGCAGGTCCTCCTCTGTTCCATCGACGTGGGTGAGCTTCACCGACGGCCCGCCGTCGGCGTCGTCTCCCGCGCTCAGTTCGAGCCGCTGCGCCCATTCGGTGCCAGCCGCGCTGCGCTTCTCCAAGTAGTCGATCCACTCGCCGCCGCGGTCGGCGCGTTCAACGCGTGAGACGAAGCTCGGCATCACCTGCTTGAGCGTCGCGAGCAGCATCTGGCCGTAATCGCGCGCCTCCGGCAGCGGGTGGGCGAGCAGGTGGAGGATCAGCTGCTCATAGGTTTGCCCGGAGGCAAAGATGCCCATGTGCGAAAGCGAGCTGGCTGGCAGCAGGCCGCGCAGCAGGTCAAGCGCCTTCGCTTGGATCGCCCGTGCATGAGCAGCCTCAGAGACGCCGTCAGGTGCCGGAAACTGCCCTGCAGCCCAGGCTGATACGGACGGTATTGCTGCCGAATAGGTAGTAAATAGCCCGTCCATCGTCTGCTCGTACTCGGGGCCGAGCGCCGCGTCGCGGTAATAGCGGTAGCCAAGCCCTGCCACCTCGCCGTCGTAGCGGATGTAGCGCGTCGACTGCTCTAGGTAGGAGGCCATCCTCGGTCGCTGGAGAATCTTCGTCATAACGTTCGAGACCCACTCGCAGGCCACGTGCGCGCCACCGAGCTGCGCTACCGAATCGTCGCCGTAGCCGAGGAAGATCGTGTCGTAGAGCTCTGAAGCGCGCTTACCTTCGTCGCGTTCCCAGTCGCCGCTCGCAGGCAGTGAATCGGCAAACTCGTCAAGGAAGAGGCGACGTAGCGTGCCGTCGTAGCGCGAGTAACGCGCGAAGAGCGCGCCCTTGACCGTCTCGGGCAGGTTTACGAGCGCGAACACAGGCTCATCGAGATTGGTGAAGTGTGGCTCTAGGCGCCCCACTTCAGCCGGGGTGAAGCTATCGATCGGGTAGTCCACGGGGAGCGAACCGTACCGCGCCCAGCGGCGCGCTCGGGCTGCGGCGCCTAGCTAAAGCCGAGGCCGCGGGCGGCGCTGGCGACAAGATTGAAGACCGGCTGCGGCACGATGCCGAAGACGACAACGGCGGCTGCGAGAACTACGCCGACAAGCGTTAGCTCCCAGCCTGCTCGGCGCGGCTCAGCGTCGGCCTCTGGAGCGCCGCCTGCGAGCACCGGGACTCCGTTCGCGGCGTCGGTGCCAGGCTGCGTCTCACCGCGCCAGATAGTCGCGATAACCGGCAGGTAGTAGGCCATCGAGATCACCGAAAGGACCACCAACACGGCGGCAAGCCAAGCGTAATCGGCGCCAGCGGCCGCTTCGACAAGGCGCAACTTGCCCATGAAGCCTGCCGTCGCGGGAATTCCAGCAAGGCTCAACATTGAGATCGTCATCACGACCGCCATCGCTGGCCGCTCAGTACCAAGCCCGCGCAACGCGGAAATGTTGTCGCCCTCGGTGGTCTCGCGCTCGCGCGCGACCACGACGGTGAAGGCGGCAAGGTTGCCGAGGCTGTAGAGCACGAGGTAGGAGCAGATCGCCTGCACGCCAAGGTCGGTCACGAGCACGAAGCCGACGAGGATGTAGCCGGCCTGCGCGATCGACGAGTAGGCGAGCATCCGCTTCATCGACGGCTGGCGCAACGCGCCGACGTTGCCGACAATCATCGTGATCAGCGCGATCGCAATCCAGATTGGTCGCCACGACTCAATGGCTGGCCTCAGAGCGACGTCAAATAGGCGGATGATCACGCCGAAGGCAGCGGCCTTGGTCGCAACTGACATGAAGGCCGTGACCGGCGTCGGCGCGCCCTCGTAGACGTCAGGCGTCCACTGGTGGAACGGTGCCAAAGAAGCCTTGAAGGCAAAGCCAACGGTGCACATCGCGACCGCCGTTAGGAAGAGCGGATCGGTTGCCAAACCGTTGCTGCTGATTGCAGAGGCGATCTCGTTGTAGCCGGTCTGACCGGTCGCTCCGTAAAGCAGCGCGAAGCCATAGAGCACCGTTGCTGAACCGACCGAACCGATGATCAGATACTTCAGGCCGGCCTCCAGCGAACGCTCTTCGCGCACGCGCGCGGCGCAGAGGATGTAGAGCGGCAGCGACAGCAGCTCCAGACCGACGAAGGTCGTGACGAGATCACGCGAAGAAACAAGCACGAACATGCCGGCCGAGCCGAGCAGCATTAGTGAGAAGAACTCACCGTGGGCAATATCATCGGCCGCCTGCTCGCGCCAAGCCAGCAGCGTCGCGACAACGCCGCCGCCGCAGATCACGAGCATCAGGATCAGCGTCAGCGGATCGAGCTGCAGCGCGCCTTCGATCAGCACCGTGCTCTGGCCCCAGAGCAAGATCACACAGGCGATCGCAACACCAAAGGTCGCAAGCGCGATCAGCGGCACGAGCTGAGTGCGGATCGCGCGCGGGCCAGCAAGGCCGACGATCAGCGCGAGGATCGCGCCGCCGAGCAAGGCCAGCAGCGGCGAGAGTCCAGCCCAATCGATGTATGGAGCGGCGGGCACGGCAGCGGCCAGTGAGAATGTCATGGCGTCGCCCCTCCCGTGCTTGCGTTCGTGTCCGAGCCGGACGACTGAACCTGCTGCGTTGCGGCGAGAGCCTTGCTGGTGCCGTCCCGCGCGGGCTTGAGCGCGAACTGGGGATATAGGGCCAGCGCGATCACAACCAGCATCAGCGGCACGACAACGAGGCCCTCGCGCAGCGTCAGCTCAAACGAGCTGACCTTCGCGCCAACGCGGTGGTGCATTGCGCTGATGTAGAGCCGCAGCGCGTAGAAGGCAGCCAGCGCCACGCCGATTGCAGCGATGAACGCGAACGTGATCTTGCTCGTGAAGGTACCGAGCAGAATCATGAACTCACCAATGAAGTTGGCGGTGCCCGGCATTGCCAGCAGCGCGAAACTGAGGACGAGGAAGACGGCAGCGAAGGCCGGCGCGCCCTTTGCGATCCCGCCCATATCGGAGAGCTTCTCGCTGCCCCCTGTGCGACGCGCGAGCATTGCGACGACGAAGATCAACGCGCCAGCAACGATCGCGTGGTTCGTCGCCTGAAGCAGCGCACCGTCGGCGCCGCGGCCATCGAAGGCGAAGATTCCAAGCACGATGAAGCCGAGCTGCGCAATCGACGAATAACCAAGCACGAGCCGCGCGCTGTCAACCGTGAAGGCCATCGCCGAGCCATAAAGGATCGAGGCCACGGCGACGATCATGATCAGCTCTTGGTAACGGACCGCCGCGTCAGGGAAGAGCGGAAGAGCGATCTGCAGGAAGCCGTAGGCGGCGACCTTGCTGAGGATCGCCGTGAAGACCGCCAGCACACCGATCGGCATATTCGAATAACCATCGGGCATCCAACCGTGGAACGGGAACGACGGCATCTTGATCAGGAAGGCAAGCGCGAAGGCGAGGAAGATCCAGCCCTGCGCGGTGCTTCCAAGCGGCGTCTTCGCAAGATCCGCGAGCAGGAAGCTTGGCTCGCCACCGTTGGCCGCCATCACACCGGTCGTGACGGCACCAACCAGCATCAGCAGCGAACCAACGAGCGTGTACATGAAGAGCTTAAGCACGGCGCTGGTGCGGTCTGGCCCGCCCCAGATCACAATCAGGAAGTAGAACGGCACCAGCATCAGATCGAAGAAGATCACGAACAGCACTAGATCCTGGGCCATGAACGCGCCCATAACCGCCGTCTGCGCGAGCCCCATCAGCAGCGCGTAAATCCCCGGCTTACCGCTGTCCGGCTCGTCAACCAGCGTCCACAGCGCCGAGGCGGTGAAGATAACCGCCGTCGTTGCCAGCAGCACGAGGTTGAGGCCGCTGACCGCGAGCGCGTAGTGAATCCCAAGTGAGCGGATCCAAACGTCATCGGTTACGTACTGCAGGCCACCGGCGGCGCGGTCGTAATCGACCAGCAGCGTGATCGTGTAGGCCAGCACCAGAACCGCACCAAGCAGCGAGATCCAGCGAGCGAGGCGGGCGGGAAGAAGCACCGCCAGGAGGCCAGCAACCGCTGGCAGCCAGAGGATGATTGAGAGGTGGATCGTCACAGTCCACGCACCAGGAAGTAGAGAAGGACGATCGATAGGCCACCGATTACCAGCGCCGCGTAAGCACGAAGCAACCCTGTTTGGATTGCCCGCACGGCCGCCGAACCGGCCTTAACGAGGCCCGAGGTGCCACCGATGAATAGACCGTTGATAACGACGCGCTCAAAGCTGTCTTGCGCCCATTCGCCGATCCAAACAACCGGCCGCACGACGAAGATCGAGTAGAAGTCGTCGAAGTACCACTTGTTGATGAAGAGCTTGTGCAGCCAAGGCAGACGCGCCTGAATCGCCGCTGAGGTGCCCGGCTTGCGAACCCAGATCCAGTAAGCGCAGGCGAGGCTGACGATCGCGATCACCGACGAGATCAGCAGGCCGAAAGCCTCAAGGCCGCTGTTATCGGGCATGTAGGTAACGATCGTGTCGGAGAAGGTTGGCTGGAGGAAGTC
>Ga0194048_10000425_pt1 | contig 20450 bp, 17 predicted proteins | sample JunL225m_MetaG_FD_161685 | JGI IMG/M metagenome (GOLD analysis project Ga0194048, IMG submission 161685) | Anoxic zone freshwater microbial communities from boreal shield lake in IISD Experimental Lakes Area, Ontario, Canada - Jun2016-L222-5m | ecosystem: Environmental > Aquatic > Freshwater >...
GTCATGTCGTCAAACATGGCCTGAACATTGTTCTTACGAAAGCGCTGTGTGATGATTGCTGCCATATATTACGTTGTAAGGTTATTTATATGAGTCCTCAGGTTGCGTATCCCTGGCCTCGAAAGAATGTTAGCGTGTTTCCTGCGGCGGATGGTGTGCCCGATGAGATCGTGATGGTTCCAGATCCAGGAGAAGGAAGAGCTTGACTTATCGTCGCGATCTGACCAGATGCGCCCGCCGGCCTCTGAAAGCTAATTATTGGATTAGCCGTGGACTTGTAATCGCTTGAGCCTAAAGTTGTAGCATTTGACAGCGCAATGGTAGCAAATGACACGCTCCCATTCGTTTGTTTATTTGAAACACCCGTGACCGTCGTATTAGGCGGAATGCCAAATCCCGTGACTGAATCACCGAAAAAAATTCCTTCAATCTGATCGCTCTGTATCACGACGGATGAGGCCGACATGGTGTACGACATCGTTGAGCCGGAATCGCCTGATATGGCACTAATGGCATTGATGATCGCCGCGGGTGCAGGTATACTCTTAGAAAGTTGAAGATATGGTGCCGTGCTCAAGGTGTATGACGCCGAATGACCCACGTTAGAGGTGTATGAGAGATCCGATGGCTGAAATGCCTGAAGGTCAATTGTGCCACCCGTATGATAAAAGTCCACATATCCGGAAAGGGCCTGTGAGCCAACATATCCTGAAGAGGCCCTGTATGTGGATCCAGATGAATACACCGTGATCGCCGATGAGTCATACCCAGCTCCACCAGCTCCACCGGAGCCAACAAACATAGTATTGTATCCTGACTCGTGTGTGACACGATACCATCCTGAAGCATAGCTGGCCGAAGAATTGAAATTAACGATCGCGCCCGTAGCAGGGACCGTGAGGCTTGAACTTGTCAGTGAAGATCCACTAACATTGGCCGTGATCACCGTACCTTCCTGAAGATTAGCTCCGGCGATCGACATTCCGGCCACGATTCCAGAATTGTACAAATATGGAAATGAACTAAGACCTGCCTGGACCGAGCTTGTGGGTGCAAACGTTGTGCCTGAACCAAATGCATTATATTCACCGGCCGTCACGGAAGGAATAACGGCAATAGGCGTCGGAGTCGATACACCTGTGATCGTGGTGGATCCGGTGGCAAATACTATTCCAGGATCTGATGAACTCACGGACATGCCCACGATGACTCGAGGATCCACATTTGGATATGATAATGCCGACCCTGTGCCATATGATATCGCTTTGGTGAAACTATTAAAGGTCGCGGTCTGGGCAGATGGGCGCACATTCCCCGCGTTCGGAACGGATAGATTGTATATCTGGCCTGAGAAACTCACAATACCTGTCGTGCCACTCGTGATTGCCTGATTAAGAGTGATGGTGGCGCCTGAAACGGCCGTGATATATGTATTAGGTGAAAATTGAGGGCCTCCTGACCCCACGACTGAACTCACAAACAATCCTGGAACCACATTCGTGTCAGAGACCGTCAGGGTTAGGGTTGTTGAACCCGTCGTCCCGGTCACGGAATTCTTGGTGAAATTAACAAAATCAGGCATACTCACGACCACCGCGCCACTTCCAACGCTTGAACTTGCCGTATCAGAAACGGTCAGTGACATGAACTGCTCGCGTCGATCCGCCGCGACGATATATGAATTGCCCTGAAGGCCATAGAATCCGCCCGTGACATACTTAAGGTTTGCGCCGATGTTTGAGAAATACGTGTATCCTTCAGGAAAGGTGGGATCATAGGCCGTGAACGGATTGCCCGCGCGCTCAATCGTTAGGCTTCCGTATTCCGAGAGCGGTGTGGGATCCCAGAACTTCAGAAACCCCTGATAATCGGCCCGCGCATCCACCATTCGTGAGCCTTCGATCTCGAGGATCAGGAGAACGATAATGCGAATAATCGCACCATTGACGCGCACGTCAGGCTGTGAAGTCGGAGAGTGTGAGCCGGCCGTCACATAGAGCATCCCTTCGGCCAGTGTTCCGGGAATGGTCCATCCCTTCATGCCTGGCATGATACTCAGGTTCGTGTAGTTCCACTTATCGGCGAGCTTGGATTCCAGATCAAGCCAATCATTTTTCGACGCAACAATGATTCGAAGAAGCTGAAAATACCGAAACCCGATCGGATGAACCAGCGCCTTGTACGATGCATCCCACCCAGTTTGATCCGTCACGATCCCATATGAATATGGCGCCCAAGCCTGAACATTCTTATCACCTCCCGCATTCCCGCCGTATGCCGAGAGCCAGCCCTGAATCTGTGGATTCAGTGCGCCCGATGACCCATCAATAAGTTCGATGATCGCGTCAAGAAAGATGCGAAAGAACACGGAGGCAGATTCTCGTGAGCCGCGCGTGTTGTAATAGTACTTGACAATTTTCTTGTAGAGCGATACGCGATTGATTCCAGGTGTGCCAACCGGCACATATGCGGCGATCTGCGCGCCGATGTGTGAGAGATATCGCTCGGAGGTCTCGTCAATATCCACCTCCGAGAGAGACGAATAAAGCAGGCTTGACGGAAGATCCGCCGAGTTAAGAAACGTGTAGTACTCCTTGAGCAGAGAGATGAACGCATCGGCCGAGACCCTGACCTGCTCAGGGATAAGCTCGGGCGACCTGGGCGCCTCAAAATTGCGAGTAGAGAGACCTGAGGTTCCAAGGGTAGATAGCATGTTTATAGAAATGATTTATATGATCGTGCAGGTCAGGCGATCATGTCGATCGAAGGGCCACATTCTGTGGGAATGTGGTGTATCCATCAATTCCCGCCGCACCCGAGATAGCCACCAGGTCCACCTCGCCTGTCACGGTGGACAAGGCCGTGTCAATCTGAAGAAGCCCATTTCGCTTGGGTGCAATGTCATTTGATGCCGGCTCAGAGTAAATCCTAATGTCTGGGGCGACGGTCGCGGTGTTGACTCCCGAGATGAAGATCTCGTATGCCGTCGACGTGTCAGGTGTGAATGTGGCCGACGGAGTGAATGTGAATGAATTGGCCGTGGCCGAAGCGATCAGCCCCGTGATGCCAAAGCCTGTACCTGACGTGATAAGCACGGAATATCCCGTGGGATATGATCCTGCCACCGCGTTCCAACTCTTGGAAGTGTCCGTGATCGTGACTGAAGTCGTTCCTCCTCCAGATGACGAATAGGCTACGCCGGTTTCAGATCGATACAGGTCGCACTTACCGGTCGCAGGATACAGCGTCCCGACCAGGATATCAGTTCCAGGCGTGGGAACTCCCGCCTTATCCGTGGACATGTACAATTTTCTATTGGTCGTGGATCCTGAATCCACGCCATCCTTTAGATGATATCCCAGCTCCGGGCCACTAAACAGCAATGAAGTGGCCACGGTCCCAGAGGTCGGGGCCGATAGCTCGGCGACATGTGCGTTACTGAAGCTGGCGGATGAGACGGCTCCAAGGTGTGGAGAAGAGACGGAAATCATCATGCCCGTCGCCGTCAGGGTGGTGGAATATGTCGACGTGATTGGCCCAGACAGGCCAAGAGTGACGCCCGTGAAGGTTACCGCCCCAGAGCCCCCGCCAGTCCCCGTGATGGGTGAGGCGAATGTGATTATAAGATTGGCGCTGGCCGTATCTAAAGCAACGGAAACGACCGACCAGCCAATATTGGCGCCGGCAAAACCACCAGACCCACCCGAGCTCGTAGATATAACCATTCCCGGTGAGATCGTGCCCGTGAGATTTGTCGTGTTGTTCGGGACCGTTATCACATAAGATGAGGAATGGGAGGAAGCAGAGCTTATGTATGTGTAGGCCGGTCCGATGGAGGTTACAAGCGTGTTGTCCGGAACGCCAGTTCCAGATATGGAGGCGCCGGCCGCCGTTTTAACAAACTGCGCGGAGCCCGTGACGGTTGTGGAATTTGGGACGGAAAGAGTGATCGTGGTCCCAGATATTGCAGTCACCAAGGCGCCCGCGCCGATACCTCCACCCAAAGAGCCCGTGCCCACGGCCGTCGGACAATTGGCCACGGATTGGCCTACGGCGATTCCCGTCGCGGAAGAGACCACGATCGTGGAGGAGCCGGATGATCCCGTAACGGCCGTGATGCCTGAGCCCGCAAGCCCGTCGGCAATCGATACGGTCGCAAGCCTTAGGCCATTCGATGTATAAGACTTGGAAGAGCCCGAGAAATACAATGGGGTGATCGCCGTGACCCGAGCACTTGGCACAATTCCCGTGCCGGAGGCAATCGATCCGATCACACACGGATAGGTTGTTTCAGGAGAGACCAGGGTCGATCCCAATATCACTCCGGAAGCAAGGGTCGGATATGCGCCATCCGAAAGAGATGTGACGGCCGTTGAATTAAATGTTATGGTCCCAGACATTGTCCCCGCTGATTTGGAAAGTGTGATATTGGTGTTTGCGCCTGATGTGATTGCAGTAGCTACAAATGTATTGGCTGGGATATTGGCGCCAGTTACTAATGCCGATACCGTGATACCTGAGGCCGTATCAACCGTCAACTGCGTTCCTGAGCCAGAAACATATGTGGCCGTTTTTGCCGGTATGCCCGTGCCAGAAATTATCATACCAGTTGCAATTCCGGGATTAACACCTGTCAATGTGATCGTTGAAGATCCAGAGATGCCTTGTGCCGAGGCCGATACATTGGGCGTGTAAGCCCATGAATCCGACTGAATCAATGGAATCGCCTGATCAACGGTTCCATTAAGGCCGCCCGGAAACTGCACGGAAAGAAGCTTCCCTCCCTTTAACGCGGCCAGAGTTGTCGAGGCCAGAGGATTAGCCGTGAACTTCTTGTAGAAATAGATGTTTGCCTCAGAATTGATTATCGCTGGATTTGATGTATCAATCTGATCTAGAAGGTTTGAATATCGAAAAATGCCGTCAAAGCGCTCAAGGTTATTGAGTGAGTAATTCTTGACCAATGCCTTGACGCCGTCCTGAAGATCTGATCGAGGCTGAGTGGTCAGATTCGATGAATACTTGAAAAATACATCCGCATAGATGTATGTGTAGTCAGGATCCACAAAGTTGGTACGAATCGTCATGACCCGCTTTTCCGCCAGAACCTGAGAGATGGCCGCTTTCTGAACCGCGCTCAGGTTCGATGTGGTGCCAAGCTGTTTGATCGAGATGTATACCTGTCCTGCATAGACCGAAGCATTCCGCGGATCATATTGCACCTCGTCTTCACCGCCCCAAACGGAAAGTGATGAGATGTATGCGAAGTTGTTGAGGAGAATCGCCTTGTAATCATTGGCCGTAACGGCCCGGTTTTGTGTGATAAGTGATTGCGGCGCATTAAATCTGACCGATTCTATAGACTCCGCATCTCCGCCTGAGGCGGATGTGAGAACCGTTGAGATTACTGGAGTTCCGGTAACGCTCCCATCCGTGCCTGAGGCAAAGGTGAATAGAGAGGCACCATTGGCTGGGACGCCTGAAGTGGCTACAAATTCAAGGGAGACAACATTGAGATTCTTAAGGGTCACGCCAAAATTAGGCGCGCCGTTTGCCGCAGGTTGGCCAAATGAGATCTCATATTGCCCATACACATTCTGCGAGATAAAATACACGGCAGAATTTGCGGCCGTTGTTGAGAACGAGGAGAACGGCACAAAGGTGGTGTATTTGGATGAATTCTCATAGTCATACACGCGAACCAGAAGAGTCGAAATATCCACGTTAGGATCGGCGATAATGAACTTCTGATTAACCACTGAATTATCCACGACATATGACACGGCTCGAAGCGTGCCTTCCACAACCCGGATCATCGCATTGGGTGAACCCTTAACGGCGATCGTGTAATGAGTCGTGGAGTCAGGAATGAATGTTTGCGTGCTCGCAAAGGTGAGAGTGTTGGCCGTGGATGAAAGAATATCAATTGAGTTTCCTGAGCCTGTCCCGTCAAAGATATAGGCGACATATGAGGTGTCGCCGACTGGATTCCATGTTCCTACAACCCAATTCTGCGTCGCGTCATACAGTTTTGTGGGCCCAACGGGGGATGTCGCATAGCTTGGAGAGATCACGCCATATGTGAACTTGTATGTCCCATCATATGATTTAGAAACGTTTGTCGCGGCGGGGGTGACAAACGTGTATGCAACGGAATTAAGTGTCGAGGTAAACTGTGTTCCACGCGGAAGAGTATATGTTGTCGCCGCCGAAGCTGGATTTGCCGTGAATGTGGCGGCGAGCAGGGCCTCAGCTCCTTTAACGGAGCGCGGGAGATATCCGAGCAATTTAGCCTGAGATGTAACGGATGAGCGAAGCTGTGCCGTGTCAATAAAGCTCTCGTTCAGGGTCATGTGCGCCAGCATCGCATTGTATTGCGTATTGTATGCCAAGACATCAAGGAGCATGTTGAGGCCAGAGCCATTGAAATCCCAATCCGTGAACGGCGACGATTGCCGCTTAAAGTATGACTTAAGATTTGCCTTGATCTGGTCGAAATCAAGTTCCGTAACATTGAGGGTCGCTTGTGCCATATTGTGTATTTAAGATTGTTACCGGAGACGTTCAAGGTAGAATGAAATGCGGCCTCGTCTATTTAGAGAAACGATCGTGAATTCTATCGTGACCCGATACTCATTGGTGTCACTATTATCCACGACCACAACATTGACATTGTTGACACGGGGCTCGTGGTCAGTGAGCACCCTAGTAATTTCGCTCTGAATAGCCTGAGCCGTTAAATAGTTGGCATTTTCAAACAGGAGCGCTCGAATGTTGCTTCCTAGAAATGGCTGATGCGGTCGATCGTGATAGTTTGACAGGACCAAGTTCTTAACGGCATTTTTAACCGCGTCAATGTCCGTGAGAGGCGTGATGTCGCCGGAGCCTCCACCGTTTTTTTTGCCTATAACGCCGAGACGAAGATCAAGGTCAGAATAGAGAGGAGCTTGCGCTACATTGAGCGGCGTGACCCCACTCTTGTTGAAATCTGAATTCGCAACGCTCATGCACTTCTATTTATTACGGATTCAGGTCTATTCGTGTGGCACTCAAGGTATAGTTTCCAGCTACTTTATGATACACATTTCCGGCCGTGAACATGTGCATGTTGCCCGCCGCATCAAATTCGATAAACGAGCCGGATCGATGGGTGATTGATATCCGCTCATATCCGGGCGTATCATCATATTCGACCGTGTGACCAGAATTGGTGGTCAGGACCTGGTTAAGCGGATAAGTCGGCCTGATCCGGGAGTCAGAAGATGGCTGGCCTGAAATGGTCCCGGCCGCGGCCTTGAGCTTGTATGCGCTAGATTCTTTGTACCTTGATGTCGCCGCGAGCGGAGTATCCACGCCTTCAGTCTTGGGATTGACTCCGGTCGGATCAGAGAATCCCCTCCCTTTATCGGCCTTGTACGATTGAGAAGGCACGGTCCCGATGATCAAAGGATCCTGTGCGGATTGGCCATCGCGGAAAAAGCCAATCACCCATGAGCCACGAAGCACGCCGGTCCCGGATATTCCAGCCCCAGCCATGGATGGCGAATTAACCGGGAGTGTGACAATTGCCCAAGGAAGTGATGCCGTAGGAATCGCCGATAGGTCATCCGTGTGATATCCTACACACCGAACCCTGACACGACCCATTTCGAGAGGATCATTAACATCTTCAACCACGCCGTGAAACCAGCAATAGGTCTGGGCTGAATTGGCAAAATTGTCTTTCGGATCCATACATTATTTATTGATGTCGTATGAGAGTGAATCCCGCTTAACGCGAAGCTTGCAATAATACTCCGCGCCAAATGTGTGTATGATCGATGTCACGATATACGTTCCCGAAAGAACGCGATCATAGATGTCATCATCGCTTTTCGAGGCCGTTTTATCATATGCGCCAAAGTCAATCGCCTTGGGAATTTTAAGAACCACCCTTTTACCTGCCGACAGTGTAAAGTCACCGGCAATGGTGAGATCATGGACAAATGCATCCATGTTCTCGTTAAACGCGTCAAGATATGAGAGGTTGGCCGGAGATAGGCCATGATAGTTCGAGACGGATCCGTCAGATGAAAATGCGTATTTGTTGGTTGGAACATGCCCTCGCTTGGCATTGTGCATGTCCTGAAATCCTTTTGAAGAAGGACTCTGAATATCGCTTATCGTGCCTGATGCGTTGCCATTGCGCTTGTCGGCATTTTTAAGCGGAAGCATGAATTTATCTGAGAGGAGAGAATATCCATTCAGGGTCACGGTATCATCAAACGCATCCGAATAGTTGTAAACTTCCGTCGATAATTTCTTGGTTGAAAGATCCATGAAAAGGCCAGTTGACCCATATGCGCCACCCATCGCCGGAAGAATCTTGGATAGTTTGAACTCCGATGAAATTGAGTAAATTCTCTCCTGGCGCTGCTTAAAGTCCGCCTCCGTTCCCGCGACCGTGTTGAAAATCTTATGGTCAAAATACGTGCGATGGATCGGATTGATTGCCGGATCAAGGAGGCGCGCATATGATCTGAGCTGAATGCCATCTCGAAGTGTCTCATGGAGAAAGAACGGCGCGGACTTGGCCGTGTCATATGTTCGACGAAGAAGCCAGGAGGCCGCGTCGAGCGGGTTCATGTACGGGATAACGCCGTGAAAGCGAGAGGAGGCCGCGTCCCATGTCCCGATCTTTGAGGCATTGAGATCGTTGGCTAAAATACTTCGAATCTCTTCAGATGTCACATTCTGGACGGCGCGTGAAATGCGAAGAAGTTTTGAGAGGTACGCATGCCTTGAGACACCAACAATCGCATATACCTGCGTGCTTTGTTGCTTGTCCGCGCGACCATACAATGGATATTCCGTGACAAAGAATTTCAGATCAACGCTCAGGATCTCTGCGGAGGCATAGTCCTGGCGCCCAATCTTAACATCGATGGTCTCTTGCCCATTAAGCTCATATTCTTCGATAAAGTTCGCAACATCCTTGATGTTGGCCTTGAAAATAAGCGAAGATGTGTAGAGAGACTCCGTGATCGAGAAATCCGTGATGATGTTCTGAATGTCGGCGGTTTTGCCCGCGTGATTGGTCAGGACAATTGCATCAATATTGTATGCAAGAGGCGTGAGGGCCTTGAGCGTGTTAGGCTTTACATTTGCGCGGGTAGTGGGCATTATGTGTTGATGGTTGTGCGATATGTCTGGGCGAAGGCTCGAATATCCTCCGCGCGCACCACGCGTATATTTGCCCGCGCATCATTGAGCTCGAGCTCATGATCCGCATACAGTGTGGTGGAGACCGGAGCTACATTTCCCGCAAGTGCATCATGGGCCGTCACATTTCTTCCACCTGAATCGGAATATGAATATGGCGCATTTCGCGCAGAGTCAATGGTCGCATATGGCGCGTATGTGACCACTGAGCCAGAAAAGATCAGATTTGCCGTTGGAATCGCCGGAGATATGAACTTCTCTGAATTTCCATCCCGCCAATCATTATATGATACGGTCCAGGCATAATTGGCCGAAGCGGCCAAATTGAACTCTGATCCAGGGTTAAGATTTGTGAAATTTGGATTAAGCGTCTCAAGCGTGAAGGTAGATGGCACTTGTGTCGGAAAATCAGATGGATTGAATGTCGTTAGCCTATCGATAAATGATGAGTCAATGATCTTGGCCGACACGGTTAATTCTATTTTAGGCTGGATAAACTTTGCCGATACTCCAGATATAAATGGCATCACACTCACTAAAACTGGATCGGACACTATTCGACCAAAAGCGTCCACGGTCATCCCAGTAGTAGGTAGGATACCTACGGCGATTGATCCGACCGTGATTATATTTCCACTTGAATCTGCAATTGAGAGTGGCGCGAGCGCCGAGCCTGAGCTTGTCGTTGTGACCACGGGTACAGGAAATGGAATACCCGTAGTTTGTAGATTTAAGTTTGTTGAGGTGGCCGTGTAGAACAAAAGTGGAGATGTTGCACTCGCCGTTACGGCAGAGGAAAAATAGCTCCCGGCCGTGGCTAGCACCACCTTGGAATATGACCGAGTAAAAGTAAGACTGGAACCAGAAGAAATCACACTGCCTGAAGTGAAATTGCCACCTCCTCGATTTATAATGTTAATTCGTCCATTTGACGCATCTATCCCGACTACTTGAAATGGGCCAACAAGACCTCCTGAAGCGATGGCGTCCGTATACAGATTTGCTCCACTTACATAATCAAGAAGAGAGATTTGAGGTATATTGCCAGTGGAGATGTTAACTCTAACAGTGTCTGCCGCACTGGGCGCGCCCACGCCCGAGTCTGGAGGTGATATGGAACCGGCACTTGGTACACTCTTTACTACCGGAGAGCCGACGGAAAGGACAGAAACGGAGCCATCCGTAATACTCCCTAGATTTCCACCCACGGCTTTCTGACCAGCTTGGAGTCCGTTATCCAATTGAACAACGATTGTACTTGAGCCAGTAATGCTTGAAAATGTAGCATTGATTGTAGTTCGAGATGCGACCGGTATAGGCAACGGTGTTGATATTGCATTTATCTTGGTGACCGGCGCGCCGGTCACGGAAATATTACCACCCACGAGATTGCCCGCAATAAGCGTAGAGCCCGTAGGAGTGATGACATCAATATTACCGTAGCCAGGTATACCTCTCTGGAATGTTAATGTCGCGGAGGAAATATTGCCATAGAGAGGCTTAGAGATATTAACGACTATGTGATTGAGAAGTGAGTAGATGATCACGGAATTAACCACGGATCCTGCCTGAATATTTTGCCCCGTGACATTCATACCCGCGGCAATGTGTGAAAAATAAACAGTTTCGGATGATATTCCACCGAGATTGATCTCGGTGGAAATACCAATAACCGTTGGAGATGTGACGCTTGTGACACGTGTTCCTTCTGGAATGCCCGCGGCGCCATACATTGCCATGCCAACCACAATTCCAGAATTAGTCGAAATCGTAAGTGAAGTGGCACCTGGGGAGGCCGTGCAGGTGGCCGTGGTGACCGAGCCTGAGGTAATCGACCCCGTGAGTGTCACTGATCCTGAAGTGCCAGTGAAAGGCGCCGTGAATGACGCTAGGCCAGGAAACACCGTCGTGGAACCGAGCAGGATAGGATGTGTCACCTCGACAAGAGGAGGACGACTGTATCCTGCGCCAGGATTAGTCACTCTTAATCCTACCCTCCCATAGAGGTCAGAATATATCGCCAATTCAGCGGAGATGGCCGGTGTCTCATCAATTGCCACCTTGATGGGCACGCCGCCATCAAATTCAGAGATATATCCTGATCCGGGCTCAAGAAGCCGAAGGCCCGTGATGGATCCTGAGCTTCCACTTGACAGGATAGGTTCCACTAGGCATCCTATCCCATTTCCGCCTGAAACGACTGCTCGTGGAAACAGTGAAAATGGGCCGCCAGTATTCTTAGCCTGAGAGGCGATTGATATCACTCCGACCGTTCCTTTCTTGATCCAGAGCTGATTTCGATCTGGGTCATACTTAACGATCCTGGCCAATGCGCCAGAACTTATTTCACGAAGACATACGTTAGGGTTTGTGGAGAAATCTATTCCATTCAGCGCGTTGATCTGATTGACCCCCGCTTCGTTCAGCGAATATGACCAACCTGAATTGAGACCTACTCGACTAGCAATTTGCTTTGGAGATAGCCACCAGGTGCGATCAGAAAGAGTCGGCCTATTAAGCGTGCCATTTCCATCCACATATCCGATACCCGTCAGAATGAGGGATTCCGACATGACGAGCACACCGTAATCGTCATATTCCGCCGCCATGTATCGCTCAAGCTGGCCCGGAGACATAGGCCACGCCGGAAGACCTGACTTGAGCGAATTGTTGATCACAAAGAATGTCCAATAATAGTCAGGATCTCGGTACAGGAGCTGCGACACCGTATCAGGCCTATCGCCATTCTGAATCCGATAGAACTGGTATGCGATGGCCTCATTAAGCTTGCCCTGATTAACCGTGGCATTTCGAAACAAGTCAACAACATTGGTCTTAACGCCTGATCTGGTCCTGATCTGATCGGCCCGAGGAACATTGATGTTTTGGATCAGGGCGCCAAAATCATAGGTTGTTATGGGAAACTGGCGAAAAAATGACATAGGCTTTTTTAAGGAGTCTTACGTACGGTCGTGGCACTTGTCGCAAGCTGAGTATTTTCATCGATTCCAAGGTTGGAAGTTCCAGATTGAAGTGCCTCAATGTCAATCGCATTAAGGACTCGTGTCTCTTGGTATGATAGGCCAATCGCGACCTCGAGCGGTGATCCATCCGTTCGAAATGCATTCTGACTCGAGTTGAACGTTGTCGTGAATCCTGTCAGGTAGCATCCGAATATGCGCGGATAATATGGATTTTCTCGCCCATCGGCATGAAACTTGATCGTCCAGACAGGCGGATAGTCAAGAATAAGGTTTGGCGCACTTGAATCGGCCGAGGCATAGGTGTAACGCCTGAAGAAATTGTGAATATCCTTGATCACGGCCGTATCGGCCTTGTTCTTGGCGATCATCGTGAAAGCAAATGAGAATGTCCTGACCGTGTTTCCCGTGAATGAGGTGTTGGTGTTAGGTGCATCAATCTTTTTTTGCGCAAAGAACCCCATCTCTTTGGCCTTATCGCCGATCTTAGGAATAAACTTGGAAATAATACTGGCTTTTTCTATAGCCTTCAAATTCATTGCCTGATTCACCGTGTCTGATACACCAGTTTTAAGCGCATCCGCCACCGTGCCTTGACCATTTAAAACATTCTGCAGCGCATCCATTCCCCCAGTGCCTAATTTACCCAGGTCAATTGAAGAGTAACTTCCGCCATCACCAAATGAGACGCCAACCGGCATCGGAAGATGGACATGCTTAAACATATTCCCAGTTGCGCCATCACCGGGCGATGTGACCGTGGAGAATGATACATGTGGATATCCAGCCAAAGTATTGCTCAGGTCAGATGGAAATGACAGTATAAGATTGCCTTCACGGGGCTTAGGTCGCGGCGCTCCAAATATATTCCCGGGAGGCTTAGGGCTGGCATTTTCCACTTCTCGCCGACGCTCTTCCGCCAGGCGGTAGGTTGGATTATTGAAGTTGAAGTTGTATGCAGGTTCTGACATAAATAAACATGAAACTATTTATATCATAAGTCATGGCTTATTCTGGGCGCTACTCACTTAAAAATCCAGGAAAATACACGGGCGATGGATCACGCGTCATGTTTCGCTCTCTCTGGGAGAGGCAAACATTCCGGTTTCTGGATGAATCGCCCGACATCGTGGCCTGGTCATCGGAGGAGATCGTGATCCCGTACATCTGCAAAACGGATAATCGGCCACATCGGTATTTTGTTGATCTTCACATCCAGTTCCGGGACGGGCGCCAATTTCTCATTGAAATCAAGCCTAAGTGCCAGACCGTGCCGCCCAAAGAGCCATCCAGGCAGACACGAAGATACATCACGGAAGTGCTTGCCTATGTAAAGAATCAGTCTAAGTGGGATGCGGCCGATGCCTATGCCAAGAGCCGTGGATGGACATTTAATGTGTGGACGGAAGAGACACTTCGCTCTCTAGGAATTAGACTTCTCACATAAAAGTCTATAAATAAGAGCGCGATGGCCGACTCAATATTTCAGACACTCTCCGCGGAGGCAAGCGCCGGAGGCATTACTCGAAGAACCGTCGCGGCTCGAGATTGGTTCATCAAGAGGCTTAAGAGCATTGGGCGGGTAAATCCTTCGGCTATCCTTGCGGATTCAACCCTTATCAAAAAGAACGCGCCTCTTCCAGGCCGAATGTTCATGTTCATCTATGACCCGAAAGGGAAAGGTGAGCTTCCGTATTACGATAAGTTCCCGCTCATACTTATGGTCGGGCCCGCGACCGATGGATTCTACGGCCTTAATCTTCACTATCTTCCACCGCTTCTTCGTGCTAAGTTTCTTGACAAGCTCATGGCCTTTGCATCATCCAAGGACCTTGACGAGAACACCAAGATAGTTTTTTCATACAAGCTTCTCGCATCCGCCTCAAAATTCAAGGAGTTTGCTCCATGCTTCAAACACTACCTGACCAGCCACATTAAGTCCAAAATTGAGATGGTTCCTGCGCCGGAATGGGACATTGCCGTGTTTATGCCAACGGAGCAATTTGCTGGAAAGAGCGCAACGGGTGTGTGGCTTGATTCTCGACAGACGGCCGGAATTTAATCTTATGGGATACAATTCTTCAACCGACGTTCTCTCAGCCATCCTAGCAACCAGGAATGGATTGGCCAAGACCAATCGCTTTAATGTGATATTCTCCGTGCCAGGAGGAAACACACGGGCCGCGCAAGAGATTGCCATCTTGTGCGAGAGCTGTTCAATACCGACGCATGCAATCACCACCACGGATTATGCACCCGTTCGTCATCCAGTTAAAATTCCGACAGGATACACAAACGAGGATGTGTCATTCACGTTTCTTCTCACGTCGGATTTTTACCTCAAAGAACTGTTTGATTCATGGCTTGAGCGGGTGGTTGACCCGATCAGTTATCGCATCCCGTATCAGGAAGACTATTCATCGGACGTGACTATTGAGCAGCTTGACTCTGAGAACAATAAGGCGTATTCAGTGATACTGCAAAAAGCATATCCCACATCGATATCCGCCATCACGCTTGATTCTTCCGCAAACGATCAAGTTCAAAAGATGACCGTGACCATGACATATGATGATATCGTCAAGGATAAGACGGGCGGTAAAAGATCAGGATAAATAAACCATGATGCTACCTATACTTGAGACGCCTAAATTTGAAACCATGATTCCTTCTTCCAAGAAGGTGGTGGAATTTCGCCCATATCTTGTCAAGGAAGAGAAGATCCTCATGATCGCCCTTGAATCCAATGATGAACGCCAGATGCTTCGCGCGATGAAAGAGGTTATCCGCGCATGCACATTTGACAAGATTAACCCTGATGACCTGGCAATCTTTGACCTCGAATACCTGTTCTTGAAGCTCAGGGCAAAGTCCGTGGGCGAGAATGTCACACTTCAGGTTAAGTGCAAGACGTGTGATGGATCGACTCCGGTTGACATTAACATTGACGAAGTCGAGGTTAAGTTTCCAAATGGCAAGGACATCAAGAAAAGCATCTGGCTCACGGAGAACGTTGGCATCACGCTCAGGCCAATTTCCATCAAGAGCCTATCACGGCTTGATTTGCCAGATCCATCAGATAAAACGGCCCGAATCATGGAGCTTCTGGCCGCGTCGATCGAAACCATCTTTGATCGTGAAAAGGTGTATCCGGTCGAGGACGTGTCAAAGGAAGAGATCATGGCCTTTATCGATTCACTTAATCGAGCACAAATTGGAAAGATAGAGGAGTTTGTCACGAGCCTCCCTAAACTTGAAAAGGAAATCAAGTTCACCTGCGCAAAGTGCACGGGTCAAAGTGAGATCACTCTATCAGGAATCCAAAGTTTTTTCGCATAGGCCTTTCCCATGACTCTCTGGCCAATTTCTACAATGTCAACTTTGAGATGATCCAGCGGCATGGATACTCATTGACGGAATTGGAACATATGATACCATGGGAAAGGGAAATTTACGTAGGTCTCTTGATTCAATTCATCAAAGATGAAAATGAAAAGCAGAGAAAAGAGATGGAAGCCGCAAAACGGAGATAAACAATCATGCCCAACGCGACATTTACAGACATAGTGGAGGAACTCAAGGTGACAAATAAAGCCTTGGGAGGCCTTGATGTCGATATTGGGTTTATGTTTGATGTATTGGTTCAATCAAGCAATGCATCGGCTGAAATGTTCAAGAGCATGATACGCTCGATTGAGAGTATCGGAAGTCTTAATTCTGTGCCTGCCGGCAACTCAGGAGGCCCTCAAGGAGGCAACTTTGTGTCCGGAGGCAACTCAGGAGGCACTCAAGGAGGCGGGAGCAATGAAGTGCCCGAGATAAAGTTTAGACAAACTATATCATCCATACTTAAAGGCTCCACGCTTAACATGCTAGGAACAAAGTTTCCTTCGATGATAAAAAGCACCAAGGGTGGATTTGATAAGATGGGTGAAATGGTTACTGGACTCGGAAAAGAGTCCATTGAACGAGGTGCGGCGAACCTAAGCTCATTGTCCTCCGCATTCACCTCATTCGCAGAAGTTAAGTGGAGTAAAGTGCTTTTTGGCATAGGTGCCGTGAGGCTGATTGGTCCTTTGTTTTCTAAACTAGGAACAATTCTCGGAAGCGCCGAAAATATGAAAGGGCTTGCGAGCTTCGACAAATTTGCCAAACGGCTTGGATCCATCGCCGAAGCTCTCTCGGGCACGTTTGCCAAGATAGGAAATGCTATCGGCCAAGTGATCTCTGGCATATTTCAAGGAATCGCCGATGGCCTCTCCGCGCTGGCAAAACCCAAGGTGTTTATAGGCATTCTGGCCATGGCGCTTTTGGCCGCTCCTGTCTATCTGATGGCCAAAGCATTTCAGGAGTTCTCTGAAGTGGGCTGGGGAGATGTTGCGATTGGCGTCACGGCGATTGCGCTGCTTGCGGCTGGGGCCATGGTGTTAGGCACGCTCTGGTCCTCAGGCGTCCTTCCACTCGGCATTCTTGCATTAGGTGGCCTCGGACTCGCGGCGATGGCATTCGGCGCGGCGATGCTTATGGCTGGAAAAGGCATGTCACTTTTTTCTGAAGGATTAGGAGGCATGGTTGATCCGCTCATCACGCTTGCGGGAATCGGGCCTGAACTTCTAGTCACGGCCGCGGCGATCGGTGCCGTGGGAGTTGCACTTGCCGCATTTGGCGTAGGTCAAGGCGTCGCGGGAATTGGCGCATTCTTTGGTAGACTCCTGGGTGGAGAGTCTCCAGTTGACAAGCTCATGAAGCTCGCGGCCCTTGCCAAGGGTCTGACGGAAACGGCCAATGCCATGGATCGGATCAATTCGGCCATTTCCACGACCGCCCCTAAGACATCACGTCAGATGGGTCAGCTTCAGGCTGAGTCGGATTCCATGTCCGTTGCCGCGGCCGGAACTCCCATGGTCACGATGCCGATGGGTGGCTCAGGTGCATCCGGGCAAGGGTCTTCAAATGTCACCAACAATGTAACTTCCACGATCGTCAATTCCGGATACATGCCTGATCGATCCACGGCCTTGGTTCTCTCACCCGCATTCTGACGGATGACATGATAAAGGAGGGCCCCTTGATGGAGGCCCTCCTTGTTTCTGTTGGTTTTTTTGTGGGCGGTTTAGGCTTTGGCCAACTTGGCGAAGTAGCTCAAGGTGTCATCTCCATCGTCGTCAAGGCTTTCGGGCCGCTCAGGCTCAACGAGGCTTGGGGTGGCCTTTGAGGCCGCCTGGACAGGAGCCAAGGATTTACCTGGGCGAGGCACGGGAAGTTCCACTGCCTCCGCGGACTCGGCGCCGTAGTTTCCATCTTCTCCAAGCACCAAGGCCAACTTAGCCGCGAGTTCCGCATATGACTTGTATGTCTTGGGATCGATAAAGGTCTTGAGCTCATAGAGCTTATCATAAACCTCCTTGAGGCGAGTCTCATCCGCATTAAAGAGCGCCGAAGGCTTATCGAACTCGGACTTGTCATAGTTCCTGTATCCTTCAACCTGACGAATCTTAAGCTTGAAGTTTGCGCCGGTCCAGAAGTCATACGGATTAACAGGAGCCTCGTCTTGGAACTGAGGCTGCATAACGTCTTGGATCTTGTCAAAGATCTTCTTTCCGTACTTGAACAAAAAGACTTTGCCTTCATTTGCCGGATTTCCGGGGTCAGACACGACAAAGATGTTGGACACGTAATGGAGCCTACGCTTACGAGTACGCACCAGATCCTTGTCCTCCTCTCTTCCGGAATTCCAGAGTTTGGTGTTCTGCTCAGAGAGCGGATCAGGAAGCCCGATCGAGGTCAGGGAGTTTTCAATGTACCATCGACCAGATGGGCCCTTGAATCCATGATCCCAGTATCGAACCCACGGGATATCCTCACCCTCCGCCGCAGGAAGAAAGCGGAAAACGGCGTATCCATTTCCTGCCTTATCCACGGTCGGTGCCCAGAAGCGATCATCGGCAAATGATTTGGTTGAAGAGCCGATCTTGTCGGCGGCCGCGGTCAGCTTAGAGATAGCCGCCGCACGATTGATTTTAAGACTTTCGAATGACATGTATTTTGTTCCGTATGTTGTGTGTTGCAGTGTATTAGCAAGAGGCCCGACCTCGTGTCCCTTGCTTACTTATTTATTGTACCAGGATTTGTCAGGAAGTAAACATATTCGTGACAATCGTTTTCATCTTGCACAGCTCAATCCGATCCTTGAGAAATGGGACATATTTCTGTGCGATAATGAAATTTGCGTGATGCATCCCGAGCGGGTCAGACACCTTGCGAATGCTCTCGGCCAGGAAACCCGTTAAGGCCTCAAAGATGGAGACCGTTTCAAGCGAGATGTTTCCAAGCAGCCTTTGCGTCCAAATCTCAGGAGGCCTCCCACCAATCGGCCTGAGAATCAGGTCAAGGCTCGAGTAGGCCTCCGAGAGCCTCCGAGTGTCGGCCGTGAATCGATATGTGAGTGAGTCAAGCCTGGCCCGTGTCTCGGTCACGGGCTCATCGGTCGTGTCTCCAATCCACTTGTTTCCGCACAGTATATTGGACACACAGAACCAGACATAGTCGTCATGGGCCGGGTATCGCTTGGCCGCCCTCTCAAAGTAATATCGATCCTTTCTGGACTCAAATGCCGAGGCCTTGAGATTAGGCATTCGAAAATTGTACCTGTGCGCATCATATGACCCCGTGAAATGAAGGCGAATGGCCGAAAAGATTCGCCATGCATCCACGGGGCCAATTCGCTGATCGTTCCGATTCAAGGCTTCGGGACCGGGTTTCTGAAAGGCAAGATCGTGCCATCAGGTCCCACCACATTATGCCTGATCTTGATGAATCGGCTCTTGAGCTTGGGCGGATTACGATTAACCTTGATGCCGTATTTCTCGACAAGTGCATTGGCCTCCGCAAGGATCTCGGGCGGAGGAGTGACGCCGTTCGAATAAAGCTCCATCATGGATCGAACTTTCTGCGTGTCTTCAGGGGTCATCTTGTCCGTGGGGATGTCTTTCATGCGTATACCAGCGAGGCCGTGTTTTTGTTGCGTTTTGAGATGAAGTTGTATGCCATGGCCTCGGCCTCAATCTTGGCATAGAGAGGCGGAGAGATCAACTTAACAATGTCAGATGGATCAAGGCCAAGTGACTGGCAGATGTGCGTGATCGCCTCGGAATACCTGATCTTGTCTCGATGAACTAGCAATTCCGTGCGCTCGGCAAGAGAGTGCTTGGTGAGCACGGGCATGATTTCGTGTGGGGTTTTCATTAGATTGTTCGGAGAATGAGCGTGTCCGCGTTAACGCGTCCCCGTGCGGGCCTTCGCTTGGTTGAAAGCTTCTCAAGCTCTTTGCCTATCTGTGTGATGGTTTTACCCAACACGATAGGGAGGTGGATCAGAGGCTTACGTAGGCCTTGAACAAAGGATGTTGCCGGATTGAACCCGAGGATCGAAGAGCCTCGAACGGAGAGCCCAGACGGGCCATCCGCCTCATAGTAGTGAAGCGCCTTGTAGGCCGTGTTGAACAGGAACAGGTGTCGCGAGCCCGGGATCGAGAGCGGAGACACGGAGTTGGCCGCATATTCCTTGGATGAAGAGAGAAACTTGAGCTTGGCCGTTTGCTTATCCGCCGACTTAACTCGCTTGGCCCTTGGCCGTCGAAGCGCCTTTTTCCCGAGCAAATATGTCTCAAGTTCAAGGTGCATGCCTTTGAGTGATTCGATCCATGTTTTAAGAATACGTTTCGGCATGTACGAATAGGCCTGAGTGAGGGCCGGATCCTTTCCAGAAGCGGCCTCCGTGAACTCCCGGAGATATCGATCAAGCCACTCCTTGACGCTCGCAACGCCGGACCCGGGAATGGCGTTAGCCTCAAGCCTCTTGATCAGAGAAAGTCCAAACACTGGCGCCTGTCCCTTTTGTGCATCCGTGATCCAGGAGTCAAGCATCTCTTCAAGATCACACAACACGGTTCGTCCAACCTTTGCCCGGACACGATCAATGGGGTTCTGACCCGGAGATGGATCCTTTCGAGCCTGAGCCCGTGAGCCGTGTAGGCCCAAGGCGATTTCGGCCAAGGCCTCCTTGATACGGGCGCGGATGTATGCCGTGTCATTTGTCTTGCCCTCCCGATGCACGGGGGTCATTCCCCGAAGAATGGCCCGTGCAAGCTTTGAGGCCGTGAGTTCCGGGACATAGTCAGGCGCACCTTTAATGGCCGCCAGCGCCCGAGCATCATACTTGTTTTGTGACATCCACTCAAGCAGTGAGAGTCGAAGCTCACTCGGAGAT
>Ga0194048_10000430_pt1 | contig 20387 bp, 47 predicted proteins | sample JunL225m_MetaG_FD_161685 | JGI IMG/M metagenome (GOLD analysis project Ga0194048, IMG submission 161685) | Anoxic zone freshwater microbial communities from boreal shield lake in IISD Experimental Lakes Area, Ontario, Canada - Jun2016-L222-5m | ecosystem: Environmental > Aquatic > Freshwater >...
GCATAGTTCACATTATACAAGATTTTTTGAGCGAGGTGTGGTAATTATTTAATTACTCTCAGGAGAATAGTATCGGCATTTAAGCGACCACCTAAGGCGCCATCTTTTGCCGCAATACTTGCCATAACATTTTTCAAAAACACTTTACCACCTTTCAGAATTTCAGGCAACATAACATCTGGTTTACGCAAAGTTTTTTGGATAGACTTTGTTTCACTATAATTGGTAATTGACGTACCTTTCACCGAGAATCCACCTGCATCTTCGGCATGATACACACCAAGTTTGCGATACTTTACATTAAACACCCAAATTTGCATTGCACCAATAATTTCTTTTGCTGGTACAGATTTCACCTTATATGTAGTATCTTCTTTACACAATTGAATTTTAGAAACCAATTGATCAGGAGTTTTTTGTTTACGCTTAGGCTTCTTACGATTAACCTTGGCTTCACCGGAAATTTTCATAGCATCGGTGATAATCGTATCACAGAATGCAATCAGTTTTTTCAATTCTGGTTTAGTAAAATTAGAATAGCCTTCACGTACCTGTTTGTCTTCGGTGTTTAACACATCATCAAATTCAATACGGCGCTTTTTGAATATTTCAATCAGACGGGCTGCATGTAGACCTTTAGCACGATCTTGCATGATAGACAATGGACTTGCTGGATTCTTAAATCCACTCACCACATAATCATCAATCGCACCTTCCAAGTCACCAGCAATTTCACCGACCTTCTCACGCAACCTATCTTGAATTGATACCGTTGGTGTAGTATCAACATTTTCTGGTTCATCAACATCAACTACCATAACTTTTTTCAGATATGTGTTAATGAAGTCTTCTCCACTCTTACCAACATTATTGCCATTCGTCCTTAAACGGCAAGTCCAGGCCAGTGTAAGATAACTTTTACCTGTATCTACACGACCTGCAATTTTATTTTTCTTAGCATAATCTTGGATGTATTTTAGTGCATCCTTATTTTCTACGTTCTGATGATACCAATTAAGAGCATTCACCATCTGAATGCTAGTCATCACATCATCAAATTTTGGTTCTTCAATCCTTGGAAGCCTTGCCATTCTTTAATTCCTCAAAAGTATAATTACGATAAGTTGTCAACACACGAATGCCGTCCGGCATTTCTTTATACAGCGCAGCCATAGACCGTGCCGCAGCCAAGTATGTATCAAAATTCAAAACAACACAACCATCAAACGCATCCTTCAATTTTTCTTTATTAATAAACATAGTCATATCATCGGCATAGCCATCAAACAAACTATCATAATTTTCTAGTGGTGTGACCCGATATCCATCGCTAGTCATCAACACATAAACACCTTGGGGCATTTTTACACAATCACTTCCTGTATTAAACTATTAGGACGGGCTAGCTGGTATACCTCCGCACAAGCCCGAATATTAAACATACCCACAATTCTACCGTTGTCAATCAAAACAAATTTTTTCATTTTATTTCACTTCAAAAGGTTTATTCCAGCGACCGATATCAACATGAATATAATATGCAGTATCAAAATAATCGGTCATCGCATCAGAATTATTATAGTAATCTGCACTATACATGGCTTTCACAATTTTGTCAATGATTTGCAAAGCCTGGCCAGAAAAATGATCCTTGTACCAGTAATGATTAACTTGGGCGTTACCAACAGAATCTTGATACTTACCGTAACGATCTGCACCAGGTGCAACTCGGCAAACTTCATTCATATTTGCGATCAAGTCAATCGGAGCCGATTTGATGATGCAGTTAATTGAGGAATGATTTGAGACTGACAAGGAGAACTTAACTCCAGTACCTTTCAGAGCCTTATCAAGATTTGCCTTGATAACCGCTTTTTTCGCTTGATTCATATAAGCCATTTTGTACTCTCTTTCTGATTTCTTGAGTTAATTATACCACAGGTTGGTAACTTTGTCAAGCGAATACTTGACTAATTTGGTCAGAATCCATCAACACACGGGTACGGAACTCACCAAACACCACAATTGGAGTATCTAACACAATAGTATTACAAACTTTACCACCATACTTAACGCGGCTTTCAACAACCACACCAATGAAAGAGTACTCGTCCAAGTACTTGCCAGCAACTTTTTTACCTTCTAAATTCCATGACATATCTGTTCCTTTATCAATCTATGGAATAAGTATAACATAACTGGAACAAATGTCAAGTGGTTGTTGCAAAAATACAACATTATAATTTTGCTATGAACTCAGCCTCTGGAATCCTCGTTTTAGTACTTTTGCTTCCCAAAACAATTACGATACGGCGACCGATATCCGTATCTAACATCATCACTATGCATCCACCGCTTGCTCGGATGTAACCAGTCTTGCTTACAATGAAGTCATGACGCTTGCCGATGATCGGATTTGTGTTGTTGAACACAAACCACTTCTTACGAACCTTTACCTTAACTTGGCTCATCTTACTTGATTCTACAATCAACGGATAATTTTGTGCTGTGCGAACCAAGGTGACCAACTCTTCAGCCGTGCTTACGTTGAACACACCAAGTCCTGTAGAATCAAAAAATTTTGTCTTTTCTAATCCCATCGCTTTCGCTTTAAGATTCATCGCAAAGATACACTTCGTGAAACCTTCCGAATAGTGTTCACATAATGAGTTAGCTGCCTGATTATCGGAATGCACAATCGCAAGTTGAATCATTTCTTTTCTGGTGTATTGTCCAAGGTTTTCATTTAAATCTTGTTTAGAATCTAGAATGACCATTGCAGTCATCAATTTGGTAATGCTTGCTATTGAACGAACTTCTTTTATATTTTGACTTTGAATTATTTTACCATCACCATCTGCAACAAGCCAACTCTGAGCGGTGATTTTTGCTTGACATGAAAAAACTATCATCGCTGTAATGACGGAAAGAAATATTTTTATCATCAAAACTTTTTAGTGATGTTTATGATACCAGTTTAGAATGATCATCGCTACAGCAAGAATTATATACGAAATCAAATTAATTGTCAATGCTGCACCCAACAAACTTTTACTTAATAACCATTTAAAAATATCTTTACACATTTATCTTCCAATGTATTTTTTAGGTAACGCTTCTATACGGCGTTGTTCTGGTGTTTTTGGTATCCAATTTTCACCTAAGTATGGATATTTTTCAATTCTATCTTCAACTACACCCGCTAATACTAATCCAAATATTCCAGCACAAATTATAACACCAACACCCCATGTAGCGTCAATCCAAAGTTGATCTATTTTTCTTTTCTTTTTCTTTTCACGGATAGCATCTTCTCGCATTTGTTTAGAAATGAGTACACGTTGGGTTGCTCCCATTTCTTTCATCATCTCTTCAACTTCAGTATACAGTGCACCAAGTTCAGGTGGGCTTTGGTAAATCATTAACTCACGCAATTCAACGGACATTTGCTCCAATTGCTTACGCATTAGAACACGTTGTAAAGCACGTTTACCTAAACTAGAATTACCTTGATAAACTTCTGTCTTAGCACGTTTCTCTTCTTCTTCAAATATGGCAAGACATTTGTAAAGATTATCATAGTATGCACCAAGATGTTCACCAATCTCACTATAAATGCCAACAGTTTCGCCATCACGTTTATTCAACGCAATGACACGATTTTTTTCCTCAACGAATTGATTACGTTGTGCCACAGTTGCTGGTTTTTCTGGTGGATGTGCCGCATGAAATTGTTCATCTAAATCTTTCAGGACGCCTTTAACCTCGCCTGCGGCACCTTTAATGTCTTTATAGAGTTTACAACCAGCTTTTACGGCGGACACAGCCGCATTCGCCATGGCAAATAGCGTAATGGGATCCATTAGATCCCCCGAATGATTGAATGTGGTTTAGACGAATCAGTGACTGATAATATATCCATAACAAAAAGTACCACCACAGGCAACTTTTTGAGCATTGTATTCCTTTTGACATAGATCAATACAATATTTATATCGTCAGACAGTCAGGAAACTTGATGGTACCGCCGGCGGGATTCAAACCCACATCGAACACTTTAGAAGAATGTTGCCTTATTCAATTAGACCACGGCGGTATACTATTTTTTATAATAATGAAGTTTTCTGTATTATCCATTATTACTAACGCCAGAAAAGTTACGGTTTGGATTTGAACCTTGTCCTAGTGTTGTCCACCTGTACGTCCCACCGTACTGACCGTAACTAAAATTTGTAGAGTTTATATTGGTGCGGGAAGAGGGACTTGAACCCTCAATCCTTTTTATCGGCGGCGGGTTTTAAGCCCGATGTGTATACCATTCCACCATTCCCGCATGTTTGGTGCCTCTTTCTGGTTTCGAACCAGACTCCCTGGATTTTCAGTCCAGTGCTTTCACCAGATTAGCTTAAGAGGCTTACTGGTGCTCCCACCAAGAATTGAACTTGGTTTTCATCCTTACCAAGGATGTGTAATGCCATTATACTATGAGAGCATGGTACCCAAGGTGGGATTTGAACCCACAAAATTCTCCTTTTGAGAGAGACACGTTTGCCAATTTCGTCACTTGGGCATAATTTGGTACCTCGTTGGAGAATCGAACTCCCGTATGCACCGTGTAAGGATGCCGTTCTACCATTAAACTACCGAGGCATATATTGGGTGGAAGTACGGGGATCGAACCCGTGATAGCGGAATCACAACCCGCGGTTTTACCACTAAACTAACAACCACATAAAATCTGGAGCGGAATATCGGAATCGAACCGATGACACCAACTTGGAAGGATGGAGTTTTACCATTAAACTAATTCCGCAAAAATGGAGCGGGTAGTGGGAATCGAACCCACAACTAAACCTTGGCAAGGTCTTGTGTTACCACTAGCACCATACCCGCTTTCAAGCCGCTAGACTTTTAAATCTATCAGCCGCATATGAAGCCGCAAAAGCATTTGGTTTAACCAAAGGCACTACGTTACACATACCCTTTATATATCCTACCGCTTCGTTAACAACAATACTAGAATTATACATTTGGTTAGGGTTAATGTCAAGATGTACCTCAATGTCATTAGCAATCATTTCCGATAATTGCAAATACATATCAGCCACTTTATACACTTCATTCATCAAACGCATCCGTGGCTTATTACGTTGTTTTTCATAATCACGTTCTCTGGTAATTTGTCCGAAGATTTTACAACCATGATTGCCGTCAATATGCACAACGATGGCGATAATGTAATCAGCATACCAATCATTACCAATCTTAACTTTTTCAGAATCGCAACCCAGATAAATTTTGGTATCTGGACCACAATTTTCTACGTATGCTTTCACTTCTTCCAAGTCAATTTTTTCGTTGTACATATTATTCCTTTTTCTAACGAACTGGTATCCCGTGAGAGAATCGAACTCCCGCCAAGAGATTTGGAGTTTCTTGTGCTACCATTACACCAACGAGATACATTTGGTACCTGGTACAAGAATTGAACTTGTAATAAAGGCTTATCAAGCCTCCGTTATACCATTTAACTAACCAGGTAAAATTTGGAGGGCGATAAGAGAATCAAACTCCTGTTCCAAGGTTCGTAGCCTCGTGTATTATTCACTATACGAATCGCCCATTGTTTGGTGGTGATAGAGAGACTTGAACTCCCAACAGTCACCGTATGAAGGTGGTGTTCTACCAATTGAACTATATCACCAAAATTGGAAGCGGGTGACAGATTTGAACTGCCGATGCACCTGGCTTATGAGACCGGTGTGGTGACCTCCCTACCCGCTATAACTGGTCTCCGATGCAAGAATCGAACTTGCGCCACATGGCCCCAAACCATGAATGATACCATTTCACCAATCGGAGTTAACTTGGTGCCCCATGACAGAATCGAACTGCCGTACCTGGATTACAAAACCAGACCTTTGCCACTAAGGATAATGGGGCTAATAACTTATGTAATTCAACTTGCATAATATACCTTTAAATGGTGGACCGTGAGAGAATCGAACTCTCGCTAAAGGCTTGCAAAGCCCCTGTGCTACCACTATCACTAACAGCCCAAATAATTGACTACTTATCCTTTTATACGCCGTCAATCAAGGCGAGGCTCTGGTGCCCTCTCTGAGATTCGAACTCAGACTTTACGGCTTCTAAGGCCGTCCTCTCTACCGATTGGAGTAAGAGGGCATGTTGGCTCCGCATCTCGGAATCGAACCGAGCTAATCATTGATTAACAGTCAAGTCCTTGCACCATGCTTGGATTCTGCGGAATAAAAATGGCGGTCCCAAGGGGTAACGATCCCCTTCTTTATGCGTGACAGGCATACGTGCGTCCATGAACACTTTGAGACCAATTTGGTGGAGTGGGTAGGGATCGAACCTACTTGCCGAAGCCACGGGTTTACAGCCCGCTGCCCTACCGTTAGAGCATCCACTCCATTATTTGTTTTTACCACACCATGTGTCTGTTTGTGAATGGCAATTCGGACATAACAAACGCAAATTATCCAACATATGGTTGTGATTATTTCCGTCTATGTGATCCAAGTGCAAAGAAATTTCTTTGCCTTGCCAAGCAGTCAATTCACATGATGCACATTTGTTTTCTAATATCTTTTCTTTTATTAACCTTTTTTTTAATTTCAAAGTTTGATATGTTGGATGTTTACCTTCAAGTATTTCATTTAACTCTATTTTTTTGGCACCGCCACCAATTTTGAATTCCAGACCTAATCTTTTAGCTCTACGCCAAACTGTTACATCAGGAACACCAAAATGATGTGATATTTTACTCAAAACAGGATTGATTTTATACTGTTCCAATAAATCGTCATCAGAAAATTTATCATTGTTATGTTTTTGTTTCATACTAACCTCCATAATATTATTTATGAAAAGTTGGATTTGAAATCTATCATATAGAAACACACTCCAGGAATCGAACCTGTCACCTCGTTCAACAAGGCTATACCAACAAACCAATGGCCATTGATCCGAGTATGTTTTTATATGGTGGGTCTGGTGAGATTCGAACTCACGGTCTTACACGTTAAAAGCGTGATGTTTTAGCCGCTAAACTACAGACCCAAGTTTGGTGCCTTGAGAGAGAATTGAACTCCCACTCAAGCGATTATGAGTCGCCTGCTTTACCATTAAGCTACCAAGGCATTTTACCATTTGTTTAGCTGACGCACTATTTGCTATGCTTCAACGGAATTGGTGGCCACACTACCGTTTATCATCATAGTTACGTAGGGTTGACGTTTACCCCGAGGCTTACATCAGCTAAACAAATGATACCATATTAAAATACATTAGGATGATTGACAAAAATAACAGTTTTGATCCTGCCCTACCATGCCGTCCATGGACTTGTTTGTCAATCACATTACATTCCAAATTATTCCAGCGTGATTTACTGTATCAACCTTTCGGCTTCGTTTCCATCTTTCATGTAACTTAGAAGAGTCTGCGCGGCCGCAGATTATTCTCTTGCTAAATTACCTACTGGTTTGGTAACCCAATGCATTTTAATATGGTACTCCGTACCAGAATTGAACTGGTCTTATCGGGTTGAAAACCCGGTGTCCTAACCGATAGACGAACGGAGTATATACTCTACAAATTTTTAAAGAACATCTCAATTACGATTTGAGTAACGTTTTACCTGTAGGCTATCAGGCTGCCTTGTTGATTTCTCAACTCATGCATGTAGTATAACACATCCATGAACTTTGTCAACAACTTTTTTCATCACTGTTGTTTTTCTACAACATCAACATAATGTCTGCTATAACTTACATTATGACTGGTTTTTGTCTTTAATGGTTGCTATAACAGCCATTAACTGGAGTAGCGGGTGAGATTTGAACTCACGACTTTACGGATTTGCAATCCGTTGCATTTGACCACTCTGCCACCGCTACACATTCAATTCATTAAAATGAAATTTTCTGAACTCTTCACCACACTGTTCATCAAGAATTTTTTGTGCCGTGTTCATCATCATGAATGATAACATCACCAATTCTTGCTTATCATCACACATCATAATTTGGCGTTGAATAGGTTGCATCAATTCTAATGCTCTTCGGTTCAAATCTTTCATTTTAATTCCTAAGTTTCATATAATTCATTTGGTGGAGAGTCTGGGAGTCGAACCCAGTGGCCATATTTCTACAGCCTGCGGTTTAGCAAACCGGTGCATTACCGTCCTGCCCACTCTCCAATTCTTCAATTCTATTGGCCGCTTCTTCTAACAAATCCGCAATTCTATCTGGCGCATTTTCTTGCACAGATTTTCTTGTGGAAATCTGTCTACGAATTTCAGCACGTTTCCGTAAACGATAAATTAAATCTTCATTCATAAAAACTCCTAAATGGCGGAAAGCGGAGGAGTCGAACCCCATCCCATTTCTGAGAACCCAGTTTTCAAGGCTGGTCGGCGCACCAACGCACCTGCATCACTTTCCATATAGAAACACACTAACACGGCTACCACACCTTACGATGCCCTGTGACCGCACTCCAGGTTAGATAATGTGTTTTCATATGGCACCCGAAATAAGAATCGAACTTATACTAAGAACTTCAAAGGCTCCTGTGCTACCACTACACCATTCGGGAATAATAAACTCTACAAATTTTTAAAGAACAGATTGTATCTTACAACAGAACGATGCCGTTGTCAATCTTTTTTTTCGTATATGTTGTGAAGAAACAACACATAAGAAAAAAGCCCTAGTTTTTGGACTAGGGCTTGTGAAACTTGAGGAGACTTCTTAGTTAGTCATCCAAACCTTCACAATACCCACTTCCCTCAATCGCCGTTACACTTGAATTATCCAGGCAATAGCTACCCCACGAAATTAATCGTGTGGGTTGTGTAAAGGAATGTTTAGTTTTCATCATAGTATTATATATGTTTCTTTTTGTCTTGTCAAGAGTTTTTTTGAACTTTTTTAAAATTATTTTACTTTTACTGAATGAGCATCACGAATTTCACCGTTCGGATACTTATACTTGATAAATCCATCTCCATCAATAAACGATACACCGTCCCAGAAATATTGTTTCTCGCGGTATCGTGCAACTTTTTCTTCTGAATATTCAGTCACATCAAATTGCAATTCGCCTAGATGTTGTTGCCAATTGTCATCGGCATTTTGTGTCAACAAACGAATGTCTTTTTCATCTTCCACTTCAACAATGTGCACCATGCGATGCATTGATACAGTTTCAACAATGTATTTTTTCATCATTCGTCCTTTTCAATTTCAATTTCACATGTAATAAACATTTCACACTCATCAATATTCCATCCGTGTTCTTCTAAATCAAACACAGAATTTTCTTCACAGAATTCTTCCAACCATTTAGCGGTAGCCTCATCACAATCTTCAAACTCATAATCAACTGAGCATCCATCAAAACACTCAATCAACTCACTATCATATCCACAATTGTAAATATCAACGCCTTCTTCCAATAGAGGAGGAGTATCATCATCAGTATATACCGTAAATGATCCACCACGCCAGCACGTATCAACATAGAATGATTGTTCACCATTGGTAAAATACTGTCTCTCAATAAGTGATTTTTTCCACTTAGGACTTACTGTCCACGATACTGTCATACTTGCACCTCATATGTTACTTCGTATCCACCTTTACGGTCTGTCCACCAGTCATCTTCATCCAACCAGTCCCAGTCAAGGTCAACACTTTCTTCCCAAGCCTTATCAACAACTTCATCAACAGAAATATCGCCAGCCTCAAACTGGAGATACATTAAATCAAGTTCAGCCTCGTCCTCAATATCACTATAGATTACACCGAATGTTTCTCGGTCAATCTCAATACTGTATCGTTTCTCAACTTGATGCCATTCAGATTTTACAATTTGTACCATAATTAAATCTCAATTGAAACTGATTTAATAGAATCCCAGCGGCATGAACGCCAACCTTGATTCTCAATATCAAACACGGATAAAACATCGGAAGATTTTTTACGTTCAACGGTGCTTTCAGTCTTCGGTGCAAATACATTTGGAATTTCTTCCGATGCCAAAGTACACTTCAAAGCACGTTCGGTACCATCTTTCTTAATGAAATTAATGGTAATAGAACCTGTCCGTAAAATCTCAACCAACCACTCTTGATGTTTGGGATTATTCTCAAACACATTAGAAAAACTAGAACTAATCATATCAAACTCCTAATTAACAGTTCACATTCGCCATTCTAACACTTTCCTTGATATCTGTCAAGTACTCTTTGAACCATTCTGTGGTTCTTTCTTTCTTTTTTGCAATTGTACCAAAAACATTATGTCCAACGAAACCTTTAGCATAAGTCATTGGATCAGAAAAGATGGCCTCAAAAGCCTCATCAAATATAAAATGTCCTTCGTCATCACGTGTGAAAAATACAACATGATACTTTTCACCAATATCACTACCTTCAACGGCCACACCAAAATCCTGTTTATACTTAATGAATCTAAATTCTAACGCATCAGTATCAGCATCTTCATCATCGGAGGGCAAAAACAAAAAACCATCATACTCATCCATTTCAGTATGCTTTTTCATGCAGTTCCTTTTTAAACTTGGCTTCTTCTTTTTTGCGATTATAAGCAACAGCCAATGTGACCACCCGCATACGATACTTGGGTGTACGTAAGTCTTTGGCAACTAAATTTCTTGGCTTCATTTTCATTCCTTATATAGCACGACCAGTTTTGTTATACAACAATTGATCAAGTTCCTTTTCAAAATCTCTACCCTGTCTTCGCAAGTGAAAAATTTTATCAATCAATTCATCACTATCACCCATTGTTGTATATTCACCGCGAGATTCCAATTCTTCAATCAAATCATCAGTATCAAAATCACTCAGGTCAACATCAATTGATATGGTTCTACAACTCATTCTTTATCCTTCAAATCTTTAATGTAAAGATACCACAAGCCTGAAGAGACAACAATACAGAATACACCGTATTCAAAATTATATTTTATCAATTCATTGATACCGTCGGTAACCAGTGAGCCGATCAGAAACCATGTGATCTCATCGGAATAATAACTCATCCATTCGTAGATTCTATCAAACATATTCGTCCAGATTATCAGAAACTTCAAGCACCCACGATTCAGGAATTTCCAGAATCAACGCAATAGATTGTGCATCATAGCCATTTTTTAGCATATCTGCAATCTCAATACACATATCGGACATTTTACCCATTTAAACTCCAAATCTTTTAACAGTCTATTAGTATAACATGATGGATCATTTTGTCAAGCACTTTTTTCAAAGTGTTGCATACAAACAACAATGCATACTTTGGTTTACAAATCAGCGCCGTAGTAAGCCAGAACTTTTTTGATAGCCGAAATAATTTCACGATTGGAAAAATAGTCAGCCTGTTTATATCCTGGGACAGAATCCAGTTCTTCAATTTCTCGTTGTTCAAGCTCCAAGCATTCCAGATTCTCACTTAATGTAAGAACTACAATCCGATCCGCAGTTTCAATGTCCAGTTCAATACCAATACCCATACCATTCTCCATTTCGTTAATGTCATCATCTACCATTTGTTCAATTTGACGTTTACGCATCAGATATACTTTCCAGAAGTAAGTTCCACCAATGCGACAGGCATCAGCACTAGAGTATACAGCTCCAGTAGCTCCATGTCAAGACCTTTTACTTGGTCCGATGGTGTTTTATCAATCAATTCATCAAAACTCCATAGCATACCCGGAATAGAAAACCGAATCGCCATCCTATATGCTAAGTCTTCACCTAGTAATTGTACTTTACTCATCCTAAAAACTCCAATTCAAAATTATGCACATCCTCAAACATTTGACGTTCCTCGGTACTCAATCCTTTCAATGCATCAGCAAATTTATCCATGTAGTAGTGGTACATAAACTGATCCTGCATAGCGGAATCATATTCTTCACGGAGATAACCATCATATGTCATCCATAGTCGTTCCGCTACACACAACTTCATATCCAGAATCTGTAAAAGTTTTCTCATCATACTTTTACATCCACTATAGTTGAAACAATCACCAAGTCATCTGGTGTTACATCAAGTTCCTTGTTCTCCAAAGCCTCAATGTATGAATCAAACGGACCAGCCACAAAGGTGCAAGTATCCTCTGTCTCATGAATCGTCACCAAATAGTAAACAGTCATCTTTAAAATCATATCAATCCTTTGAAATTGGAATAGCAATTATAACACATTGTTCATCACGAGGCAAACTCTTTTCACACGCTTGTTTAGCAGTATCATAGTTGGATATCTTACTTCCTGGCATAGTAGCAAAAGCAAAAGTAAGCAATGAACCAAAAATCATGCCAGATAAAAATCCACTCATTCTTTTCCTTTAATACACATTAATCATATGCTATCTTGTTTGTGAAATTGAATCTGTCATGCTTCCACCCAACCAATATCATCCATCACTTCAATAGACTCATAGCCATCATACTCAGAAATGCGGAATTTAGTACCAACTGGTAACCACTGCACCTCAAGTTTATCAAGCCCGCCAAGATAACCATCAGGATACATAGCCTCACAGTATTCTAGCATTTCCTGGTAATCAACTTTATCAATCAGCATTTGAGCCAACACAGGATCAAACAAATTATCACACTGATACGCATGCATCCAAGTAGACCAACCAGCGCCATGACCAGGAGATACTAGTACAGCAACCATACCATCTTTAACTAATTTTTCCATCTTGTTTTCCTCAAGCTCCACCTTCAATTTCATAGAATGAATAAACATAATTATACACGAAAGCACGACCTTCGTCACCACTTTGATACACTTCCTCAGGAGATTTACCAGCCATAGCGATATTCCGACTAGTCCACCATAAGTCAATCACCATCTGACCTTCACCGAGTATATAGGTCAGCATCCTGTTAATATCGGATTTAACGATTACCATGATGATTGGTAGTAAAAATCAACCACGCCCAAGTAAGGGCAAACCTTCTCTAGACCAACGATAGTGCGTTCCAGAGAATCAAAATACCACTCATCATAAGAAGTATCGCCAAAGAAGAAACCACTTGCAGTAGGAAGAAGTTTAGCCGACAGTTTATTATCCGCACGTACCTGTATACAGATATCCAGCAGTTCTCGCAACTTAGCATCGGGGACAAAATATTCTCCACAATCGTCCACACCTTCCTGGACGTTATCCACGAACCACTTGTGAACGGCATTAGCCTTGCGCCAGTAGAACGCCTCACACTTAACTTCCTGGATAGGGAAGCCCGTCATATCCTCTAGCTTATCCAGCTCAGTACGCAATTCCGCATCAGCAGGATTATAGTTGGAAACATAACGTTTCGCATACAAGTACATATCTAAGCCCATATCAAACTCCTCAAAAAATTAAATCCATGGTAACAAAGTACCAACAGAAACAACGACCAGATAAAGCCAACCACTGACCATGCTATAAACTTCATCATCCACATTATAGCATAATACACAATTAGCTCCGCCTTAGCAGGTAATTAACCATTTGTTCAAAAGCATCCATCAAAAAACCTTCTTACTTCCAGTAGTAACATGTTTACGACCCATAAAAGCGACCGAGTAACCTGTTTACGACCCATAAAAGCGACCGAGTAACCTGTTTACGACCCATAAAAGCGACCGAGTATCTCTCATTGCCTCGCCATGTCTTCTCAGAAGGACGTGGTTTAGCAGTAGCATAAACATTCACCAAAACACCATCGGAATTCAAGTAAGTCTTCAACACTTTCACATCAAGCTCCAAAAAGGACAACAACATCAACAAGAACGACAACCAGCGCAAGCGCCAGTACAGTCAGCAATATAGGCAATTCATAGCGATAAAACATCATTTCCCTCTTTATCATCAATCTATATGTATAGTATAGCAGGATCCATACCATTGTCAATATAAGAAAAAAGCATTACAACCGATTTAGTCAATTATTATCGGTACAAGTAGCCACCAGCCCAGTCAACATCAGGCGTACCATTAGTCAAGTCATACCGGGCACCCTTAGCAGGAGCAGCCCATGAAGCCGCTTTGTACAGCAAGCCATTAGACTTGTCAACAAACGCATGGACCGAGCGGTAGTTCGTGCCATCACGATCCGCCATGACAATCTTAAAGTACTTCCGACCAGTCTCAATGGCAAACGACTTACCAATCAGACTATTAGGAAAACTCGTATTGTACTGAGTTTCCAGAGCATCACAAAGTTCTTGGGCCAGTGCTTTTACATCCGTCATTTTAGTTCCTTTTGTTAATCTAAGACTCCATTATACCAGAATCCGAAGGGTTTGTCAATATAAGAAAAAAGTACTCATTTAAAGGTGTTCTGTACCATCTCAGCGAAGTATTCTTTACGATAGCGATCCGATGATTCCATGATATAGTCAGAAGCCGCCTGGAGAATCAACTCAGCAAACCTCACATTAATCATTTCCTTAGTAACAAGAAAACTTGGTGTTTTAGTAATAACATCATCGTGGGCTTGCTTGGCCAGTTCTTTAATTCGTTCGTTCATTCTTCAACTCCGAAATGTTCTCGAATCTCGTCAATAATATCATTCACATCATTAGGTGGATAGCCATCAAATGCCGCACGGTCTTGAGCAATGCTAACACATTCCTGCACAATCAACTCGGCAAACTTTTCCAAATCTTCTTGAGTGGTATAATAGATTGTTTCAGGTTCTAATGCCAAATCGTCATCAAATTCTATACCAGCCTGGTCAGCAAGTTTTTTAATTTGTTTGTTCATTCTTCAACTCCAATTATACATCAGGGCTAAGAACATTAGCAAGTAGATAAAATATTGAATCTTGTCCTTGCGTTTTTGTTCTTGGACTAAAAACTTACTCATTCTTCAAATTCATCCAAGCAGTTATTGACATAATCAATTTGGGCTTGCATAGCCACCGGAGCAACTCTCTCCAGTAGAGCCATGATATCACGGAGAGTTTCCTCTAGGTCCATTTCATAGTCATAGACTAGGCGCATATACTGGTCAGTTAAACTTGGATTCATAGTAATTCCTTAAACACTTGCTGGATCAATAACGATATCAGCCAGAACGATGGCCACGTCATACGCTTTCCGTGCTTTAAACACTTTCGCAGCCGCTAACTGAGCCGCATAAGACGTAGCGGCCATAACAGTAATAACTTGATTTTTGTAGAAGGCTTGATAAGTTCTCATTGGTTTCTCTCTTTCTTCCACTCTATTATACCAGAAAATTAGGATTTGTCAAGTACAGAAAAAGTATTAAGCCTTGTAGAAGTTAGCATAGCGGTTGAACAAATTGACCAAATATTCATTCATAACCCATGGAGCCATATCGTATTGTTCATCCACGAATTTCAATGCTTTCTTGGGTACCCAGAACGTGCATTTGGCGTTATCAGCAACGACAAATTTCATAGCCTTGGGTGACTCATCCAAGACTTTTACAGTCAGTGCTCGGCGAACAACACGTCCAACCCAAATAGTAGTGTAAACTGATTCCATGATTATTTCTCCAAAAAAGTAGCAATAGCCGACAAGACGCACAACACAGTAAAAACACCCAAAACAATCATCAACATTTTCATCCCTCTTTTCTGATTTCTTGAGTTAATTATACCACAACTTTACCAGGTTGTCAAGTACAGCAAAAGTACTACGCAAACTCCATCAGGTAAGCATGTTCATCAGCATCGGGTTTAGTAGCAAATGCGGCCACGTAAGCGCCAGCAAAGTCAATCACCACAAATTTCTCAGTAAGAGAAATATACACAACACGGTACCGTAACATTATAGCTCCTTAAGCCAGGTAGTAGTAGAACAGCGGAGAAAAGAACAGCGCCGCAATCACAACGCTTTGGAAAATTTCAGTCAGAAATTTAGACATTGTAGTACTCTTTCAATAATGATTGAAGACGTAGAGCAGCCAGGGCAATTTCATAAGTCTCAGCATCAATTGACAAATCAGCAAGTACAGCAAGTAGATTTTCTAGTGGCATTTGTTTCTCTCTTTCTATGGGTTTATTATACCATATCCAGAGAGAATGTCAAGCAATACCTGACCAATCCGTAGTGTTATTTGATGAATTTCTGTAAGTAAGACTTTCGTTTCTCTGGAGACAAGTTCTCCTCATTAAGATAGGTCTTGTACCTGTGGCAACACGAACACAGCGTTTGGTAGTTCAGAGGATTAGGATTGTTCCTATCTCCGTCAATATGGTCAACCTCCAATTGCCACTTCCAGTTCACGATAGTAGTGGTACACTTATAGCCAAGACGACCATCTACATTCTCACAGTATTGTTTACGGTGATACAGGTGTTTCATTCCACCACGCTTCTTTTGGTACTTCGCTTTATGATGATGGGAGCATAATTTATGGTATCTTCCATCACCAGCATTATCGGCATGATCATCACAGCCTTCGTGCTTACACATTGGAGCTGGATTCAGTACTTCTAAACCCCATAGTGTATTGATTAGTTCATTAGCCATACTTAAATTCCATCTTAAACAACCTAACAGCCTCAGTATACAACTTCAGCAAGGCCTTGTCAAGTGGTCAGTACTTGGAAATGCTCACTTCTACCGGGATTTGCTCCATTTTGTCATTATAAACACGAACGGTACGGGAGATGCCAATAGCTTGTTCTTGGGCCAATTCCGAGAGTAGAACGTAAACAGCAGACCGCTGTGTTGCATAGGCTAGCTTATCAGTAGCACCAACAGTGGTGAACATAGCAACGCCATTGATAGCCAAAAAGATTTTCTGGGAATTCTTCAAACCTTTGATAACGGATGCAACACGCATAACAACTCCTTAGGGAAACAACACACCAAACACGGTTTCACGGACAGCGGTATCGGTAGCCTCAGCATAACGCTCATCCTGTGACAACGCTTCCAACATACTTTCAACGACTGGCCAAGACAACTCGGCGGTCTCGGCACACTCGATAATCTTAGCAACGGCAGAATTTCCTGCTTCGGTGAACATCCAGAATTCAGTCATTTTTCTTCCTTTATCCACATCCATACCCAAATCCAACATCAAACCTTCAACAGACATAACAACTCCTCAAGTAAAGTCAAAAAGAAATTCATCCCCGGCCTTGGAGACGATGATTCCACAGTTAACGACTTTGGACAATGCAGTCTCAATCTTAGCCGCTTCTTTAGCCGAACACTCTACAGCAAGAGTACCGTAGGCGAAATACGCACGGTTATCAGTTTTCAAAACTTTTTCAACCTTATCCAAAACGACTTTTTCGAAACCCATATCTTTTCCTTTTCTCTCAATCTATGGAATAATTATACCACAACTTTACCAGGCTGTCAACCAATACCAGACTATTTCAGTCAACTATTAATAGGACTGATGGGAATGTCCGATAGAGTAAGCAACAGCATCCGCTGGCGCACAAACATCTCCGTCCGCATCCACTGGAGTAGGTACGTAGATATCAGCGAAGTTATCGTAGCAGTAATACCCAGAATGGGTCACCACCAACCGTGCATCCGCAGGAAGGCGAGACAACGCCGCAATCATATCAGCAACAGTAATGTAAGAATCAATCATATCTTTTCCTTTTCTCTCAATCTATGAATCTATTATACCAGGTTTCCAGGTAATGTCAACCAATACCCTACCAAAATAAAGTAATACTAATGGCTGAATTGACAATCCACCGCCTTATGGTATAATTGTTTTATTCGAAATTAACTGGGGTGGACGGTGGGAGTGGGCGCCACCAGGAAAAGGGAGGAAATGAGTACTTTTGTTTGTGCCATGTGTCTCCATAGCAATCCGTGTATAAACGTTAAAAAGCCGCAAAAAGCGGCTCTAAGTTGTTGATTTATAAAGGGTAAAAAATCAATTTTTCGGCATTACGTTTTTCTTGGATATCTTGCAGGTCACCCATTCGTTATACCATCTATCAGATAGTAGTGCCTCCCACTGGAATATGTAATGCGTTTCCCAGTAGGAGCATTCCGATCTGTTCCTGCATAGCTTTACAATCCGTCTGGAGAAATTGGACTCACCAAGTGTAGCAACATCAGCCAGGAGTACCTTGTTTGATCCATAATAGGATTCCCATCCAGATGAAACCCTAATCTTCTTGCGCTTGCCCTTAACAGTCTTGTATCCTGCTTTGGTGAAGTATTTGCGCCCTACGTATTTGCGCCCACTTATATTATTGGTGATAACATAGACAAAGCCATACGTATCACCAATTATTTCATCCGTCACATGTTCATTATTATAAGTCCAACTCATCGGAATCCTCACTCTCTTCCATTATGTATTCAGCACATACTGGGCAAAAGTGTGGTTGGTCCGTTATAGTCTCCTCATCATATACGATCTTATAGGTGCTCTCGCAGTTATCGCAGGTGTGTTTTAAAGTCTTCATGCATATCCTTTATAGCCATGAGGTATCGTCCTCATCGTGGTATGTATGCATGTTATCAGTAGTCAGTGGAATGTCCAGCATCCAATCTGGATCAGTCAGCACATATTCGCCGGCTCTCTCCAATGACCTATTCTTATTAAGGCGTGATGCAAAGTCCGATGCAATGGACCTAGTGGCAGCCCCTTCTGGTGTTGCGTGATAGGCTCTTAGTTTGGCTGATTTGGCCTCTCGGAGTTCTGGCGGCTGTTCTCGGACATTGGCACAGGAGTATCCGCAGAATGGACCTCTTTTCTTATGTTCTTTTCCGCATTTTGGACATATCTTCATAGGTGTTTATTTATACTGGATTTCTCAGTAGTGCGAATGCGGTACGATAATCGCTCAAAAAATTATATAATCCAGCATTTTATGCTTGTAATGCTTTGGTTTGCAGTATAATCTTCCATCTTCATAAGTATAATGGTATTGATTCTGGTTTATTATCTGGCCAGCATGCTATAAAGTTACTAGTACCATTCATATATTCATTGTAATTGGATATTCTGGTGTATCCGAAAGGATTGACTGATGAAGTATTATTAGGCTTCTCTGTATATACTGCTACATCACACCATAATCCACCATCAAAATCATTACGCCAGAATGCTATTACATCATATATCTTATTGGTATATCCATTAATATTGGATGATCTTGTATATGCTATTGGTGTTCTATTCATTTCGGATACTTGGATTGTTCTTCAATATATTGATTATACTGATTATGTGAACCACTCCATAGCTTAATAAACTCTGCGGATGCTGTGCGATTATCGCACGGATTAATACAAATCCAAGAATGTGGCTGGTTCATCAGGCTTTTGGACATTATTTTCATATGCCTCAGATATATTAACATCATCGCCATTCTGTCTCTTCTCCAATAATTCTATGGCTTTATATGTTGTTCCTATACCTATTCCACATGTTTTTGATATATCTCTTATAGAATACTCCTCTAGCCGCATATGATATATCTTTGTCATTAGATTGGATTTTAATTTGGATGGTCTACCAACTTTTATTCCTTTTTGTTTGGCATTTTCAATACCTTTTTTAATCATTGTGGAATGATCCGTGGATCTGTTCTTAATTACTCCATGAATAATATCGTGGTGATAGGCGCATACTGTGATTGTATTATCCGAGGTGTCGCTTGTTCTTTTAACACCGGATAATACTACAGGGACGATATGATGCTGGTGTAAATCTTCTTTATCACCACATACACAACAAAAATCTAATTTCATTTTCCAAATGTATTTCTTAAATTTGTACCATTTTTTTCATCATATTCATCAATAATTTTATAATAGGAGTGGCATCCTATTTTTAGGGTTTTTGTTATTTCCTTTGGTCCGATACCGCCTTTTCTCAATATGACAACTTGATTTTTGACCGAATCTGAAATTGTGGATGGTCTACCCAATTTAGTGCCGCCGGCTTTGGTTTTTTGTAGGGCTTCCTTTATCATCTCGGAATGTAAATTCTTTTGATATTTTACCACACCATGCAGAATATTATGATGAAATGAACACACGGTTAAGGTAGCCTCATCAGATATAAATCCTTTTTCAAATAGGCATGCAAATAACTCAAAGGAATTGCAATCCTTCAATGGCTTATTAGGATCATATTTTTTGGACTTACCGGTGCGTTTGGCTCCAGTATATACTACGGGCTCAAGGTGGTGTTGTTGAAGGTCAGCCTTCGTACCACATACACAACAAAAATCTAATTTCATAATTTATCTCTTTTATAACATTCTACACATACAGCATTATACCTAGGACCACCATGGGCTGATATTGGCTTATTTGTAATTTGAACCAGGTGATATCATCCTCTTTGACTATACAAT
>Ga0194048_10000431_pt1 | contig 20370 bp, 19 predicted proteins | sample JunL225m_MetaG_FD_161685 | JGI IMG/M metagenome (GOLD analysis project Ga0194048, IMG submission 161685) | Anoxic zone freshwater microbial communities from boreal shield lake in IISD Experimental Lakes Area, Ontario, Canada - Jun2016-L222-5m | ecosystem: Environmental > Aquatic > Freshwater >...
TCATTTACCTCACTTGACTGGCTGCTTTCTATTGGCATGGCGCTCACATGGGGCTCATCATTTTTGTTGATCAAAATCGCAATACGCCACTTTGATTCATCTGTCATTCCACTTGGCAGAACTGCATTTGGCGCTGCTGCGCTACTGCTCATCCCTAGTGCGCGTAAACGAATTGCCAAAGAACATTGGCCTCGACTACTTGCTCTCGGCTTCGTTTGGATGGCGTTGCCTTTCTTGTTGTATCCACTTGCAGAGGAATCGGTCTCTAGTGCCATTACCGGAATGATGAATGGTGGACTTCCGGTTGTGGTCACTGTCATCACCGCAATTTGGGTGCGAATTGTTCCCAGCCCGCGAAGGATGTTGGCGGTGCTCGTTGGGTTTTCAGGCATCGCACTCATTGCAGTGCCTTCAATACGCGAAGGCTCAACTGCAGATGCAAAGGGAATTTCACTTTTGCTGCTGGCATTACTTTCTTATGCAGTTGCAATCAATCTTGCTCGACCTTTGCAATCTGTGTACAGCCCGGCAACACTCATGCTTCACGTTGAACTTGTTGCCTGTGCTCTTTCGCTTCCCTTTGGATTGTGGGGAGTTTCGCGTTCAACATTTGCGTGGCCTGCGCTTGGCGCACTTGCACTTCTCGGAGTACTCGGAACTGGATTTGCATTTGTTCTATTCGCATTGCTCACCAAACGAACAGGCGCAGTTCGCAGCATGATCCCTACTTACTTCACCCCAATTGTTGGCACTGTTCTGGGGAAAGTATTTAACAATGAGCCAATCATGTGGCTCTCCGTTGTTGGAATGCTGATCGTGATTGTTGGAGCGTGGCTTACGAGTCTGCCCGAAAAGCAACTAGCTACAGCTCAAGTTCCAGCACGCTAAATGCACCAAGCCCATCGTGGCTGGTAAGTGCTTGTGCCTCGTTGGAGCGACTAAGCATTTTCATTGCTGCAATATCTGGAGAAGATTTATGAGCTTCCCAGTACTCCATTCCTTCGGAAACAAGTTCGCCAATTCCATTTGAATTCAACCATTCTGACTGTTTAGCAACAGACAAAGATGGAACAACCTTCATCAACTGGTCCACCATTACCTGTGTTGTGATGTCTTGCGAACCTGGGTCAAGCAAATAGTGCACTCCGCGCTCGTGTTCTTTGTAGGTGCGTAACCATTCGCGCCAAGGAGTGACCGCAATCTCACCTGTTGATTGGCTGCAATAGTCAAAAACCAACACTTTTCCATTACTTATCTTCTGCGACACATTGAGCAACCACTGTGTAGCAGCAGTTTGAATTGGAGCGCGCGACCCGAGTGGTGCTGTTTTAGGTAGAACTTCGGGAACTTCGTCAACTTGTCTCAATACCTCAACGAATTTTCCACCATCGCCCAACGCAACGAATGCTTCTTTCCACGTACCGTCAAACACAAATATCCTGAATGGCAAATTGTCAAGTAGTTCGTTCGCAAGCACTACTCCCTGAATCGTCCTGTCAGGGAAATCTGCCATTGACTCCACAAAACTTGGATGCAATGCGCGCTGTACTTCAGAGATTTCTACGGCAACATATTTCAGCGCGGATATGCACTTGGGTTGCGCATTATAAATTCCTCGCGCCAATGTTCCTGGCCCTGCCCCAACTTCAACAACATCGAATGAACTTGGACAACCCAATTCATTCCAACAGTCATCCAAATAGCGAGCAATCACTGCTGCAAAAAGTGGCCCAACTTCAGGAGACGTAATGAAGTCTCCACGCCGACCAGCCTTGCCACCATCATGGTAAAAACCGCCTTCGCCATACAAGGCAAGGCCCATGTATTGCTCAAATGAAATTGCACCACCTGCTGCCGTTATGGCAGCAGTAATCGACTCAGCCGCCGAAGGCACCGGTGATACGAGCAATGTCTCCAAAGTGTGTTGCAACTCCAGGCAATACACCAAGCACCAACGTGGCCACACAAGTTATGGCAAGCGCCAAAGCAAGTGAGCCCGGCACTACAACTTGCGTAGTGTCACCGTCTGGAACTGGCTTCATCCACATTTCACGCATGATCGTTCCGTAGTAACCGAACGCCACAACCGAGTTCACCGCACCAATGAGTGCAAGCGCATAACCCCAGCCTGTTCCCGAACTGAGCAGCGACTGAAACGCCGTGAACTTACCGATCCAACCACCGAGTGGCGGAATACCTGCAAGCGATGCAAGGAAAATGGTTGCAAGTACTGCCAAACCTGGTGCGTATGAAAAGAGCCCACCCCAACTGGAAATCTCACCGCTACGTGTCTTGCGAGAGACCGCAATGATTACAGCGAACATACCGAGGTTGGTAGCTGCGTACACCAACATGTACACCACAACCGAACGCAACGCTGAGGACGACACCCCGGACATTCCTGCAACAGCCAGCGGCATTAGCACGAATCCGCCTTGGCTGATGGACGAGTACGCCATCATGCGAACAACGTTGGTTTGGCGCAGTGCAACTACGTTTCCAACCGTCATGGTAAGTGCCGACAGCACCCACATGAATGGTTGCCACACGCCCGATGCTTGAGGGAAGGCCACGAACAACAACGTCACCAACGCAACAAAGCCAGCAGCTTTAGACGCAACGGAGAGGAATGCGGTAATTGGGCTTGGCGCACCTTCGTACGTGTCTGGTGCCCAGCTATGAAATGGAACTGCCGAAACTTTGAATGCGAAGCCAACAATGACAAACACGATGCCAAGCGCATGCAGTGCACTCAGTCCACCCGTTGCCGTGATGCTCTTGCCAAGGTCGACAAGCAAGGTGCTATTTGCGGCACCAAACAACAACGACATGCCGTACAACATGACTGCGCTGGCAAATACTCCGAGCAAGAAGTACTTCATGCCGGCTTCATTGCTCTTGATGTCGCGCTTACGCCATGCAGCAAGCATGTACGCAGGAATAGACAGGAACTCCAGCGCGACGAAAATGGAAACGAGGTCGCGTGAAGAGGTCATCATGACCATGCCAAGAATGCTGGAGAGCAACAGGAACCAATACTCGCCCTGCCAGTACTCGTCCTCTTCAACATGCTTTGTTGACAGCAACACCACGACGTATCCCGCAATGAGGAACATCGCTTTCATCACAACGCTGAATTCGTCAACTACATATCGGCCATCAAACATCGAACGAACCGATGATTCGCTTAAACCAAGTGTGAGCACTGGAAGCATTGCGCCGAGCAAAGTGAAACCGGTAAGCGACGAGATAATCCACTTAAGTGATTCATCAAGGAACAAATCTGCAAGCAACACCACACACAAACCCGTCGCCAGAATGATTTCTGGCGCTAGCGCGTGGTAGTCAACCTGCGGGCTTACCCACTCGGTTGCAGCGGCGATGACGGAATGAATCACGTGATCAGCCCTTGAACCCTGACAGCACTACTTGAACGGCTGGGTCGAGCACCTTGAACATGAGGTTTGGGACAACGCCAAACACCAAAATGGCAATCAGCAACGGAGTCCATGCAAACCACTCAAACTTGTTCACATCGTGGAATGCATGATCGTCGTGACCGTGTCCGTCACCAGCAAATTCTGGCTTTGGCTCGCCAAAAGCAACGCGCTGGAACAACCACAGCAAGTACGCGGCAGCCAAAACGGTGCCGAGTGCAGCGATCACCATGTACACGCGGAAGACCGTCTCATTCAGTCCTGCAGCCGGGCTGTATGCGGAAAGGATTGCTGGGAATTCGCCCCAAAAACCAGCAAGACCTGGCAAGCCAAGCGAGGCCATGCACGAAAATCCAAGGATCCAGCCAAGGTGCGGCATCTGCTTCAAAATGCCACCGAGGCGAGCAATTTCAAGCGTGTGATAACGCTCTTTCACGCTTCCTGCGACGAAGAACAACATGCCGGTGATGAGACCGTGTGCAACCATTCCGAACATTGCCGCAGTCATACCGAAGCTCGTGAGTGTTGAAATTCCGAGCATGACAAAACCCATGTGAGCAACTGATGAGAACGCAATCAATCGCTTCATATCAGTCTGCGCCAAACAACCAAGTGCTCCGTAAATAATTCCGATTACTGCAAGGCCACCAATGTACGGAGCCCAAGCCTTTGCGGCTTCTGGAAGAACTGGAATTGCGATACGTACGAATCCGTATGTTCCCAACTTCAACAAGATTGCGGCCAAAATGACCGAACCCTGCGTTGGTGCCTGCGTGTGCGCATCTGGCAACCATGTGTGGAATGGAAACATTGGAACTTTCACAGCGAAGCCAATGAACATTCCGGCAAAGATCCAGATTTGAACATTCTTTGCCAACGCACCACCGTGTTCAACGAGGTACGGAATAGCAAAACTCTCTGCGCCAGTCTTGAAGAACAACGCGAGGAAAGCAACCAACATCAGTGCTGATCCGAACATGGTGTACAAGAAGAACTTCAGCGATGCGTATTGGCGATTCTCGCCACCCCATACACCGATCATGAAATACATCGGCAACAGCACTAGTTCGAAGAACACGAAGAACAAGATGAGGTCTTGCGCAATGAACGTTCCTGCCATACCAGTCTGCAGAACCAACATCAACGAGAAGAAGGCCTTCGGGTTACCTGGTGAAGGAATGTGGTCAAGGCTGTAGATCACGACGAGCAATGTGATGACCATCGACAAGAAATACAACGGAAGGCTGATGCCATCAAGTCCGATGTAGTAGCTGCTCTTAATCAGTGGAATCCACGTCTTTTCATCGACGAACTGCATTGTTCCTGCATTGCCGAAGTCAAAGCGGAACAACGTCCACACGCCAACTGCCACAGTTGCAATTGATGTGAACAATGCAACCTTCTTGATCAGTTGTTCATTTGCCTTTGGTACAACCAACAGCAACAGCACGCCGAGTAGTGGCAAAAATGTGCCAACACTCAACATCCAGTTGTGGTCACGGAGCATTTCCATGTTGTTGTCTCCCTTGATTCTTTCTTGTTACGAATTGATAATGACGAGTACGAGAGCGGCAACGGCAGCAGCGCTAAACAGCAACGCGCCATATTGGCTCACTTTTCCTGATTGGACTGGCGCAAGCACGCCGCCGGCGCCCTTGGTTGCTTTGCCCGAATTGTTGACCGTTCCATCCACCACACGTTGGTCAATGTTGCGGTACACCCAGCCAGAGAACGCACGACTGGCTCGGGCAACTGCATGCAAGATGCCATCCAAAACGTTCTGGTTGAACCAATACGCAGCTGCAGCAATTGGGCCTGCAATTGCTTTAACAATCACATTTTCATACAACGCATCGAGGTAGTACTTGTTGATTAACAAGTTGTAACCAGCACGCAGAGCACCATTGCGCTCCGTAAGTCCGACAAGTCGCTTGTCTTTGCGGGTGTAGAGCAACGTTGAAAACAGCCAACTCAGCGCAATACCCAAGAACACAATGCCTAGCGAAAGCATCGCCTTCGACCATTTAAATGGCGCATGTTGTAGTTGAGGTGCGTAACACACTCCTTCTTCTGGAGTTTCGCTTCCGCACGGAGAATCGTGGTGTCCTTCTTCTGCCGCTGTAGGAATACTCAGCACTTTGCTATGACCAGGGCCGCCTGGGGCGGTTTCCATCACTACTTCTGCGCGTGGCTCAACCCACGTTTTAATACGCTCCCACTTTTCGCCAAATGGCGTTGCGTTCAATAGACCCGAGCTCAACGCCAGCACTGCAAGCAGAACTAGTGGCAACGTAATGCGCCAGCCGCTTTCATGCGGTCCGTGGTCTGCGTGATCAGTTGCATGAGCATCGTGTGCATCATGGCTGTCGTGATCGTCGTGTGCAGATGCGTGCGCGTCATGGTGTACATCGTGATGCTCGCCTGCCGATGCGCCGCGTGCCTCACCAAAGAAGGTCAGGTATGTCGCACGTGTCATGTATGCAGCAGTCATGAAAGCACCGATAAGTCCAATAATCATGAACAGTTGATAGCCGTTATGACCAACGTTGTCGATGATTTCGTCTTTCGAAAAGAACCCAGAGAATGGGAACACCCCACACAAAGCGAGAGTTGAAATGACCCACGTGGTGAACGTGATTGGCATTACTTTGCGCAATCCGCCCATGTCCTTCTTCATGTCAAATGAGTGATGAGAAGCGCTATGGCTAATTGAGCCTGCGCCAAGGAACAAACATGCTTTAAAGAATGCGTGAGTAAAAATGTGGAACACCGCAGGCAACCAAGCACCAGCGCCAAGGCCCAACATCATGTAACCCAACTGGCTTACCGTTGAATACGCAAGCACCTTCTTGATGTCGTTTTGTACGAACGCAAGCGCAGCGGCAATCACAATGGTGATTCCACCAATGATGGTGATGAAGTTGCCACCTGATCCCAAAATGTCGAAGCCTGTAAAGAACACTGGATACAAACGCGAAACCAAGAACACGCCGGCAACAACCATGGTTGATGAGTGCAACAGCGAGCTGACCGGTGTTGGACCAGCCATTGCGTCCGGCAACCACGTGTGAAGTGGGAATTGACCACTCTTGCCAATGGCTGCAATAAACAATGCGACTGACGCAACCAAAATGACGGTGCTATTTGGCTCGCCCGAAAGCGCCCATGCACTAATTCCACGGATAGAGAATCCGGACACTCCGAGATGCTTGGTGGTCCACTCATTTGAGGCGAAGTACAACATGGCCACACCAACGAGTAGACCCATGTCGCCAGTACGAACAGTAAAGAATGCTTTCAATGCAGCGCGACTGTTCGCGCCGTCTTCCCACCAATGTCCGATGAGCATGAAGCTGCACAGACCCATGATTTCCCAGCCGAGTAGGAACAAGATGGTGTCTTCAGCAACCACCATGGCAAGCATTCCAGCCGAGAACAATGTGAGCGCGGCAAAGAAGTGCGTGTAGCGACGATCGCCCTTCAAATACTCAGTTGAATACAACTGCACCAGCGTTGAAATAAATGCAACGACCACCAGCACGATGACAGAAAGTCCATCAATGGATTGGCCAATGGTGAACTTCATACCACCGATTTGCCACCAGTTCCAGGTGCGCACAACTGGCGCAATGAATTGTGCCTCTGCTCCGCTGTTTACACGATCAATCCATTGCATTGCAGTTCCGCCAGCCAAAACAAGGCTGGACAACATGCTGAGCAAACCAATTTCGCTGCCCTTCATAGGCAACTTCTTGCCAAACAAAATGATGATGAAGAATCCAATTGCCGGGACAATCGGAATCAACCAAGCGTGTTCAAGGAACCAACCAGACGACAAGGTCTGCAGGGCTTCTGCTGAGCGAATCATGATTAGCCCTTCATCTCCGAGAGATCATCGAGTGAAATGGTTCGGCGGTTGCGGAAAATGAGCAACACCAAACCAAGACCCACGCCAACTTCGGCAGCCGCGATGGCAATGATGTACAACGCAAACGTGTGACCGTCTGCGTTTCCATTGCGCAACGCAAAAGCAACGAAGTTCAGGTTGACCGCGTTCAAAATAAGTTCGATGGACATCAATACAAGCACAGCATTCTTGCGAGCAATCACGCCGTACACGCCGATGCAGAACAACAGTGCTGCAAGAAAGAGGAACTGATTTACCAACATGAAATCAATCCTTCCTTGCTAACACGATGGCGCCGATGACAGCGGCAAGCAGTACAAATGAAAGCGCCCAGAACGGCAGCAAGTACGGCCCAAAAATTTGATCTGAAATTTGTTGGGTTGTAACGAGCGATCCATCGCTAGGAAGTTTCTCGGTACCAAACGAATCGGCAAGTGCGAGAGACATTGCGGCAAACAACACCATTGCCACAGGAATGCCCAAGTTTGAGTAGCGATTGTTCAACCCACTATTCACACCAATGCGTGAACGAGTGAGCATGGTTCCGAAGAGGAATAACACCATGACAGCACCGATGTACACCAACACCTGTGTTACCGCTACAAACTCTGCTGCAAGCAAGATGTACTGAGCCGCAACACCGGCGAGCACCACAACCAGCCACAGCGCTGCGTGCACAACGTTGCTTGTTGTCACCACGCGAATAGCAGCAATAACCATGATTGTTGCAATGATTGCGAATCCGATGTTTTGAGCGACCATGACTGCCTTATTTCTTCTTCTTGTCGGCGCCGACTTCAAGCTCTGGCGCTGCAGGAACTGTTTCCATCCACTCACCAAGCTTCGACTTGTCGTGCAACAAGTCGGCAATGCTTGGCTCGGAGTATTCGTATTCAGGGCTCCAGAACAAAGCGTCGAACGGACACACTTCAACGCAAATTCCGCAGTACATGCACAACGCGTAGTCAATGTCGAAACGATCAAGCTTGTTTACTGCGCGTGGCTTTCCACCTTCACGACGTGGCGGAGCAAGTTCCTTGTGCGCTTCGATGTAGATGCACCAGTCGGGGCATGAACGTGAGCACAACATGCACGAGGTGCAGTTGTCTTCATGCAAGGCAATAACGCCACGCGCACGAATTGGTGGGGCTTCCTTCTCTCGCGGGTACTGCACAGTGTTCGAACCGTTTTTGAACGTGCGCATCATCGTGTTAAACGTGACCGCAAGGCCCTTGATCATTCCTGGAATTTGAGCCATTAGAAAGCCACCTTTAACACTGCGGTCACCATGATGTTTGCGAGCGAAATTGGAATGAGAACCTTCCAAGCAAACCGCTGCAATTGATCTTCACGGAAACGTGGGTACGAGAACCTGATCCACATGATGAGGAACACCAGCACCATCATTTTGGTGAACACGATGAGCGGACCAGCGACATTCATCCAATTGGCGACACTGTCCATCGATGTCCAACCAAACCATGAGAACGGAACACCCCAACCACCGAGGAACAATGTGCTGGCGATCATGGCGAACACGCCGGCAGTGGCGAATTCACCGATAAAGAAAATAAGGAATCGGAAGCCGGAGTATTCGGTCATGTAACCCGATACCAATTCCGATTCTGCAATTGGCATGTCGAATGGCGCTTGTGTCAGTTCAGCCTGAACGGCAATCATGAACACCACAAACCCAACAAACTGCGTAAGCACATATGGGTTACCAACAATGTCGGTGCCAAAAATTGAACCCGCATTTTGTGCAAGAACTATCTGCTGCAGGTTCATGGTTCCCGCCTGAATAACCACGCCCATCACTGCAAGCACCATTGGTAGTTCGTATGCAATGAGCTGACCAGCAGCGCGCAATCCACCAAGCAATGAGTATTTGTTAGCCGATGACCAACCGGCCATCAAGATTCCAAGAACGGAAATTGACGAAACTGCAAGCGCATAAAACACGCCGGTCTCAAAATTGGTGAACCATGCGTCAGGGCCAAACGGCACCACTGCAACGAGCAAGAACGTGCTCATCAACACGATGATTGGAGCCATGCGGAAAATGCGCTTGTCGGCATTGTCTGGCTGAATGTCTTCCTTCTGCAACCACTTGCCTACTTCGGCGAACAACTGCATCGAGCCATATGGGCCGGCTTCCATTGGCCCAAGACGACTCTGCATAAACGACATCATCTTGAACAAGAACACATACACAATGGTTCCCGCAGGAAGTAGCACAGCAACCAAGCCACCAAGTACGCGGAGCAACGACTGACCCCAGTACGGAATGACGACAGCGAGTAACGAATGCATCAGCGGTCAATGTCTCCGAGAATGAAGTACAACGAAGCAAGAATGGTGATGATGTCTGGTACGTACACGCCGCGCAACAACCATGGTGTGATTGAAATGTTGTTAAAGCTTGCTGAACGAATCTTTACGCGGAATGGACCAGAGTCACCACGAGAAACGACGTAATAGCCCATTTCGCCGAGCGGATTTTCTGTTGATACCCAAGCTTCGCCTTCTGGCACTTTGATGATCTTTGGAACTTTGGCCATGACCGGTCCTGCTGGAATTCCATCGAGCAACTGATCAACAATCTTGGTTGCTTCACGAGTTTCCTGAAGGCGAACCCAGCAACGAGCAAAACTGTCGCCATCTGGATGCGTCCACACTTTGAAATCAACTTTGTTCCACGCCATTGGGCTGTCTTGGTCGCGACGCAAGTCCCAATCCACGCCGCTTGCGCGAAGGTTGGCACCAGATAGTCCGTATTGCATTGCAACGTCGCGTGGAATGACACCAATACCGCGAGTACGCGACTGGAAGATTTCGTTTCCGAACAACAGCGCTTCAATTTCGTCGCAGAAGTTACGCAACTTTTTCATCACGACTTTTGTTTCGTCAATCCAACCTGCTGGCAAATCGTCTTTCAATCCACCAATGCGGTCGAAGTTCGGGTGGAAACGTCCACCAGTTGCCGACTCGATGAGATTCAATACATATTCGCGGTCACGGAATGCCATGAACACCGGAGTGATTGCACCCAACTGCACGCCAAGGTCGCCCAAGAACAGCGACACGTTTGCAATGCGCGAAAGTTCGAACAAGATGGTGCGAATCCATTGTGCTCGAGGCGGTGCTTCAACACCCATCAACTTTTCTGCTGCCAAAATAAACGGTACTTCGTTGGCGAAACTTCCCAACCAGTCAATGCGATTGATCAGCGAAGTTACTTGCGGAAAACTACGAACTTCAGTGAGTTTTTCGTAACCGCGATGCATGTAACCACACGATGGTTCTGCCCACAACACTTGTTCACCGTCTAGGCGAGCAATGATGCGAAGTGTTCCGTGAGTTGCAGGGTGCTGAGGGCCAATGTTCAGCGTCATGCCCTCGGTCTCAAGTTCAACATTCAAGCGCGCATCAGCTGCTTGCGAAGCGATGTAGCTCAGTTGCGCGCGGTCGCCCAACTTTGCACTTACTGGATCATTCAGAATGGTCATGACGCCTCTTCCGATTCTGCGTCGCCACCTGGCAACGGTTCCACATCAACAATTCCTGGCCAAGGCTTCACCATGCGTGCCAACAATGGGAAGTCTTTACGCATTGGGAAACCTTCAAAGTCGGTTGGCAAGTACATGTTGCGCAGGTCTGGGTGGCCAACAAAACCAATGCCGAACATTTCATGTGCTTCGCGCTCATGCCAGTTGGCGCCTGCAAACACATTGGCAATTGAGTCAACTGTGTACACCTCGTTTGGAACATCGGTCTTCACGTTGATGCCAACATGCGTGCGCGAATTCACCAAACGAACCAGCATTTGCATGCGAGTATCGCCACCGGTGTAGCCAGGGCGAATAGTGGTGTCACGTTCTGGTGCTGGTTCTGTTGGGTCATCTTCACCACGACCAAACGGCGATGGCATCCAGTCGATTGCAGAGAGGAAGCAGAAGTAATCAAAGCCCATTGCCTGCAGTTTCTGCATGCTCGCATTCCATGATTGTGTGGAAACACGAATCCAAATATCGTCGCCAGGTTTTACTAACGAATCAACAACAGCAGCGCCAAGTGTTGCTTGCACATCGGCAAGCACCTGATCGCGCACAGTATCAACGACTGGAGTGGTTTCAGCGGGAGACGACAACTGGTTCACCGCGCCTTTCCGCTTCTGCAGATGCATCCATTGAAACGGTGCCTTCACCGCGCCAACGTGCGCCCATGTCTTCGTTCTTAATGCGTTGTTGCAAGAGCACGATTCCTTCGAGCAATGCTTCAGGTCGCGGTGGGCAACCAGGTACATACACATCTACTGGAATAATTTGGTCAACACCTTTTGTTACCGAGTAACTGTCCCAATACGGACCGCCACAGTTTGCACAACTGCCCATCGAAATGACGTATTTCGGTTCTGGCATTTGTTCATACAAACGCTTAATAGCTGGCGCCATTTTGTCGGTCACGGTTCCAGAAATAACAACAAGGTCTGCTTGACGCGGACTTGCTGGCAATGGAATAACGCCAAGACGCATGACGTCATAACGAGGTGAACCAAACGCTGCACCCATTTCGATTGCGCAACACGCGAGTCCCCACTGGTACACCCACAATGAATATGAGCGACCCATGTTGAACAGCGAGTTCAATGGTTTTGGCAATCTGCCGCGATCTACAAGACCCATGTTGTTACACCCACCGCAGAACGCCCTTGCGCCAGGCGTACACCAGACCAAGAACTAGTACGAATACGAAAATTCCCATTTCGACCAAACCGAACAATGCATATCGCTCAAGCTGCGTTGCCCACGGAAAGATGAACACTGCTTCAACGTCGAAAATGACGAACAACAACGCGAAGATGTAATAACGGACTTGGCTTTGCGACCAACCTTCACCAACTGGGTCAACACCGCTTTCGTATGTGAGCATCTTTTCGCGAGTGGGCTTCGACGGGCGAAGCAACGACGACACCCACAGCAGTAGGCCGGCAATGAGGACGGCGGCTAGGCCGAACCAGACAACGACAAGAAACGACCTGAGGAAGGTGGACATCAGAGAGAAAAACTACTACTTGACCGATATGAACTGAGAAACCTCAGACCCTTGTGCGATCGTGACCGGCTAACGAGATTTCGGCATTGGGGTGGTCGCCACCTCGCCAAGGAACCAGTCGACAATTTCGGCCGCAGCCGGGCCCGAGCGCTCCACCTGGCGGCGGGTTTCGTCCATCAGATCGCTTGGGGAAATACCCGCATTCACCAATTCCATAGCCCCTTCACCCGACATCCATCCTGAAACGATGGCTTCATTGGCTTCTGGGTGGAATTGGGTGGCAAAACTGCGTCCAATTCGAAGTGCCTGCGGACCTGCGTCGCTAAGCCCAAGCACTTCCGCACCGGCCGGGGGCGTAAACGTGTCGTAGTGCCACTGCATCCATGTGCCCGCCAAGCGCTTATTGGCTTCGGTCGTAATCACTTCGTGCCAGCCGATTTCGGCTTTTCGAGCCTTTTCAGCGCTGCCGCCTAAAGCATGGGCCAGCATCTGTGCCCCAAAGCACACTCCATATATAGGGATGCCGCGCCTGTGTGCCTCACGCATGAGGTCGGCTTCGGCTTCCACGTTGCGCGAAACATCTGGCCAATACACCGACCATGCCGAACCTAAATGCACCACCAAATCAATTCCGTCAATTGAGCGCCACTCATTTGGATATTCACGCGCGTAGTGCGTAAACGAAAAATCGTGATCTTCGAAGCGTTGCCCCACATAACCCGCATCTTTTTCGTTTGAGTTAGCAATTAGCAACGCGCGCATAACAACTACGGTAGACGGAGCATGGCAGAAAACAACCATCCAATTGATATCTCACTTGCTGATATCTCTGCGGCACGAGTAGCTGGTGCGGCGGTAGTGCAACACACTCCGGTCATTCCATCTGCGTACTTAAGTGAGTTGCTGAATGCTCCGATCGTGCTGAAGGCGGAAAGCCTGCAACGCACCGGTGCGTTCAAGATTCGTGGTGCAATGAACAAGATTGCTCGCCTTGGAGAAGCAGCTAAAAGTGGCGTGGTTACAGGTAGCGCCGGAAACCATGCGCAGGGTCTTGCGCTTGCGGCCAAACACTTTGGTATTGCATGTGAAATTTATGTGCCTAAAGGTGCATCACTATCAAAAATTGCTGCAACCAAACATCATGGTGCAACTGTTCTTGAAGGTGGCGACAATGTTGACACCGCCATCGTTGCCGCCAAGCAACGTGCTGCTGAAACTGGCATGACTTTCTGCCATCCATTTGATGATGCTGACGTTGTGGCAGGTCAGGGAACGCTTGGCCTCGAACTTGTTGAAGATATTTCAGATTTATCTTTGGTCATCATTCCACTCGGTGGAGGTGGCCTCCTAAGCGGAACTGCAGTCGCATTGAAGTTGCACAATCCGAATATTCGCGTGATTGGTGTTCAGATTTCTTCGTGCGCTCCTTACATTCATGGACTCATGCCAGAAGGTCCGGTTCCAACGCTTGCCGATGGAATTGCCGTGAAGAAACCTGGTGCAATTACTGAACCATTAGTTCGCAAATGGGTTGATGAAATCGTTGAAGTAACTGAAGATTCTGTTGCCGACGCAATGATGGTGTTGCTTGAACGCTCGAAACTCTACGTTGAAGGCGGAGGCGCGGTTGGGCTTGCGGCACTGATGACAGGAAAGATCTCTCCTGCCGCAACCGGCACAACGTGCATCGTGTTATCGGGTGGAAACGTTGACATCGGGCTAGTTCCCAACTTGGTTCGACGCCACGAAACCGAAGCAGGTCGGCGTTTAATCGCGTTTATTCGCCTTCCAGACCGCCCTGGAGCATTTGCTGGTCTGCTGCAGATTTGTGCTGGAACCGGTGCGAACTTGATCGAGGTACAACACGTGCGCGAAGGCATTTATTTACATGCACGTGAAACCGGAATTCAGATCGTTCTAGAAATTCGCGGCCGCGAACATGCCGATCAGTTATTAGCGCTTGCTAAAGAACAGGGCTACGACCTCAACGAGTCGAAGTTCTATTAACTACAACTGATTCGTAAATTGCAACAACAGACTTGGGAAAAACCCAAGCACCAAAGTCGCACCTACGCAGAGCGCAATCGATGCTTTGACGCTAAAAGTTCCTGCGACATCGCGCGATGCTGCACCTTCGGACAACCACATGCTGACCATGATTCGCAGGTATAAAAACGCTGCAATCACAGCCGCCAACATGGCGACTACAGCAAGTGCATAACTTTCGGTCGAAACCGCTGCACGAATGATGCCGAACTTGGCAACAAAGCCAGATGTCAATGGCACACCGGCCTGAGCAAGGAGCAACACCGTCATGCCCGTTGCCAATACAGGGTTCGATTTGCCAAGGCCCTTGAACGCGCTGAGCGAAGTCTCGTTGTCGCCCTTGCCGGCAACTACGGAAACAATTCCGAGCGTGCCCACAACAAGAATTGAGTAGATGAACAAGTAACTCAAAGCGCCCGACGTACCGAGGTCCGCATCTGCAGAAGTACTGTGCCCTGCTGCAACAAGGCCAACCAGAATGAAACCTGCGTGGCTAATTGATGAGTATGCAAGCATGCGCTTCACGTCAGTTTGCACAACAGCAAGAACCGAACCAACAACAAGAGTCAACACTGCAAGAACTACAACAACCGGACGCCAGTCATCGGAGCGACTGGACAACGCAACAGTGAACACGCGAATGAGTGCAACGAAAGCAGCAGTCTTACCCACCGAGCCCATGAGCGCAGTAACCGGCGTTGGAGCGCCTTGGTACACGTCTGCAGTCCAGGTGTGGAACGGAACGAGCGACACCTTGAAACCGAAACCAACGAGTAGCAACGCGATTCCGGCGAGCAACATTGCCGACGAGCCACCAAGAACAGTGTCTTTGGAAAGACTCGCTGCAATCTTCTCAACGTTGGTTGAACCCGTTGCACCAAACACCAATGCAACTCCGTACAAGAAGAAGGCTGACGCAAAGCCACCAAGCACGAAATACTTCAGACCTGCTTCACCGCTTGCCAAGCGACCACGGCTACTAGCTGTCAATAGATAAAACGCAAGGCTCAAAGTTTCGAGGCCAAGGAACATGACGATGAGATCGTTTGCCTGCACCATGACCATGCCGCCAATGGCAGCGGACAAAATGAGAGCAAATACTTCGGGACCGTCTTCGCCTTCGCGAACAAGGAAGCCCGAGGTAACCAAAATTGCGAGCAATGTGGCGACTGCGACGCTAAACGTTGCGAACAGAGAGAACTTGCTGAACGACAACGCATTTGCGAGTAGCGATGACGGGTTGCCTTCGCCGAGATCGCGCCACAACATTGCAGTGCACACAGCCGAACCAGCTGCGGTAAGCGCTCCAACAACTCCGTAAGCGCCTTGCTTCCATTGTGGCGTGAGTGATCCAGCGAGAATCAGCAGCAATACGCCACCAAGCACGACGAGGAGAGGCGAAATTTTGAACCAGTCGATTGCTGGGCCGACGAACATATTTGCAGCCAACATCATTCGCCTGCCTTGATTTCTGGTTGCTTGTAATTCGAATGGGACTCAACATGTTCAAGCAGTGACTTCACGCTTGGCTCAATGCGATTGAGCATTGGCTTTGGATACACACCAGTGAACACAATTGCGGCAACAAACACCGACAACAACATTGCTTCGCGCTTGGTGATTTCGGCAAACGACTTATTGGCTTCGTCTGGCTCACCATGGAACACGCGCTGGTAAGCCCACAGCAAGTACAACGCCGCGAGAATGACTCCGGTTGTTGCAGCAACCACCCACCAACGAGCCGTCGCGAATGAACCAATGAGCACCAGGAATTCACCGACGAATCCGTTCAAGCCCGGCAGGCCAATTGACGACAACATGATCAAGGTGAAGAACCCGGCAAATATTGGCGCGACTGCTTGGATGCCCTTCAGCTCTGCAATTACGCGAGTGTGGCGACGCTCGTAGATCATTCCCACCATGAGGAACAATGCGCCGGTGGAAATTCCGTGGTTCACCATTTGCATGACACCACCTGTAATTGCCTGATTGGTGAGTGCAAACGTTCCCAACACAATGAACCCAAGGTGAGCAACCGACGAGTACGCGACTAAGCGCTTCAAGTCTTTTTGCATGGTGGCGGCAATTGCTCCATAAATGATTCCGATAACAGCCAAGGTCAACAGAACCGGCTTTGCCCACACTGCGGCTTCAGGGAATAGGTACACACCAAAGCGCAACATGCCGTAGGTGCCCATCTTCAACAACACGCCAGCAAGAATGACCGAACCGCCAGTAGGTGCTTGCGTGTGCGCGTCTGGCAACCACGTGTGCAATGGGAACAACGGCACCTTTACGGCGAATGCAATGACGAAACCTACGAATAGCCAACGTCCGGTACCGGCAGCGAAATTCGACTTCTCTGCAATTTCAATGAGGTCGAATGACAGGTGGCCAATATCGCGTCGTGCAAGAAATGCGGTAGCGACAATTCCCACCAACATGAACGCTGAACCGGCCATGGTGTAAATGAAGAACTTTGTTGCGGCATACACGCGCTGGTCGTAACCCCACTTGCCGATAAGGAAATACATCGGCACAAGCACGATTTCAAAAAACACGAAGAACAGAAATAGGTCAAGGCTGAGGAAACTGCCCATGACACCTGCTTCAAGCACCAACATCCACACCAAGTACTGCTTGTGATCGTGATGCGGATCAATGCCAACAATGACCAGAGGGAACAAAACTCCCGTGAGCACTACAAGGAAGAGCGAAATTCCATCAACGCCTAGGTGCCAAGAGATTCCCCACTCACTGACCCATGCATGCTTGGAGACAAACTCGAAGCCAGCCGAACCGGTCGGGAACTTGATCAGCATCCAGACACTCAGCAAACCAGTGGCGATAGAGCTCACCAAAGCAACGTTTTTAACCATTGACTCGCTTGATTTTGCCATCAGTGAAGCAACAATCGCGCCAGCGAGTGGCACCAGTACGAGCAGCGTAAGAATTGGGATCGACATCAGGCAACTCCCCTATACAAGAACCACGCAAGTAGCGCGACTGCACCAACTGCCATCAATGCGGCATACACGCGTGTGAAACCGCTTTGCGACTTGCGCACTTGGCTCGCGATTCCTCGCACCAATGTTGCTGTGCCATTCACTGCGCCGTCAACAATGTGCGAATCTGCCCAAGCAACTGCATTGAATGCTGCGCGACCAGGTCCGCCCACAAGTTTCGCGGCGCCAGCATCGTAGAACCATGCCTGCTCGAGTACGCGAGGCTCAATAGCTTTTGCCTTCTTCTTCGCATACACAGCGAATGCGGCAGCAATTCCCGTTGCGGCAATGAGCACTGCAATCACCAACAAAACATATTTGTTTTCATATGCCCACGTGTGATGAATGTCGGCTTCCGACTCTTCAACAACAGGAGCCAACCAATGTTCCAAGAAGTGAAGCTTCTTTGTGAATGGCAATTGCATTGCACCGCCAATTACCGACAATACGGAAAGCACGATGAGCGGGAACAACATGATCTTTGGGCTCTCATGTGGCTCGAAATCGCCATGTGCGCCATGGTCGTGCGCATGATCTTTCCACTTCGCTTCGCCGTAAAACACCATGATCACTTGGCGTGTCATGTAGTACGCGGTGAGCAATGCAGTAATCAGACCAACGACATAGAGGCCGCGGTTGTTTGCGTACACGTAGAGCAAAATTTCGTCTTTCGACCAGAAGCCTGCAAACGGAGGAACACCAGCAATTGCCAACCAGCCGATGATGAAGGTGATTGCAGTAACTGGCATGAGTTTGCGCAATGCACCCATGCGACGCATGTCTTGTTCGTGATGCATGCCGTGAATTACTGAACCCGAACCCAAGAACAACAGCGCTTTGAAAAACGCGTGGGTCACCATGTGGAAGATGGCAGCAACGTATGCACCCGAACCAACTGCCAAGAACATGTAACCAAGTTGCGACACCGTGCTGTACGCGAGCACTTTCTTAATGTCATTTTGTGCAACCGCAATAGTTGCCGCATACAAGGCTGTTGCAGCACCAACACAAGCGATGATCATGGGTGCCCATTCGTACGAAGCGTGAAGCACTGGGCTCATGCGCGTCATCAGGAAAACTCCCGAAGTCACCATGGTTGCTGCGTGAATCAGTGCAGAAACTGGTGTTGGGCCTTCCATTGCATCTGGGAGCCAGAGGTACAACGGAAGCTGTGCGCTCTTTCCGCATGCACCAACGAAGAGCAACAAACCAATGGCGGTTGCCGTTACCGGAGCCAGTGTTCCAGTGTGTGCCGCTTCGTTAATCGATGAATACGAAACCGAACCGATGGTGCTGAATGCCAAGAACATTGCAGTCATCACACCAAAGTCACCAATGCGGTTGGTAACAAACGCCTTCTTGCCCGCTACTGCGGCACTATTGCGTGTGTGCCAGAACGAAATGAGGAAGTAGGAGCAAGCGCCCACGCCTTCCCAACCAAGGAAGGTAACAAGCAGGTTCTCGCCAAGCACCAACATAAGCATGGAGAACACGAACAGGTTGAGGTACAAAAAGAACTTCGAGAACTTCGGGTCGCCGTGCATGTACCCAATGGCATATAGGTGAATCAGCGAACCAATACCGGTAATGAATAGCGCCATGGTGATGGACAGCGGGTCTGCAAGTAGCGCAACATCGATATGCAGTGCTCCAACAGGAATCCACGAGAACAGCGTGATGACCTCGTGACGATCTTCCGAGTGACGCGAGAGCAAGTCGAAGTACACGGTGAGCGTGACGAGGAACGAAGCGATTGGCATTGCAGCGGCAAACCAGCCTGAGCGCGGTTCTCCAAGACGACGACCGAACACCATTAATACAAGAGCTCCAACCAACGGGAATGCGGGCAGCAACCACAGTGCACTGGTCATGATTAGCCCTTCAATTCCGTGAGATCGTCAACGTTGACGCCAGAGCGACGACGCATGATGGAAACAATGATGCCTAGTCCAACAACAACCTCTGCTGCAGCTACCACCATGACAAAAAAGACAATTGCTTGGCCGTTGATATCGGACATTGCACGACCAACAGTTACGAACGTGAGGTTTACCGCGTTAAGCATGAGCTCGATGCACATGAACATAACGAGTGGATTACGGCGAACAAGCACACCAACTGCGCCGATTGAAAACAGAACGGCTGAAAGCACCAAGTACCACGTTGGTGTTGGAACCACGACTAATCCAAACATCACGCGATCCCCTTGCCAGTGCGGCGGCGAGCAAGAAGAACGGTTCCTACTACTGCAACAACCAACAGCACCGACGTGACTTCAAAAGCAAACACGTAGTCCGAAAAAATAGAATTAGCCAGCTGCTGAATATTCGCATCAGCATTTTCACCAGCAACCGAATTTGCAATTCCTAATCCGCGAAGTCGCAACACATCAGAACCACTCACGACTGCTGTCGTTAAGAGCCCGACCATTCCCAGCCCAACAACTCCGGCAATCCAGCGTAGGCCAGTAAGGGGCTCGATCTGAAGATTTTCCGCCTTGTCAACACCAAGCAACATGATGACGAAGAGGAACAAAATGACAATTGCACCCGCGTACACAATGACTTGTACAGCAGCCAGGAACTCGGCACTTTGAGCAACGAACAGAACAGCAATTCCAAACAACGTAAGCACAAGGCTGAGAGCGGCATGTACTGGGTGCTTGCGAAAGATCACGCCCAACGCTCCGACCAGCACCATGACCGATGCACATACAAATACGAAGAGTTCCATTTAGTTGTCGCTCTTTTCAGGTGCGCGCACGCCATAACCAAGCTCGCCACTCCAACCAACAACTCCCTGAAATGAAGCATCTCCCGAAGGTGCAGTTGCACGCATCCAAGCAGATGTATTCACGTCTTCACCTGGGCGCCAGTCTTCCCACGGCAGACTGGCGCCCAGGTGAAGACGTGAATACATC
>Ga0194048_10000433_pt1 | contig 20352 bp, 16 predicted proteins | sample JunL225m_MetaG_FD_161685 | JGI IMG/M metagenome (GOLD analysis project Ga0194048, IMG submission 161685) | Anoxic zone freshwater microbial communities from boreal shield lake in IISD Experimental Lakes Area, Ontario, Canada - Jun2016-L222-5m | ecosystem: Environmental > Aquatic > Freshwater >...
GAGGGCGCCTCGTGGGCTAGAAAGACCTGTCGGAGCCACCAAATTAATAAACATGATGACTAGATATGCCAGGGCCACAATGTTGATCATCATGCCCTTGCTGCCAAGCGTGTAATGACCCGTAGCTGTCCATCCGCGACGGCGAGCGATTAGCGCACCAAGAACTGTCAGCAAGAAAGCCAAGTAAATACCACTTACGCCGAATGAAACTAGCGACGTTAAGGCAGAAACGTGAGCTGGATAAGTCATAAAGAGAATCTTTATGTCTTTGCTTGGCGTTACATTTACAAGCAATGTGAAGATCAAAGGAACGAGCGCACCAACGAGCAGAGCGTTTACCGGTGTGTGGAAGCGAGTTGATACCTTTGAAAGCATTGATGATGCAGGTGTGGCGCCATCACGGGCATATGAATAGAGCATGCGTGAGCTTGCACCTAAAATGGATGATCCACATGAGAAAAATGCGAAAATCACCGCAAGCAACAAGATATCTTTTAGCGCCTTTGAGTGAATTGCAGATTGCAGAATAAATGGAATTCCGCCATCAAATGAAGTAGCCAATTTATAGCTCTTCGGATCATTCGGAATTGCAAGCAAGAGGGCAGCAACCAAAACAAATGATGTAACAGCTCCAGCAACAAGTGCCTGACGCATTGCGCGAGGAACTTGACGTGAAGCGTTTACTGTTTCTTCAGCCACGTCACCAGCAGATTCAAATCCGTAGAAAATAAATGCAGGTGCCATTACAGCAATAAGCGCTGCACCTAACCACCAATGACCCCCGAAGCCAACGCCAAGTGAGTTAGTGGCGACATTTTCAGCACCTTGAGTTGTAAAGAGGAAACCGAATCCGTGGTGGAATCCTGCAGCAGCAAGAATCAGTGCAATTCCAATTGTGCCAAAGATTTCAACATAAGAACCGATGGAAGCAACTCGTCCCATCATTTTTGCTCCAGTGACATTCAAGAATGTCTGAACCGCAAGCAGTATGAGAGTGAGCATTAGGATTGTCGAATGCTTTGATGGATCTAGTGTCATCTTGAACCAGTCATTCAATAGCCCGGCTAGATAAGGAACTACGCCGGTATCGACCGCTGCGACAGTTACTAGAAGTGCGACTGAATAGAACCAGCCGACCCACCATCCATATTTCTTACCAACCGAATTTTTAGCATATTGATACAAAGCCCCTGATACCGGGTAATGGCTGCCTAGCTCGGCAAAGATCATTGCGACAAAATACATTCCAATTACTGGAACAAGCATGAGCCAGATATAGCGAGGTCCACCGCTTCCAGCACCAAGAACAAAGAGCGAATAAATACCCACCATTGGTGAGAGATATGTGAATGCAACGCTAAAGCTATCGAACTTGCTCAGCACTCGAGAAAGTTCTTGGCGATATCCAAGAGCACCTAAACGGCTCTCTTCTGCAGTATTAGATTGATGGTCTGTCACGATATACATCCTTTCGACATTGAAATAGATGAGAAATAGATGAGTAATGGTCGTGCAATTCTGTGAATCTAAAGAAAAGGATGGGCCAAAAAGCCGGCAAAATAAAGCACCAAATGAGTTAAATCGGCTTTATTTTTCTCCAAAAATTACTTTTACGCCTAAAGGCTGTATTTTGGGTGAGTGAGCACATTCAAAAGCGTTAACCCACAGACCGGAGAGTCCTTCGGGCCAGATTTTGAAAATACATCCGAAAACCGAGTCAATCTCGTTATAGAGAATAGTTGGCGAAGTAAAACAGCCATCGCGGGTACTTCGCCCTTCGAGCGGGCAAAACTTTTAAGAAATATTGGAAGTGAGCTGGAGGCTGTTAGGGCTCAGATTGTTGCAATCACTGTCCAGGAATCAGGACTCCCCGAAGCTCGTATCAATGGCGAATTAACGCGAACTATTTTTCAATGGAACCATTTTGCTGCTGCACTTGAGTCTGGTGGGAATATTCATCCAATAATTGATAAAGCAGATCCTGAATATGGAATGGGCCCTCGCCCAGATATTAGAAAACAGAATCAAGCACTTGGTGTTGTAGCCATCTTTGGTGCAAGTAATTTTCCATTAGCATTTTCTACTGCTGGTAACGATGCAGCCAGCGCACTTGCTGCGGGTAACGCTGTTGTTGTTAAAGGTCATCCGTCACACCCCCAGACTTCCCAGGTAGTTGCCGCTGCTATCCATCGTGCGCTGAAGAGTGCCGGCTTAAGCGAGGAAACGTTCGCATTAATCCAAGGAAACAATCCAGAATTAACACATCTTGTTGCAAGCCATCCGTTAATTTCAGCAATCGGATTTACTGGATCGGGCACTGTTGGAAAATTACTTATGACAATTGCAGCTTCCCGCCCTAAAGTAATTCCGGTTTACGCAGAGATGGGAGCGATCAATCCACTCTTTATCACTGAAAATGCAATGGCTGAGCGAATTGACGATCTTGTTAAGGGAGTAGTCGATTCAGCACTTCTAGGTTCAGGACAGTTCTGTACAAAGCCTGGCTTCGTCGTCATCTCATCGACTCATGCTGAAAGTTTTATAACCAAAACCGAGCAATATCTTTCAACGCTCGCTGTAGCTCCGTTACTTAATCAAGGGATTGCGCAACGATATACAACCTCTATCTCAGAGTTATCAAAGTTAGGTGAAATTAAAGTGATCTCTGGAATCCCTCGTAGCGAAGGATTTGGTGTCACTCCAACATTTTTCTATGCTCCGTGGGCTACTGTCTCCAAAAATCCAGAGTTACTAGAGGAGCATTTTGGACCAACAACTGTCATAGTCAGTGCAGCTGAGTCTGATTTTGTTGCGATTGCTACTTCACTTGAGGGCCAACTTACAGCAACGATTCATGGCACAGATTCTGACGATATCAAAGCCTTACAGGCCAAACTTTCTGAAATTGCAGGAAGAGTTATTTGGAATGGATTTCCAACTGGCGTTTCAGTGACAACTGCGATGCAGCACGGTGGACCATTCCCGGCATCCTCGATTGACTCTACTTCTATTGGGTCGGACGCCATGTTGCGTTTTATGCGCCCGGTTTCATATCAAAATGCGCGCGAGATTGATCTTCCTCCTGCTTTACAAGATACCAATCCATGGAACCTAGAGCGACTCATTAATGGAGTTCGCACTAAGTAGTGATTTAAACCGTAAAGCCATTTGGAAATGGATCATCTGGATCCAATAGCCAAGTAGCTTCTCCCATTACCCAGGCACGCCCTGTGATCAGAGGAATGACGGCATCAAATTCTCCAACTTTAGTTCGACTCTGAATTCGCCCTTCAAAGTGTGAACCAATCCAGGATTCATTAATCAGAACATCGCCTTCCTTAAATTCTCCTCGTGCAACCATTTGAGCAAGGCGCGCACTTGTTCCAGTGCCACATGGTGAACGGTCAAACCAACCAGGATGAATCGCCATCGCATTCTTCCAATGTAACGACGTATCCCCTGGCGTTATGAAATCAATATGGTGACAAATTGCAATATCTGGATTTTCAGGATGCACAGGTCGATTTTGTTCGTTTATTGCATCCGATATTTGAAGACCAAGATCTAGAAGTTTCTGACCGTTTTCGCGTTTAAATTCAATTCCCACACGTTCGATAGGAACGATGGCATAAAAATTTCCGCCATACGCCATGTCGTACTTAAGTTCACCAAGTCCAGGCACAATTACAGTCTGATCAAGAGCGTAAGAAAATGACGGCACATTAATAATCGTTACATTCTCTGCTCGGCCATTTTTAACGCTGACATCAACAACCACTAGGCCCGCTGGGGTATCTAATCGAATCGTTGTTATTGGCTCAACAACTTTTACTAGATTCTTCTCTACTAATGCAGTGGCAACGCCAATCGTTCCATGCCCACACATCGGTAAACAGCCAGAAACTTCAATATAGACGACTCCCCAATCTGCATCGGGCAAGGTTGGCTTTTGAAGAATCGCTCCGCTCATGGCGCTATGTCCGCGAGGTTCAAACATCAACCATTCACGGATATAGTCCAGATTTTTCATAAAGTAGAGACGCTTTTCAAACATTGTTTTCCCAGGAATCTCTCCCACCCCTGACATCACAACCCGAGTTGGCATTCCCTCGGTATGCGTTTCAATTGTGGTAACAGTTCTCAGGCTATCTTTCATTTGCCGAAATATTCCTTTACCGCAGCAACTTGACGCTTAATTTTTTCTTGATCTGCAGAAGGAAGTGGCAGACGGGGCAATCGCGTAGGTCCGCCATAACGACCAAGTAAATCCATCGCAAGTTTGATCGCTTGAATAAATTCTTTTTGGGAATCCCAATGGAAGAGATCGTGAAGCGCCGCATACATTGGAGCTGCAGTTTTATAATCTCCTGCAATTGCTGCGTTATAGAGCTCTACAGATTCAGCAGGTAGCGCATTGGGAAATCCTGCAATCCATCCGCTGATTCCAGCAGTCGAAAGTTCAAGAAGCACATCATCTGCCCCAACTATTACTTCAATACGAGGAGCTGCCTTTTTAATCTGCCAGATTCTTCGAACATCGCCCGAGAATTCTTTAATTGCTACGACCCCTGGAACTTCATCGGCAATTCGCCCGACGAGCGCAGGAGTTAGATCTACTTTCGTATCAAAAGGATTGTTGTAGGCAATAATGGGGACACCAACTTTTGCTACTTCTTTATAGTGAGCGACAACTTCATCATCGTTAGCACGATAAGCATTTGGTGGAAGAAGCATTACTGCTGCTGCGCCATTCTCTGCCGCCTGCTCAGTCCAACGACGTGATTCACCTGCGCCATAGGCCCCAACGCCCGGAACAACATGAAAACCTTTTGGTGCCGCTGCTACTGCGGTGGTCACCATCCTGATTCGCTCATCAGGAGTTAGCACCTGATATTCACCTAACGAGCCATTTGGAATTACGCCTTGAGTTCCATTAGCTGCTAACCATTGAACATGGTCAGCGTACTTTTCATAATCAACTGAAAGATCGGACTTAAAAGGCGTGGCTGTAGCTGTGAGAATTCCGTTCCATGCATTGGTCATGTTCAAACAATAACTAGAACTTGGTGGCTAATCCATCACCACTTTCGCCCGTTGAGATTGGCCTATAAAGACCCTTCACGGGAGCACAATTACCGCTTGCAAGCGCTTTGAGAGGTTGATGGCGGTCGTAACACTTATGTGGGAGAGATCGCGATATGTATTGGCTCCCAAGAAGGTACTAGAACACTTTTTCCCGCAAAGCCATGTAGAGGTATCAACGTATGTAGCTCCCAATCTTTGAGCAAGCTCTCTAGTCATTTGCGTCGTTGGGCTGCGCGTTAAAGTGAAGTTCCCAATCACGCTAGTTGGCTTAGGCGTATCACCTAAAAAGAGAACTGGTGAGTGAATTTGGGATAAAAATTTGGTTAGCCCAGCACTCCACTGTGATTCATAACTACCCACACCTTGCCGTAGCGGATATTTATATTCTGTGTAATCCGAGAGAACTACAAGTGCAGGTTTATCAGCATTAATTTTGGTAATTAACTTTATCTGCCAAATTGCACACGAGGAATCAAACTTTCCATTTCGAGTCGTTTCGAGAATAACTGCAGGGCAAGATGACTTCGTAAGATTTACTAGCTTCCATTTTCCTTCGATAGCAATTTTCTCTAAAGCGGGGAACCATTGTGCTGCGTGTGAGTCACCAGCTAAAATAATTTCAGTCTTACTGGATAAATTCCCGTAGGTACAAGGCTTAATTGGCCACGCTACCCCAAATGAAAGATGGCATCCATCGCGGTAAGTAATCGGAGTTGAGGTATCGATTTTAATATTGGTATTTATAATTTTTGCACTTGCTTCTAGTACTCCAAAGCTGAGGAAAGCTCCCACCAAAACTACAATCGCCCAATTTTGTAAGGATAAGCTATATCGTTTCTTAAAACGAAATGGCTTTTCTATAAATTGCGTAAGGAGGATTGAAAGTACGATAGAAATAAGAACGATTTCAATTCTATTTTGGTTGGAAAGCTTTGAATTATGATCGAGGAAATAAACAACAATCGGCCAATGGACGAGATACAAAGAAAATGAATAATCGCCAAGCAACGGAAGCACAAATTGAGGCTTTACTTCAACTTTTGCTACCAGGATGAGCATCGCCCCAAATACAGCAATAAGAGTCGTATATCCCGGTGTTTGATTGTTGACCGTAACCCACAGAACTGAAAAGGTAATGAGAAGCCATCCCAGCGCTGAAGATATTTTATGCAATGATTTAGGTATCGAAATTTGTGGATTCATAGCCAGAAAAATCCCAGCAAAAAATTCCCAAAATCGGGAAAATGGAAGATAGAAAGAATTGACTGGACTTATAAAGGTAAACCAAATTCCAAAGACCGCGGTTCCAACCAGAGTTGGTAATATCCACGTCTTTTTCTTTCGATAAATGGCTAAGAAAAGAATGGGCCATAACAGATAGAACTGTTCCTCAACTCCAAGTGACCAGTAGTGCAAATATGGTGAAGGATCTAAGGCTTGATTGAGGTAATCATTTCCTACTCTCGCAAAATTTATGTTCGCGGCGAATAGAGCCGAGGATAGGGCTTCGATTGAAAAGCGACTACGCGAGATTGCAGGCAGAAGGAAAATCGCGAATATGGCAGTTAAGAAAGTAACAAGCAGACTAGCCGGAAGAATTCTTTTTGCTCTGCGAAGATAGAACTCTTTAAGTTGGGTACCAAACGAACCTTCACCCTGCATTAGCTTGGTCGTTATTACAAAGCCGGAGATTACAAAAAATATGTCTACACCTAGGAACCCGCCACGAAGCCAACCAAATTGGGCATGATAAAGAAGAACTACTAAAATAGAAAAGCCCCGTAAGGCTTGGATATCTTTTCTCATCAAATTACTAAGCAATACAATTTCTCGAGAAGATTCCCACGCATGCTTTTAGAATACTCTGAATTTAGGCGATGAAGTCCATGGCTTGAGCTGCGTCCCAGCCTCCTGGAAAATCTTTGAGCAGTTCGCGACATCCATCTACATCAGAACCTAGAGTCACGATAGGGGCTTCCTCATATCCATCACGACGATGTTGACCTAATCCAATATTAGAAAAAAGACCATTACATAAACATTTACGACCAACTGTTTCCTCAATCGTGCCATCCTTTTTCAAATAAGGAATTTCTGGCTCACTTGGGCACCGATAATCTACGCGGCCGCTTTTAAGCGCAATTGGCTCTCGTAGGTATCCCATATCGCAAAGCTTTGGCCGGGCTGCAAAAACTTCTGGAAGTGCCGTCGTTCCTGGCAAAGTTACAATTTTGATAGGGAAGCCAGTTGGCGAAGCCTTCATATCTGTATGAATTTCAAAGGTTCCATCGCGTAAAGATTCTAAAATTTGGTTTCTAATACTATCTGTAAATCCAGAATCACTGCAGAGTGCAAATAGTGTTCCAACTTGAACGCCTGCTGCGCCAAGCGCTAAAGCATCTTTCAACTTACCGCGGGCACCAAAACCTCCTGCAAGCCAATACGGATATCCGTACTTCTGCATTTTTTCTAGATTAGCTAGATCTCGCGGACCGTAAATTGGTTCGTTCTCTGCGTCGTATTCTATTTTTCCTCGTGGTGGGGCGTTATGGCCACCCGCCGAAGGTCCTTCAATAATAAATCCATCAGGGCGGCTTGATTCATCTCTAGCTAAGTAGGCAGCAAGGATGTCGCTAATGATGATTGCTAAAAACATCGGGCGATTAAAATTAACTTTAGATACATCGATAAAATCAGCAGGATCGATCGTAATGCGCTGTGATACTCCATTAACAATATCAATCGTAATAAAACTCGACTGCTTTTGCGAAATCTCTCTGATGAATCGTGGAATTTCACGTGGAATTCCGGCGCCCATGATGACGTAATCAACATTTGCGATTATCGCGCCTAAGATTCCAGCAGCCGTTCCCATTTGAATTTTCTCAAGGAAATTAATTCCGACTTGGCCTTCGTGACCTTCTTTAGCCAACCAAACCTCAACGAATGCTCCAAGAATAAGTAAATCATTGGAATGACGACTTGCATTGATCAATAATTTTGGAGCGTTTGAGTAAGGAGTGCTAGCACTCTTACCACCTTCAATAAAATATTTTTCAAGTATGTGGTTTGCAGTTTCTTGATTTGGAAAAGCAGCCAGTGCTCGACGCACATCTCCGTTTGCATCTCCGCTTTCAAGGCGGCGAATTAGTACCGCATCGATGGCAGTTCCAGATACAACACCCATGCCACCACGAGCTGAAACAGCTCTTGCTAATTTCCAATTTGAGACAGCAACGCCCATTCCGCCTTGGATGATCTGCGGAAGTGGCTTAGTCATAGGTTGAATTCTTACGCACAAAAGGTCTACCGACGAGTATTTACTCACTTAAAGTGGGTGAAACACAGCGCTTGAGGTTGCCGGAGGATTTCAACCCACCGAAACGGGAATCAGGTTGAGAGACTTGGCCTCTAAACTAAATCTATGACCAATCAAATAGAGACCCTCATTGAAGTATCTTTTGAAAATCGCAATCGCCAAACTGTCTTTTTCAGATGGATTATTGCTGCTCCAATGGTCGTTTTCGTTGCGCTCTTTGCTCAAATGTCACATTGGGGATTCACTTCAGCTGTCGTCGTCGTTCCCGTAATACTGACACTTCTATTTCGAGGCGTATATCCAAGTTATGCACTTACATTTAATCACTCAATGATGGAACTCGCTACCCGCGTAGCTGCTTACGCACTTTTACTCACAGATGAATTCCCATCGATTGAAAGAAATCCGAAGATTGCTGTGATATTTCCTGATATCGATGGTGGCAAGAAACTAAGTCGAGGTCTCCCATTAGTTAAATGGCTTCTTGCGATTCCACTTTTCATCGTAGGAGTTATCTATTTAGTGATGTCCCTCGTGGTTACAATTTTTGCATGGATCAGCACTTCTGCTAGTGGGACATATCCTGATTGGGCAGCACAGATAGTTCTGGGGACCCTTAAATATTGGAATCGCGTCTATGGTTATGCGGTTGCACTCGTCACCGACGAATATCCAGCATTCACATTATAAACTTATTAACGTAAGTGGGTTGCAAGGAAATTTATTGTTCGACCCCAGGCTAGCTTTGCAGCGGATTCATTAAACACTTCTGGCCGATCATTATTGAAAAATGCATGTTGCGTAGTTGGATAATCGTAAGCTTGAGCGCTACCACCTGCTCCCTGAATTTTATTGAGAGCTTCTTGAATTCCAGGTGCCGATGAGGTGCCATCGGATTGCGCACAATGAATCAGCGCAGCTTTTCCGGCAAAATTAGCCCAGTTGGGCGCATGTCGCTCCCATGATGCACCAGGATAGAAAGCAACAGTTGCAGAAATTTCATCGCAAAGTGTTCCACTCCAAATACTTAGGGAGCCTCCCATGCAAAATCCAACCACTCCTACTGCTGTTGAATTGCATTGCTTGAGGCTAAGCAAAAATGATGCTGCAGCAGCTATTTCTTCGCCCGCTTGATTCAGATCTAATTCCATCATTAATTTCTTAGCAATATCTGGTTCAGCTGATGCTTGTCCATGGTAAAGATCCGGAGCAATTGCAACAAAACCGGCGTCTGCAAAGCGATCAGCGATATCTTTTATATGCCCAACTAAACCCCACCATTCTTGAATAACAATTACTGCAGGCCCAGCCCCAGATTCAGGTAGGGCGATATATCCGCTACCACTTTTACCGTTTGCACTAAATTTAATAAGATCGCCCATAATCAATCCTTCCGAGCTGGAAATGTAAGAATGGCTTGAGTTTCATTACCAATTCTTGAGAGCTTAATACTACCTTTGAGTTCGTTTTCGGTAAGTGTTCTTACAATTTGCAATCCTAAGTTCGAGGATTCTTCATATGAGAAACCTTCTGGAAGACCAACACCGTTATCTATCACTTTCACCGTAACAAAGTCACCGTCACGTGAAACATCTACCTGTAGCAAATCTCCTTCGGTGGCCAGGCCATGCTCAAGTGAGTTATGAATAAGCTCTGTAATGACTAGCGCAAGTGGCGTAGCCTGCTGCGCACCGTAGACACCAAAATCGCCACTCTTCTTATTTTGGACAGGACGCACACTTAATTCAATAGCGTTACGAATAATTCGATCGTAGACCTCATCGAAAAGTACAGTCTCAGCCGAGCTAGTTGAAAGCGTTTCATGCACTATGGCGATTGAGGCAACTCTTCGAACCGCTTCTGCCAGTGCTTGCGATGCTTCGGGATCTTGAACTCGACGAGATTGCAAACGTAACAAAGCTGAAACTGTCTGTAAGTTATTTTTAACACGATGATGGATTTCTCGAATTGTGGCATCTTTTGAGAGCAGCGCGCGATCGCGTCGACGCAGTTCGGTCACATCGTGAACCAAAACAATTGCACCTATACGGTCTAAACCTTCAATGAGAGGCATGACTAGAAAATCAAGTATTCCCCGGCCATTATCGAGATCGGCACGTCGTAGCGCTTTTCCGCTCAAAATCGTGGACCACGTTTCATCCGTAGCTTCTCCATCATTAAGCGCAATTGATTCAATAAGCGTTCCAAAAATATGACCTTCTAGCTCTCCATCCCATCCTGCGCGGCTAAGCGCTGATCGTGCGTTTGGGCTGGCATATAGAACTGAACCATTGGCATCAAGGCGAATTAATCCATCGCCTACTCGTGGAGCAGATTCAGCTCGATAGATTCTATTTTGAATTGGGAATGTACCTTCAGAAATCATGCGATAAATTTTGTGAGCTATTTCTCGATAATTTATTTCAAGTCGCGATGCAGAACGCATTTGCACAGCATCTCGATGTCGCGCAATGACTGCAATAATGTGACCGTTAAACATCACAGGGACTGTCTCTTCCTTGATTAACAAGTCGCCGACTTGCTCTGGTTCGGTATCTCGAACAATCTCACCTTGGGAGAGCGCCTGATCCAAACGGGGATTATCGCCCCAATTTAATTCTTCACCAATCACTTCATGGGCAAAAACCGTAGCCGCAGTAGTTGGGCGAATATGAGCAGTTGCGATATATCCTTCAGGCCAACTCTGGTAATCGGCACGTTTTGGTACCCAAAGAATTAGATCTGCAAATGAGAGGTCAGAAAGTAATTGCCACTCAGCTATTAGGTCAGAGAGACGTTCTTTATCTTCGGAAGTCAACGCTGTATGAGCAAATACATTCTCTATTCGGGGATTGCTCAAAGCGGCCGCCTTCCTTTCTAAATTACTGAAGAAGTGAGGTAGCGATACTACCAATCTCCTTCTGCCCTTTTTCTCTCGATGCCCATAATGAGTCTAAGAAGTGGGTACTGCTTGGTTTTATATGCGCCTCATTAAGAAAAAAGTGGCGCTCGCGTCCAACGATCTGAGTGAAGGCGGCTTGCGCTTTACGTAATTGCTTAGATTGCCCAACGCATATGCAGATATAGGTAATAGGAATTTGCTTAGTAAGGACCGGTAGCTCTTTGAGAAAAATATCGAGTTGGGTCAGACTTTGTTTTGTGGTTTGTGAGATGTAAACAAGCTGGGTAGCTGAATCGAGTATTGAGTTATAAAGAAGGGCCGTCCACCGTCTATCATTTACAACTTCATTGAGTGGAGGTAAAACTCCTACATCGATAATTGAAACTTCTTTCGCATCACCTTCCGGTAAGTTCACCGGCTTCTGGCTGGATGATAGGGAGGATATCGAATAACTATTTGTTGTTATATATGACTCTAATGGCGGACTTCGAAAATCTGCATCAATCACCGTGACTTTACGTTGTGAGCTCATGACCTGCGCCAGGCTTGTAGCGAACATAGTCTTGCCTGGGGCCCCAGCGCTTCCTGTTATAACAATTACTTTCTTTGGTGCAGAAAGAATTATTGGTGATGAAACATTTTTTGGAAGTGCGGCATCGCCTTGATGCACCATTGGAAGTCGAAGTTGGCTTCTAATCTTTTGCATAATTTCATGAGCAGTGCTGGGTACGCCATCTAATGACACAAATGTTACGACGGTACTACTCAGTTTTAAGATCAGGTCAGAGGTAAAGGCAGGAAGCTCTGTTGTATAAACGATAATTGTTCGCAATTGCGTTGAACGTGCAGTCATAAATTCCTCAAGAGCTGCGCCATCGAAAGCTCTAAAGATGATGCTCCACCCTTGGGTAAATAGAAGCTGGGCAACATAGTCTTCTAAATCAGCTTCTCCAATTGCTGTTATTACTTCTATCTGTGGAATTTCAGAGCGCATTTCTAACCACCACAATTCTGCCCGCTTGGATGGCATCGGTCAGTTGAATGAGATCTTTAGGGTCAACTTTGAATACAACCCCAACGACGCCTCCCATGCTCTGGGATTGTGCATCCACTGAAGCGACTTGAACTTTTGAAATGATGAGAGAAGTTGTTGCCTTAGGATCTTTAATTGGGATGGAGTAAAGATCTACTACATCGGCGCTGTGAAGATCGCTAGGGAAATCATTCTTCATTAAGCCAATTGGAATTTCTTTTAGAGTGAGGCCCTGCCAAGACTTTGTAATTGCAGTAACAGGAATTAGCTCGCCTTGGTCAATGTTTCTCTTTAGATAATTTCCTATTAGTTTTGCTTTACTTGAGAAATACTTGGGAGATTGGTTTCCAAGTGAAACTCGAACCTCTATTAAGTCTCCTGGCTTCAATAGCGAACCAGAGTGAATTTGGCTTTTAGCTGCCCACATGGGAGTTTTATTATTAGCTTGTGATGCTAGGGCAAATGCGGATAAGAGGGAGATCAGAAGAATCATCCCAGCCAAAATTCTTCGGCCATTTCGCTGCAATAAGGTATGTAAATCAATCATGGGAGATGAATAACCTAAAAAAGCTGATGACTATTTTTCTTTTCCACAATCTCATTAATATGTTTACGATTCGTGAAAACTCATCCTTTTAGATGAGGCGGTGCTCTCCCCGTTAAAAGATGCTCCTCCTATGAGCGAAAATAAACCGGTAACAAAAGTAATATTTAGGCCAGTTTCATTCCATGATGGAAGTGAATCGCAGTCCCGCTTCCACAACGGGTGGCATGAGCCACTATTGGATCTCTATTCCCGGGCCGTCACTTTTCCACCTCACGTACCTCAAATTCCAAAGCTCTATCTAGTCCCGACTCCTGATTTTCCAGAGGGCGAGGAGGCAGATACTGATAGCGCCAAAAAACCCTCACCTTTAAGTGATTTGCCTAATCTCGATGATTGGGTAGGTAAATATGTAATAAGTGTCATTGAGATTTTTGGAGGCAAAAGACCTGTGCAACAACTTGCTCGCTGGAGCCATCGTCTCACCTACAAAATTCTGACCGAAGGAGTCGGAAGTTGGAAATCACTTCCAAAAATTCGAAAAATGTATATCTCAGAACCATTAGTTGGTATCGCTGAAGTTAGCGTGACTTTACGTTTTGATCAGAGAGTACGCTCATTGATTCTACGATTTGAAGGTGTCGATAAGCGATGGATGTGTACTGAGTTAGCGCTGCTTTAAGTAATTAAAATATATTAAGCAGCGCCGTGACAGCGCTTGTACTTACGACCTGAACCGCATGGGCACGGAGCATTACGCGAAGTTCCACCAGATTCTGTGGCACTTCCATCTACATCGGCAGCTGTATAACGAAGTTGCTGCTCTTGCTTAGGCGGTGTTGCAAGTCCCTTAGCTTCTACTTCATCATTTTCAATATTTACTTCAACGTGGAATAGGAAGCCAATCATCTCCTCAGCAATCGAATCCATCATCGCAGCAAACAGGTCATAGCCTTCACGCTGATATTCCACGAGTGGATCGCGCTGTGCCATTGCTCTTAGGCCAATTCCTTCTTGCAGATAATCCATTTCGTAAAGATGTTCACGCCATTTGCGATCAAGGACCTGTAGTAGCACCTTGCGCTCTAATTCACGCATGACTACTGAGCCAAGACTTTCTTCTCGTGCGACATAGGCGCTTTGAGCATCAGTGATTACTCGGTTAAGGATGAAATCATGATCCAGTCCAGCTTTTCCATTTACTTCCGCTACGAGTTCCTCGAAGGAAAATGAGATTGGATAGAGCGAGTTCAGAGCAGTATGTAAGGTATTTAAATCCCATTCCTCAGCATAGCCTTCACTTGTTGCCCCCGAAACATATGCTGAAATTGTTTCGACCATAAATTCTTGAACTTGATCTTTAATGTCGCGACCTTCAAGAACTTCACGTCGTTCGCTGTAAACAACTTCTCGTTGACGATTCATTACATCGTCATATTTCAAGACATTTTTACGCATTTCAAAGTTGAGTGATTCGACCTGAGTTTGCGCTGATCGGATTGCGTTCGAAACCATCTTAGACTCAATCGGAGTGTCTTCCGGAAGCCCAGCCGCGCCTAAGAAGCGCTCAACGAGTCCAGAATTAAATCGACGCATTAAGTCATCTTGAAGTGAGAGATAAAAGCGAGATTCTCCAGGATCGCCTTGACGGCCCGACCGACCACGCAACTGATTATCAATTCGTCGTGATTCGTGTCTTTCAGTTCCTAGAACATACAAACCGCCAAGGGAGACAACTTCTTCGTGTTGCTTCTTAACAGCTTCTTTCTGTTTTGCCAGTTCTGGAGCCCATGCCGCTTCATATTCATCCGCATTATCAACTGGGCTGATGCCACGCTTTTGAATTTCAAAGTCAGCCATAAATTCTGGGTTTCCGCCGAGCATGATGTCGGTACCGCGACCAGCCATATTTGTAGAAACGGTTACAGCTCCGAGCGTACCCGCGCGAGCGATGATTGATGCTTCACGCTCGTGATGCTTTGCGTTCAATACTTCATGTGGAATCCCACGACGCTTTAATAATCCTGAAAGTTCCTCAGACTTCTCGACCGAGACCGTACCGATAAGGACCGGTTGCCCCTTTTTGTGGCGCTCTGAAATGTCATTTGCAACTGCCTCAAATTTACTTAGTTCAGTCTTGTAAATTAAGTCAGGCTGATCCAAGCGTTGTGATTCCTTATTCGTAGGAATTGGGATCACGCCAAGACCGTAAATTTGCATAAATTCAGCAGCCTCAGTCATCGCTGTACCAGTCATTCCGCCAAGCTTCTTATAAAGACGGAAATAGTTCTGCAAAGTAATCGTAGCTAAGGTTTGGTTTTCATCTTTAATTTCAATGCGTTCTTTTGCTTCTAAAGCTTGATGCAAGCCTTCAGAGTAGCGACGACCCGCAAGGACGCGGCCAGTGTGCTCATCGACAATGAGAAGTTCCCCGCTCATTACGACATAATCCTTGTCTTTCTTAAACAATTCTTTAGCCCGTACTGAATTATTGAGGAATCCAATCATTGGCGTATTGACCGATTCATAAAGATTTTCAATTCCAAGGAGTTGCTCTACTTTCGTAACACCTTCTTCATGAATACCAATAGTGCGCTTTTTTTCATCAATTTCATAATGGACATCACGACTTAATTTTTCAGCGATAATCGCAAATTCCTGATACCACTTTGTTGCTTTATCCGCGGGCCCACTAATGATCAGTGGAGTACGTGCTTCATCAATCAAAATTGAGTCAACTTCATCGACAATTGCATAGTTATGTTCGCGCTGGACACAATCTTCTAAACTCCATGCCATATTGTCACGAAGGTAGTCGAATCCAAATTCATTATTTGTTCCATAAGTGATATCTGCTGCATATTGTTCGCGGCGCTCTAGCGGCGACATATTTGAGAGAATCACACCAACTTTAAGTCCAAGGAAGCGGTGAATACGCCCCATCCATTCGCTATCGCGTTCAGCCAAATAATCGTTTGTTGTAATGATGTGTACACCTTTGCCAGTAAGGGCATTAAGGTAGGCAGGAAGAGTTGATACGAGGGTCTTTCCTTCACCAGTACGCATCTCTGCAATATTGCCCTTGTGAAGCGCGGCTCCACCCATTAATTGAACGTCGTAATGGCGTTGCCCAAGTGTGCGCTGGGCAGCCTCGCGAACAGTTGCGAAAGCTTCAGCAAGAATGTCGTCAAGCTCTTCGCCATTGGCAAGACGAGCCCGAAAGAGTTCGGTCTGTCCGCGAAGTGCCTCATCACTGAGGGCTGAGATCTTTGCCTCGTGAGAGTTAACTTCTGCTGCTATTTTCTCAAGGGCCTTTACGGCACGACCTTCGCCTGCGCGAAGAATCTTGTCTAGAACTGACACGGGTCCTCTTTCTCAAGTTTCCTAAAGTTTCCTAAAGTTTCCTAAAGTTTCCTTAAATTTCCTTAAATTTCCTTAAATTTCTCTGGAGCGGCCGCTAATTTACTAGTGCTTTACTAGCGTTGCATTAGTCGACCAAAAGTTACGGTCTAATCGTATTGGGTAAGTGGGGGCTGGATATACATGCTGAAATTGCCTGTAGTGGGCTAATTTCGGCTGCTCGAAGGGTCCGAAGTGCCTCCCTCATCGATGCTCCACTAGTAACCAAGTCATCAATGAGAACAACCGATTGCGGGAAGTAATTCCCACCTCTCAGTGAATATGCGCCCGCTAGATTGGCAAATCTTTGCGTGTGCCCCAGAAGTGTTTGATCCTTTATTCGGCGATTAACCAGTAGGCCCGGCCAAACTCGACTCCCAGTCAGTCTGGATACCTCTTGGGCCAAGAGAAGTGCGTGATCGTATCCCCTTCGCCGAATCGCCGACCTGCTCGATGGAATAGGAATCAATGTGCTTGCTTCAACTATATGAGTGGCGATTGCGCGGGCCAAAATTGTTCGCGCTCTCGAATCGTAATTCTCTTTGGCTCGTAAAACAATTCGTGAAATATTTGAAGAATATAACGCTGAAGAAATTAACGATAAACCTTCAATTACATTTACAAACTTTCCGGACCACTCTACTTTGCACTCATCACATAGTAAGCATGTGAAGCGAGAGCAGCCAACACATCGTTCTGGAAAAAGTAACTGTGAAATTTCACCCATCAGAGAAGCATGGTGAAATTAAATATCGTCCACATCAATGTCAAATAAAGCTGGGGATGGAGCATCCTCTGGGATAACAGAAATGGGTTCCTCGCTTATTGGAATTCCTGGAGACTTAGGAAGTGTCAGAACAAAGTGAGCACCTCCACCGGGACGGCCCCAAGCCTTGAGTGTTCCCTCGTGCAATTGTGCATCTTCTCGTGCGATTGCAAGACCTAATCCCGTGCCGCCACGCAATCGAGAACGAGATGGGTCTGCTCGCCAAAATCGATCAAATAGACGTTCCCCTTCACGCTCACTAAATCCGATTCCATAGTCGCGAACACCTACAGCGATTTCGTGGTCTCCTTGCGCGATCTGAATCGTTACTCCTTTGCCTTCGCTGTGATCAATAGCATTCGATACTAAGTTCCTAAGAATTCTCTCGATACGCCTCGGATCCACTTGCGCAGTGACGGCATTTTCCGGTGCAATAATTTTTAGCTCCTCGGGTGAGTGCAGCTGATCGCACACTTGGCGGGTAACGCTCGTTATGTTTAATTCATGCGTTTCAAGAATCGCTGCCCGGGCATCGAATCGACTTACTTCAAGTAAATCTGTTAGAAGTGTCTCAAATCGTTCAATCTGCGCAATGAGTAATTCAGCGCTACGAGCTGAAGCAGGATCAAGGTTTTGTCGTGCTTCATAGAGGACTTGTGAAGCCATTCGGATCGTGGTCAATGGGGTTCGAAGTTCATGTGAGACATCTGCAACGAAGCGTTGTTGTAAACGCGAAAGATTTTCAAGTCTAGAAATCTGTTGCTGCAGCGATACTGCCATCTCGTTGAAAGCTACAGCGAGCCGCCCGATTTCATCCTCACCTCGGACCACCAGGCGTCGGCCTAGGTCACCTGCCGTTAATTCTTCTGCAATTTCTGCGGCTTCTCGAACTGGCTTAACTATTCGGCCTGTGCCATACCAGGTAATCAGGGCAATCAAGAGGATGAGAATTCCACCCGATATCCATAGCAATACATCAATTAAACTTATCAGTTGTTCTTGTTGTGTAAGTGGAAATAAATAGTAAATTTCATAATCGAGATTATTTGGAATAGTTATTACTGTTCCGACGGCAATACCCTGAATCGTGGCACCGGTCAGATACTTAATTTTAATATATTCAGATTGAACTGAAAAATGTTTACGAACTTTATTTCGAAATTCTGGTGTAAGTATTGAAAAATCTAGAAAGTTTGAACTTCCCTGATACTTACTAGAAATTTTTGCTGTTTTTGGCGTTGGCAGCAAAATAACTTCTCTTTGAATGACGCTCGAATTAACATCACCTACGTGAAAAATATTGTCTAGAACGGTCTTTAACTTAATATCCATTCGATAGGTAGTTGCATCCAATTGACCTTGAGCGTAATTGGATAACGAATCTGCTTCAGATATAGATGCTGACATCTTTTCTCTGTATACACCGTTTGTAATTTGAGCTGTAAGAAAAGTACCTACGACCAAGATGAGTAGCATGCACAGTGCCACGGTCAGCGCAGATACTCTGACTAGAATTGATGTACGCCAGCTACGAAGTAGCTTGCTCATTTTTCAGATGATCCGACTGATCCTGCCTTATATCCAACACCGCGAACCGTCAAAATTAATTCGGGGTTGTCAGGATCACGTTCAATTTTGGAGCGAAGGCGTTGAATATGCACATTTACCAGGCGGGTATCTGTGGCATGTTGATAACCCCAAACTTCACTCAGTAAAGCTTCGCGGGTGAAAACACGTCCTGGCTCTTTCGCAAGAGCTACAAGTAGATCAAATTCAAGGCGAGTAAGTGGAATTGATTTTCCGTCACGAGCAATCGTGTGTGCTACTTGATCAATAGCGAGGTCACCAATGCGAAGTGAAGTAATTGCTTCGGCAACAGTACGTCGCAGTCTTACTTTTAGTCGGGCTACTAACTCTGAAGGATTAAATGGCTTAACCATGTAGTCATCAGCTCCGGCTTCAAGTCCAAGAACTACGTCGTGCGTATCTCCCTTAGCGGTAAGCATCACGATGGGAACCATCGATTCCTTGCGAATTAACCTGCAAACTTCAATGCCATCGATTCCTGGCAACATCACATCCAACAAAACTAAATCGGGAGTATTGGCACGAAAGATTTCCATCACGCCATCTCCATTATTCACAAGATCAACCTCGAACCCAGATCCGTTAAGAACAATTCCTAACATTTCAGCGAGGTCCTGGTCGTCATCGACGACCATAATGAGAGGCATTAGGAGCCGTGCTCCCACGAGTTCAAGTAAAGCTCTTGAGCTGGAGTCAGGATGTCGATGTCAACACCCATACTGGCCAGCTTAAGGCGAGCAACGGTTTTATCAATTTCAACTGGAACATTGTGCAAGCCAGGTGCCAAATCCTTTGCTGCCTTCAACAAATATTCAGCTGTCAAAGCCTGATCAGAAAATGACATATCCATAACTGCGGCTGGGTGACCTTCGGCTGCACCGAGATTAACCAAACGACCTTCAGCAATCAGGAGCAGGCGATTTCCATTTTGCATTACGTATTCATCGGTTTGATGGCGAATCTTTGAATTTTTCTGCTTGGCATTCTGCTCAAGCCATGCAACATCAATCTCAATATCGAAGTGTCCTGAGTTAGCAAGAATTGCGCCATCCTTCATGACCTTAAAGTGCTCATCACGAAGAACATCTCGGTTACCAGTGACAGTAATAAACACATCACCAATTTTTGCTGCATCAAGTGCAGGTAGTACGCGGAATCCTTGCATCAGTGCATCAAGTGCTTTCGTCGGATCAATTTCAGTAATGACAACGTCTGCGCCCATTCCCTTTGCGCGCTCTGCTACTCCTTTTCCGCAATACCCAAATCCAGCCACTACAAATACTTTTCCAGCTATCAGTTGATTCGTTGCGCGGAAAATTGCATCGAGAGTTGATTGACCCGTTCCAAAGCGATTATCAAACATGTGTTTAGTATCAGTGTCATTTACTGCAATCATTGGAAATTTAAGTGCGCCGTCTTTAGACATTTGGCTTAAGCGAATAACTCCGGTGGTGGTCTCTTCGCAGCCACCAAGAATGCCTGGTAGAAGTTCGGTGCGAGTTGTGTGAAGAGTATTCACCAAGTCACAACCATCATCGAATACAAAATCCGGCTTGATATCAAGGGCAGCATTGAGATGTTGGTAATAGCCATCGCGGTCTACGGCGTTCTTAGCAAATACAGATATTCCATATTCCTGTACGAGAGCTGCGGCAGTGTCATCTTGTGTTGAAAGAGGATTAGATGCGCACAGTGCGAGCTCTGCTCCGCCAGCTTT
>Ga0194048_10000434_pt1 | contig 20344 bp, 21 predicted proteins | sample JunL225m_MetaG_FD_161685 | JGI IMG/M metagenome (GOLD analysis project Ga0194048, IMG submission 161685) | Anoxic zone freshwater microbial communities from boreal shield lake in IISD Experimental Lakes Area, Ontario, Canada - Jun2016-L222-5m | ecosystem: Environmental > Aquatic > Freshwater >...
GACGGGGTAGCCCGTGGCTTTCCCGAAGCCCCGAAGACGTGGGCCGTCCTCGAAATCAAGACCATGAACAACAAGGCGTTCGACAGCCTGACGAACAAGGGCGTCAAGGTCGAGAAGCCACAGCACTACGCCCAGATGCAGACCTACATGGGCCTGCTGAAGCTGGACCGCTCCATGTACGTGGCCGTGAACAAGAACACGGACGAGCTTTATACCGAGTGGGTGAAGTTCGACAAAACCGCGTTCGATAGCCTGTCGCACCGGGTCAAGCGCATCGTCGGGGCCAGCACGCCTCAACAGCGCATCAGCGAGGACCCGTCGCATTGGAAGTGCAAGTTCTGCGACATGTACGGCCTGTGCCACCAGGCCGCGCCCGCAGAGGTCAACTGTCGGACCTGCTGCCACTCCACAGCCGTAGAAGGTGGCAAGTGGTCATGTGACATGCACCGCAAGCTTTTGACCGCCAGCGAGCAGCTAAAGGGCTGCGGCGACCATCTGATGATTCCGGCCCTGGTGCCCAATGCCGAGGCCGTGGATGGGGGCGTCAACTCCATCGACTATGTGGACAAGTTGACCGGCGCGACCTTCACCAACGGGCCAGGCCACACGCCCAGCGGCCAGCTTGCCCAAGTACGTCAGGCCCCGGCTATCAAGGGGCGGGCGAGGGTGTTGCCGGATAAGACGGCGCGTAAGGGCAATGCGCCTGAGTTCGATTTGGACAAGTTCAACGACCCGATTCCCTTTTGATTAGGGCATGAAAATGAAGAAACCAAATTCATTTTTGTCTGATTTTATAGATGACGCAAAAAATTACAGTGAAACAGAAGACTACAAATCATTATTGCAAATCACAAGATTGTTAAAAAAAGGAGTTGTTTTCTCGTTGCCAGAGGGCGGCACCTTAGTCGGCATGGAGAAAATAAAATCATTTCCAGGGAAGTTTCTAAAGCCACCGTACCCAATTGTTGTTCTTGCGTATTATGCCGAGGGATTTAATTCTGATGTTCTTGAGCGCGGGCAATTCCGCTGTTCCAGAAGAATCGTCATTGCATTAGACAGAGAAGACGGCGTTGAGTTAATTGCACTTAACTATATAGACAAAGACAGAGTATGGATGACATTTCCAATTGGTATTCATTTAAGTTATCTTAAGGAGGATGTTTTTATTGCGGGCACAGATCAAGTAGTTCCAGAAAAAATTATTACCGTTACTGGTTTTATTGCAAGAGAAGTGATTCAATACGGAAAAGGCATGTCACTCAGCGATGCAGAAATTGCAAATCGTTTTTTGGCTGATTTCCAAGATGAGTTTTATGCTTATTTGCAATTTTGCTATGTTTTGCAAAACAATGAGGTCTCGTTTGTCGACGCGGAGCCGTCTGTCGCCGTCAACAAAATGCGCAAGTCGGCGGGAAAGTCTCCGCTGTTTTCATACAAGACGCTGACTATCGGTGGACCGAAACAAAAGTCACAGCATCATGGTGGAACCCATGCCTCACCGCGTAGTCATCTGCGCCGTGGGCATTATCGCACCAGCAAAACTGGCAAGCGCCATTGGGTCCAGCACCATTGCGTAAATGGCGGAACTCCTGGCTTTGTGCATAAGGACTATGAAGTGAGAGGAATGGTTCATTGACCGGACGCATGGCCCGCAACAAAGGCGCTCGCGGCGAGAACGAACTAGCCGCAATCCTGACCGACGAACTCGGTTTTGTGGTGAAGCGTAAGCTGGGCCAGGCGAGGGACGGGGCCGACGACATCGAAATCGGCCCCTTCCGCATCGAGGTCAAGCGCCGGGAGACGCTGGCCGTCATGCAATGGGTCAGGCAGATCGAAGCCTGCACCCCCAAGGGCCAGATCCCCATCGTGGCCTTCCGACAAAACGGCCAGAAATGGCGCGTCGTGATGCGGATGGAGGATCTGGTTCCGCTGATTCGGGAGAAACTTAGCGAATAGCACTCCGCAGCGTAGCCCCCAGGATGGCCGTCAGCACGGCTTGAAGGGCTTGGGCGGCGGAAGCCTCGCCGGTGGCGTAGCTGGCCCCAGCGACAAGCACGCCAAGCCCGGCGGCGACGTAGGTCTTCTTGCCTTTCAGAAATCCAAACATGCTCGTCTCCTAGGGGTGAATGCCGTTTTGATAGGTCATCTTGCCGCCTATCACGGTCGCGGTAAGCTCTGACTTCCGATTGTCTACAGACTTGAAGCTAACATGAACCCACCCGCTTGTCGGCACGCCGGGCTTATAACACTCAAGGATTAGCTGGTCGTACTCGCAATGCTTCTCGATCCAGCGGGCCAGGTCGCCATTGGCGATGCCGGGAATCTCAATGTCCGCAGCCTCGCCCTTGCAATGCTGGGAGGACGAAGCCCCGCCAATCAGGCCATTGATTTCGAGGCTCCGAAAGCCGCTGTTGATATGCACGGGCCCCAGGTTCAGGCGCACAACCTCAAGCACCTTCTCGCAAAGCCGCTTCATGCAAGCGATCTGCTTTTCATCCGGCACGTTGGCAATGCCGAACCGCTCGCCGGCTTGGGACTTGGTGAATTCCTCAAGGGTGAAGTGTGCGCTGAGGTTCATTGGGTATGAGACGCCACGCTCCAAGCGATTGCCGCTAGGGCTAGGATAAGAGACCCAGCGGACGAGAATAGAATCATCTCGATCCTCTTAAGCTGGGCGTTGATGGAGGTGTACCGTTCGAGGCACACCGCCTCATGAACGCTTAGTCTTTGGTCCACTTCATGAAGCTCCACCGACACAGAAAACCTCCCCAAAGGCCGCTAGATTATTTCCCGAGCCTTGAGGGCTTTGGAGCAATGGTCTTTGACAAAGGTATCCAAGATTGAACACAAAACACAACCCCACCGCTTGTTTTTAGATCTCGCTCGCGCAGCGCGGCGACTGAGAGTTTCGACTTTGACGCTGCAAAGAATGACCACGTTCAGCCCAACGTCGAGCCATTTCAAGACGTTGAGCATCCAGCGGATTGGGTTCACGGAATAGCCTTGGCAGCGATGAACAGGGCATCAATCTGGTCGTCCGTCAGGCCAAGCGCCCCGCCAAGGGACGCCACCAGATCCCGGTCGCGCCACACGTCCGTCGCGAACTCCCATTCAATCTGCACGGCACGCGGCGACTGGGCGACCACGGCGTCAACGCTATCCAGCAGGCCAGCGCCTAGCAGGGCAAGTCGGGCTTGGCGCATGGAGACGGAATGCGGAACGCCGGGCGGTTCCGGCTCAGGCGGGGGCGGATTGGATAGGACAGCGCCATCCCAGAGCATCCCGGCGACCACTGTGTCAGTGGGGAACTCTACGATTTCCCCGTTGCCGATCAGGGATTCAGCATCGACAGGGTAGCGCGCAACGGCGACGATAACCCCGCCATCAACCAAAGCATAATCGTTCATTAGGCGACCCTTGTGGCTTCAAGTTGGGCATAGACTTCAGCTTGTCCGGAGCTCACGGCGTTCCCACCCAAGGCCGTCGCGTTCGGGTAAATCTGCAAGATGATTGCCTTGGACGAAGCGAGCGTGACGACACCGACGACTTCACTCATCACGGACCCAGAGAACGCCCCCGCCGCGTCCTGCGGCGCTCTTGCGTTTGATCCCTGCGCAATGACTGACGAGTCCGTGTTGTTATAGAGACGGGCGCGGCCGATGACGGCGTATGTCGCGCTTGTGCCAATGAACGGGACAAACCCGCGCAAGAGCCAAGTGCCGGCCGGCAGCGTCAGGGCATTGCCTGAAAGCGACCCGATAGACGCCGCATTCCGGTTCACGGTGTTAAGCGTGACCGTCTGCCATGACGACGCGGTGTAGCTCGTTCCTGTTGTACCGTTCGTTTTCTCGTCCGCGACGATGACATCCGGGGCAATGGAAATCGCAGCGGCCGAAGTCCAAGTCGTGCCGTTGCTGGTGAGCAGGTTCCCGGTGCTGCCAGGCGCAACGAACGAGACGGCGCTTGTGCCATTGCCGAGGAGGACGTTGTTGGCCGTCAGCGTGGTCGCCCCGGTGCCTCCAGAGGCCACAGGCAGGGTGCCAGTCGTCAGGGCTGACGTGGACGTGGCATAGACCGCCCCGCCCGACGTGAAGGCCGACAGGCCCGTACCGCCATTGCCCCCCGTAAGCGGATTAGTCAGCGTCAGAGTGCTGATGGTCGCTACGTTGCCGAAGCTGAGCGCGTCCCCGCTGCCGGACGGAGCGCCCAGGCCTGTCAGCTTATAGCCGCCCAGCTTGATATTAGCCGTGGGCGTACTCTGACCATCCTTGGTCAAGCAGGTGCTAAGCCCCGTCGCCAGATCCGCCGTGAGCGTGTTGAACGTCGAGGAACTGATGACCGTGCCGGTGACGACCGGCTGGCCCGTGGTGTTGATATTGAAGACGCCGGAACCATTGAAACTCATTGGGTTTGGTCCTTAGTGAAGAAAAAGCTTCGCGCCAACACCACCGCCGGCCGCCGCTATCAAAAGAGTTTTAACAGCAGCATTTCTTCTTTTCGTATCGGCATATTTCTTGCGAACAAATGCAAGTTGCTCCGTAGCCGCTTTATGATCAGCAGCGGAAATATGATTTCCATTATGCATGTCGTCCAAAAGAGACTGCGCGGCCCCATCAAGCTTATCTGGCTGCATAGTATCAATTTTGTTCAGCATGGTTTCGCGCGCCCTGCTTTTTGCCTCAGCAGCCTCAAATTGACCCCTAAGCGTTTCGGCTCTAGACCGCGCGGCGGCCGCTTCTTGTGTGTGTGCATTGGCTACGCCGCCAAGGTTTTTGGCCTCAACGCCGGCTTGTTCGGCATCTATCAGATCGTTTACATGCCGCTCAACAGTAGCTTTTAGCTCTGGTTCCGCCGGAAGAATGTCCTTCAAGTCACTAACGTATTTCGTTTTGACTTGCGAATAAGGAAGCGGAGCCCCGGTTACAGGGTCATGGAAAACACTTTTGATTTCATCTTCCAGCCATGCCCGAGCGGCTTGCGGATCTTTGGCTTGAGACTTCGCCAAAAGGTACGCCTCCTTGCCGCCAGACTTTATCTGCTGCCCAAACTGGTTCGCAAAGGCGCGAATCTGGGCGCTGTCGCCTTGCGTTTGAGTGGCTCCGCGACCAAGGTTGGAATCGTATTTTGCTGCGTCTTTGAAGTATCGCGTCCAAGACTCCTTCAGGGCTGGGGCAGTCTCTTTAAGGTACGCATCTTCTATGGAGCCAAACTTCTTGTAAACACCATCCCAAAAGTTTGCCGAAATGCCTTCAAAGCCTTCAACCGGCTTTCCGTACTTAGCCATTTTTCCGGCAAATCTGCGGAAATTGGTTATGGCTTCAATCGGCGTCTTAAAGGTGCGGTAATACTTAGACGGCCCTGGAATGTCCCCCTGCGCCGTGGGGACTTCTTCGACTTCATGCCCGAGCGCCTTAGCGTTTGCGGCTTCCGCCTGCGTCAGTTCCACGCGGTTGTTTTTCAGCGCATCAACAATCATGCTGTGCGCCTTCACTTCGCCCGTGGTCGGTCGTGCCGCCTCTGTGGGTGCGGTGGCGGGGTTGAAATTAACGGCAGCTTCGGACTCCTTTAGAGCCGACTTAGCTTCCGGCAGGTCATTGGCGTAAATCCTTTCCGCCGAGTTTTTCTTAGCCTCTTCTTCGGACAAAGCACGCAATCTGGCATCAAGCTCTTGCTGCGTTTTCAGCGAATCCTCAGCGCCTTGCTCTATGCTGGCGCGAAGGGGGAGATTGCGCTCCGTGGGCGTTTTGATAGATCCGACGTTGATCGGCTTAACTTCAGCGCGAGCCTGCGCTTCGGCTTGCTGACGCAGCGCGGTATTGGCGGCCTCTACGTTTGTGGCTTCAAGGCCCTTTTCTCCCATAAGGCCATGTTGAGCCGCTTGAGCCGTTTGAATATCTGCGCCTCGGAGTTGTTGCGCCATAGCTCTGGCATTAACCCGGCTGGCCTCAATCAAGGGTTTTGATTCAAATCCGTATTTCAGCACGTTAGCAATCGGGCGCGCGACAGCGCCGCCAGCGTGAGCGCCGAGGCCCTTTGCCAAGCGAAGAGCGGCGACAGTGGCTTCGGCAGCAGGTTTGCCGGAAATGGGAACAAGGAATTCTGCAAGGTCGCCAAATTTGCGTTCAGCACCTGGGGCCTGGCCAGGAGCGCCATAGTTTGGAACAAGGCCATGAACGCCGGCCATATCTCCGAGTGCCCCCGCTGGGCTTAGAATTACGCCTGCTTCGTTTGCTAGGTTGGCAATATCCCTGCCCGTTTCTACAAAAGGTATGAAGGATCTTTTGTGAGAAGCGCGGTCCCGCATGGCTTGTAAGTCCTCATGCGCCCGCTCTTGAGTCCGCCCTATAAACTCGCCGCCCAGCGCTTTGAGGTTCTCTAGCAAGCCTTGCGGGGCAGCAGAGACAGACGTATCTCCGAATTTACCAGCAACGCGGCCAGCGGGCGGCGCGGCAGGCGTTTCGCGCATTAGCGAAGCAATGGATTTACCGGGATAATCGCGCGCAACCCTGGAGGCCGTATCAGCCCTTGTCGTGCCGTCTGGTATTTTGTCGTAGGTGTGGGTCGATCCGTCATCAAACGTGACCGTTGCGCTGAAGGGCATTACCAGTCGCTCCTCGTCCTGTTGCCACCGGCAGGCGCGGCGATAGCCTGCCCTCCAGCATTAGGCATCATTTTAACGCCCATGCCGCGTATGGTAGCGTTGGGGTTTTTGCTGTTTGTCAGATCGGACACGTCACTCGGCGTCCACGGGATTGCGGCGGCCATCCTGGCTTTATAGCTTCTCAGTAAATCCTTTTGTTCTGAAGAAACGAACGGAGAAACCAAAAAAGAATTTATCGCGTTATCGGCTTGTTGGCGCATTTCGGCCAGTTGCCGCACTGTCGTAAGCCGCGTTTGCCCCCCTTGCATGACAAGGGCGTCGTAGCTTTCCGACACTTTGTCAGTGACTGATAGGCCGCCGGTCGCCAAGCCGCCCATTGCGCGATTAAGGCCGGCATAAGTTGTTCTGATGTCTTGCGCCTCTTGCGACGTAAGCGTGCGAGTAAGCGCACCCAGAGGCGTGTTTTTGATATTGTAAAGCCATCCCAGGTTGGGATTCGTGGAGGAAAGCTTGGAAAGGTTTTCCAAGCCGGAGGTCGCGTCTCCTGCGCTTGTCATTGTGCGCATAATAGCCGTTGAGGCTCTTGCCCCACCGTTTGGGGCCAATGTGATCCCATTGGGATCAAGTTTGTTCCCTTTCATGTCGATATAAGCGCCTGCGTTCTTGTCAAAAGAAGCAAGAATTTCTTCTGTTTTGCCATTCACCGTGCGTTGAAGAAGGGTCGGCTTCAAGAAGTTGTTTTTTGACCCGCCAGGCGCTTGATAAAGCACTTTCGCGCCGCCATTGCTCGGCTTGGCCATGCCGGGGCCAGGCTCGACATGCACGTGCGTGCCTTCATCAATCACGTCAAACCCAGGCATCTTGACCTTCAGGGCAGCGGCCATCTGGGCGGTGGAGACGCCGGGCGGCGGGCGATAATCCCGCGCGTTGTCGCTCAGATGGTAGCTGTCAGAGACGCCGCCGACCGCAGCGTTTTTCTCAGGCGTGCGCGCACCGCTGGTGATGGTCGCGCCGGGGATAAGCCCCGCCACTGTGGATTCAATCTGAGCGCCGAAAGTGCCAGGAGCGGCAGGCGCTGAAGGTGAGCCGCCGGGTTGGATAACGCTTGCGCCTTGGTTGACCACCATAGTGCCGCCAAGTGTTCCCTTTTTGGACTGGTCAATGTATTGGGCAAAGAAGTTAGGATTGGTGGGGTCTGGAGGAGTCCACCCACTACCTACAGCGTCAAGGTACTCATCATACACACTTTTTCGGGTTGGAGGCTTCATATCAGCCACAACCATTTCTTTGACGCCTGGTAGCCCCGCAACAGGCAAGGCATTTATGTACCTGTCTTGTAGTTCTGGAGGCATTCCGCTGTTCCGAATAGCCCTAACCATGTCGGCTACGTCGCGAGCGTCATTGACCCGCTTCATATCGAGCGCCTTCTGGGCGTCTTCGATCTTGGCGGTTCGGTCTTCCGCCTTGGTCTGCTTCTCAGTGGCAGACGAGTAGAGCAGCTTACCCATGCTCTCGGTCATGGGGCCGCCGCTCAGCATCGCCTTAAGCGCCATCTGCTGCTGTTCGGCAGGCGACAGAGCGCGGTCCAGCGTGACATCCCTTTGAGCCGGAACGAACCCTTTCGCCATTTGCGCTGCTATTTCAGATGCACTTTGGATTTGCGGAGGCGGAGCAATAGTTTCTCCACCTAAGGCGCGAGCAAGATTAGCCTGAGAGGAATCAGGCGTAGGCGCGATAGGCGGCAGGTTGGACTGCGTGATAGGCGCTTGAGGCGGGGCCATTGCGGGCGCAGGCGGGGGCATCGTAGGCGCGGCAGTGGGGTCAACCGGGGCCGCTTGGCCGCCTTTCGATAGAAGGGACGCCAGCTTGCTGCCGAGGCCAGTAGACGGCTGCATTTGCGGCCCGGCTAGGCTGCGCACGTTGTCCATAGTGACGGTGTGCTGCATTTGCTCAGGCAGGCCAGCAGCAGTTTTGCGGTCTAGATCGGAAAGCGCCCCAGCCTGCTTGATCGCCCGCGCTTCCTTGATCTGACCGCCGACCTGCCCAAGCACCTTAGCCAGCACGGCGCTCCAGGGGATCGGCGCTTGAGTGCCCTTGTAGGACTGGATTTCGATAGGCTGCTGCGCCTGCTGTTGCAGCATTTCGGCAAGCTTCTTCTGCCGCTCGATTTCAGCGACTTGGGAGGCGTAATTGGTCAGGCTGACAGTCGCCATCAGATAGCTCCGTAATCAACCATCATGTAGCCGTCAGGGCGGTGATAGACGGCCTCAGGCTTAACCTCCAGAAGCTCCTGAGCCATCACGCCGCGCTCCCTGCGGTCAAAGATGTCGTACTCATAGATGCCGATGCCGAGTTCGTGAGTGCCGACGCGCTTGATGTTGGACTTCAGGCGGCGGTCGCTGCTCGCAATTATCTGCCCGACGCTTCCGAACATCCCGCCAAGCGCCTGCATGTTCGCATTGCGCGCCGCCATCTGCTGCCCGTAAACGTCCTGCGCGTTCTGCGCTTGAGCCTGCACGCCTTGGAACACGGGGGCTGCATTCACGTTCTGCCCGGCATAGGCTTGGAACTGCGGGTTCTGGATCTGCGAACTGGACATCAGCGCGTTGATCTCGTTCAGCGGCTGATTGCGCAGGGCGAGGTCTTGCTGGAGTTGGGCTTGCTGCGCCGCATTGCCGAACTGCGCCGATTGCAGGGCTTGGTTATAACCCTGGTTCTGCGAGCCCATGAGCTGCCCGTAGTTCTGGGCATTGGACTGCATTGCCTGATTGAAGTTCTGCCCGATGGCCGCATTCTGAAGCTGCTGCGACGAAAGCCCCTGACCGTAGTTCTGGCCGACCGCCGCGTTCGAGGCTTGGTTGGCTTGCAGCCCTTGGCCGAAGTTCTGGCCTAAGCCGGAGTTGTAGAAACCGCCCTGCTGCACGGCCTGATTAAAGCCCTGCTGGTTGGCTCCCATGTCCAGATTGATGCCCTGCAAGGCAGCTTGGCTCAGCAGGTCGTTCTGCTGCTGGCTCTGGTCCGTCATGGCGTTTGTGTAGGCTTCGCTGCCCTGCATGATGCCTTGGTTGGCAAGGCGCTGTTCAGTGGCCGCCGACTGCCGCTGTAGCTGCGGCGCGAGGCGCTGCATGATGGCGGCCTGGCCCGTAGTGCCCGCATTGACCGGCATCTTGGCGACGCCAGATAGGTCGAGGCCCTGAAGCGCCCGGCCGTACTGGTCTGCGTTGAAGCCTTGGGCCAGCCCGTACTTGTCCGCCGCGATGGACCCGGCTTGGCCGAAGTCACCGCCGCCGGGAGCCCCGCCGCCCTGAGGCACGGAGCCGTAGCTGACAGAGGATTGCAGCGGGTTTTGATTGGTAGGCTTGAACCTAGAGTTCAGAACATCCTGCGCCGTGCCGACGCCTTGCAGGCCAAGCTTGGACATAGCCAACTCGACTTGCTGCTGAGCATCAAGGTTGGCTTGAGCCGCAGGCGTCAGGCTTTGCGTGACCGTGGCTTGAGAGCCGCCTCCGGGCAGGTTGGGGTCTTGCGCGTAAGTTACGGTCTGGTTGCCGTAGGGCGTATAGATGTTGGGATTGCTCAGCACCGAGCCTTGTTGGGCAGCGGTCAGGTTGGCCGCGCCTTGGGCCTGCGCAGCGCCGGTGTAGTCAGGAACTGCCGGCGCGGCTGGTGTTGATTTTTTGCCCATAACGGTCCTCTAGAAACCTGCAATCCGCGCGCTTCATTGTGTATAAAACAATGTCCCCGTTGGGATGGCAATCCGCTAGCCTGGCTTCTGGAATGAACCCCATGTTCTCCGCAAGCCGTGCACTCTCGATATTACCGACTTCAACGTGGCAAATCACTTTTTCGACGCCACAGACATTGAACGGATAATCAAAAATCGCAGCCAGGAATGATGGTGTCATCCTTCCTTTGATGGCGATGTGAGCGATGATGGAACGCCTGTTCCATCCTTCGTAAATCACACCTGCAACAATCTCGCCGTCTTTCACTAAACCAATCGCAGCCGAGCGCCCCGAGTGGAAACCAAGCTCAAGTTCATCAGCTACCCAATAGCCTATTCTGTCGCCTGATTCTACACGCCAGCCCATCCGGCCTGATACACGATGTCTGTTGAGGCCCATTCGATCTGTAGCCCTATGCTAGCCGTCTTGAACTGGATCGACGCGCAATAGCCAATGCCGGTGATGCCGAGCCATGTGTTCGTAATCACAGTGTCAGTGCCCCACAGGCCAACATCCCACAAGGACGTGTCCCAGTTGGCGTAAGACGTAGGCGTAAAGGTCAAAGCCCCCGTGTTGTCCGATACGTCAAAATCCACGTTGACGCCGACAAGGGTTGCCGGTTGACCGTTGGAAAACACGCTAGGGCGGGCACGGGTGAAGTACTTCTTGACGCCGCGAGAGCCGAAATAGTTGAACGCCTGAAGGATATTCGTGGCGATGTTGGAGCCGTTGTCGGAGTAAGACGACGTGTCCCACGCCTTCCCGACAAAGCCGTCACCGCCAAAATAGGCATTGTCGTTGTAAGTTTCCCAGACGTTCGCCGCCCAGCCTGTGAACTGACACCACGACTTCGTGATGGTGTTCATGACGTACTGCTCTTGCGTGCCAGAACCGACAGGCACGTTTATCCAGAGCGCATTGTTCTTGGCGTTGTAAAAGACCTGCCAACCCACAGAGGCATGGGTTCCGCCATAGGCCGTGGTCGCCGCCGTGATGGCCCCCTGGATCTTGTTAGAGAGCGCCACACGCGGATCGAGCCGGGAACTTTGCAGGGACGCGGCCATAGGCAGAAGGCCGTCATACGTCAGGATAAGCAGGTCCCCGGCCCATTTGAGCATGGACCTGTCGCCAATGGGCGAGCCTAGTTTCCAGACGCCAATGAGCGCCCATGTGGAAGCGCTAGCCGGGTCGGTTCCGGCGTAGACGATAAGCTCGCCATTGCTGGTGGCGAAGGCCAGGTTGTCATCCACGCCATAACCAGCGTCGATAGTCCACGCATCGAAATCGACAAGGTGGCCGCCGTCTCGGGCAATGGCGCTCAGGTCGAACGCCACCGCTGTGCCGCTGATAGCGTTGGTGGGCAGATACCAAGCCTTAAGCGTGTCCTTTTGGAAGAACCAAAGCCGGTTCTTGAACAGGACGACATTGGAAAGCGTGTTGGAATTGACGCCGGCAATGTAGGGCACGGTTGGAGCCGTCGTCCCCACGGTAGCCCATGTGGACCCGTCATAGACCCGCCCCGCATCAACGCCGTTGACGACGAAAAGGTAGCTACCGCCCGCCGTCGTGATGTTCGTGTGCGCCGTGATGCCGCTAGTGAGGCCCGTGACGACAGGAGCGCCAACAGCCCCGCCGGATGTCACGTCATAGATTTTGCCGGTGCTGGTGACGGCAAATAGCTTGCTCGTCGCCCCGCCGGAATAGTTCATCAGGCTCTGAACCTCGCCATCAAGGCCAGTGCAGTGCTGCGTATAACCCCCGCGTAAAACGACGTTTGACACCGTTGGGAACATGTTCACCAACGTAATGGCGTCCATCGGATCCATGTTCGCGTAGGAGTCGCGCGCGTTCCACCCGCCTACCGGGGCAGGCAGGGACTCCACTTGCGCGGTGTTTCTCTGAACCATCGCACGCGAATTAATCATCGGCCATAGCCAGAATCCGGGATATTATCGTATCCAATCAATATGTTACCTGGTCGCGGCGCAAAGGACAGGTTCGCCGCCGAGGTGTCTTGGGCAATCGACGTTTCCAGTTCCGTCAGATAGTCGCGATAAAGCGCGGTCGTATCGAAGCCCTTGGCCTGGAAATATTTCAGCTTGGTCATAAGCACCATGACCCGATCCGGGTAGATGCAGGTGTCCGTATCTACCGTGAAGCTGGTCTTCACCGCGCCGGCAGCCGACAGAGCCCAGCCATTGCTGCGGTACTCGTAGCCGAGCGATTCAGCGTTGGAGAAGCCCGGCCAAATCTGAAAATAGTTGCCATACAGCCGCCAGCGGATGCGCGGGCCGGTGGCGATATAGCCGCTTAGAAGCCACTCCCACTGCTGGGCGTCCTCCGGGCCGAGCATCTCCCAATGCTTCGACTTGTCCCATTGGGTGCGGGGGACGATGGCATCGTAATCGGCAGGGAAGGCGTACTTCACCTTCTGGAAATAGATCGTCCCGGCCGTCGCCGCAGAGGTGGAATATTGCGAGACGGTAACAGCCGTGGCTGAGTCCACGCTGCTGATAAACGTGGCGTTCGGAAAGCCGGTCCCGACAACCATGAACGTGGTGTCGAGACCCGCCGTCGAGGGGATGCCGGTGATCTGGAGGGAGGTTGTCGTATAGGTGCCGGTGGTGGTCGTGTACTCGGTGAAGAAGGTTTTTGCCTTCGTCAGTTCACGCCAGTCTGCCTTGCGCAGCAGTTCATAACCGCTGGCATTCATAAGCGCCAGGATCTGAATGACGTCTTGGTTCGCGTTGCCCGCTACCGAAGTGGGGGTAGGGACGCCAAGTTCATTCGTTACCTGCGTCACCAGTTGCAGCATCGTGCTCGACATCGGTGTCTTTCGCCTTTTTGGGGATTCGCGTCCGAAGCAGGAGGTTTACCTGCTTCTTAAGCTCCTCAATTTCCGCGTTGGCCTTCTCAAGCTTTTCGTCGGCCTTGGTATGGTTCTTCTCAGCCAGGAACGCCCTGGCCCGCTCACGCATCCCCACCGCGCCCATGCCGACCCGCTGAAGCTGGGCGTCAGAGGCAGTCGCGACTTGCTCGACGGTCCGGAACTTCAGGATCTCAAGCTCTAGGAGCTGAACCTCGCTGATGTCGGCCGGCTTTGCCTTGCGCCAGTCCTCCAGGGAAATCCCTTCGGGACGCTTGGAGTTCTTCATCTGGTGGTACAGCCATTGTCGCGGGAAGCGTTCCTTGTGGTGCTCCCGCACCGGCGTCTCAATGATGTTCGTCTTGTCGCCGGGTACAGCGATCCGAACGAAAGGTTGGCCCTTGTAGGGGCCTTCCTCTTTGAACTCGTAAAACTCGACGTGAAGCTGAGAGTCAGCGTTTTGAACGTCGCTATCGAGAGCCATTGGTTGTCCTTAAGCGGTGAGAACGGAAGCCCAGGTCGTCGCACTGGTGGCGAACAGAATCATAGTCTTGGCGGTGGCGATGTTCACGCTGGAAGCAGCCGCGTTGACGGTAGACCCGGTGGCCGGGTAAATCGCAACAGTCTGCCCGCTGTCGTTACGAATGCCGACCATAGCGCCAACTTCAGTTGGCGGCAGCTTGACGCCCGTAGAGGCCGACGAGGTAGTGATCGTATTCCAGACAGCCGAAAGCTGGAGAGCATCGGCAGTGGTCGAGCCAACAGCCACGAGGCCAGTAGCGCCGTCGCCGCAGATCGAGGTGGTCGAGAGAGGAGCGTTGCCAGAGGCGAGGACGCGAGAGGGGATAGCCATGACTTAATTCCTTATGTCTTAACGAACCAAGTGAAGTTGTCACCTGGCTCCAGGGTTAGGCCATGAGCAGCTACATATTCGTCTACGGCCCGTTTCACGCCCCATTGAGGGTAGTCCACGTTATCATAATCATGGCCGCACAATAAACCACCCGCGCGAATTTTACCGGCCCACGCTTCTATGTCCGAACGACAGCCTTCGTAGCTATGGTCCGCGTCGATAAACACGAAGTCGAAAGGCCCATCCATCGCCTGCGCAGCATCCACTGATTTGGCGCGGTGGATAATCGCCCGCTCGCCAAAGGATGACACGGCTTGGCTGGTCCGCTGGAAATAGGTTTCCTGCGCTGCGTCGGTCAGATCCGCGTGATAGTCGCCCGACGCCTTAAGGCTAGGCTCATAGTCGCCCCATGAATCCACCAGATGCAGGGTCAAGTCGTGCCGGCCCGCTAGCAGGCGTTCGGACAGTTCGCCCGTGAACACGCCAATCTCTACGCCAGCGACGGGGCCGTCAGGCAGGCGGGACAGGATTTCCCGAGCCCGCATATCCACGGCGCTTTCCTCTACGCCTTCTCGCGCGATGTGGGCTAGCAGGCCGTCCCCCGCGACCGTGATGACGCCGTTGAACCGCTGGGCGTATTCGATGAAGTCCTGCGCCTGGCCGACCATCCACGGCGCGCATTTGAACGCCCGCTCGCCATAGACCACATCCATGATGGTCTCGTTGTCGTTCCACGCTTGCGGGTAGACGTGATGCTCGTCACCGAAATAACAGCTATCAATCCCAAACAGGTGAAGCGCGCGATAGCCGCTTAGTTCGGCTAGCAGCATGGCCTTCATGGCAACGGTGGTGCCAGCGCCGAGTAGGTGCACCTGACGCTCCTTCTCGTCTTTTAAAAGCTCTTCAACGCCTTCGGACTGGCAATGAAACAGCGTTACGTCATAGCCATCCAGAGCATCAAAAACGTCTGGGTCACATTGCGAGGCTATGAAATATTTAGTGCGGCTCTGGGGATTGCCGACAAACGCAACGTTCTCGGGCCTAGCGTCTATGATGACGTGCCCGTCAGGAACAATCCCCTGGCCCACAAGATAGTCATACGCCCCATTCAGAGCCCAAACCTGCTGGCCTAACGCTTGCCGCCGGCGCAGCGTGTTGAGTTCGGTCTTAAGGGACGGCGCACCGCCCACGATGCAGACCTGGCCGTCGTGCGACTTCCAATTGAAATCAAACCATTTCAAATATCGATCACAAGCCAACCGGATATTGTCGTGAACCTTCTCCTTAGCCGTGTTGCACACCGCGTCCAGCTTGGCGCGAGTCATGCCGTTCAGCTTCCACACCATAGGCACCCAGCCGTTTGTCACTTGATGTGGCCTAGGAAGCCCGTGGAACACCACTACAGCCGCTTTGTCGGGAGATACGCCCGCAGTTACCTTGTAGCTGACAAAGGCGTCAGGCGCGATTTTCTGCCAGATGTCAGGATTGAGCTTACATTCCTCAATCCAAGCCTGATCGCCGCCAACAATTTTAGGCATCCCCGCCTTATGCCAATCAAGCCAAATGGACTTGGTCTTGTTTGATACGCGCCAGCCCATGACGGATGACTGCAAGCCGTTGTGCCGATAAAAGTCGTTTAGAATGGCAAACTCGCCCTGGTAATCGGCTACCGCATCCAGGCGTCCGGTCAGCACCGTATCAAGGTCAAAATACAGGACGCGCTCGTCGTCCTGAAAGACGCCGGGGGCGAACAGCGCAAGCTTGTTCCACCAGCCTTCAAGGCCGGGATGCGGCAGCGGGCGCACTTCAATTTCAGGACCGTAGTCGCCAGGGCTATCGGTAAAGACCGTAAACTTCCCTGGATAGCCGGCGGGTAGATTGCGCCTGACCATATCGTTTAGGATTGTAACGTACTCTACGCCGCGTTCTTCATAGTTGTTCGCATTGATGCAGACGACGTTTAGCATTTTCCCTCTGGTGGAATCTGCACCTCCCCCGAAGGGGAGGCACAGGGTCGAAAGGCTTAGGTAGTCGGACCTTGGAAATGCGGACGGTCCATCGAGCACACCACGGTAGAAGTCGTGGAGGTCACGGTGGCCAGGTTCGCAGAGGCGAGGCCGAGGATGTTCTTGCCAGCGGCCGAGGTCTGCATCAGGCGACCAGTGGTGGCCGATTGATACATGCGACGGGTGCCAGCCGGATCGACCTTCACGGCGGACTTCTTGACGACCGCGAGGCCGCCAATCTGATACCAGCCGAAAAGACCCGCCGTGCAGGCCGACATCGCCACAGCCACCGGCTGCGAGAGGTTGGCCGTGTTCGGGCTCAGGGCAGTCTGCCAGGTAGTCGGGCTATAGGTAACAACGTTACCGATAACCGTGCTGGCAACGCCCAGGAGAAGGATAAATTCACCTTCTCCATAGGTCGGGTCAAACGCCCGAGCGACCATACCGAGAACGTTCGGCGGGGTCGGGATAGCGGAGGAGCCGTTCGCCATCGTGACACCCGAGTCGGTGTTCGCGATCTGCAACAGGCCCAGCTTGGGTTCGTCAAAAGTATAAGCCATCTTAATGGCCTCCTTATCTATTAAGCGCCAGCTCTATACTTGCACCGCAAGTAATCAAGCAATCAAAACTCCCTGGAACTGAGAGCCCGAGCAGGTCATATTGCCCGCCCAGCCAATCAGTTTCACAATGGCGTCTTGGTTGACCGATTGGCGCTCGCCACCAATGGGGACAAAGTTCCGATCAACGTGCGGGCGGAAGAACAGGTACTTGGTGTTCAGGAACCACATGTGGTTCGCCGTAGCCGCAGCACCGATACCACCGTCAAGCACGACGTCGGAAGCCATACCGGCCCCGTAGTACTTCAGCGAGGCGAAGCCAGCGCCGGCCATGCTCGAACCGGAGTCCGAGATACGCTGGATGGCTTGCAGGGACTGAAGGTACAGGCGGTAGTAGTTGTTGTCCGCCACGATCAGATCCGGCTTGTCCGTACCACGGATAAGCTGAACCGCCAGAGCATCCATGTACTGCTGGATGTTGGAAGCCGTGACCGCCGCGCCGCCGTTCGTGACACCCGAATACGCAATCGACTGCCAGAAGGAGAACGAGGCGCGGTTGATGCCGCCGTAGGTGCCCGAGGACGGAGCGTCCGGAACCGCAGCGGCGAGGCCGGTAATGTTCTTACCGCTGTTGCCGGTGCCGTCCAGATAGATGTCGCCGCCGATGCGATTGGCCAGTTGGGCCTCCGCAACAGCCATACGCCCATCCAGCAGGTCAATGATGGCTTCCTTGCCCGAGTTCTGGATCATCTCCAGGCCCGAGATAGTCACCGCCGAAGCGTACTGCGTGATGGAGAACTGAGCCGCCGAGATAGGCGAGTTCTGCGACACGTTAATCACTTCATAGCCGGAATAGCTATTGGTGTTGTTCGTGGTCGAGTCGTTGTACATGATTTCTTGCAAAATCACGTTACCGCCGGAGAACGTCTTGACGTTTCCACGGTCCTTCAGACGCCGAAGAAGGGCGTTGTTGTTCTGAACGTTGTCGGCCAGCTCACCACTACGGCTTTGGATGTTCGTCAATCTGTTATCGCGTGGGCTCTTTATCCCTCGCTTCTGCATGTTCGACCATGCAGTTCGGACTATCTCATCACGCCCGTTTAGGCGTGCAGCGCGCTCGTGGGCCTTTACCGTCCGGTCTGGACTCCATGACCTAGTCTCTGAACCTTCAGCGCATTCCTGCGCCGCTTGGCTGCGGATTGCCGTATCCCGGTTTTCCCGCAATTCACGCTGTTTTACATCGCCTCGAAGTGCTATAATGTCTGTATGGCCAAAATCCCCTTCGAGAGCAAAATCTGCCCTGCCTGCGGCGAGCGCAAGCTGCGGAGCGAATATTACAAGAAGGGCGACGCCGTAAGCCACAAATGCAAGCCGTGCTCCCTGGCGGACAGTCGCCAGCGCGCCGCGCTTTATTTTGGAAAGTACCGCAACTACCAGAACGATTGGCGCAAGGAACGCTACGCCAAGGATGCGGAGTACCGCGAGAAGGTCGCGGCCCAAAAGAAAGCGCGTTACGAATTGCATAAAGACGCCCTGGGCGAAGCCAGAAGGCTTCGATGGGCTACAGATCCCCTGTGCCCGGCAAGATTGAACTTCCGGTACAAAGACGTGAAGGACCGCACGCCGAAGTGGGTTGACCGTAAGGCTTTGTTGGCCATCTACGCGTCGTGCCCCAAAGGCATGGAAGTCGATCATATCATCCCACTGAAGGGATTGATCGATGGGCGTCCTGTGAGCGGGTTGCATGTCCCTTGGAACCTTCAGTATTTGACCACTGAAAAAAACCGAAAGAAGCACAACCGGATTTCGGAAAAAGACATCGTTACACAATCCAGTTAAGCGATGATGTCGCTGATCGAGCTATTGGCAAAGGCCATTTGAAGCTCCTTTCAAGGGTCATCAAAAACGCTCGTTAATGTTGTCGAGTTGTTCGAGCAACATCGAGCGCCTGTCTTGCGCCTTGGTCGGGGTGCGAACTCCGGGTGTAGAGCTACGAACGCTTACCGCAGCAGCCTTAGCGGCCTTGGCAGCCTTATCGGCCGCCTCCCTCTTAGCCGCTTCAGCCTGGGCTTGTCGGCCTTGGGCGATGCGGTCAAAGATCGTGTCGTTAAGGCGTGTTGCCTTTTCGTAGGCGTCTTCAAGGTTGGACGCGACACCACTGTTCAGAAGCTGAATCATGGTGGGGCGCACTTCCTCGAAGTGTTCCGCCTTCTTGGCAAACGCGCTGATTTCAGCCTCAAGGATTTGGTTTTGAGCCGCCTCCTGCTGCTGCTTCCAGCCTACGACCTCGCCACGAACATTATTCAGTTCGTTTTGCAGGGCGTAAATCGTGGGATTGACGAATTCGCCCTGTGAGGCTGTGTCCGCTTCGCCCAGATTGATGCCGTACTGCGCTGCAAGCTGGGCCAGGTAGGCCACCTTCTGCTGCTGCGGCAAGGTACGGAGGTTGTGGTCGGTCTGCATCAGGGCCTGCACGGCAGACGCTGGGTCAATGCCCAAGCCCTGAATGGTGGTCATGTAAGGCTCAACGGCCTTTTGCATCCTCTCGGCGTATTCAGCCTTGCCCAGAAGCGGCTGCACCCCGGCGCGCATTTCGTCCTCGCGCTGCCAGACGTACTTGCGGAAGTCAGGATCCGCTGTAGACCACTTCTCCTTGTACTCGCTTTTCCAGCTAGACGGCGGCCGGCTCCAGACGGGTTCTTCCTCTGCTTCGGGCGCGGCCTCGGCCGGGGCTTCGGTCTTGGCGGGCTCAGGCGCAGGGGCGGCCTCCACGCTGTCGAACTGCTGCGCCAGCAGTTCCTTGCGGTCTACGGTAGCTTCTTCAGGAGCGATTGACTCTTGGGTGTCCACGTTCAATCCTTTAAGAGCGTCGAAGGTCTTTGAGAATGCGGTTAGCTTCTCGGTCGCTCATGTCTCCCAAGCGCCGCGCAATGGATTCTCTACGAGAAGACTGCGCCGGTGCGACCCTAGTCTCCATCTTTTCATTGCCGATTTCAATGCAGCCATGCCGCTTCAGCAATTCGCGATGCTCTGACCGGCTCGTAATCATCCGGCCATCAATCATGTTCTGGTATGGCTGGATGTCAGGAACAACGTAATAGCCCGCCTTTTGAGCGGGGGATTCGTCTTCTCTCATGAAGACGACTTCATCGTCCTGAACCTCGGCCACTAAGCCCTTGTTGTCGTAGATGGCGCGGTACCGGCTCATATCAAAAGCAACACTTCCTCATCATCCAATTCCAGATATGCGGCCCATAATTGCTCCGCTCTATCCAAATTGGCAAGCAGCTTGTCAAAATCTATAGCCGGGGCGGAATTGGGTAATGCGGGCTTCGCATCTTCCCCCATGACTGCTTCGGTGATTTCCTGAACAAGTTCAGGGCGTCCCTCGACCAGATGCTCGTAAGCCTGGATGATTTGGGCTTTGCGGAGCCGCGCCTTCTCGGTGTCTTCGTCAAAGCGTTTCTTGAGCCGCTTATCTTGATGGAACTTTCCATCGTGCATATCCGCCGGAATAATTTGGATTTGCGAGGCTTGAAACGCATTGTTTTGAAAGGCATCAACTTGAAATGCCATTGCTCAATTCCTTAACTGACAACAAAGTTAGCGTTGGAATTGAAAGTGTGAATCGTGTAGCTGCCTGAGGTGGTGATGGTCCCGCCTGTGCAGGAAGCCGTGCCAGTCAGGTAGCGGATGATGACGACGCCAGTGCCGCCCGCGCCGCCGGGGTAAAATC
>Ga0194048_10000435_pt1 | contig 20327 bp, 24 predicted proteins | sample JunL225m_MetaG_FD_161685 | JGI IMG/M metagenome (GOLD analysis project Ga0194048, IMG submission 161685) | Anoxic zone freshwater microbial communities from boreal shield lake in IISD Experimental Lakes Area, Ontario, Canada - Jun2016-L222-5m | ecosystem: Environmental > Aquatic > Freshwater >...
TAGACCTCGATGTCGAAGTCGAGCACCGGAACTTCCATCAGCGCATCGCGCACGCAGCCGCCGACGAGAAACGGACGTCCGCCCGCGTCGCGCAGCAACTCGACGACGCGGCGCACGGGCGCAAAGTCGCCGTCGAGGCGGATGAGACTGGGCTGCTGGTCGGGCACGCCTCTACCCTACCGACGCGCGGGCCGGAGGCGAGTGGTTTTGCGAATCAGAGGTTGGTCGTGAAACCTTCCTTCAGCAGCCAAGCCTTCGCCGTATCGCGACGGTCGCCTTGCAGCACGATCTCACGAGCCTCGAGGGCGCCACCGGTACCGAGGGCACGTTTCAGTTCCTTGAGCAACGCCTCGCGCATGCGCATCTCCTGCGACTCGATCCAGAGCCCCTTGAGGATGGTCACTTCCTTGCCGCCGCGGCCGGCTCGTTCGTACTGCAGGATTACCTTGCCGAGTTTCGGCTTCGCCTTGGCGACGGTCACGACCGGCTTCGGGGGCGGACCGGGGGGCAAGTCCTGCCCGTCCAACTTATCGAAAGGACTGCCGCTCATGCGCCGCGCCCGCAGGTTCCCGCGCTTGGCGACCCACCTTGGAGGAAGACCAACGCCTTCTCATAAGAGCGGCGACGCAGGTAGTGATCGAGGTCGCCCGGCAGGCCCGAATCCGGGGCCGCCACTTCCGCATCGAGCACCTGCATACAGGCCAAAAGGCCGTCCTTGGGAAGGCCCGGCTGGGTGAGGGCTTGGAGCGTTTCCAGGATGCGTTGACGTCGGACGGGGTCCATTTGCCCGCAGATTGCGGGCCGAACGGGGCCGGGGCAAGCCCGCGGGGCGGTTTTCATAGTGGACAAAAGGCGGGGGGCTTCCCTATACCAACCCTTCCTTTGGATGGATAGCTCAGTTGGTTAGAGCGTCTGCTTTACACGCAGAATGTCGTGGGTTCGAGTCCCTCTCCGTCCACCCCTTCCACCACACTCTCAAGCCGCCATGACGCCCCCCAAGAAGAAGCACACGCTCTCCGCCCTCGTCGAAAATAAGTTCGGCGTCCTGGCTCGCGTCGCCGGCATGCTCTCTGGTCGCGGTTTCAACATCGAGACCCTGAACGTCGGCCCGACCCACGATCCAGCCTACTCGCGCATCACCGCGACCGTCGTCGCCGACGACGCCGCCCTCGACCGCTGCGTCAAGGCCCTCGATAAGCTGATCAATGTCATCACCGTGAACGACTTCTCCCGCGAGGAAGTCGACCACGTCGCCCGCGAGCTCATCCTCGTCAAGGTGAAGTCCGACAAGAAGACCCGCACCGAGATCCTCGAGATCGCCGGCCTCTTCCGCGCCAAGGTCGTCGACGTCGCCCACGACTCCCTGCTCATCGAGTTCACCGGCAACGTGACCAAAATTTCCGCCTTCCTCGATCTCGTCGAACCTTTCGGCATCATCGAAACCGCCCGCACTGGGGCCGTCGCCCTTACCCGCGGCCTCAAGAAGGCCTCCAAGTAACCCCTTTTCCACCAAAACACCATGCCTGCCAAAGTGTACACCGACAAGGATGCCGATCTCGGCTTCCTTAAGAACAAGACCCTCGCCGTCCTCGGCTTCGGTTCCCAGGGACATTCCCACGCGATGAACCTCCGCGACAGCGGACTCAACGTCATCGTGGGCCTGTACAAGGGTTCCAAGTCCGCCGCCGCCGCGAAGAAGAAGGGCTTCAAGGTCTATGAGACCGCCGAAGCCGTCCGTCGCGCCGACGTCATGCTCGTGGGTATCCCCGACATGAAGCAGGCTTCCGTCTGGGAAAAGGACATCGCTCCTAACCTCGGCAAGGGTGGCAAGACCGTCCTCTTCATCCACGGCCTCTCGATTCACTACAAGCTGATCAAGCCCGGCAAGAACGTCGACATCGCCATGGTCGCCCCCAAGGGCCCCGGCCACGTTGTCCGCGCGCAGTACGTCGAAGGAAAGGGCGTCCCGGCCCTCATCGCCGTCCAGCAGGATATCTCTGGTAAGGCTACCAAGACCGCCCTCGCCTGGGCCAAGGGCATCGGTGGCACCCGCGCCGGCGTCATCAAGACCTCCTTTAAGGAAGAAGCCGAAACCGACCTCTTCGGCGAACAGGCCGTCCTCTGCGGCGGTGCCTCCGAACTCGTCAAGGTGGGTTACGAAACCCTCGTCGAAGCCGGCTACCAGCCTGAGATGGCTTACTTCGAGTGCCTCCACGAGCTGAAGCTCATCGTCGACCTCATGGTCGAGTCCGGCATCTCCGGCATGCGCTTCTCGATCTCCGAGACCGCCAAGTACGGAGACATCACCCGCGGTCCTCGCGTGATCAACAGCTCGTCCCGCAAGGCCATGCGCGCGATCCTCAAGGAAATCCAGTCCGGCAAGTTCACCGCCCAGTGGGTCAAGGAATACAAGGGCGGCCTCAAGAACTACACCAAGCTCCTCAAGAAGGGCGAGAACCACCCGATCGAAAAGACCGGCCAGCGTCTCCGCGCCCTCATGCCCTGGGTCCAGAAGCGCAACATCCGCGGCGCCCAGGCCGAGTACACGACCAAGTAAAGGTCGCCGGGAAACCGGAAAGCAGAGGGCCGACGCAAGTCGGCCCTTTTTCGTGCCCGTACCCCGCCGGGGCCATCCAAGGGGTTGCCAAGCGTGGGCAAAAGGTTTGGCTACGCCTACCCCCATGAGCGAGTCCTCCTCCACCCCTGACGCCATCCATTCGGATGCCTTCCTGGCGCGCCTGATGCGCGACCAGCTGAAGCTCTCCATCGCCTGCGCGCTGTGCTTCGCCGTCGCGCTCGTCGCCCTGCCCTTGCTGAACTACTTCCAGCCGGCCTTCATGGCCCAGCGCGTCTTCGGCTTCACGCTCACGTGGCTGATCCTCGGCGTGCTCTTCTTTCCCTTCGTGTGGATCATCTCCTTCGTGTTCATCAAGCGCTCCATCGCGCTCGAGGATGCCGAAGCCCAAGCCGCGAAGGACGGCCTGAGCAAGTAACATGAACGCCCTCTTCGCCGCCGCCGGCATCGATCCTTGGATTGCCATCTGCTCGCTCGTCACCGTCGTCATCACCGTCGGCATGGGCTTCTGGACCGCCGGTAAGTCCAAGAGCGCCGGCGACTTCTTCGTCGCGGGCCGCTCGGTCTCCGTCGGATGGAACGCCTCCGCCATCTCGGGCGAATACCTCTCCGCCGCCTCCTTCATGGGCGTCGCGGGCATGGTGATGCTCAACGGCTACGACGCGCTCTGGTATCCCGTGTGCTACGCCTGTGGCTACCTTTTCCTCCTGCTCTTCATCGCCGGCCCGCTGCGTCGCTTCGGCGCCTACACCATTCCGGACTTCGCCGAAGGCCGCTATGACTCGCCGGTGTTCCGCAAGATCGCCGTCTGCTTCGTGCTCTTCATCGGCTTCTTCTACACTATGCCCCAGATGAAGGGCGCCGGCACCACGCTCGCCTACATCTTCCCCGGCCTGCACTACTCCGTCGGCGTCATCGTCGTCGGCGCGGTCATCACCCTCAACGTGTCGCTCGGCGGCATGAAGGGCATCACGCTCGTCCAGGCCTTCCAGTATTGGCTCAAGGTCTTTGCCATCACCGTGCCGATCTTCGTGCTGGCCTCCCTTGTCGGCCATTACCAGCAGCACCTTCAGGCGAACAAGACCGCCCAGGAAACCATCGCCACCGCCCTGGCGGGTATCGAGCGCAAGGCCCTCACGCCCAAGGCCCCGAAGGACGAACAGTGGATCGCGCCGTTCGGCAGCCTGACCACCAAGGCCGTCGACACCGCCATCAAGGCCGCCAAGACCCCCGAGGAGAAGGCCGCGCTCGAAGCGAGCAAGAAGCCCTACTCCCTCCTCTACACCTACTCGCTAATCATCGCGCTCGTCTGCGGCACCGCCGGCCTGCCGCACATCCTCGTCCGCTTCTACACCAACCCGGACGGCGTCGCCGCGAAGCGCACCACGATGTGGGTGATGATCCTGATCGGCGTCTTCTACGTCTTCCCGCCCGTCTACGGCGTCATCGGCCGTTCGCTCATGCCGGAACTCTACGAAGCCATCGGCTCCAAGGGCACCGACAAGGTCGTGCTCGAGCTGCCCACGCTGCTCGCCGGCCGTGACCATCCGGTGCTCGGCTCAGTCCTCTCGGGCATCACGTGCGCCGGCGCCTTCGCCGCGTTCATGTCCACCTTCTCCGGCCTGCTCGTCTCGATGTCCAGCGCCCTGGCACACGACATCTATGGCCGCATGCTCAAGCCGGACTCTTCGCCTGAGCAGCGCCTCAAGGCCTTCAAGTGGGCCGCCGTCATCATCGGCGTGGTCTCCGTCGGCCTCGGCACGCAGGTCGAGAAGCTGAACATCAACTACCTTGTCGGCCAGGCCTTCGCCATCGCGGCGGCCAGCTACTTCCCCCTGCTTTTCATGAGCGTGTGGTGGCGCGGCATGACGATGAAAGGCGCGGCCACGGGCATGCTCGTCGGCGGCCTCCTCGCCCTCGGCTCGATCTTCCTCACGACGCTCTCCGATGTCTACGCCGTGCAGTCGCTGGCCGACCTCTGGGTCACGCACCCGCTCGCCCGCATCCTTTGCGAACAGCCCGCCATCTGGGCCGTGCCGCTCTCGATCATCCTGATGATCGTGGTCTCGAAGGCCACGGCCTCAACGATTCCCGCCGACGTGCGCATGAAGATGCTCGTCCTCCACGCCCCGGAAGCCCTGGGGCTGAAGCAGGAGTACATCAAGGAGCACGAAGGCCTCGGCGGTCACTGATCCGGCTTCCCGGGGCGGATTATTCCCGCCCATGGAAACTTGAAACTTGGAAGTCCCGCAGGGGCGGTCTTTGCTGACGGCGTGCCGAACGAACTCACCGAAGACGACTCCCGCGCCTATGGCGTCGTCCAGGCGTTCTCCCTCCTGCTCTCCGCCGGCGCCCTCTACGCGGCCACGCTGCTGAGCTACCGCGGCGGCGAAGTCTTCCTCGGCCTCGTCCAGGACCCGTATGACCGCGTGGTCTGGCTCGGCGTCGGCATGGGCATCCCCATCGCGCTCTGCGGAGCCGTGATCGCCGTCCAAGCCACGCTGAACCGTCGCTGGGATCTCCTCCGCATCGTCGCCACCGTGCTACTCGTCGGCAACCTCGCCATTCCTGCCGCGTGGGGCGTTCTCTGGCTCATGCGCCACGCCTGATCTCCTTTTCTTAATGTCCGGCCCCATCGTCATCGTCACTCGCGGTAGCCCGCTGGCCCTCCAGCAGACGCATGATGCCGCCGCCCGCCTGCAGGCGGCGCTCGGACGTCCGACGGAGATTCGCATCCTGACCACGACCGGCGACCGCCAGGCGAGCTGGTCGCTCGAGAAACAAGGCGGCAAAGGCCTCTTCACCGCAGAACTCGAGCAAGCCCTCCTGCGCGGCGAAGCCGACCTCGCCATCCACAGCTCGAAAGACCTTCCGACGGAGATGCCCGCCGGCCTCGCCATCGCGGTCTGCCTACAGCGTCAAGATCCCCGCGATGTGCTCGTGCGTCGCAGTGAAATCGCCAGCCCGAAGCTCATCGCCACTGGCAGCCCGCGCCGCCGCGCACAGGGCGCCCTCGCCTTCCCGCAGGCCCAGTGGACCGAACTGCGTGGCAACGTGGACACTCGCCTAAAGAAACTCGCCAACGGCGACGCCGACGCGTCCTACCTCGCCGCTTCCGGCCTCGACCGCCTCGGCATCAAGGAATGGCCCGGCCTATCGTTCGAGCCGGTCTCACTCACCGACATGGTGCCCGCCGCCGGCCAGGGCGCCGTCGCGATCCAGTCCCGTTCCGCCGAAGTCGCCCAGTACGTCGCCGCCGGATGCGCCGCCACGACCTACTCCGTGACCGTCGAGCGCCTGTTCCTCGCCAAGCTCGGCGAAGGCTGCCACACCGCGTTCGCCTGTCACCACGCCGACGATCGCGTACATCTCTTCCGCGCCGACTTCAGTCGCCGCGACTTCGCCTTCCCCGTCACCGACCTCGCCACGGCCTCCGCCTTGGCCGACGATATCCTCCGCCAGATCCTGCCCCGCTAAATATGAGCAAACTCCCTCTTCGCGATCGCCTCGTCGTCCTCACCCGCCCAGAAGGACGCGGCGCCGACTGGAAGACCGCGCTCGTCGACGCCGGCGCCGCGGTCTCCGAGCTCCCGCTGCTCGAAATCAAGTTCGAGCCCGACGACACCGTCCTCAGCGAAGTCCTCGACGCCATGGGCGAATACGACTGGCTCGTCTTCACCAGCGCCAACGGCGTGCGTGGCTTCTTCGACCGCTTCTTCGAACGCTTCACCGATATCCGGTCCGTCGGCGGCGTGCGCTTTGCGTGCCTCGGCCCCGCGACCGAGAAGGCCCTGCGCCAGTACCACCTCGATTCCGACCTCACCGCGACGCAGAACGACGCGCTCTCGCTTGGCCGCGAACTGATGACCAAGCACGACATCGAGAACCAGAAGGTCCTCGTCGTGACCGGCAACCTCAACACGCCGGAACTGCCGCGCCTCCTCATGGACGGCGCCATGGCGATCGTCGACGTGATCAAGGTCTACGCCACTGAGGAAAAGTCCGTCGCCGAATCGCCTGAGGCCGCCGAATTCCGTCGCCGCGGCGCCGACATCATCGTCTTTGCCAGCCCTTCCGCCGTAGAATCCTTCCTGCACCAGGCCGCTTCGCTGCGCCCCGACGCCGGTGCGCGGCAGCCCAAGGCCGTGGCCATCGGAGCGACGACCGCGGATGCGCTACGCAAGGCCGGTATCCCGCTGGCCGGCACCGCTTCCGCTCCGACCGCAGTCGCCATCCGCAATGCGGTGATCGAAGCCCTCACATGATCGGCTCGGCGCGCATCAAGGTCTGCGGGATCACCCGCGCCGCCGACGCCGCTATGGCCCTCGCGCAGGGAGCCGATTATCTTGGCATCAATTGCTGGAGCGGCTCGTCTCGTTTCGTCCCTGCCGAAGCCCGCGCGGCGCTCCTGCGCGAAATCCCCGCAGACAAGCGCGTGGCCGTGACGGTGAATCCTTCCGTCGCCGAAGCCGGCGCGCTCATCGCCGAAGGCTTCGCCATCGTCCAGGCCCACTTCGACCCGGCCAAGGCCGAGTGCGACCCCAAGGGACTCTCCGCCAAGCTGGGTCCTAAGCACCTCTGGTTAGCCCCCAAACTCGCGGACGGCGCCGAATGGCCAGCCGAGCTCATTCCCCTCGCCGAAGGCTTTGTGCACGATGCGCACGCCAAAGATGCATTCGGAGGTACCGGTAAGCAGTCGGACTGGACCCGCTTCCAGAAACTCCTGCAGAAATACCCGCAAAGCCTGTGGATTCTCGCCGGAGGCCTTGGGCCAGATAATATCGCGGCGGCGGCCAAGTCCGGGGCAGGCTTTTTTGACCTGAATAGCGGCATAGAACTCGCACCTGGGCTGAAATCTGTCGAAAAACTGGCTGGCGTGTCGGAAGTGCTGCTCAAAAATAATCAATCGTAAGACCCTCCCCCCTTTCCAAGCACTTGGCACGGGGGATGCATAAGTGGTCTTGCTCAACCGAACGCCAAACCCAACCTAAACACAACACCATGAAGCTCATCGTCGCCATCATCAAGCCCTTCAAACTTGAAGAAGTTAAGGACGCTCTCGCCGAAATCGGCATCGAGGGTATGACCGTAACTGAAGTCAAGGGCTTCGGCCGCCAGAAGGGTCACACGGAGATCTATCGCGGTTCCGAATACACCGTCGATTTCCTCCCCAAGGTGAAAATCGAGGCCGCCGTCGCTGACGAGCAGGTCGAGAAGGCCATCGCCACGATCTCCAAGGCCGCCCAGACCGGCAAGATTGGCGACGGTAAGATCTTCGTCCTCGGCCTCACCGACGTCATCCGCATTCGCACCGGCGAGCGCGGTCCTGCCGCCATCTAAGTCCTCTGTTCGGAGCAAGCAGAAGGGCGTCCCTCGGGACGCCCTTTTTCTTTACCTTATTTCGCGGCGGCCTTGGCGGCCTCGCGCTTGGCGAGCATGCCAGGCGAATTCCACTTGATGACGTGGTAGGTCGCCTGCCCTTCGCCGACATTGCGGATGGCGTGTTCGATGTTCGCGGCCTGGAAGATGACGGAGCCGGGGCCGAGCTTGATCCATTCCCCAGCGACGAGCGCCTCGACGGTGCCTTCCTTGACGATGAGCAGTTCCTCATCGGCATGCTGGTGGGGCGGGTGCGGAGCCTGTCCTTTGTCCAGGGTCGTCACATGCATCTCGAGCTCGTCGAGGGTGGCCGTCGGGGCGCGACAGATCGTGCGGGACTCGCCTACCTTGGACTTCTTCACGACCAGCTTCTCCCAATCGAAGGCCGCCGAGCCCATGATAGGCTTCGGAGCCGGGACGGTGGCGGCGAGGCGATCCTGGCCGATGAAACCGAAGAGTCCCAAGCAGACGGAAGCGGTCAGGGTGGCGACGACGAGGTCGCGACGGGTCGGGGTGATCATGGGTTATTTCTAGGAAACTCGCCGAAGGGAGTAAAGAGCCCTTCCAGACGCCTTGCCCTCGGGCCGACCCCGGGCCTAATCTGCCCTATGCTTCGCCCCGCGCTCCGATGGACGGCCGCCCTGCTCGCCCTAGCGTGCCTGCTCGCGGGCTGTGGCGACGGCAAGTCGACCGTCGAGAAGAAGGCCGCCGAAGGCTATCTGATCATCAACAACATGGCCGAGCCTTCCGGGCTAGACCCGCAGACGATCACTGGACTCAGCGAGAGTCACATCATCGCCGCCCTCTTCGAAGGCCTCGTCGGCTACGACCCCAAGGATCTCCACCCTATCCCCGGCGTCGCGGAGAGCTGGGCGATGTCGAAGGACGGCAAGACTTGGACGTTCCACCTCCGTGGCAACGCCCGCTGGTCGAACGGCGATCCCGTGACCTCGGCCGATTTCCTTTTCAGCTACGAGCGCATGCTCTCGCCGAGTTTCGGCGCCGAATACGCCTCCATGCTGCACGGCATCCGCGGCGCCAAGGACTTCGCCGCCGGCAAGACCAAGGACTTCAAGACCGTCGGCGTCCGCGCCCCTGACACGCACACGCTCGTCATCGAACTCGAGGACCCCATCCCTTATTTCCTGCAACTGCTCTGCCACCACAGCTGGATTCCCGTCCACCCCGCCACGATCCTCAAGCACGGCAAGATGGATTCGCTGAACACGCTGTGGACGCGCCCCGGCGCGCTGGTCGGCAACGGCGCGTTCACCCTCGAGAAATGGGAGGTCGCCCGCCGCGTGGTCGTGCGCAAGAACCCCCTCTACTGGAACGCCAAGGAAGTCTCGCTCAACGCCGTCGAGTTCCGCGCCATCGCCGACCTCTTCGCCGAGGAGCGCGCCTTCCGCGGAGGCGAACTCCATATCACCGGCGCCGTGCCGCCCTACAAGGTCGCCAAGCTACGTGAACAGAAGGCCCCGCAACTCCGGCTCGACCCGTTCTTCTCGACCGCCTTCGTGTGGGTGAACTGCGACATCAAGGGCATTAAGCCCATCGACCTCGCGGCCCGCAAGGCGCTCACCGATCCGCGCGTACGCCAAGCGCTGGGCATGGCAATCGACCGCAGTCTCATCGCGGAGAAGGTTCTGCGAGCCGGAGAGACGCCGGCGCTGCATTTCACCCCGCCAGGCACCGGCGGCTTCCAACCGGTCGCACGCTGGAAACAGGATGCGAACGAAGCCCGCCGTCTACTCGCCGAAGCGGGCTATCCCGGCGGCAAGGGCCTGCCGAAATTCGATTACCTCTATAACTCTTCCGAAGGGGCGCAGATGGTGGCCCAGGCCTACCAGGAGATGTGGCGTCGCGAACTCGGCGTCGAGGTCGAGCTACGCAACCTCGAGTGGAAAGTCTACCTCTCCGCGATGCGCAAGGGGGAATACCACCTCTGCCGCGGCGCCTGGGTCGGCGATTATAACGACCCGAACACCTTCCTGGAGATGCTCATCAGCGGCAATGAACTGAACGTCTCGCATTGGAGCGACGCCGCGTACGACCGCCTACTCGGGCTGGCGGCCAAGGAGACCGACGCGACCCGGCGGTTCGATTATTTCCAGCAAGCCGAGGCGCGCCTTATCGAGCAGGCCCCCGTCCTGCCGGTCGTCTTCAATAAGAATAAGTTCCTTCTCCGCCCCGAGGTGCAGGGCTGGTATCCCACCCTGCTGGACCAGCACCCGTTCACCGCCGTGAAGCTCGTCCCCGCGAAAGGGGATTGAACGTACCTCCGCCCGGACTACTCTCTTACTCAAACCCATGCGCTCCCTCGCCTTCGCCTTGCTAGCCACCCTCTTCGCCGTCTCCGGACTCGCCCAAGCCGAGCCCCTCCGTGCCGCCAGCGGAGAAGATAAGGCGTTCGCCAAGCTCCGCGGCATCACGTTCTTCTTCATCGACGTCACCACGACCGAAAGCCGCCCCGAGGACGCCGACCTGCGCACCGAGATCCGCGACGCGATGGAGCTTGAGATGCGCCGCGCCAACATCGTACCTAAATCCGTCGATGGCCTCACGCCCGAGACCACCACGCCGCTCCTGACCATCGAAGTCCGCCTCGACCGCGGCCTCGGCCGCTACAATGCCGACGTCATCCTCGCCGTCCGCGACAACGCCACCATCACCCGTAACAAGGAAGCCGTGCTCGCCCAGTCCTACGCCCAGTCCAAGCGCGCGATGGGCACCTCCGAATCGACGCTCAGCCGCGAGGTCAAGGCCCGCAGTCGCGAACTCGTGCAGGAGCTCCTGGCCGGGATCAAGACCCTGAAGTAAGGCCAAAGGCCTAGCCTCCTTGGAACTCCTGAAGAAGATGCGCGGCGACGGGGCCAGCCCTCCGCCGCGTTCTTCGCTATCCGTCATCGTCGCGACCGTGCTCGCCGCCGTGGCCGTCATCGGCGGGCTGTCCTACATGACCCGTGAGCTCGAGGTCATGCTGCTCCTGGGTTCCTTCGCGGCCAGCGCCCTGCTCGTGTTCGCCTATCCCGATTCCCCTTTCTGCCAGCCGCGCAACGTGATCGTCGGCCATCTCATCGGGGCGTTGGCCGGCCTCCTGTTCCTGCAGTTCTGCCATGTTTCGTGGTGGTGCGACGCCTTGGCGGTCGGCGTGGCGATCGGCGCCATGAAACTCACCCGCACGGTGCATCCGCCCGCATGCTCTAATCCCCTGATCGTCTTCGCGCTCAAGCCTGGCTGGACCTTCCTGCTTTTCCCTACCCTGACCGGCGCCCTGCTGATCGTGTTGGTCGCCCTCTTCTATCACAACTTGCGCCGCGAAGCCCGCTGGCCCAAGTATTGGTTCTGAACTTATGTCCTCCGTCGAAGCCCGCCTCACCGAACTCGGCAGCATCCTGCCGACCCCTCCCGCCGCCGCCGGCGCCTACGTCCCCGCCGTCCGCACGGGAAACCTGCTCTACCTCGCCGGCACGCTGCCGATGAAGGACGGTAAGGTCGTCTCGCTCGGCAAGGTCGGTCGCGAAGTGGACATCGTCCAGGCCGCCGAAGCTGCGAAGCTCTGCGTCCTTAACGCGCTGGCCAACGCCAAAGCCGCCCTCGGCTCGCTGGATCGCATCAGCCGCGTGGTGATGGTCAACGGCTTCGTCAACGGCGTCGACGGTTTCAGCGATAGCCCCAAGGTGCTCAACGGCGCCTCAGAATTCTTGCTCCAGGTCTTCGGTGATGCCGGTAAGCACGCACGCGCGGCGGTCTCCGTCAACGGCCTGCCCCTCGGCGTCTCCGTCGAAGTCCAGATCGTGCTCGAGGTCCGCGACTGAGCCGAATCAGCCGTCGCTCGCGCTGATCTTGGTGAAGTCGATCTTGAAGGCCTTGCCCGCCGGCGGCTTGCCGCAGTTACCGATCATCCCACAGGCGCGCTTGACCAGATCGGCCATATGAGGGTCGCCTGGTCGAACTACCCAGCCGGAAAAACTCGCGAAGCCGGAAGCGTCGATGGTAACCGTGACGCCACACGAGCCCGCGGAGGCGATCGTGGCGCCTTCGGCCGCAAGGAGTTCGTTCCAAGCGGTCCGGAGCCGAGCCTGGACTTCGCCGGCATAGAGCGCCTGTTCGGAAGCGGAGCCGCCTTCGCCGCCATTGTCGCCGGTACCGAAGCTGCGTCCCTTCTTGACGGAGACACCACCGATACCGCCGGTCTTGCCGGAGCCAGCCTTGCCACCCTTCTGCTTATTGAAATCGTCAATCGACATCTTGCCGGAGCCTTTACTACTCGGGCTGGTCTTGCCGGAGCTCTTGGCCATCGTCTTCGGCGAACCCGTCGAAGGCTCGGCAGCCTGTTCAGCCTGATCGCGATCGCGGAGAATCTTTTCGACGTCGAGCTTCTTAAGATGAATGCGGGCGACGCCGCTATTCGAGCCAGACTCCGAACCCTTGGCGACGCCGGCGGCTTTACCGACTTCGCCGGGGCGCTTGCCCGGAATACCGTTAAGGTCGACCACTAGGGTAGGGTCGAAGGCCTCGACGTTCTCGCCGCCATGACGCGCAGCATACCAGGAGAAACCAACGATGACGCCAAGAATGCCGAGATGCACCGCGACGGAACCGATCCAACCTTTGCCTCCGCTCGACATCTCAGCGCGTCTCGGTGTCGAGTCCCGCCTTCGTCAGGCCCTTGGCCTTGGCCGCGGAGAGGACATCAATGATTTTCTGGTAGGACAGCACGCCATCGCCGCGGATGCGGATGATCGGCTGATCGGCTTCTGGTAAAGCGGCGATGATGGTGAATTCGGCTTCCAGTTGGGCGAAAGTGACGGCGCGGGCGCCGATCGCGTAGGCCCCATTGCGGTCGATGCTGACGATGCGATACTGCACCTTGGTGTCGGGCGTCTTGCCGGCGCCTTTCTCAGCTTTGGGCAGGTTGACCGCGGTCGTCTGCTCGAGCACCGGCGTGGCGATCATGAAGATGATCAGCAGCACGAAGCAAAGGTCGAGCATCGGCGTGACGTTCAGCTCGCTGATGACGTGGAGCCGGTTGGGCCTGGAGAAGGAGCGGGCCATGCGGGCTTACTGCGCGTCTTCCCAACCCGGCAGGGCGGCGGGAGGTTCGGTGGCGACGGGAGCCGGAGCGACAGGGACGCCGGCGGCGAGGGACGGAGCAGCGGCGCGAAGGAGGCGCTCGCGTTCCTGGACGGCCTCGAAATTGCGACGGGCTTCACCTTCGAGCTCGAGCTCGACGCGATCGGCGAGCGAGCTCGCAAAATTCTCCAACTCGGTCGTCATGATTTTCACCTGCGTAAGCAGATAGTTGTAACCGAAGGTGGCGGGGATCGCGACGAGCAGGCCGAGGGTCGTCGTGACGAGAGCGCCGCAGACGCCGGGGGCAAGCTGCGCGATGCTGGCCTTCTCGGTCAGCGCACCGAAGGTGACCATCACGCCCCAGACGGTGCCGAGGAGGCCGAGGAACGGACCGCCGGAGACCAGCGAGCTGAGGATTACCATCTTGTCCTCGTATTTCACCATCGTGCGGGCGACGCCGCGCTGCACGGCGTTCTCGACGTGACCCATGCACAATGTGACGTCGGACTGGCGGACGAGACGGCCCTTATGGCGCTGCACGGCGGAGACGGCTTCGGCGACGAGGAATTCGTAAGGTCCGAGATTCGAACCGCGCGGAAAATTAAGGGCGACGACGGAAGGCTCGTCGCGCAGGCGACGCTCGAAGGCATGGTTGCGGCGGCGGAGTTCCTGGACGTCGGACCATTTACCGATCATCGCACCCCAGCCGATAAAGGAGCAGATGAGCAAGACGCCCGCAACGGCCAGTCCGGCGCTGTCCATCTGCTGGAAGTACCAGAGAGCGCCCTTCGCCGAGTCAGCCAGCACGATCATAAGGACAGGAGAAAGCATCGCTTTCATAGGCAATCCGCCCTCGGCATGGCTTCAACCTGAAATGTTCGCCGTCGCACTTGAATCGGAAGCGGTTCGCGTGCACTATGGGCGTGCTTGATTCCTCGTCCGCCATCCTGTCAGGGCTGCGTCCAGAACGCCGCCGTCTACTTTACCCTCGTCGCCGGGGGTAAGGCCGAGACCTATGCCTGCTGCCAAGGCTGCCCCTCCCTGCTCTCGGACTCCATCCTGCCCTCGCTGGCGCTCGGGCTGAAGCTGACCGTCCCGACCCCTGTCGGTCGGGGTAAGTGCCCCACCTGCGGCTTCCGGTGGGCCGACTTTGACCGTATCCACCGCTTGGGCTGCCCGACCTGCTACGAAGCCCATGCGCCGCAGGCTCTGGCCACCCTCGCCCGTATCCAGCCTGGCCTAGAGCACCATGGACGCCGCCCCTATGACGCCACGGTCGACCGTGAAACCAAACTGACCAAGGCGCGCGACCTACTCAAGTCAGCCATGAAGGAAGAGGACTACGAGACCGCCGCCGTCCTCCGGGACCAGATCGCCGAGCTCGAAGCCGGCCTCCCCGGAGCCAAGAAATGACCTTAGGATGAAGCCCTTAGCCCTGCTGACCAATGACGACGGCATCAACGCCGCCTTCCTCCACGCCTTGGTCGCCGCCTGCGTGACCGAAGGCTTCGACGTCGTCGTCGCCGCCCCCTCCGGTGAACGCAGCTGGATCGGCCGCGCCTTCAGCCGCCACCGCGAAGTCACCCTCGCCGACTACCCGAACCTTGGCCGCCAAGCCTGGTCCATCGACGGTACCCCTTCCGACTGCGTGAACATCGCCCTCGGCCACCTGCTGCCCGTGAAGCCCGACGTGGTCCTCTCGGGCATCAACATCGGCTTTAACGCCACCATGCCGCTCTGCCTGAGCTCCGGCACCCTGGCCGGGGCGACCGAAGGCACGGCCTGGGGCCTGCCGGCCGTGGCGTGCTCCCTCGACCTCGAGCAATCCCTCTTCGAACAGGTGCACCGGAACTCGTCCATCTGCCCTCCGGCCCTCCGCCCGCACCTCGAGGCCGCCTGCCGCCACGCCGCCCACTTCGCCAAGGGACTCGTCGGCCAGCCCAGCGATAGCCTACACGTACATAGCCTCAATTACCCCGCGACCGTCACCGACGACACCGCGATGGAGCGGAGCACACCGGCGCTCGTTCGCCACGGTTCCCTCTTCAAGCGCTCCGCGCAGGGCTTCTCGTTCGCCTGGAACGACGGCGAGAAAATCACCGCCGATAAACAATCAGACCTCGCCGTTTTGGAGCGAGGCCTGATCAGTCATACGGTCTTCGACTTCAGCGGCACCGCGCCGCTCTAAGCCGACTCAGTGCGTGTGGCCGTGATCGTGGCCATCGCCATGATCATGGTCGTGGTCATGATGGCCTTCGCCAGCGAAGAGAACCGGCAGGAGGAGCACCAGGCCGCCAATGAAGGCGGGCGCATAGGCGTTGCGCAGGCCGTGGGCCGCGAGGAAGGGATAGAAGGCGACGTAGCTGGCGAAGGCCCAGGCGCCGAGGTGATTGGTAAAGAGCCAGAGTCCCTTGAGGCCACCATCGTTGGCGCGACGCTGGACATGCACGGAGAGGAAACCGGAGAAGAAGAGCGCCGAGAGGATCAGCAGGAAGACGGCGAACGGGGCCCAGCCTTCGACGGCGTGGTGGTGGATCTCTTCGGCCTGCTTCTTGAGTTCAGGCTCGGCAGTAGCTTCGGCGGCGGCGACAGCGGCCTTCTCGTCGAAGGCCTTGCCCTTCGCGGCGGTCTTGGCCTTGGCGACAGCCTTATCCACGAGGGCGACCTTAGCGGCGGCTTCCTTCGCATGGGCGTCAGACTCCGGAAGAGTGTGGCTCATGTAATAGTAGGCGCCGACGGAGATACCGTAGAAGACGGCTCCGAGGACAAAGGTGTTGATGACCAGGCCGAGGCGGCCGAGGGGCTTGGTAAGATCCAGCGAGAAGCTCATGGTGAGAAACCGCAACCTAGGTCGCCCGCCCTTTCCTTCAATTCCAAACTTGGAAACCGCCCCGTTCCTCGCCTCATAAGGGCTTCGCTATGGCCCACCCCCTTCCCGAAACCGTCCTTTTCGACCTCGACGGCACCCTGGTCGATAACTTCGAGGCCATCCACCGCTGCTATGACGACGTGATGAGCATGATGGGGCTGCCCGGCGTGACCTTGGAGCAGATCCGCCGCGCTGTCGGCGGGTCGGTCAATGTCACGGTCGTCAAACTGGCCGGCGAAGCCAACGCCCCCACCGCCACCCGCCTCTTCCGCGAACACTTCCCCTCCGTGATGTACCACGGGCTGCGCGCCTACCCAGGCTGCCGCGAAATCCTCGTCGGCCTGCGCGCCCAAGGCATCCGCGTCGCGGTCTACACGAACAAGGACGACGCCAACTCGAAAAAGATCATGGAGCACCTCGGGCTCGATGATGCCGTCGACGCGGTTTACGGCACCAACGTCCATCCTTGGCGCAAGCCCCAGCCGGAGTTCACCCATTTCATCCTTTCCTCCTTCAAGGCGCGGGCCGAGACCACAGTCATGGTCGGGGATTCGCCGTTCGACATCGCCACGGCCCGCAACGGCAAGCTCGCCGCGATCCATTGCGTGACGACCGGCAGCCACACCGCCGAGGAACTCGCCCCCTACGCCCCGGACACCGTCCATGCCGGCCTGCCCGAACTGGGCCGCACGCTCTTCGGTCTAGGCTGATTTTCGTTTCGCCCCCGCCCCGCGGGGGTGATTGGCTACCCGCATGTCGCCGCCACGCGAACCGCCGCGCGGACCCGAAACCACCCTTTCGGGCGTGGTCGAGCGCATCCTGTGGCTCGACGAGGAAACGCATTTCACGATCGCAGAACTCGCCCCGGAAGCCGGCGATAAAGTCATCATCCTCGGCAACATGACCGGGCTGCAGTGCGGCGAGACCGTCGACGTGAGTGGCCACTGGGAACGCCACCCTTCGCACGGCCCGCAGCTACGCGTACGGACCTTCAGCTCTCGCCTGCCCTCTTCCGTCCACGGCATCCGCAAATACCTCGGCAGCGGCCTCATCAAAGGCATCGGTAAGACCTATGCCGACAAGATCGTCGCCAAGTTCGGCGTCCGCACCTTCGACATCATCTCCAACCAGTCGGGTCGCCTCCGCGAAGTCGACGGCATCGGCCCCGGGCGCGCGAAGGCCATCAAGGCCGCGTGGGATGACCAGAAGGCCCTGCGCGAAGTCATGGTCTTCCTGCAGACCTACGGCGTGACCAACGCGCTCTGCGTGCGCATCGTCAAAGCCTACGGCCAAGACGCCAAGAAGGTGCTCACCAGCGAGCCGTATCGCGTGTGTCGCGAGGTCGAAGGCGTCGGCTTCAAGACCGCCGACAAGATTGCCCGCAACCTAGGCCTCCCCACCGCCGGCCCGCAACGCGTCGACGCGGGCATCCTGCACACGCTCGAAGAACGCGAAGGCGAAGGCCACAGCGCGTTCCCCGACGAAGGCCTACTCGAGAAAGCTACCGAGCTCCTCGAGGTCGATAAGACGATCGTCCATGACCGCCTCCGCAAACTGATGGAAGAAAAGGCCGTCGGCGTGCTCTCCACACGCGGTGTCCGCCTCGTGCAACTCCGACCGCAGGAGAACGCCGAGAAGTCCATCGCCGCGTCCATCCAGCGCTTTCTCGCCACCCCGTCCGGCCTGCCGACCATCGTCGCTGACAAGGCCGTCGAATGGGCCCAGACCCGCGCCGGGTTCGCCTTCTCGCCCGCCCAGGCTGCGGGCGTGCTCATGGCGCTGCAGAACAAGGTTACGGTGCTCACCGGCGGCCCCGGCACGGGCAAGACGACCATCCTCAAGGCGCTCTGCGACATCCTCAGCGCCAAGCGCGTGCGCATGGCCCTCGGTGCGCCGACCGGCCGGGCGGCGAAGCGCATGACGGAGGCCACACGCGTCCAGGCTTCGACGATCCATCGGCTGCTGAAGTTCGATCCGGCGGCCGGCGGCTTCACTGCCAACGCCGAGAGCCCGCTCGCGACGGACTTCGTCATCATCGACGAATCCTCGATGCTGGACACTAAGCTTGCGGCGGCTTTGCTGCGCGCCGTCCCCGGCACGGCCCACCTGCTGCTCGTCGGCGACGTCAACCAGCTCCCCTCCGTCGGCGCGGGCAACGTGCTCGGCGATCTCATCGACTCCGGCGCCGCCGCGGTCACACGCCTGGATACGGTCTTCCGCCAAGGCGCCCGCAGCGGCATCGTCACGGTCGCCCACGGCATCCTGCACGCCGATACCACGCCGCCCGCGCCGGTCGAAGATCCGACCAAACTCGACTTCACGCAGGACATCCACTTCGTCCGCGTCGATGACCCGGAGGCCTGCGTGGCGATGGTCACGAAGCTCTGCTGCGACATTCTCCCGAAGGCACTGCGCTTCGACCCCCTCCGCGACATCCAGGTGCTCGCGCCGATGCACAAAGGGACCGGCGGCATCCAAGCCTTCAACCAGGCACTGCAAGGCCGCCTTCGCGGCGCCGACGCGCGTCCGGGACGCATCCAGCCAGGCGACAAGGTCATCCAGACCCGCAACAACTACGACAAGAACGTCTTCAACGGCGACTTCGGCGTGGTCCTCGGCCAGAACGAGGAAGGCACGTTACTGATCGACTTCGACGGCGCCCGCGTGGAACTCGAACGCGGCGAACAAGGCGACCTGCACCTCGCCTACGCGGTGAGCATCCATAAGTCCCAGGGCTCGGAATTCCCGGCGGTCGTGGTGCCTCTGCTCCGCCAGCATAGCATCATGCTCGCACGCAACCTCGTCTACACCGCCGTCACCCGCGGCCGTAAGCAGGTCATCCTCGTCGGCGACCCCACCGCCTACGCGATGGCCGTGCGCAACGCCTCGGATTCACGCCGCATCACGGGGCTACTCCCTCGCCTGCGCGGCGAGGAGTGATCAGAGCTTTACCCTCATCGTCCCGCGTGTGACGCCGAGCTGGTTCAGGACTTTGAGGTCGTTCCAGAGCGCGGTACCATCGAGGTCACCCTTGAGCAGGGCCTGATATCTCTCGAGCGTGCGCGTGACGGTGGACGCATCCTCGTCGACAAACTCGACGCGGAAGCGGCGGACGCCGAGGGAAAGCAGCTGAGTGACGTATTCGGCACCAGTCTGGGCACGCGAATTGAAGAGCGTGTTGCGGCAGCCGGCATCGGCCTTGAGGATGTGCTCGGCGCCGACGCGGTCGCGCAGTTTGACGCGGTGCGTCTCGCACGGGCGGCCGCAGTCACGGTAATCCTTCCCCTTGGAAAGAAAGGCGCAGAACACGCAATGCTCCATATGGAACATCGGCATATGCTGGTGGACCGTGACCTCGAACCACTCCGGCGGAGCGGATTGGAACAAGGCCGTCACCTGCTCCGAGTTAAGATCATAAGAGACCGTCAACCCTTCGAGGGCGTGCTCGCGCATGAGCCACTCAGCGGTGAGACCGTTGGCGACGTTCAGGGAGAAATCGGCACGGAGGCGCTTGCCCTTGAAGGCGCGGAGATCTTCGTGATTACGGACCAAGTAGCCGTCGGCCTCGCAGGAAAGGACGATCTCGCTGATGCGTTCTTCACCCTGCTTGTGGATGCGCGGGCCCATGGCCCAGAACTCGACCTTACGACCGGCTTCTTGCTCGTAGGCCCGGACGCGGGCGACGGCGGCGCGGAACTTCTTCGGATCCTCGTATTCGGCGTAGATGACGCGGGCTCCGCTCGCGAGCGCGGGCTCCAGCTGCTCGGGTTCGCGGATGACGACGATGATCTCGGCTTCGCCCGGGCGCTTCGGCTCAAAGGGAGCGACCTTCGTCGCGGCTTCTTCGAAAGGCAGGAGCGTCCAGCGCAGCGGCAGGCTGCGGAGCTTGGAAATCTGTTCGGAGAGGTCGCGGCGGAGGCGATTCAGTTCGCTGACGGGAATGATGAGGGCGCCATCAAGGTCGGCCTGCAGCTCACCCATCTCGAAGCCAGTATCGCCGAGTCGGCCCAGCTGATCGCGTAAAGTCGTGACGTCCATCGGACGCTTCTCCGCCGCGGCGCAGGGCATCGCGGTCTCGCCGGCGACGACATGGCCTTCGCCGTCGTTGAATTCAACGCGCAAGGGCTGCCCCAGACGTCCGATCACCTTGGCGTGGAGCGGACGACGGTAGTTGGCCTTCTCGCGATCCCACGAATCATGGAGTCGTTTATCGAGTTCCTGGTCCTTGGTCTTCCAGAGGATGGCGCTGGGCTTCACCTGCGACCAATCCACGTCTTCACGACCGAAGCGGATGAAAGTCAGCCCGCCGCGAGCGGGCTCGAGACCGTGGACGAAACCGCCCTGCTCGCGTTCGGCCGGCTTGCCTTGGTCGAAGACCACGCCGTCGCCGGGCTTGAGCGGGCCCTCGAGGCGCATCGTCACGCCGTT
>Ga0194048_10000436_pt1 | contig 20300 bp, 18 predicted proteins | sample JunL225m_MetaG_FD_161685 | JGI IMG/M metagenome (GOLD analysis project Ga0194048, IMG submission 161685) | Anoxic zone freshwater microbial communities from boreal shield lake in IISD Experimental Lakes Area, Ontario, Canada - Jun2016-L222-5m | ecosystem: Environmental > Aquatic > Freshwater >...
TCTCGTGGCGGCTTCGGCGGCGGCGAACGTCGCTCCGGCGGCTTCGGCGGCGGCGACCGTGGCGGCTACTAATCCTCGGATTAACACCCTCCTCAAGGGCGCCTTTCGGCGCCCTTTTTTGTGCCCAGATGGGTCAAAACCCCTCCTGATTCCTAGGGATAACTGGCTATCCGCTTGTCCCCTGCCGACCTGCGGGCTTAATGCTCGACCGACATGCGCCTCCTGCTCGCCCCCCTCTTCCTTGCCCTCTCCTTCGGTTCGGCCCAGGCCGCCCTGAACACCGATAGCCTTCCCGCCGGGGCCGTCGGCATCGTCGGCGTCGACATCGCGGCCTTCCGCGCCTCCAAGGTCGGCCAAGCGGTCGAGAAGCTCGCCGGCCTGAAGACGAAGGACCTCGAGGCCTCCCGCAAGCTCAACGAACAGCTGGGCATCGACTCCCAAAAAGACCTGCAGGACCTCGTCGTCGCCATCTATCCCGGCCCTGACGGCAAGGTCGCCGAGAAGAACGCTTCCGGTGTCGTGCTCATCCGCGGTAAATTCGTGCCCGCGACCATCGACGCCTTTGGGGCGAAGCATGGCATCGCTTCGAAGACCGTCGGCAAGCACAAGGCTTGGGAAGCGAGCACGTTCATCGAAAAGGTCTCGGGCGAAAAACCCAAGGACAACGCGAAGGACGCCTACGTCGTCGCCCACTCGGCAAGCCTCGTGATCGTCGCCAGCGAGGAATTCCTCGAACGCGCCCTCGCCGCCGCTGACCGTAATGAAAAATCCACCCCGCTTCCCGCCGCGGTGGCCTCCAAGTTTGCCGCCGCCCAGCAGGGCTGGTTCTACCTCTACGCCGATGCGTCGAAGATGCAGAACGCGAAGGAAGATGTGGGCGCGGAAGACATTTCCCTGGTGCTCGGCGAAAACGCCACCGACCTGCAGCTCGCGATCACCGCGGCCTTCGTGACCGCCGAGAAGGCTTCGACGATGCGCAAGCAGATCAAAGGACTACAGGCGTTCGCGATGATCGGGTTGTCAAATGACGACGGTAAAAGCGCCGAGGAGAAAGCGAACCTCGCGCTGCTCTCCGAGCTCGTGCAGAAGATCCGCATCGGGGGCGAAGGCAAGCTGGCGACGCTCGATCTCGACTACCCGGCCGACAAGGCCGTGCAGGCAATCGCGAAGGTGATCGAGAAAGCCCAGAAGACTCCCGGCGCTCCGGCCGCCAAATAAGGCCCGATGCGACGTCCGTGGCTGCTGCTCGCCTCCCTTGCGATGGCGAGCGGGCTGGCTTGGCTTTGGCTCGATCCTGCCGACCTCCGTCTTCGCATCGATCCGCGGAGCCGCGAAGTCGCGCTGATCGTTCCTGCTGAAACCATCGGCCGTCGGACCGCCGTCGTAGTCCTCCAATCCCTGCCCGAACTCGCCCTGCCAGAACAACGGGCCGCCCTACGCGCCCAGCTGGCGAACCCCTCCGTGAATTCAGCCCGGCGCGTGACCGTGGGCTTCATCCCCGGACAACCGGCCGAGCTCGGTCTGGACACCCCGGAAATTCCCGAAGGCGGAAAAACCATCCCAGGCCTGGCCCGCGTGCAGTTGCGCGGCGTCCCGCATGGCTACCTGCTCGTGCACGCCGACCCCGCGTCCGGCCTGCTGGAGGCCGCGGCCCGCCGGCGCTGGCTCGGCCGTGCGCTCATCGAAGCCGGCGCGCAGGCCGAGACCGCCACGATCGCGGTCGGCGAAAGCGAAGACGGCGCCTTTCTCGTCGCGACGATCGCGTTCGCCTATCGCACCGGCGAGGAAGCCGAAGCCGCGCTCAAACGCCTGACGGACAAGCAGGGCGACTACGAAGCGCTCGGATTCGCCGCGCGACCCGGGACGGAACGCATCACGCGCCGCACGAAGCTACTTGTCGTTCGCCTCGATATCGAAACGGAGCTCGTGCTGCAGGCCCTAAGCCGACGCTGAGGCTCAGGCCTTCTCCAGCGAACCGTCGGCCTTGAGGCGACGGTAGTAGCAACCTGAACGGGCCTTGCCGTTCTCCTTCGTGTGACAGGCGCCTTGGCCGGCCGGGCGGACCTTATAGAGGATCGAGTTCTGCTCGCAGTTGACGCGCACTTCGAGGAGCTCGAGGAAATCGCCGGAAGTCAGGCCCTTGATCCAAAGTTCATTGCGAGACGTACTCCAGAAAGTGGCCTTCTTTTCGCGAAGGGCGGTCTGCAAGGCCAGCTCGTTGACGTAACCGAGGATGAGCACTTCGCCCGTCTGGGCGTCCTGGGCGACGGCCGGAATGACATCGGCCTGTCCGGAAGCGATTTTTCGCAGTTTTCCGAAGTCGAGTCGCAGGGCTAGGCCTTCTTCGAGTTCTTTGTCGGACATGTGACCGTTTTGGCTGGGTTTGAGGACTCATTCAAGGCTGGAAACCCCGCCACTTTATCCCTTACGCATAAGGACTATGTCGCTCAATAATTCCGCCGACCTTTCCCGCGCCGCTACCGAAGCCCGCGGCCTCGCCATGGATGCCGTGGCCGCCTGCCATTCGGGCCACCTCGGCCTGCCGCTCGGCGCTGCGGAAATCGGCTCCGTCCTCTACGGCAACTTCCTCCGCCACGACCCCGCCGCCCCCTCTTGGATCAACCGCGACCGCTTCGTGCTCTCGGCCGGCCACGGCTCGATGTTCCTGTACAGCTGGATCCACCTCGCTGGGTTCGACCTCCCGCTCCAAGAAGTGAAGAACTTCCGCAAGCTGCACTCCAAGACGCCGGGCCACCCCGAGTTCGGCGAGACGGTCGGCGTCGAAGCCACCACCGGCCCGCTCGGTCAGGGCACCGGCAACATCGTCGGCATGGCCGTCGCCGCCAAGATGGCCGCCGCCCATTTCAACACTGCCGAACATAAGATCTTCGACCACATCGTGGTCGGCCTCGCCGGCGACGGTTGCCTCCAGGAAGGCATCTCGCAGGAAGCCGCTTCCTTCGCCGGACGCTTCGGCCTCGATAACCTCATCATGCTCTATGACTCCAACGACGTCACCCTCGACGCCATGGCTTCCAAGACGCAGAACGAGGACACCGCCAAGCGCTACGAAGCCGCCAACTGGGAAGTCTTCACGATCAAGCAGGGCAACGAGCTCGCCCCGATCGCCGAAGCCCTCGAGCAGGCTCGCGCCAGCAAGAACGGCAAGCCGAAGCTGATCATCTGCAAGACCGTCATCGGCAAGGGTATCGCCGAAGTCCAAGGCACCTCCAAGGGCCACGGCGAAGCGGGTGTGAAATTCGTCGACGCGTCCCGCAAGGCCCTCGGCCTGCCCGAAGAGAAGTTCTTTGTCTCGCCCGAGACCCGCGCCTACTTCAACGCCCGCAAGGCCCAACAGGCCGCCGCGCACGCCGAATGGCAGAAGACCTTCGCCGCCTGGTCCAAGGCCAATCCCGAGAAGGCCGTCCTCCTCGCCAAGGCACAGCAAGGCGACCATGGTGACGTCCAGTCCCTCCTCGCTGCCATCCCGGAGTTCGGCAAGAACGCCCTCGCCACCCGTCTCTCCGGCGAGGCCTGCATCAACGCCGTCGCCAAGGCTTCACCTCTCGTGCTTTCCGGTTCGGCCGACCTTCACGGCTCGACCAAGAACTACATCAAGGACGCCGGCGACTTCGACATCGCGACCCCGGCCGGCCGCAACCTCTACTTCGGCATCCGCGAGCACGTGATGGGCGCCATCCTCAACGGCATGGCCTACCACGGCATCTTCAAGGGCTCCGGAGCGACGTTCCTGACGTTCTCCGACTACCTTCGCCCGTCGATCCGCGTCGCGGCCCTCGCGAAGCTGCAGGCCTTCTACATCTTCACGCACGACTCCGTCGGCGTCGGCGAAGACGGCCCGACCCACCAGCCGGTCGAGACCGTCAGCGCCCTGCGCTGCATCCCGAACCTCGACGTAGTCCGCCCAGGCGACGCTGAAGAGACGGCCGCCGCCTTTGCCCACGCCGTCGCCCGTAAGAATGGCCCGGTCGCCCTGATCCTCTCGCGCCAGAACGTCCCCTCCCTCGACGCCGTCCCGGTCGCCACGCGCCGCCAGGGCACGCTCAAGGGCGGCTACGTCCTCCGTCAGGAAACCGCAGCCCTCACCCACATCCTCATCGGTACCGGCAGCGAACTCTCGCTCGCCCTCGCAGCCGGCGAAGAACTCGGCGCGGGCGTCCGCGTCGTCTCGATGCCTTCGATGGAAGTCTTTGCGCGTCAGCCGAAGGCCTACCAGGAAGAAGTCCTGCCCTCCGCTTGCACCAAGCGCGTCAGCATCGAAGCCGGCGTGACGATCTCGTGGGGCCGCTACGTCGGTACCGCCGGTAAGGCGATCGGCACCGACACCTTCGGTCTCTCCGCTCCAGGCGACGTGGTCATGAAGGAACTCGGCATCACAAAGGAAGCCGTGATCGCCGCCGCCAAGGGGCTCTGAGCGTCCTGACAGCGAACAAAGAAGACCGGCACCGCAAGGCCGCCGGTCTTCTCATTTTCAGAGACTCACTTGGCCTCGCGGAAATCCGTCAGCGCGATTCGGAAAAGATCGCCCTGCTCGGAGCCGAGGAGGAGATGGCCAGCGTCGATCCAGGAGCACCCTTCGACCTGCCAGGAAAGCAAAGGCGGCGCGATGGGCACATGCAACGTGGGCGCATGGAAGAAATCTTCTCCGACCGCCGGGACGTCGAACACCCAGACGTTACGATAAGTCAGGATGGCGAGATGCTTCAGGTCAGGCGACAGGCAGGCGTCGGTGACCATGCCGCCGACGTCGAAGCGCGCGAGTTTGGTCAGCGTGGCGTGATCGCCGACGGTCGGGATATCTGCGCGCCAGAGATCCGTCAGGGTATCGCGGCGGTGCTTGGTGAGGAGGTAGAGCTTTCCGCGCAGCAGGAACATCGCCTCGCAATCATGCGAAAGCTCGGGATCAGGGAAGGCCGTCTGATCCGGCCAGGCAAAGGTCACCTTGCGGACCTCGGCCACCTCGGTGGCACCGGGCGCGGGCTCCTTGAAGAGATAGAACGCCAACTGTTTGCGCCGGGAGACGTTGTTGCCCACGTCGCCGACGATCATGTTGCCCGCAGCATCGCCGGTCATGGCTTCCCAGTCCACATTGGTGGCGCCCTTGAGCGTGACCGCCCCCCAGAAGCTTTTACCGACGGGCACCATGGTTCCGTCCGACCGGATTGGCGTGATGGCTGGCTTGGCGCCGGAATCGGAAAGCGTCCAGAAGACGCCTGGCTGCGAAGGGCTCGCCCAGAGCGCGGAACACTCGGGCACAAGCTTGAGGTTCAGTTTGCCGGCGCTCTTCAACTCGAGCGTCGGCATGTCCGGTACTTGGCGCCGAATGACCTCTGGCTCCGCGCCCACGACCAAGGCGGCCCAAGTCAGGCAAGCGAGGTGTAGGGTCAGCCGCATGGACTCACCCTACCTTGTCCAGACCCCTTGGCAATCCGTCGCCGACTCTTTTGCTGTCGAAATCAGAAGCCGACCGCTCATCCTCGCGTCATGGCCCGTAAATCCTCGCGCTCGCTCTGGACGGACAAGCTCAGCGGCGTCGCGTCGACACCGACGGGGGCGAAGGCGCCCCGCGCCAAGAAGACTGCCGCCGCTCCCGCTGGCCGCGGATGCCGCGCCATCATCCTAGGCATCGACCCTTCCTTACGTGGCACCGGCCTCGCCGTCATCGACGCACGTGCTGAACCGATGCGCCTCCTCGCCAGCGTCACATTGAAGCTCGGCCCTAAGCTCGAACCCTATGAATGCATGGGGAGGATCGCCGATGCCGTGGAGAAACTTGTCCGCGAGCACGGCGTCACCCACGCCTCCATCGAGGAGACGATCTACGTCCAAAACTTCCGCACCGCCCAGGCGATGGGCGCCTCGCGCGGCGCCGCGCTGAGCGTGCTCGCCCGCCTCGGCGTCAAGGTCGGCGAATACGCCCCCACGCGCATCAAACTCGCGGTAGCGGGCCATGGCGGCGCCACCAAGGAACAGGTCGGCCGGATGATCCGGACGGTGCTCCGTCTCGGCGATACGCTCGCGCTCGACGAATCCGACGCAGCCGCGGCAGCGTTGTGCCACGCGTTCACCGCGCGCGGCTGATCAGATTTCTTCGCTGACGACGAATTCGTCGTGACGGCCGCGGGCTTGGCTCCAGCGAGCCATGAGCTCATCGAGCGGCACGGGGCGGACGTTCTGCGAGAGATTATACGCGCCAGCCTCAATGCAGGCCTGGATCTGGCTGCGGACGACTTCATACGAACGGGAGAACCGCAATGATTCGTCACGGAGGAGGCTTGAGACATGGCAGCAGCCGCCGACCTCGGTCACCATGAAACGTCCGGCCTTAAGGTCCTCAATCGTGAGCGCACGCAGGTCGAAGCGGGCAAAATGCAGGCCGGGAAAACGCTTGGCGAAGGCGGTCATCGCGGTGTCGAGTTCGACGGTGATGAGGTCGTGGCGATGCAAGCAACGGGCGCCGTGGCCGTAGCTGCCGGTCAGGTTGAGGGTGATCTTCTGGCCAGCGGGGATGACGCGGTTCAGGTCGCGCGAATGACACTGGATGAAGAGTTCGCCGCGCGAGACCGCCACCTCATCGAGCCAGATAAGTTCCTCGAGCGTCTGTTCGCCGTCGCCGCGCACGGTGACATCGCGCTTCTGCACGATGGCCATGATGCGTCCGTCGTCCTTGCCCGGGTTACGACGCCAGACGACCTCGAACTCGAAGCCAGTGATGAACTTCTGCAGCAGGAAGTCTTCGCTCGCCCCGCGGACAAGTTTCTCCAGCTGCTCCTGCGTGTGGACGAAACGAAGTCCGGCGCCGTCTTCGGCCACCTCAGGCTTGAAGACGACCGGGAAGCCATGGCACGCGGCGAAGGCGGCGGCCTCCTTGACGCGTTCGTCCTTCGAATCCTCAAGGGCAAGCGCGAGCGTCGGACAACAGCGGGAATCACGCTGGAACGGACGCATCAGGAGCGACTTAGAGTCACCGATGAAACCGCCGATACGACCGAAGGCCGGATTAGCCGAAGCGAAAGCGGTCAAGTGGCGATGACGGATGCTGAGCACCAGGATGCCGAGTCGGATCGGAAGATAGAGCACCGCGGCGGGCCAGAGCGAAGGCTGCAGGAAGCCACGGACCTTCATGACGATCTGGCGGCGGCCGCGCCACGTCAGCGCGGGCACGAACCAGTGCGTCAGCAGATAGAGCAACACGAGCATGCCCGCCACAATCCACCCGGCGAGTCGGTGGTATTCGTTGAGCTTAAGCAGGATCTTCGGCCCCCAGTTCTGCCCGATGAGCATCAGGACCGGAGTCCAGACGAGTGCCGCCAGGAATAGCAGCACGCCCAGACGGAGCGGCTTGAGCCGGAGGATGCCTGCGGTGATGAAGGTCGGGACGCGGCTTGCCGGCACAAAACGGGAGCTGACGACGACGAACATGCCGCGCGGCGTGGAGAACCACCCGGCCCATTGCTCAAGCTGGTGCGTCTTAATCAGCCACTTCAGCGGGACACGATGCAGCGCCTGTCGGCCAAAGAAACGACCCAAGGAATAGAGGGCGACATCGCCGACGAAGATACTGACCGTGCAAGCGGCGACCCCGGACCAGAAGTCGATGATGCCCATACCCACGAGCAGGCCCGTCGCCAGGCAGGTGGGATCCTCGGCCACGAGGCAGCACAGGAAGATAATGACCATCAGGATCCAATAACGCGCACCTTCCGCAGTGGATATGGGCGGATTTTTCGCCGTCTGCACCGGCGCAAGCGCCGGCGGGGCATGTTCCACGCCGAGCACGAAGGCGTTCAACTTAGCCGCTGTCTCATCCACGTCGGTGAAAGCGGCATCCCGCCCGCCCGGTAAAATTTCGAGGCGGGCGTGTGGCGCCAGCTTAGCCGAATAGCGGGCGGCATCCGCCGTCGTCACCCAATCATCTTGGCCATGCACCAGGTATAACGGCTTGCGCCATTGGCGAAGGATTTCAGCTGAATCCGTGAGGTCGGTATCGAAGACTGTCTTGGCGTAATCGCGATCCCAAGGAAGCAGGTCGGCCGCCCCGAAATTGGGGGTCAGGCGGGAGACGCTCCAGAAGAAGGCTCCATGGAAACCATAGACCAACTTATTGACAAGGGGGTTGCCCATCATCTCGAACTCTTGGGCTCCGGGCGAAGAAACCAACGTCAGGGAGCGCACGCGTTCGGGATGGGCCTTGGTCAGCTCCAGGGCGGCGACACCGCCAAGCCCTTGGCCGATGACATGATATTCTTTCAGCTGGTAGTACTCGACGAGCGAGGCCACGACCTCGGCGTTCGACTCCATCGAATGGCTAGGGACGTCTCCGGAAGACGTATGGAAACCAGGCAAGAAAGCCTCGATGACGGAAATCTCCGGATTCTTGGCGATCGCCTCGCAAAGCCGGCTCCCCTGATCATCCCAGGGGATACGATGGAGATAGACCACGACCGTCTTACGGAAGCGGGGGCGGAGTTCGACCTGCGCCTCTTCCTCCTGCTGACCGTCGACCCCATGCAGATGAGCCCGGATGGGGATCTTACGGTCGGTCTTGACCACCTTGTCTCCGACGAAATCGAAAGCCGGCACCTCGACCGGCGTGCCCGGCGCAAATCTTTCAATGGCACTGAAGAACGGGAACTGCGCGGAAAGAATCAGCAGTACCAGATAGAGGGAAACGAGCCACCATCTCCCCGGGACTCGCCCGAAGTTACGCTTTCGCTCGGCTGAGGCAGGCATCGAACCTTCATCAAAGGTCGTCAGGCCCTAGGAGCAAGACGGGAAGGGCAAATACCGCACGATTGGCCGATTTATGGCTTCCGTAGCGGGGCTAACCCCTCTTGTCTTGGCCAACGTGCAACCCACCGGAAAGGAACTCCTAGGCCTCAGGGTCACCGTCGACAAGGTGGTCCACCATAGGGATGCAAACTTCCCCCCCGAAACGCCGCACGCGTTCGTCTACTTCCTGACCATCAGTAACCTCTCTCAGGAGACGGTGAAGCTCCTTGGCAGGAAATGGATCATTCGCTCCCCGGACGGTACCATCGAGATCGTGGAGGGCGACGGCATCGTCGGGGAGACCCCGACCCTGCCCCCGGGCGAGAAGTTCTCCTATAATAGCTACCACCTCGCCGGCGGGCCGACGACGGCCGAAGGCTCCTTTCACGGCACCACCCAATCCGGCGAGCGTATCTTCACGCGTATCCCGCTCTTCGCCATGACCCCTCCCTCCGACCCTTCCTAATGCGACTTACCGACCTAAACTCCGGCCGTGAAATCGGCGCCAACTGCATGCTCGCCGAATTCGGCGGCCTGCGGCTGGTGATCGACTGCGGCCTCCACCCCAAGCTCGACGGCCGCAAGGCCCTACCCCAGATCGACAAGATCCAAGGAAACGTCGACGGCGTGATCCTGACGCACTGTCACCTCGATCACCTAGGCTCGCTGCCGCTATTGCTGAAGCAGCACCCGTCCTCGCGCGTATACGCTTCGGCCGCCACCACCCTCTTCGTCCGCCGCCTGCTCAGTAATTCCATCCAAGTGATGAAGCGCCAGCGAGAGGAGACCGGCAACCAGGACTACCCTCTCTACGTCGAGACCGATGTCGAACGCGTCGAACACGCCCTCGCGGCGGTGCCCATCGCCAACCCGCGCGTCATCGGCCGCGGCGGCGAAGAAGTCGCCCTCACCTTCCACCTCGCGGGCCACGTCGCCGGCGCCGTGGGCTGCTTGATCGAACACCGCAAGAAGAAGCACTTCTTCACGGGCGACGTCCATTTCAAGGCCCAGCGCACCGTCGCCGGCGCCAACTTCCCGCGCACGCCGGTCGACACGCTCGTCATGGAGTGCACGCGCGGCGCCACGACCACCGTCCCAGGCTTCGACCGCGGCAAGGAAGAGCAACGCCTCATCAAAGCCGTCAACGCGATCTGCGATGATGGCGGCTCAGTCCTCCTTCCGGCCTTCGCCTTCGGCCGTATGCAGGAAATCCTGATGCTGCTGCAAGAAGCCGCGGACGCAGGCAACCTGGCCGACGTGCCGATTTTCTGTTCGGGCCTCGGCATGGATCTCTGCGATTACCTCGATGCGGCCAGCAAGAAGACGAAGCAGGTGAAGTTCAGTCGTCAGGTCCTCCGCGATCTCGGCATCCTGCCGCTCTCCCGGAAGTACACACAGCCAGGCAAGAACATGCCCGAACGCGGCATCTACCTTCTCTCAAGCGGCATGCTCGTCGAGAAGACCCCGGCCTGGCGCGTCGCCGCCAACATGCTCGACCACGAGGAGAACGCGGTGTTCTTCGTCGGCTACTGCGACCCCGAGACCCCGGGCGGCGAGCTCATCGGCATGAACCCGGGCGGTGAATTCAAATTCAAGTCCCTCGACCATACCTCGACGCTCCGCGCCAAGGTCGAACGCTTCCACCTGAGCGGCCACGCCGACCGCGAGGAACTCATCGACTTCGCGAAGGCCCTCGAACCTAAGGACATCGTCCTGACGCACGGCGACCCACCCGCCCGCGCCTGGATGAAGGAAACCCTCGCCGCCGCGATGCCCGGCACGCGCGTGCACGACCCCGAACCGGGGATTCCCCTGGAGCTGTGAGCCTGCTACCGCAGTCCGTCGAAGACTGGCGTGAGTTCACCCTCACGCGCGGTCCTCGTATGGCGGCGGAAGCTTTCCTCATCAAGCTCGGGGCCCTCGGCGGCGAGGAACAACGCGCGGCGCTCTGCGGACTGCCCGACGTCGCCACGCTCACCCGCCGCTTCGAAGCGGCCTGGCCTCTGCGTGAAGCCGCGCTCGGCGGCGTCCCCTTCCTCACGAAGGACCTCTACTTCCGCGCCGGTGAACCGACCTACGCAGGCTCGACTTTCCTGCCCGAGGAAATCGGCGCGGCCCGCACGACGTCCTCCCTGCCCGCTGCTTTCGAAGCCGATGCCGGGGCAATCGAATGCGGACGCACGCAACTGAACGAATTCGCCTTCGGACTCACGGGAGAAAACCCGCACTTCGGCGACTGCCCGCATCCGGAACACCCGGAACTGCTCTCGGGCGGCTCCAGCTCTGGCGCAGCCTTCGCCGTCGCACGCGGACTCGTCCCGTTTGCGCTCGCGACCGATACCGCCGGCTCGATCCGCGTGCCCTGCGGCTACTGCGGCGTCTGGGGCCTACGCCTCTCGCCCGATATCGCGCCGATTGGCGACATCTTCCCGCTCTCGCCCGGCTACGACACGCAAGGCTGGATCACCCGTTCGGCCAAAGACCTCCGCCAAGTCTCGGCCGCCGTGCTCGGTGAAGCCCCGCCCGCCGGCGCTGGTCTCTGGGCTGGCGACCTCGGCCTCGGCATCCCCTCGGACGACCTGGCCGCCATGCGCGCGGTCGCCATGCAGGCCGGCGCACAGGAAGATGTCTCCGCCACCATGCTGTTGCGGCTCGCCTGCACGGAAGCAGCCGATGCTTATCCCACGCTTGGCGGTCATGCCGCCGCGCGCGTGCACGCCGCGTGGCTCGAACGACGCCGCGCCGACTACGACCCAATCGTCTGGGAACGCCTCGATATCGGTCGACGCCGTACCTACGAGGAGATCCGCGCCGCGGAAGTGGTCCGCGCCCGTGTGATCGATGCCTTCCGTACGGTCTTCCGCCGTCATCACTTCATCGCCTTGCCCGCCACTTTCGGTGGCGCCGTCCGCAAGGCCGACTCCGACGCGACGCACCGCCGACGCCTGCTCGCGCTCAACTCGCCGGCCTCGCTGGCCGGCCTTCCTCTCGTCGTCGCGCCCGCGCGATTGCCGAACGGCCTCACGGCCGGCGTGCAGTTCGTCTTCCCCGATATGGCCAACTTCGGCTGGGACTCCGTCCTCAGCCGCTTCGGCTGATCAGAGGCGCTTGCGACGCATATGCGCCGAAGGCTGGCCCAGCGCTTCGCGATACTTCGCGACGGTGCGGCGAGCGATCTGGACGCCACGCTTGCGTAGCTCGGCGGTGATCGCCTCGTCAGCCAAGGGCTCGGCGGGATTCTCCCGAGCAAGGATATCAGCGATCAGTTCCTGGACACCTTCCTGCGCGACGGTACCGCCGTCGGAGGTCGAGACCCCCGAGGTGAAGAACCAGCGGAACTCGCGCAGGCCGTGCGGCGTGAGCATCCACTTATTGGCCGCAGCGCGACCGACGGTGGTCTCATGCACGCCCATCTCCTTGGCGACGTCCGTCATGGTGAGCGGACGCAGTTTGGAAGGGCCGTGTTCGAAGAAGTCAGCCTGACGTTCGACGATGATGTGGGCGAGCTTCTCGATGGTGCGCTGGCGTTCCTCGATCGCTCCGATGAGGAACTTACCCTGCCGCATGCGCTCAAGGATGTAGGCCCGCTCCTTGTCGCCGAGGGCCTGGCCAGCGAGCATATCCTTATATGCCGGGACGAGGCGGAGGCGGGGGACGTGACGGTCGTCCATGACGACCTTCCACTTGCCGTCTTCATCCAACTCGACGGTGGCGTCGGGCGTGACCACGCGATTGTCGTCTCGGGCGAAACGGCGGGCCGGGACGGTCTCGAGCTTGGCGAGTTCGGTCAACGCCTCGCGGATGTCGTCGAGTTCAACGTCAAGAAGGCGGGCGCATTCCTCGAGCCGACGGCCCATCATGGGCTCCCAGCAATCGGTGATGAGGCGCGTGGCAGTCGAAAGGCCCCGGCCGCGCTGACGCAACTGGGCGAGGAAGCATTCGCGGAGGTCGCGGGCGCCGATGCCGGCCGGATCGAAGGCCATCAGCAACGTATGCGCCGTCATGACCGCCTCATAAGGCTGGCCAGAGCGCAGGGCCACGGTCGAAAGGTCTTCCTCGACGAAGCCGCGCTCGTCGAGCGAGGCGATGAGGAGTTTCAGCGCTTCCTGTACGGCCGGATCGTCGGAGGCCGTGCGAGCCTGATCGGCGAGGTGTTCGGAAAGAGAGGATTCCCCCGTCGCCGACTCCATCATATGGCGACGCCGTTCCTCGTCTTCCTGGGTATAGCCCTGGGAGCGGATTTCCTCGTAATAGCTTTCATCCCAATCCTCCTTCATCCGCTTCAGCGCGTCGAAATCGTCATCACCGAGGGAAAGTTCGCGCGGGCCGTCCTCTTCGGGCTCTTCGGAGGGCACGGGAGCATCCAGACTCTCATTCCCAGTCGGCTCAATTTCTTCGAGCAACGGATTGGCGGCCATCTCCTCCGAGATTTCCCGCAGGAGCTCGGCCGCTGGCACCTGGAGGATGCGAAGCGACTGGCGAAGCTGCGGCGTCAGGACGAGTCCCTGGACCTGCTTCTGCGATTGATTGATGCCCGGATTAGCCATCGAACGGTGACTAGCAAAGAGGGTTCCGAGACGATTTGCAAAAGGTATCGATGGGCCCATTCGACTTGCGTAACCATCGATGGTAAGCAGACTGGAATTGACCCGAAGAGGGATGGACCACGCCCGCATGCGCACCTTCTCACTCCAAATCGGTAACGAAACCCGCGGACCGCTGACCGAAGCCGAAATCGAGACGATGATCGCCGAAGGGGCGCTCACCGCCGACATGCTCTGCCTGCCCGAGGGAACGCAGGATTGGGTGCCGCTCTCCGAGCACTTCAAGGTTCGCGTCACGCTTAAACTCAAACAGACGAGACCCGTCTCCAACGAGGCCGAAGAGGAAATCGAGGCCGTGCGACTCGACCCGGAGATCCGCCGTCGACTCCTACTCTACGGTTTGGCCGACCCGGGAAACGTCGACTCGTTCAGGCAAGTCCAGGGGATGCTGGCCCTCGCCGACCACGAGAAGAAAGTCTCCACGACAATCAACCTACACCGTATGGCCGGGCATGCCGCGCTCGGCATCATGACCATCGTCGGCATCGTGTTCGGCCTTTCCCGAGGTATCGGCGGCGACATCCTCGCCTACGGCGGCGGAACCATCATCAAGGAAGAGAACAGCGCACGGTTGAGCCTGCAGATACTCCACAGCGAGATTAGCCAGTTCGCCGAACTCAAGACCCGCGGCGAACGCGCCGTCTTCGAGAAGCCCCGCGGCGGCTCGCCCGGCTTCAACGTCATCGCCAGCCGACTCCGCATCGACCCCTACTCTTCCTTCCTGCTGCGCGGCCAGGTGGACACTTCGCCGCTGGCCAAGCGGATCGCCCCCTGGGGCCTGAAGCTCGATGCCGATCGCCGTGTCACCGTCTTGCGCGACGCTCCTCCGGCGAAGACTGCCGACCTGCTGAAAGCCCAGTCGGAGATCCTCGAAGAGGTGCTCGTGCCGGCCCTCGACGAAGCCGGCTTCACCAAGCTATTCACCGAAGTGATGGGGACCTTCCCGATTGCCACCTTCCCCGAGGCGGCGCGCCTCCGCATGGAAGCCCAAGGCATGCGCATGAGCGCACTGAAGATCTTTATCGATCGCGTCGACCAGCGCGCGCAGGCCGCGGCCACGCTTTCAGCGCAAAAGGTCTGGGGCGGCCAGTTGGTCGGCTTTTCCGATCGCCTCAAGGAGCTTCAGACCAAGGTCTACGCCCTCACCTCCCCCGTCGCCCGCCGGCAGCGCTGGAGCGAATTCCATTCGGGCAAAGGCGCCGAACTGGCGGCCTGGATGCTCACCTCCGGCGCCCAGGAAGCCCGCGTCAATTCCGACGGGAGCTTCGTCATCTCGTCCGTGTCGGGCATCAATGCCGAATCCTTGAGTCAGGTAATCGTCAGCATCCGCCTCGCCGGCGACACGGTCTTCCTCCCGTGGGACTCCAAGCACCTCGGCACGGGAAAATGGGCCAGCGAACCGATGGCCAAGGCCTTCCTGATCGACCGCGAACGCTATAAGGTCACCGATAAAGTGATCGCCGGTGGACGTCCCTTTTACGCCAACCTCCAGACGGCCACGCACCGCTTCGTCTTCACGCGCAACTCGCCGCAGTGGCGCTACCTCGCGCTGGCCCGCGACGCGGACAAGGACACGATTTATGCGCTGGTCGATGAAAAGACCTACGCCGCGACGAGCAAGGGAGCCAAAATCACGCCCGCCGAGCTAGCCAAGTTCAACCTGTACCTTAGCCCCGAAGAATCGGTGCGCCCCGAAGGACTGTACGTCGAGTGACGCCGGTCACTCCGCGCGGCGCGTCCAGCAGTCGGGTGCGGAACAGTCGCCCAACTGGGAAGGCGTGAGACGCGTTACCTTACCGGTCACGCTGTCGATCACGACCAGCCAATCCCCCTGCGCGGCGACCAGGTGACGGCCGTCGGCGCACCACGAGGCGTGAGCGATGGAGACAGGGCTCTTGGTCGTGACGGGCGTCACGGTACCCGCCGCGAGATCGAGCACGCCGAGACGCAGCGTACCGCCCTCCTGATAGGTGAAGATGAGCTGATTAGGGACGACGGGGTTCCAGCGCGGCTCGGTGCTGTAACTATGGCCGGTGGAGATCCGCTGCAAGGCACCACCGGTGGAGCTCGCGAGGGTGATACCTGGGCTGCCGGACGGACCGGCGGTCAGCGCGAAGCGCGTTCCATCGGGAGACCACGAAGGATCCGTGTTCACCCACTGCGTGGTCGGGGCCTTGATCACGCGCGTCGGTGCCTGTCCCTGCGGACCGGCGACAAAGATGTCCATAGTGCCTTTATTGGAAGACGCGAAGGCGATGCGGCCGTCTGGGCCACTGCTCGCAGCGCCCAGCGCACCGCGGACATTGATGATCACCTTGGCGACCTCGCCCATGCCGTTGGTCGAGAAGATCTCGGGCATATTGATACGAAAGGAAGAGATGAAGAAGATGCGGGAGCCGTCGGCTGACCAGCGCGGGCCGATGGAGGTGCTGCCGTAGCTCGTCAGCTGTAGCGTCTTGGAGCGGGCGAGGTTGGTGACGTAGATTTCCGGACTACCGGTACGACGCGAGACGAACGCGACCTTGGTGTCGGCGAACAAAGGCTTGAGCTGCCAGCGACGACCGAGGCCCACGAGCGCGGCGTCGGCGACCCTCAGCGCGAGCTGGTGCTCGTCCTTGCCTTCGACATTGGTCGTGAAAGTGCAAAGCGGACTGTCGCAGGCGACGACGGCGGCCAGTCCGCTGCGACCAATGCGGACTTTGACGGAGGAGCCGGGCGAGATCTGAATCGCGCCGTGCGTCGAAAGAGCGAATTGGACGAGACCGCCCAGCACCGGGTCATCCGAGACGACCGCCACTGGCATGATCTTGCGGCTGATTGGGCCGTCGATCTCGGTGTCGACCTGGATGTTGCCTGCGGCGAAGAGCGGCGAGACGAGAAAGACGGCGAAGAGGGAAAGGAAGCGCATCGAGCGGGTTTGTTTTGAGGTTAGCAGTTTGACCTAAGTTGGGCAGGGAGTTCAATCCCGCTGATGTCGCTCGATAAGGAATCAGTCCAGAAGGCCCTCGGCCAGATCCGGTACCCAGGCTACAGCCGCGACATCGTCTCCTTCGGCCTCGTCAAGGGCATCGAGGTCACCCTCGAGGGCAAAGTCAGCGTCGGGCTGGCGGTCACGAGCGGCGACCCCGAGATCCCGAAGAAACTCTATGCCGACATCGAGGCCGTCCTGAAGGCCCTTGGGGCCAAGGACCCCGAGATCGCCATCACGGTGACAGTCCCCAAAGGCACCCCGTCTCCCGCCGGCGCCCCGGCGGCGACCGCCAAACTCCCGGCCGATGCGGGCGTGGGTAAGGTGAAGCACATCATCGCCGTCGCCAGCGGCAAAGGCGGCGTCGGCAAGTCCACTTTCGCCGTCAATCTGGCCTGCGCCCTCGCCCGCGCCCTCTCTGACCAAGGCCGGCCGGGCAAGGTCGGCCTGATGGATTGCGATATCTACGGCCCTTCGGTCCCCCTGATGATCGGCGTCAACGGCCGCCCCCTTCTGGACGGCGACACCCTTATCCCGCTCGAGAACTTTGGTGTGAAGGTCATGTCGATGGGACTCCTCATCGACGCCGACGCCCCGGTGGTCTGGCGCGGTCCGATGATCATGAAGACGATCTCGCAGTTCGCTACCAATGTCCGCTGGGGCGAATTGGACGTCCTGCTCATCGACCTCCCCCCGGGCACGGGCGACGCCCAGCTTTCCATTGCCCAAGCGATGGCCCTCAGCGGCGCCATCATCGTGACCACCCCCCAGACGGCGGCAGTCGCGGTCGCGCTCCGCGGCGCGGCGATGTTCGAAAAGGTCGGTGTACCGATCCTCGGCGTGGCCGAAAACATGAGTTTCCTGGAAGGCGCCGACGGCTCCCGCCAATACCTCTTCGGCCAAGGCGGTGGCCTGAAGGTCGCGACGGCCCTGCGCTCTATTCTCCTCGGCGAAGTCCCCCTCGACCAGACCATCCGCCAAGGGGGTGACCACGGCATCCCGGTGGTTATCAGCCACCCGGACAGCAATCCGGCCCGCGTTTTCCGCTCCATGGGTCTGACCGTGCTCCAAGGCCTCGAAAAACAGTCGTAACGAAGCCGAAGCCTACGGCTTGCATGTTCGTCATATTTCCCCCAGTCTGCTCCTAAGAATGAGCGACGTGCAGCATGAGACGAAGACCGACGCCGATTTGGCGGCCCGTTCGTCCCTGTACGCGGAGTTCCTCGCCGAGCGCGAAGAAATCCTTCGTCATAAGTGGATCGAGTCCGAGAAGGTCGGCCGCGACATCGGCTTCGAGCGCGCACTCATCGACTGGACCCGCCACCACCGGGCCCGCTGGCGCGAGTTGCGTCGCACCTTGAAGGCGGCCTGAGGCTCCGCCACCCCGCCAAACAGAAGGGCCGGCTCGCATCACTGCGGCCGGCCCTTCTGGCGTGAGGGGAAAAGTGCTTAGCCCTTGATCTCCTTGTGCAGCGTGTGACGGCGCAGGGAGGGGTTGTACTTCTTCAGCTCCACCTTCTCTTGGGAAAGCTTCTTGTTACGGGTGGTCATGTAACGGGAAGGGCGCTTGCCCTCCTTGCGGGCTTCGGTGCATTCAATGATAACGATTTCGCGAGCCATGGTTTGTGTCGGTTGGAAGGTTGAGGTTTGGGAACGGCCGAGGTCGGAGCAAGCCCGAAAAAGAGCCGGGCGGCCTTTTGGGCCGCCCGGTTCGTTCCGTGGGGTGGGTTAATCAGCCCCAGAGACGCTTCTTATGGCGATTTTCCTTCGAGCGCTTGCGGCGCTTGTGCTTGTTCATCTTCAGACGACGCTTCTTCTTGAGGCTTCCCATGGGTGATAGTGACTCGCAACTTGGCGACCCCTCGGCCGACAGTAAAGCCGAAACTAACCCGAAATAACGGTCTCCTGGACCCAGGCTCCCGGTCCCCAGGCCCTCCGGACGTCCGCCCGCAAGCGGGCGTGGTCGAAACCGTCCGAGACGAAGCCGAAACAGGCGCTCCCGCTGCCGGTCATTTGCCAATTCAACCCAGTGCATGGGCGGAAAGAAGCCAACCCAACAGGCAAGGCGAGGTACTTGGCGAACACCGGAGTGGCCAGATCGTTGCCCAGAACCGATGGGTCAGAAGCCGGCTGGGCTACCCAAGCGGCAAGTTCGGCCTCGGCCTGGGCTGCCGGACGATATTTTCCGGCCTTGGCCAGAAGTCCGTAAGCCTCGGGCGTGGGAATCCCGAATGGAGGCTTCACGAGCACGACCTTACGTCCAGCCAAAGCGGCGCGGGCCGTGGCTGGCAGGATTTCCAAGCGCTCTCCCCTGCCCCGCATGATCGCGGCTTGGCCGCGCACGAAGAACGGGCAATCGGATCCGACCTCAGCGGCGAGCGCCTCGAGGACTTCCGCACCGAGCGAATCGCCGGACACTTCGTCCAACAGACGTAACGCGGCCGCGGCGTCGGAACTGCCTCCGCCCAAGCCGGCGCCATGCGGCACCTTTTTAATAAGATGGAAATGCCCGACGGTGGCAGACGGGCGACGCTTCAGGTAAGCGGCCGCGGCCTTGAGCACGAGGTTCGTGCCGTCGACCGGCAACGACGCGTCATCGCACGACAGACCGAGCGGGCGGCCGACCTCCAGTGTCAGCGTGTCGGCCAACGCGACTGGAGCGACAAGGCTGACGAGCTCATGGAATCCATCCGCCCGCCGACCAGTGATGGCCAGTGAGAGGTTGAGCTTCGCATGGGCGGCTGAAACGAGCACGCGACAAGATGCTCCGGGGCGTCGGCCGAGGCGAGGCGAATCAGCGGCTCAGGCCCGCGGGTGCGACTTGCGATGCACCTCGCGCAGTTTGGCCACGCTGAGGTGCGTGTAGATCTGCGTGGTCGAAAGCGAGGCGTGACCGAGCTGCTCCTGCACGAGGCGGAGGTCCGCTCCATTGGAGAGCAGATGCGTCGCGCACGCATGACGCAACTTATGCGGCGTGAGGTCGGCGGGCAGGCCAGCGAGCGCGAGCTTACGCTTTAGCATGAGCTGGACGGCGCGCGGATTCAGGCGAGCGCCACGGGCCGCGAGCAACAACGGCGTACCGCGGGCAGGCGCGCCGCGCAAGGCGAGGTAATCCTTCACTGCCTTCACGGCGCTGTCGCCGACAGGCACGACACGCTCCTTCGAGCCTTTGCCCATCAACTTCACGAGGCCATTGCCGAGGTCGAGGTCGCCGCCGTTGATGCCGCAGAGTTCGGACACACGCAGGCCGCCGCCGTAAAGTAATTCGAGGATCGCCATATCGCGCGCGGTTTCCTGCGGATCATCTTTTTCGGAATCCTCCGCAGCGTCCATGAGCGAATCGGTCTGCGCTTCGGTGAGAAACTTCGGCAAGGACTTCGGGAGCTTCGGCAGCACGAGCCCAGCCGCCGGCGTGGTGGTGATGCCGCCGCGTTCGCGCAGGTCGGCGAGGAAGGCGCGCAGCGCCGAAACCTGGTTGTGCACGGATCGGCGGTTGTGCGTGCCCTGCCGCTCGATGACGAAGTCGCGGAGATGGCGCGCGGTCAGTTTCGACCAATCGCCATCCCAACCGCCGTTGGACTTCATCCACAGGGCGAAGCCCTTAAGCGAACGCCCGTAGGTCAGGCATGAAAGCGCAGCCAGCCGACGCCCGGCCAGCTGCCGCGTCAGGAAATCAGACACCAAGGCCGAACCTGGCCAATCCGTCGGCTCCCCGTCGTCTTGCTGGACGGGGCGACGCTTCACGGCTGCGGTTGCTTGCCGTGCACGGCGCGCACCGTGATGCCGATGCCACCGCGGACGCCGAAGGCGCCGGTGACTTCGCACCAGATCGGGTCGATAGCCGCGACGAGGTCGTCGAGGATCTTGTTCGTCAGGTGCTCATGGAACATCCCCTGCTGGCGGAAGCTCCAGTAATAAAGTTTGAGGGACTTCGA